>Ga0114931_10002791_pt1 | contig 22201 bp, 13 predicted proteins | sample 2SBtaG_FD_89579 | JGI IMG/M metagenome (GOLD analysis project Ga0114931, IMG submission 89579) | Deep subsurface microbial communities from Kolumbo volcano to uncover new lineages of life (NeLLi) - 2SBTROV14_V59a metaG | ecosystem: Environmental > Aquatic > Marine > Volcanic | place: Kolumbo... | reverse complement strand
GGACTATGCATTTACTGTGACAGACGTGATTATTCACGGCGTTCCGTATTTTGTTCTGATATACTTTTACGCAAAAGTGCGACGCGAGCAAACTGGTAAAATTTACCGTGCGCTATCAAGCCACTGGATTATTTTTCTTGCTACTTTATGGTTTTTTGCATATGTTGAAGAACTCTTCTGGAATCGAGGAGTTTGGCACGAAAGGAATTGGTTTTTTGGAGGAAACTGGGATTTGGAGAGCTGGAAAATGTTTCTTGTGCCGTTATTAGCGGTTCCGCAATTAACCCATTATGTATTGGATGGGTTTATTTGGAAACGCAATAGCAGCGATAATTTTCGGGTGATTAAGTAAGGCGATTCTGTAAAAAAATGAATGAAATAATGCTAAAAAATAAAGGTTACATCTTGGTTTTAGCTGTTTCTCTGTGCCTGATCATTCCCTCTTGTGAGACAGGCGGGAATACTACAGGCGGCGGTTTTTTTTCCGATGGGGATAGGGAAAAAGCTATAAAACTCATAGGCGATGCCAATTTAAGCCTAAAGAGGATAAAAGTACTTTATAGAAACAACAAATCTAAGGTTGATGACTTAAAAAAAGCCATCAAAAACAAAAAAGATATAAAGAAGGTCAAGGAGCTCGCGGACGACCTTTCATTAATAATTCTTGATGGGTATGCTTTGGCTGAAACTGCGCAGGAAAATATCGAGGAAGCGCAAGACTTGAAGATTAACGACGACTGGAAAGAGTATAGCCTGAAAGCGGAAAGCTTAGAGATGCAGATAAAAGCCTTTGATTTCCGAAACGCTTCCGCGAAGCTCTTACGCGATAAATTTGGCGGCGAAAACAAAGTCGAAATGCAAAAAGCTGCGGATACTTTTAAGAAGAATGAAGAAGAGTTTTTCAAGAATCTGGATAAAGCAAAGAAATTGAGCAACGACGCAGATAAATTGATGAGACGGGTAAATAGAAAAAAAAGAAGCTGATTCAATACAATCAGCTTCTTCTAGTATAAATTTCCAAAATTCTATAAAGCTACCGGCGGCGGAAGAACTCTATAAATTGACTCAGGAATTCTCAGATTCTCCATGCTCTCGAAGAGGTGTTCGTAATTCTCAGGGTCATAGGTGAAACTATTATTTTGCTCATTGTAGATACGGAAAAGACGGTTATTAGCTTTTCTTTTTTCCGGAGTGACACTGATTGTGCGCCGGTTTTTATTGCGCACAACGGTTAATTTTACTGCACCTTCCTTTTTGTCGTTAATTGCGCGAATCAAGTCGAAACTGTTTTCCATTTTTTTTCCATCGGCTTCTACAATAACGTCGCCTGCTTTTAACCCAGCTTTCGCAGCCGGACTATCTTTATAAACCCGATTGACAAGAATCCCATCGCCATTTGGAACACCAAAATGTTCGCCCAGTTGCTTAGTCAACGAGGAAACACCTACGCCGATTGAACGGTTTGAACTAAAGCTATATGTGTAATTCTTACCCTTTCCTCTAGGAAAAACCTTAACTCGCGGTGCCCTCGGCATTCTCGGCACCCGTGGAAATACGAAAGAGCCATTACTAAACCTGCTTTTCCGTTGACCGATCGTAACATCAATTTTGCGTTCGCTGCCTTTTCGCAAAACAGTTAAACTCGCTTCATGGTCAGGTGCAACTTCACGAATTAAACGAGTAAGTTTTCTTTTGCTCGTTACCGCTTCGCCGTTAAACCGAGTGATAACATCACCTTCTTGCAAACCTGCTTTTGCAGCTGGCGAGTCCTTAGCAATTTTATTGACTGCAACGCCCTTAACACTGCTCAAGCCAAATTTTGCAAAATTTTCTTTGTTAACCTCGGTTGTAAAAACACCCAGGTAGCTTCCTCGCCCGCTAAAAAGCAAAGCCCTACCTAAGGCAGAACTCAAAACTGCTTGTTTAGCTAAAGCATCTTGATCTTTGTCTTTCTTTGATTCCTTTTTGTCCTGCGCAAATGTCACAGTAAAAGTTAATAACGTTAGTAAAATAAACGTAAATGATTTACGTAGCATAAAAACCTCCAATGTTTTTTTGTATATTTTAAGCAGGAACTTCCTGTATGCACGGGTACAAGACAGAAGTTGATTCGTTTACTATATAATGTTTGTTGCGTTATGCAAACAAAAAGGTTGCTTACAGGTAAGAAAAAGAGTGTAGATTTAAACTAAAAGTTCTTAAAATTTCCTCAGCTTTTGTAGTTTTTCAGCAGCGGCTTCGAGCGTTTCATCCTTTTTACAAAAGCAGAATCTTACTTGTTCATTGCCTAAATTCTTATCGTGATAAAAGGATGATCCCGGAACAACCGCTACTCCGATTTCCCTGATGAGGTGTTTTGTAAATTCAATATCATTATCAAAGCCAAAATTACTGATATCAGTCATTACGTAATAAGCTCCTTCCGGAAAATCACATTTGAACCCTACATCTTGTAAAACCGGTACAATAAAGTCACGCTTTCTCTGGTATTCTTTCTGCAATTTATCGTAATAACTCTCGGGCAAACTCAACGCATAAGCCCCGGCTTTTTGTAACGGGTGAGCTGCACCGACGGTTAAAAAATCGTGAACTTTACGGATTGCTTCTGAAATATCAGGAGGAGCAATACAATATCCAACCCGCCATCCAGTCACAGAGTAAGTTTTCGAAAGGGAATTAATGATCACCGTACGATCCCGCATACCATCGATTTGAGCCATGCAAATGTGGGGAGGTGCGCTTGTCACTTGTCCCTCGTCACCAATGCCCTCAAAAAGAATGTGTTCGTAAATCTCGTCGGTAAAACAAATCGCATCGAATTCTTTGCATAAATCCGCGATAAATTCCATTTCCTCAGCCGAGAAAACTTTACCGGTAGGGTTGTTGGGATTACACAAAATTATCGCCCTTGTTCTTTCACTAAATGCACGACGCAGTTCTTCTTTGTTATAATTCCATCCTTTTTCACTATATCGAAGCGCAACATGAACTGGTTTCGCGTCGGATAAAATTACATCGGGCGCATAATTTTCGTAAAATGGTTCAAAAACAATAACTTCTTCGCCTTCATCAACCGTCGCCATCATTCCGGCAATCATACCTTCCGTCGAACCACATGTAACCGTAATTTCTGTTTCGGGATCAATATCAAGCCCTAGAAACCACTTTGTTTTCTTAACAATTGCGTCCCGAAAATCTTTTGTTCCCCATGTAATCGCGTATTGATTAAAGTCTTCGGCGATTGCTTCCTGCGCCTTTTGTTTAATATCTTCAGGAGCGGCAAAATCCGGAAACCCTTGCGAAAGGTTTACCGCACCGTATTTCATAGCCTCACGCGTCATTTCGCGTATAACGGATTCTTCGAAACTAGCCGCCTTTTTTGATATTCGGTTTTTGGATTTTTTTGATTGGGTCATGAAAAGAATTTAACCACAAGATTGACGTCATGGAAACTCAGCTAAGTATTTGACAAAGCCAGTCCGTTCAGTTAGACTGGTTTCAGTAAATTCGATATGGAGAGTATATGAGTATTTCAATTACAATTTCTGATGTAAAACTACTTGATGTAGATTTGTGGAAAGCCAGTTTAGAGCCGAGAGAGGTTAAATCTCTAACGACTGGAGCTAAACGGACAGGCGACGCCAGCGTAGTTTTGGTAAATAAAATCGATTCTAGCAACGGCGATAAGATTCAATTTACGCTAGGGTCAATTGAAGTTCTGATCATAGGACGAACGAGCACCACATATTTTATTTGTTCAAACATGGAACATCGCGGAAAAGCGTCCGCCAAGAAATCAAACTTCGAACCGAACGAATTCGCAAATTCCGACGATGCGTTTCGTAGCGCGTTAAGAAACGCGCCAGAAGAAGTTCGGAAGCTTGGGGAGAGTTTCATAGACGAAGCTAGAAAGCATTTTCGGGGAACCTTAACAAATACGAAGTCAGGGAAATTTGTCGAGAAACCGGACAATTATTGGACAGTTAAAATACAACCACGAGATAAATCGCTTGCGATAACCGTACGAGGGGAGCCAGATAAATTTTCTGTTACAGACCAGATTGAACTTAAAAGGGATAGACCTGGGTATTCAAGATTTAAGATCAGAAATACAAATCAGATTCTGAGTGCAATCTCAATAATACGTCAGGCTGAACGGCACTCGCAATAATGTTAGTTACTTACTCCCACTCAATAGTGCTTGGTGGTTTTGATGAAATGTCATAAACCACGCGGTTTACTCCGCGGACTTCGGATGTGATTCTTGAAGAAACTTTTGCTAGAAAATCATGGGGAAGCCTTGTCCAATCGGCGGTCATTCCGTCGGTTGAATTGATTGCACGTAAGGCGATTGTTTTTTCATAGGTGCGGAAGTCACCCATTACACCGACGGATTGGATCGGTAGAAGCACGGCGAAAGCTTGCCATGTTTCATCGTATAAATCGTTTGATTTTAGTTCCTCTATAAATATTCGATCTGCCTTTTGAAGGAGTTCGACTTTTTCGGGTGTGACGTCGCCGAGTATTCGCACGCCGAGTCCCGGTCCGGGGAAAGGGTGGCGTCCTAAAATCTCATCAGGAATATCTAAATCTTTTCCGATAAGGCGAACCTCATCTTTAAATAATTCGCGTAGGGGCTCGATCAACTTGAGATTCATTTTTTCCGGCAAACCGCCTACGTTGTGGTGCGATTTTATTGTTACCGAAGATCCATGAAGCGAGACGGATTCGATCACATCGGGATAAAGAGTGCCTTGAACAAGATATTTTACGCCGCCGATTTTTTTGGCTTCGGCGTCAAAAACTTCGATAAATTTCCGACCGATGATTTTGCGTTTTTCTTCCGGATCGGTCACGCCTTTTAACTCTTCGTAAAATCCTTCGCTAGCGTCAACGCCGACAACATTGAGATTTAGTTTGCTCTCATAAAGTCTAAGCGTGTCTCTGAATTCGCGATGACGGAGCAAACCATTATTAACAAAGATGCAGGTTTGGCGGGAGCCTATGGCTTTATGCACAAGTGCTGCCGCAACGGTTGAATCGACACCGCCCGAAAGTCCGCAAACAACATTATCAGTTTTGCCGACAATTGATTTGATTTTTGCAACCTCTTCTTCAATAAATTGGGTCGGTGTCCAGTCACCTTTGCATTTGCAGACCTGAAACAAAAAGTTCTGCAATATTTCCTTACCTTTTGGTGTATGGGCAACTTCCGGATGAAATTGAACGGCATAAATTTGTTTTTCGTGATTTTCGATTGCAGTTACGGCGTTGCCAGTAGTTGCAGTTCGGTGAAAACCTTCCGGCAGTTTGGTAACGTGATCACCGTGGCTCATCCAAACATCTAATTCTTCGGATAAATTTGTAAACAGCGCGGTTTTTCCACTAAGCCGTTTTAATTTTGCGTGCCCGTATTCGCGTTCAAGCGCAGGCTCTAATTCACCACCGAAATCAAGCGCTATTAGCTGCATTCCGTAGCAGATTCCGAGAAGAGGGGCTTTTATTTTATCGTAAAAAGTATTCTCAACCCTCGGAGCGTCTTCATCCGTAACGCTTGAAGGACCACCCGATAGAATAATCCCTTTCGGATCTAATTTCGCAATCTTTTCGAGCGACGTATGAAAAGGATGAATCTCGCAAAACACGCCTTGTTCGCGAACACGTCGCGCGATAAGTTGAGTGTATTGTGAGCCAAAATCAATGATTAAAATGAGTTCGTGTTGGTCGGACAAAAAGCAATAGCCTCCGCGGTTTTTCTTTTAATAATTCGATTATACAGAGAGAGGTCGAAAAGTCTATGCGGAATAGAAACTGATGCGAACCAGATACGTTAACTTTCCTTTTCGGCAAATTTCTTAAAATTCTTGAGAAATTTTAGCGATTGTTTTTTGAACATTCCCGGCATGAAAAACTCCATGATTTTCATCATGAGCGAGGTGAATTGAAATTCGTTTTTGGTTGTCCAAGCGGTCTGGTTTTCACCGGACGCTCTAAAATAATTATTGACTACATTAAAAACTCCATCGGTTTCGTAGGTTACTGAAAACTCATCAGGTAGGTTTTTAGAAGTAATCGTTTCGATCATTTCAATTTCGCGACTTCCCATTTTGAAAAGTAAATTAGATTTCGCGCCGACTTCGCCCGGAGTGCCGCTGATGGGTTCGACGCTTTGTAAGCCCTCCATCCACTTAAACATATTATCCTGATTATCAAAGAGAGATATTACGTCTTCTATCGGCTTGTCTATTTCAATTTCAAGGATATATTTCAGGGTTTTTCCTCCTTTTGCGAAATTCGAAAAACTAGTTTAAGCAGTTTCGCCCTCAGCGGTTTTGTTAATCTCATCTTTTATCCGGGTAATATTTCCGCCGATTTTGCTCATCTTTTTGACGATTGTTTCATAACCACGGTCAATGTGATAAACACGGTCGATTAAAGTCTCGCCTTCTGCAGCAAGCCCGGCTAAAACTAAAGAAGCCGATGCACGCAGATCCGAAGCCAGAATTTTTGCTCCGGTTAGATTTGTTTTGCCGGTTACGGTTGCGTGGTTCCCTTCAATTTCGATGTCCGCACCCATTCTGTTTAATTCAGCGACGTGCATAAAACGATTTTCAAAGATATTTTCGGTAACAGTAGATTTCCCTTCAGCTTGCGTCATCAAGGTCATATATTGGGCTTGCATATCGGTCGGAAAAAGAGGATGCGGTTCGGTAACAACATCTTGAGCTCGTAAACCCTGACTAGAGCATTTTACATGTAGGGTAGTTTCATTGATTTCGTCAATTTCAACTCCAGTACCGCGCATTTTCTTGATAACGGATTCGAGGTGTTTTGGTTCGCATTTACGGATTGTTAACTCACCTTGAGTAATCGCAGCGGCGACGATGAACGTGCCTGTTTCAATCCGATCGGGAATAATCGAATGCTCTGCTTCGCCGAGTTCTTCCACGCCCTCGATTTTCATCACAGATGTTCCGGCTCCAGAGATTTTCGCTCCCATTTTGTTAAGCAAATCAGCCAAATCTTCAATTTCAGGTTCACGAGCGGCATTAATAATCGTCGTCGTTCCGATAGCTAAAACGGCTGCCATCATGACGTTTTCAGTCCCCGTAACAGTAACTTTTTCGAATTCCAATTCGGTTCCGACCAATCTTCCTTTTGGCGCTTTTGCAATGACATCGCCTGATTCGAGTGAAACTTCCGCGCCTAATTGTTCAAACGCACGGAGATGTAGGTCAATCGGACGCGTTCCGATCGCACAGCCACCCGGCAAACTAACCTTAGCTTTTCCGAAACGACCCAATAAAGGACCAAGCGCAAGTACACTAGCACGCATAGTTTTTACGAGTTCGTACGGAGCTTCGAAAAGCTCTATTTCCGAGGCGGTTATCTTATGCGTGTTCTTATTAGGTGTTAATGTCTCGGCACCTAAGTCTTCTAGGAGCCGACGTTGTGTTATTAAATCCCTAACATAGGGGACATTATGTAAGGTAACAGTCTTTGGGCTTAAAAGTGTCGCCGCAAGACACGGTAAAGCGGAATTTTTGGCACCGCTGATTTCTACGTTTCCTATCAACGGGTTTCCGCCTTTAATTAAAAATTTATCCATAAATTAGCAAGTTTGTGGAAAAGCACAACGCTATCCGTTAACTCTCGTGTTTTAGATTTTCTTATAGATGCTAATAGAAAACCTTATCATGAGTTTATTAAGAAAAGAAATATAATAATCGAAAATCTATTGAATATTTATTCCGGTGTGGTGAAAGAAATAAGCGGTTAGAAACGTTTTCGGAAACGAACGTCGAAGCTGAAAGTGTTTCTTTTTTGAGTAACGTTTGTGAGCGAGCGCTGCTCAAATTGCGCAATAAAAGATAATCGATTTGAGACTCGATATTCGAACGCTAAAACCTGATTCTGATCTTCTGAGAGATTGGTCGAATAAGTTATCAAGAGATTTCTATTAATTTGTCTGCCGACTGTTAAACGTGCGGTCGGATTTTGTCGAACGCCTGAAATGATAGGGTCAAGTGAAAATTTATTGATTCCAAAAAGCTTGTCAGTCGCTCGGGAAATGGGTCGATTGATTATTTCATCGGTAAGTATCTCAGTCGCCGTGTTAAGTCCTGACTGGGCAAGTGTCGGAATTCCAGTTGTTGTATTTGAAAGGCTTCCTGTAGTGATTAGTGATATTACATCCGCCTGAGGAAGGGAGGGATTTGATCTTACGGTCGCAGTCAACGTATCCGAATTAATCAGGCTTCCATTTAAGTTTACAAAAATCTGATACCCGCTAATTTGAGTTTCAGCTTGAAGGTTTACAAGCGGTTCAATGCTGCGGGTATTTGGAGGAAATGTTAAAACACCTCGTTGGAGTTCATAGCGATCATCACTAAAAACAAGTGTTCCGTTATTCGCTGTAATTCGACCGGACATTTGAGGGAATTCTACATCTCCCGTAATTCGTAAATTCGCAGAAGCGGTCAAATCCGCAAGGTTATTTCGAATCAACAAAGCGTTTCGTCCTAAAACACGCAAATCAAGCTTAGGAACACCAATGATCGATGATCCCGAAGTTGTTTTAGACAGAGAAGTTTCATGCCTGCCGCTTACAAAATTAGCGATATCAATTTCTTTGCGATATACGCTTCTTCTTGCATAAAGCGTGCCCGAGATTAAGGTATCCATCACACCATTTCTACGCTTTCCGTTTATTTCTATATTTGCATTGCCGGTGGTCGTAAAGTCCTTAGGCAATCGCGCGGTGATATCATTTCCGCGTACCTCTAGTCGAAAGCGGTCCAATTTTAAGCCAACCAAAGAAGCTCCGCCTGAAGCGGTGATTCTACCTCCGCCAAGAAATCCGGTAAGGTCTTCAATTTGAATCTGATTCGTCGTGAAACGCACCAAACCTTTTAGACGGTTAAACGAAAGTCGTTCGCTGCCAATGAAAGTAGATGTAGTTGCATTTTCGACCTTAGCGGTACCATTCAACCTTGCGGTTTTGTTAATTCCGGTCAAACGCATGCCGACGTCTGCGATGCCGCTATAAAACACATTTTTCGAAAGAGCGTTAAGCACCCGCAGGTTTATCTTTCCGGCAAGCGAAAGATTGTTCATTCCATTGTCATTAAAAGCCTTGGTTCCTGCAACTACTAAATTCGAACCTCCACCGGAGAATTTTGCCGTTTCGATTGATGCCTCATTCATATTGAAACGAATCGCTATCGGATCGTTTGCATTTAAGGGCGTATCTCCAATTTGCAGATCAAACTTTGAGAAATTCGCCGTACCACCTATGTTTTCTGAAGTGAAAACACGATTTCCTTTGTCGTCAATTTTTATTAAATTTCCTTGCAGCAATACGCCGCCCGTTGCTAATCCTCCAATTTCTATTGAGCTGCGCTCGGGTTTTCGGAAAATTGCGATATAGGGAGCAAGTCTCGTTTTATCGAAGTTTGTTTCCGCTCTGAGAGGTAGGTTTTCATCTGCAAAATTTACGTTTGCCTTGATAGTTTGCGCTTGCCCTTGCAGTTTGGTTACGAGGTTTGCGTTCAGATTTTGGTTTTCGGTTATGCCGGTAAAATTTACGTTTCCAAAAGAGTTACTATTTACAACGATATTTTGTCCGACACCTTCAAAATTCACGTTGTACGACGATGTATCAGAGGATTTGCCCATAGCAACAGCTTTGACCTTAATGTTGCCTTCGATGTCAGGAATACTTGAATTCTCAGGAAAAAACGCCAGAATCCTTGAAACGGGAACTTTGTTGCCATTAGCTTCAAAATTAAACGCGGTTGAATCGGTATCGTAAGTTCCTTTTGCCGCTAATATTCCTTTTCCAAATTGCGCGTCGAATTTTTTTACATCGATAAGAGTTCCTGAAAATATAATCTTTGACTCCAGATTATCGAAAGATTGCCCTCTAACTAAGCCATTTTTTGCGATAAGATTTGCCTCGCCTTGCATATCATTTGGCAAGCCGTTTAAATCTAACGTGCCCGATGTTTTTGCCTCCAAATTGCGCAGTGTATCCGGCAAAGAAGTGGTCGAAAGCACGCTTAAAATACTTCCATAATTCACTTTATCTAAGGTCGCCTGGACAGAAATATTGTCATTCCCTACACTTGGAATTATTACACTGAACGCAAGTGTGCCCCCTCCCATTTCTCTCAGCAATCCATTTTGAAACTCAACACCATTTGGTGAAACTGAAATGCCGGAGGCTAAAGAACCAAGCTGTTTTCCGCGTAAACTTATCGAATCAAGCGAAGCTTTTCCATCTATCGTTGGGTCGCTTAAATTTCCCGTAAGATTTCCGTTGAAACTGAAATTACCAGCAAATTGAGCCTCATAGGAGTCCAATTGTTGTTCGAGATCGGGCGAAAGATTTAGTACACGAATTATTCGTTCGACCTCGGCAGCGTCAGTCGAATTGACTGCAAGGTTTAGATTGGAACCGGTTTCACTCAAATCAAAACGTCCCGTTGCAGCAAGTGTGCTTTTTGCTGAATTTAGATTTGCGTAGTCAATATCAAAAAGTCCGTTCGTTGCGCGGACTCCTAATTTCCCGGTCATTGGAATAATCCCTTTGTCAGAGTTTCCGGCGTTTGCTGAAACGTCAGCGGTTAATGTTCCGCTTGCGCGACGGAAGTTAGTGCCGCGAAAGGTAAGATCGGCACGACCTCTCGTTTTACCTTCGACTGGAAGCACTTGTCCTCCTTGTAGCGCGAGGAGTTTTGCTAAATCCAAATTTTCAAAATCAGCACTGAACTTTGAATTCGTACTATCGTTTGTGGCAATAATCGCGTTTCCGTCAATTTTGCCGTCCATAATCTGTGCGTTTAGATCGTTAAGCTCGATCTGGTCGTTATTTGCGATGACTGTTGCGTTCGCCGCGCCTAGTTTAACGCTGCCTAAAACTCCGCTCCCAAGACTCATATCCAGGCTTGCGCGATAACGTCCTGAAGGTTCAAGGACAAAAACCGGAGCGGAAACCCGTACATTTTTAAGCGTTCCATTATCGCGCAAATCAACATTTCCCGCGTCGAAATCGTCTGAATTTCCCTCAATTCTGCCATTCCGAACGGAGAGCCGAACGCCGGCAATATTGAGTGAACCAAGCACTGCCGAGTTGGTTGAAATGCTGGCAATCTTTACATCATTTGAGTATATTTTCGTCTCGTCTCCTACGGTTTTTACATCTATACTATTGGCGTGTATGTTTCCAATTTTCGCTGATTTAGTTTCTACGCTTTTAGTTTGAATGTTCTTCGCAGTAATATTTGTCGAACCATTTTTGTTGTTGACTCTTACGTTCTTTGCCGAAACATCCGAAAGCCGCGCATCTTTTGATTCCAGTCTATTTACTTTGACATTCTGCGAATCTACGGTTGTGTTTGAGGCACCGGTTTTTATTTTTGTGTTGTTTGTGGAAACACCTGAAAGGGTAGCACCCTGCACATCGACTTTTTTTGCATAGGCTTTAGGAACCCGGGCATTGGTCACCCCATTAATCGAGTCTATTTTGATATTTTGGGCTTTAAACGAGTCTATTTTTGCACCCGAAGAAGAGTATTTTGCGGCGCGAAGTTTTCCAAAACGCGCGATTAATTTCTGTTCGTTGTATTCTGCGGTTGCGTCCGAGATGAAGAGCCCTGCAATCGTACCTAAAGGCGAATTTACTGCAGCAGAACGAAGCTCTCCAAACCATCTAAAATCAGTTCCGCTACCGCGAATATTTCCGATCAATTGCGGGAGTTCGACCCTAAAATCTTTGAAGGTAAGTAGTTCGGCAACGGCTTTACCGTGGGCGTTATAGAGCGTATTTTTGCCATCGACTTTTCCATTAACCTTCAGGGCTTTTAAGCTGATATTTGAGGCGAGCAAGTTTCGGGAGATTATTTCACCTTCAATCTTATAGTTTTCTCCCGCACCTTTAACTGTTCCTTCAAAATCCCCCGTTCCAACTATCGGAGTGCCAATCGGAAAAATTTTTGAAGTTTGAGTTAAATCAATGGACGATCTTATCTTTAGATCATATTTTAGCAATTCCCAATCTTCTAAAACACCGCTTAATGTTGATGTCCCGATTGGTGAAGTTATCTGGAGATTTTTTATTTTCGAACCATTTTCGTCCAACATGCCATCTGCTTGTATATCAATTGGTTCTACCTTGTTTTTGTCGTAAATAAATTCTGATTTGGTGGAAGTAAAATCAAAGGCATAATTTTTTTCTGCGTCGGGAGTTTCAAGGTTTTCCGGCTTCATGAAGAATGCTACGTTTTTTGCAGTTCCTTTTATTTCATGGGCGGTATCGCCAAAGTGGATTAACCCTTTTTTGATAGAAAGATTGGCAGATGCGTACTGAAATTTTACGGCATTCTTAGGCGGCACAATCTCGATTCCTGAAAAATTCGAATTACCATCTTCATCAAAATCAATCCAAACCTCTACGTCATTAAGCTCTGTTGCGTTGATATCTACATTGCGTTCGGCTCGTAACGCATATAGATCAAGAACCGTCATGTCAAATTTAGCGGTGCCGACCCGAAAAAGTTTTTCGCCGGTTTTTTTATTTGTAAAAACAGCATTTGTAAGGGTTAGCTCCAGCGGTGAGGCGGCGACTTCGAATTTATCAGTCTCAAATTTGATCCCCATTTCGTCAAAAGCGACGACGAATTGCTCTTTTATATAGCTATCGATATAGCCCGTTTTGTAGAGTGCAAAAACGATGGCAACTAGAAAAACAAAGATCAAACCGAAGAGCACAAAAGAGGTAATAATGTTCCTTCCCGAAACAAATTTTCGACTTTTCTTTTTAACGGAATGCGGCTTCAAAGATTCGAGATTTTCATCGATTCCTTCATTCTTTCTTGTTTTTTTGATCTTCTCTTCAGACATCTAAGATCACTTTCTTATAGCGAAACGATTTCAGTAATTTCCAGATCGAACGCGTCAATTGCAGTTACGCGCGGGGGATGGTTGGTTAAAAGCCGAATTTGTCGGACACCTAAATCCTGCAAAATTTGAGCACCGATGCCATAATCTCTAAAACTGCCGTAGCCCGTTTTTTTACGCGCTTGCCGAAAATCTAACTCTTTTTCCTGCATCAAAGCATATGTTTCCAATTGATGAATCAAATCAAGATTATGCTCATGTTGTCTTAAATAAAGTATCACGCCGAATCCCGCATCGGAAATTTTTTTGAGCGAAGTTTGAATTGCTTCTGAAGCTTCTCCGAGTTTTGAGCCAAACATTGCAAACGTAATATTCTCCGTTTGGACGCGAACAAGTACCGGTTCCGTTGCTTCAGAAAGATCACCCTTCGTCAACGCCAAATGAGTTTCGCCATTAATAATATTTTTATATAAAGACGCTCGGAAAGTTCCAAAGGTAGTCGGTAAATCAGTTTCAACAACCTTTTTCACCAAAGTTTCTTCACGGATTCGGTACCGGACTAAATCGGCAACAGAAACGATTTTTAAATCGTGCTTTCCGGCAAAAGTTTCGAGTTGAGGCATGCGCGACATTGTGCCGTCTTCGTTCATTATTTCGCATACGACGGCTGAAGGGTCGAGTCCAGCGAGCTTCGACATATCCACACTTGCCTCGGTTTGTCCGATTCTTACGAGCACTCCTCCCTCTTTTGAACGCAAAGGAAAAGTGTGTCCGGGACGCGCCAAATCTGTCGGTTTGGTCTCCGGGTTAACCGCGGTCAAAATAGTTTTGGCGCGATCTGCGGCTGAGATTCCCGTGGTTACGCCTTTTTTGGCTTCGATGGAAATTGTAAAAGCGGTGCCCATGCTGGAAGTGTTTTCCTGTGTTTGAGGAGGCAGTTGCAGATAGTCACAGCGCTCCTCGGTCAAGGGCATGCATATCAGTCCTCGACCGTGGGTAGCCATAAAATTTATGATTTCGGGAGTTACCTTTTCGGCAGCACAAACGAGATCGCCTTCATTTTCACGATCTTCGTCATCAACAATAATTATCATTTTGCCGTTTTTAATATCTTCTACGGCATCTTCGATTCTACTTAGCGGCATAATTTTTGGAAGGAGATATTCAAATTCTCGTTTTTACGGTCTTGTCTGCAAAAAGTAAATTTTAGCCGAAACCACGAAATTTGGCGAATTCAAAACTAAGGTACAGATTGATAAATATTAAATTCGAATTACAATCTAACTCATGCCGTTTGAATTAAAACTTGCGTTAAGGTATTTGTTCTCGAATCGCAAGGGATTGGTGCGTTTTACTTCGCTGGTCGCAGTTTTGGGGATAACGGTTGGTGTCGCGGGGTTGATAGTTGCGCAGGCGATTGCGAAAGGATTTAGTGACGAAATGCGCGATAAGGTTTTAAAAAATACCGCTCATATTACGATTCTTGACGAAGGGGGAACAAGAACTTTTGATTGGAGCATTATTAAGCGCACGGTCGAAGCAATAGAGAATGTAGATTTAGTTGAGCCGACAAGTTATGAAAGTGCCGTTTTGTTGAGTGAAAAAGCTTCCGGTTACGCGGTAATTCGAGTTTTCGATGACCAGAGTTTGAAAACCGCGGATTATGTTCAAACCGATCAAGTACGTGTTTCGGTCGGAAAAGAACTTTTGAAAAAACTCCAATTGGAAGTAGGTGATAATGCGGAAGTAACTGTTCTAGGTGATAAACAGAGTCCAAAAATCGTGGATGTTCACATCATCGGGACTTTTGAAACGGGTTTATACGAGTATGACTCTACTTGGATTTATATTTCGCAGAACGAATATTTAAGGCTAAAAAACATAGATAAATTTTCGCCAACTGTTTTTAGCGTTTCGGTAAAAGATATTTTCCGGTCGGGTGAAACTAGTGAGCAGATTAAAAAGGTTTTGGGTGGAAACTACAAGGTTTTGGGATGGCAGGAGGCGAATAAGCCGCTTTTTGCAGCATTGAGTCTTGAGAGAAAAGTCGCGTTTGCGATTATTTCATTGATCATCTTTATTGCGGCTCTGAACATAACTACGACTTTGGCGTTACTTATAAATGAAAGGAAATTTGATATTTCGATATTGCGAACGTGTGGTGCAAAAACAAAAAGTTTAATAGCGATATTTTTGTTTGAGGGGATGATCTTGAGTATTTCCGGTATCTTTTTGGGATTTTGTTTAGGGATATTTTTCTGTCTGTCTGGAAATTATTTCGAGTTGATCAATATATCAAAAGAAGTTTACTCTCTAAATTATATTCCCTTTCACACGGGTTTTGTTTCGATAATTCAGGTTGTTTTGGTTACTTTTTTTCTATGTTTGATCGCAATTGCATATCCGGTGCTAAAAGTAAGTAGAATAAAACCTTTAGAAATACTCCGTACCGGATGAAAATCTGGATTTTGTCTGGTTTTAAAACTATCATTTAGACGAGATAGAAAAATAGTTTTGAAAAATTTGGCATTTCTGTAAAGACTTTGGCTATAATAGGGTTCAAATTTGCAGAGTGCCGAAATATTTTTATTTATGTTTGAACGTTATACAGAGAAAGCACGTCGAGTTATCTTTTTTGCCCGCTATGAGGCTTTGCAGTATGGTTCGCAAGTAATTCTCCCCGAACATATTCTTCTGGGGTTAATGCGCGAGGACAAAACGATTTCACCTCGTTTCTTTCCTTTTCGTCATACCTTAACGGTTGATACGATTAGGCGGGAAGTGGAAGAAAGAATTACAACTCGCGAAAAAATTCCCCAATCGGCTGAGCTTCATCTTGCTCCCGAAACCAAAAGAATTCTTGCCTTTTCAAATGAAGAAAGTGAAAGACTTCAGAATCGGCATATTGGCGTCGAACACATTCTTCTAGGAATATTGAGGGAAGAGAATTCGGTCGCTGCCGAAATTTTATATCAATACGGATTGCGTCTTGCGGGCGTGAGAGAACGAGTTGCTGGGCAGAGCGGTGTTCCAACGCGGCGTTTGGAAAAAGCTAAGAGAGAAACGCCAAATTTGCAGGAGTTTACCCGTGACTTAACGGTTGAAGCTAGTGATGGAAAGCTTGATCCGCTAATCGGACGAGAAGAGGAAATCGAGCGGCTTATCGAAGTATTGTGTCGGCGCACAAAAAATAATCCTGTGCTGATTGGCGAATCCGGTGTTGGTAAAACAGCAATTATTGAGGGGCTGGCTCAGCAAATCTCCGATGGCGAAGTGCCAAAATTTCTTGAGAAAAAGCGTATTTTACTGCTCGATTTGTCTTTGATAGTGGCGGGGACAAAATATCGCGGACAGTTTGAGGAACGGCTTAAGAAAATAATGACCGAACTCAAACAAAGCAAGAACTATATTGTCTTTGTTGATGAAATTCACACACTCGTTGGTGCGGGTTCCGCAGAAGGATCTTTGGATGCCGCAAATATTCTAAAACCTTCGCTTTCGAGAAGCGAGATCCAATGCATAGGTGCTACAACCCCTCAGGAATACCGAAAATCTATTGGCAAAGATCGTTCGCTTGAACGCAGGTTTCAATCTGTAAAAGTTGCGCCGCCGAACGAAGAGGAAGCTTTAGAAATAATTACAGGTATTGTTAATCGCTACGAAGTTTTTCATCAAATCCGTTATTCGAAGGAAGCTCTCAAGGCTTCGGTTTATCAAACAAACCGATACATTCCCGAGCGATTTTTGCCGGACAAAGCCATCGATGTTTTAGATGAGGCTGGAGCTCGCGCAAAACTCCGATACCAAGAGGAAAACGCGTCGGAACCTTCATGGAAGGAGACCGTAGAAAATTGGAAACGCGTAACCGACGAGGACAAGCTGATTTCGCTGGAAATAAAGACTCTTGAAGAAAGTTTTCTTGATGTCGAGGTTTCGAAAAGCGATATAGAAGAAGTTATTGCGCGTTGGACGGGTATTCCTGTTCAATCGATTAAGCAGGAAGAAGCGAGCAAGCTTCTGAAAATTGAAGAAGAATTGCATAAGCAGATTATTTCTCAGCGTTCGGCAATATCCGCACTTGCGCGGGCAATTAGAAGATCACGTGCCGGGCTTAAAAATCCTGCGCGTCCGGTGGGGTCGTTTTTATTTTTAGGTCCAACCGGGGTAGGAAAAACTGAGGTTGCGAGAAAACTTGCTGAATTTCTATTTGGTTCGGAACGTTCTCTGATTCGTTTTGATATGTCGGAATTTATGGAGAAGCATACGGTAGCGAAATTTATTGGTTCGCCTCCAGGGTATGTCGGACACGAAGAAGGCGGTCAATTAACGGAAAAGCTGCGTCGCTCACCATATTCGATTGTTTTATTTGATGAGGTTGAAAAGGCGCACCCCGATTTATTTAACGTTCTTTTACAAGTTTTTGAAGACGGTATTTTAACGGACGCGCAAGGAAATGAGATCGATTGTAAAAATGCGGTTTTTATAATGACTTCAAATATAGGCGCAAGATTTATTCAGAAAAGAGCTTCGCTTGGTTTCCAAACCAGCGAAGATGCCTCTCGCAAGAAAATGGAAGAGCAGGTTTTGAGTGAAGTTAAAAAGACGTTTGCACCTGAATTTGTAAACCGGCTTGACGAAATTATTGTTTTTGATGAACTGACCGAAAAAGATTTGCTGCAAATTATTGATTTACAGGTTGGCGAACTCAACGAAATTCTTTCTGAGCATTCACTTTCCGTAAGCTTAACGAATGAGGCAAAAAAATGGTTATTGGAAAAAACTTGTGAAGATAGGAATTATGGCGCGCGACCGCTCCGACGGGCTTTGCAAAAGTATGTCGAGGATGAGCTTTCTGAAGCGATGATTCAAGGCGATCTTGAGAAGGAAGATTTGATCGAAGTATTTTGCGAAAATGATGGATTATCTCTTCGTTCGATTACAGGAAGCGGCGCAAAAAGTGCCACAACGTTTTAGCTAATAATCTGAAAACAACAAACCCTAAGCACGAGAGTAAAAACATATGCTACTCGTGCTTTTTCTTTTTCCCACTTTATCTGTATAATTTGTAGGTTTGTTGGATAGGTTTATTGGATAGCTAACGTTGAGGCTTTTCTTTGTTAATTCTCGAAGGCAACCAAGACACTGCCATCAGAATCTAATTTCGAGTCTAAACCCAGTATGATAAAAGTCCGCCTTTTGATGTTAATTCAGTTTCGGATTTAAGAAGTTTCGTATTTACATAAGATATTTTTTTGATTATTTTCTATAAAATTTAGTAGTTATAAATTATAAGGAAGTTTGGCAATATGCACATTCTACGCGGCATTGGATTCGTTTTGATGATTCTGGTTATTTCGGTTAGTTTCACGTTGGCTGGAGACAACTCGAAAGCGAAGAAATCTAAAGCAAGAGAGGCGGCAAAAAAGAGCACTCAGCAATTAGTTGAGGAGGTTGATATTCAGGGCAACAGGCGGCTTAAGGACCGTGACCTTCTTTATTACATACGAACACGCCAAGGCGACACATTTAGCAAAACTCAGGTAGAACGCGACTTAAAAGAACTTTTATCCTTCAATTGGTTTGATAAAACGCAATCGCGGGTGTTTACCGAACCTGGAGTCCGCGGCGGAGTCAATGTTATTTTCGAGGTAAAAGAGCTTCCGATAATTAGAGATTTGCAATTTGACGGCGCCAAAGCTATCCAGGAATCTGACATTCTAAAAGCATTCAGAGAAAAACGTGTCGGAATTTCGAAAGAGGCGATCTTTGATCCCGTAAAAACGCGTGTGGCGAAGAGAATACTTCGGGAAATGCTCGCGTCAAAGGGATATCCAAATGCGAAAGTTGATGTAAAGGACGAAATTATTTCCGCGACATCTGTCGGCGTCACTTTCACTATAGATCAGGGACATCGTTCGCGAATTGTTAAAATTGAATTTGAAGGGAATAAACACTTTAAGGATGGCGACCTTAGAAAACGACTTGAGCTTGTTAAGACAGGTGGTTTGATGTCGCGGTTTAAGGGACAAGATATTCTTGATTTGAGAAAACTCGATTATGATCTCAAGAAAAACGTTCGCGAATATATGAGCTCAAAAGGTTATTTTCAGGCGCGTATAGGTGAACCAAAAGTAGTTGGGCTTGGTTATAAGAGGACGGGTTTTCCAATTCTCAAGATTTTCCCTTTGCCATTGGTTACATCAAAAGACGACACCTTAAGAGTTATTGTTCCGGTTACCGAGGGGAAGGTTTTTCGTGTTGGTGACGTGAAAATTGAAGGAAATTCGATCTTTTCCGAGCAGCAAATTTCGGCGATCATCGGTGTTAAGAAGGGTGAGATTGCGAATGGAAAACGTTTACGCAAGGCTCTGTTTGAGGATTTAGAAAAGATTTACGGTAGTCAGGGTTTTGTCGAATATGAGGCTGAACTTGACCCTCAATTTAAGGATAACCCAGATAATCCGGATGAGGGCATAGTCGATATCTCCGTCAGAATTACCGAGAACAAACAATATCGTTTGAGACGTCTCGAGTTTATTGGAAATACCTTTACCAGGGATAAGGTTTTGCGAAGAGAGGTACTACTCAATGAAGGAGATATTTATAACCAATCCCGGCTTGAGATTTCCATTGCGCGAATTAACCAACTAAAGTATTTTGATCCGATCGATAAAGATCAGGATTTAGAAGTTCGGACGAACCCCGATGAAGGTTTTGTAGATACAGTAATTAAGGTGGCTGAACGAGGTCGCCAACAAATTTCATTTAACGGCGGTACCTCTGGAATTGGCGGATCGTTTTTTGGCTTAACATATTCAACGAATAACCTCTTTGGACAGGGCGAATCGCTTTCATTTAGTTTTGCCGCTGGTAACAGGCAGAGGAGTTTTCAATTTTCGTTCCAGGAGCCTTATTTTCAAGATAGACCGGTTTCAGTCGGGTTTTCTTTGTTTACTTCGCGATCACAATTTTTTGGACAGGGAACGTTCTTTTCAAATAATATCGGGGCGATTCAAGGTGCGATTGATCCTTTTGGAAGTGTAACCGCAGATGAAGATTTTTTATTTACTCAAACTACCAACGGGGCGTCGGTTTTTGCCACGACCGCTCTATCGGAGTTTTTCTTTAAGAAAAGTAGATTTTCGACCTTTTCTCGAGTCGGATTAACCTATCAGTTTACTGCGACGACCATTAAGGACCCGAAGGTAAATGCATCGGCTGACCCCGATCAAATAATACCCCGAGTTTTTGCTCAGCCCAATATCACGACGAGCCGAATTACGCCAACTTTTGTGTATGATACCAGACAGCCTTCGGCAAATGGAATTGATACTTTAAAAGGGACGCAGCTTTCCGCATCGTTACCGATAGCTGGGCTAGGCGGCGATGTGAGAACTTATTCGCCATCCATTACATTTTCAAAATTTATTCCGGTAAGGAATAAGAGGTCAAAAAGGGCGGAGGTGTTTGCCTTTCGCTTGCAGGCTTCGACGGTCGGTAGTTTCGCGACAAGCAGTAAAATAAAAAATGCTAATTCCCTTTCGTTCGTAGGTGGAGTCCCGCTTTTTGAACGCAATTTTCTTGGTAGTGAGTTTGATCTCCGCGGTTATAGTGTTCGCTCGATTGGTCCCATTGCTCCTTTTGATACTTTCTTAACAACTCGCGACGTCAGTTTATCTACTACGCTGGTTGGAGACGTAAACACTCCGGCAGGACTCTCAGCAGCGGATGCGGCGGCGGTTACCCAACTCGCGACCTTTACCGGAGCCGATGGTGCTAATCCGCTTCTGTTTAGAAGAAGTTTCCAGTTCATAGGTGGGGATACGAGACTTTTGGGGAATTTTGAATATCGAATTCCGGTTTTTGGACCCCTTTCAATCGCAGCATTTGCCGATGTTGGAACCGTCTTTAATCTAAGGAAGACAGGAACGCAGAATATCGATAGCACATTTCTCGATGCGGATAGGTTTGTCGGACCAACGACTTTGACCCTAACGGCACTACTGAACAATCCTAATTTTGAGAGGAGTTTTGGAGCGTTTCTATTTGATGGGACTAAAGTTTTAACCGCGACACAGTTTGAGACAGATTTTTGCGGCGGCGTTAGAGCTAATTGTCCTTTGATTATACCTGCGAGTCTTACTCCTTTGTTTATTCGAGGGGAAGCGCAAACAAACGCAAGGCTTAGGACTAACGATGCGGTTTTTGATAGCTTTAAGGACTACAAGGCGAGTGTTGGTTTTGAGGCTCGCGTTCAGGTGCCGGTGGTTAATGTGCCGTTTAGATTGATTTATTTTTATAATCCGAATGCCAGGCTTGGGTTTGTCGATGAGTTGCCGGGTATTTTTCTTCGAGGTAAGAAGAGCGGATTTCGTTTTTCTGTTGGGAGAACATTTTAATCGAGAATTTGGTTAAGTTAAGTTTTTTGGTGTAAATCCATGCGAATTGATAGAATTTTCAAGTGATTGACAATTTACTTTTCGTTAAACAACATTACATTCTTTTTATCGCCCGGAAAAGAATGCGTGCGATAATTAATATAGATATTAGTCAAAAGGCACAATTGACAAAAATAGATGAAGCCTTTTCAATTTCAAGGAGCAATATAAGACAATGAGAACATTACGTTTAGCGATAGTAGGGATGATTTTTACGGCGGTTTTTGCGATTTCGGCATTTGCGCAAGTAGGTCAGACAAAAATAGCGGTTATTAATACGCAGGCTTTCGGAGCAAAAGGTGGAATTACAAAGTACGTGAACGCCCAGAATAAATTAAATCAGGAGTTTAAGGTGGAAAACCAACAGCTAACTACTTTGGCTACTCGTATAAATAATCTGAAAAAGGAAATTCAAACTCTTAGGGATAACCGAAATAAGAACGTTCCGGTTGATCCAAAAACAGTTAATGGGAAAATTGACCAACACAATAAGTTAGAGCGCGAATTTAAGTTCAAACAAGAGAATGCGAAAGCAAAATACGAAACTCGCAGCTCCGAGGTATTGGGACCGATTTCGCGAGACATTGGAACTGCGCTTCAGGCTTTTGCCAAGCAGAAAGGATACGGACTTATATTAGACGCCGCGAAATTAGACCGTGCTGGATTGATTCTCGCTTTTGATCAAAAATTTAATCTGACAAAGCAATTTATTGCGTATTACAATGCGCGACCGGCAGGAACCGCAAGCAAGTAATTGTTAGAGTTCGAAAGATACTATAAAGTTAGGAGTCGGTGAAAAACCATTTGGCTCCTGACTTTTTTTGTGTCTTGGTGATAATATCGAGGCAACTAAAAAAGTCAGG
>Ga0114931_10002790_pt1 | contig 22209 bp, 19 predicted proteins | sample 2SBtaG_FD_89579 | JGI IMG/M metagenome (GOLD analysis project Ga0114931, IMG submission 89579) | Deep subsurface microbial communities from Kolumbo volcano to uncover new lineages of life (NeLLi) - 2SBTROV14_V59a metaG | ecosystem: Environmental > Aquatic > Marine > Volcanic | place: Kolumbo... | reverse complement strand
TAAAATTATTATGTGATAAATTTCGGATAATTGCTGTTAAACGACGTCGCGAAGCGAGGAGTTTAACGGTGACGTAGTCGCAGCACATTAACCAACGAGCGGAGCGATGTTGGTTAACTAGTTTTTATCCAAACTTATTGATTTAAGTATAGCTAATTTTTATGTGTTATACAAACTTTTATTATTATCAAAAATATGGATTACATTTTATAAACTAGCCTATTCTATTTACTATTAAGGTATTTGGAAGTACAAGAGCATCTAGAATTTAAATGTAAATAGTAAGCTTGGTGTAAGTTAAACATAATTGTCTATCTTTAAAAAGTTATAGCTTTACCCACTATTCATACACACAGTAAGTTAATGTAACACTGTTTTAATTAAGCTTATTCCATATAATACCCAATTCCACGTTGGGTTTTTATATGAAAAGGAAATTTAAGCTCTTCAAGCTTTTTGCGAAGTCTGCTAATAACTTGGTCAATGGCTTCGTTACTTACCCCCTCACCCTCACTTGTAGGGCTTAATAAGTAGGCAAATCTATCGCGTACGATCACTTTATCTTTTTTATAATACAATTCCTCAAAAAACATAAACTCGGCCTTAGTCATGTTTTTAATGGCGGTGTCTAAAAAGTAGTCATCGTTTTTATCAATACCCATGTTTAGGTTTTGAATGTTAATTATAGCCTTATCAATATCAACACCAGCTAACTTATGACTTAACAACTGTTTTATGTATCGTGGGTAACCACCAGATACCTCAACCATTTTACTAACTTCCTCATCACTAATTTCTACATCATACTGATCGGCTGTATATCTAATATTTTTTTTCGTTTCTTTTTTATCTAAATTGCCTATCTCAATCTCAACTGCAGATATCTCAAACAACTTGTACAATCTTTGTTTGTCTAAATCCTTATTTAAGTCGTAAGCTAAAATAAAAGATAAACAAGACTTAAACTCATCTCTAAGAGCTCTTAAAAAAGTAACAGTACCTTTTTCGTATTCCTGAATATTTTCAAAGTGGTCAATACAAATATATATCCGCTGATTTTTATTTTTAAGCTGGGTTAGGTAAGACTTTAAAGATACCAAGCTAGGATTTATATTTGTAATTCTACAAATTTCGGCGGTAAGGTCTTTTTTGGTAGCTTTTGTGTATCTATTTAAATCAAGATAATATAACTTTACACCTAAGGGTTTAAAGTATTTTTTGTATACTTGATCATTATTTGATAAGTGCCTTAAGTATTTAGACTTTCCTACCCCACTTTTACCAGTTACCCTAAAACTTTCGCCAGTTTTTATAAACTTTGCTATGTTTTCAGTTGTTTGCCTTCGATAGTCTAAATACATATAGATGAAGTATACTTAAGAATTTACGAGAGATCAATAAAAATCTGACAAAAATATCAGCTAAATATCAGGTGTATGTAATTTAATTATAGGAATTATCAGAAATTAATAACTTATTAAAGACTTTTTTATAGCCTTTTAAAGCCAAAAATATCATGATATAGGATTAGAATAAGTGTAATATGTACTCAGCTTAAAATTATTGGGAAACATTTTTCCAGGAGGATTTATGTTTTTTAAACATAAAAGGGGCGTCCGAAAGGGCGCCCCTTTCATCTTCCTAAAATGTACTCTTAACACAAAATTAATGGTAAATAATTCATGTAAAATTTACTAATTACTTTTAGTAACTAACCCTACATATATTAAAAAAGGGATTTTTTTAAGTACCTTTCTAAATAACCACACCAGCACATTACCTTTTTGCTTTAGGTAACGCTTTTGTATGGTCTGACCCTACAAAAGCAGTTACAAAAGGTAAAACCCCTTGTGCAACTTTGTAAAAGAAAGATATAAAAGTTATAAATACTTTAAATTTAGGTCATATTCTAAAAAAGTGATATACATGCGTGTAAAAATTGGGGATAAAAATTAGAATACTACTCTTCCAGCAAAGGCATTGTCTAATGTAGTTTTATCTGCAAATTCAATATCACCACCAGTAGGTAAACCTCGACCTATTCTTGTTATCTTTACTTTATCTTTAAAATCACTTTTATCTACAAGTGTTTTAATATACATTGCAGTACTCTCCCCTTCCATTGTAGGATTGGTGGCCAAAATAAGTTCCACATTTTGGTTATGCTTAAGCATTTGTTTGATTCTTGGAGTTATATCGGTTATGTTTATATCTTCAATATTTATACCGTTTACTGGATTTAATACACCACCTAAAACGTGATATAGCCCGTTATAACCTGTATTTTCAATAGCAATTAAGTTTAAAACATTTTCGACAACACACAGTATATTTTTGTCGCGAGAGGTATCATTACAAACTTCGCATAACTCATTTTCACTAACATTGTGGCAAACACTACAAAATTGTAAGTTTTGTTTAACGTCAACTAAAGCATTTGCAAACTTATCTACCTCATACTTTTCCGATTTTAAAATGTAAAAAGCTAATCTTGCAGCACTTTTAGGTCCAATTCCTGGAAGTTTTTCAAAGTACCCAGTTAAATCAGTGATAGATTTTGGAAGTTTCATAGATGTAATTATATAGTAGCTAATAAAAGGTAAAAAGTAGTTATAAGTTTATAAAACTAGATAGTAAATTCCCCACTAAAGTCATCTAAGGCTTGCTCAGGCTTAACGGCTTTACCCACTTGATCTTGAACAGTAACGGGACTTGCTACAAAACTTTCATCATCAGTTGGAATAGCAAATTCCCCATGTTTATCTTTTTTAGGTTTACTACTTTCAAAATGAGGAACCTCATCTTCGTTTATTGTTACATACTTAACATTTTTATCTGTTAAATTCTTTTTCGCATATTTTTTAAGCATACATGAAAAGCTACAAATAGAACCTGTAATTTCCTTTACACACTCTATTAAAATTATTCTATTGCTTGGAAGCTCAAGCCTTTCTTTATGAAATAAAAATTTTGCTTGAACGACTACGGCGTTACCCTCTATTCCTATGTATTCACAGTTTTTTAAAATTGTGGCAATACTTGGGCGTTTTTCAGATACAAGTTTTACAAACTGACCCCACTTAAATAATTTTGGGTCAATAGCAGAAGAATCGGTATGACCATAGGAAGTTTCTATTACCTTAGTACGCAACTCTTCAGGACGAATAGAAGGAGCATTTTTAAAATCATCACTTGGCACCGAAGGTTGTGAAGTATCAACTTTATTTTTGTTAACTTTTGATTTTTGAGTTTTGGTTTTATCTTTTGACCCTTTTTCCTTAATGTGTTTCTTTTGAGAGTGGTTAAAAGAAGATGAACTTTTACCACCTGAGGGATTTTTAATATTACTTGATCCTACACCTACCTCCCCTACTATTTCTAAAACAGCTATTTCAAGTGGAAGTGTTGGAACAAAACTTACCTTTAGGCTCTCTAAAGATTGATTAAAGTTTTTTAAACATTTAAGCAAAAAATTATGGTTAAAACTTTTTGCCTGGTTTTTTATCAACTTAATGTTACGCTCAGTTTCGGTCACTAGATTTTCAAGATTTTGAGAAACAAGCATTATGTTTCTAAGATAAGTTAAAATCTCTTTATTCCAAACTTCTAAGTTTTTACCACTATCGTAAACATTGTTAATTAGCTCTATAGCAAGAGTTGAATTTTTTGCAATTATAGAATCAAAAAACCTAACTGTAAAATCCACACCAACAGTATTTAATACTTCGTCAACACTTGTTTCTGAAACAGCAACAGTTTCAAGCATTGTTTCTGCATCTCTAAAACCACCCCTACTTGCTTCAGCAATTTTGGTTAGATCGGCTTCTTTAATATCTAGTTTTTCTTGTTTTGTAATGTACTTAAGTTTTTCAACAATATCTTTGCTACTAGCCCTTTTAAGCTCATACTGCTGACACCTAGACTTTATTGTATCTATAACTTTTTCAGGCTCTGTAGTTGCTAATACAAAATAGGTATTTTTAGGAGGTTCTTCTAAAGTTTTTAAAAGTGCGTTAAAAGCACCCTTGCTTAACATATGAACCTCATCAATAATATAAAACTTTAACTTACCCATAGTTGGGGAAAGATGGATTTTTTCGTTAATATTGCGGATGTTTTCTACACTATTGTTACTTGCTGCGTCTATTTCTATTAGATCTGGGTAGGTGCCTGCTAAAACTTGTTTGCAACCATCACACTTTAAGCAGGCCCCCGTTGCATCAGAGTAATTATCGCAAATTAAGGCTTTTGCCAAAAGCCTAGCTATTGTTGTTTTACCAACACCACGAGGACCATAAAACAAATATGAGTGAGCTACCTTGTGCTGTTTTAAGGCATTTTTTAAAGATTTAACTATTTGGTCGTTACCAAAAACCTGGCTAAAACTTTGGGGTCTGTATTTTTGATAAAACATCAAGAGCAGGTATGTAAAATTAATCAATTTAAAAGGTAAATATAGAATACCAAATTTTAAGATTGATTAAAGGATAAAATAAATAGATAGGTGTATAAATCATTTTTAACAAACCTAAACAAACGCTTTTAATAGGCAGTCTGTTAACAAATTAATGGTTAAACAGTAATGGTTAATAATGAATATCTCAACAACTTAATACCAAACTTTAACAAACGTGCAGTCTTTCTACTTTTTTTCATCTACTATATAATACTTATATGAAGGCAATATTTGGTTTAGGAAACATTGGAGAAGAGTATATAAACACTCGCCACAATGTTGGTTTTTTATGCATAGATCATTTTTTAAAAAACCAATCACCTACTTTTAGTAAAAATAAAAAGTTAAATGCTCAAATTTATAAAAAAGATGGGGCAATTTTTGTAAAACCAAATAGCTTTATGAACAAATCTGGTGAGGTTGTTAAAAAGGTATGTGATTTTTATGGTATCACTATTGATAATATACTAGTTGCCCATGATGACATTGATCAAAAAGTTGGGTCATTTAAATTTGTAAGTAATGGTGGTAGCGGGGGGCAAAAAGGTGTTGAAAATATTATTAAAGTTTTTAATACAAAAAATTTTAAAAGAGTAAAAATTGGGATTGCACCAAAAATTTATAACCCAAGTTTACATAAGGCACAGGATTTTGTTTTAAAAAGATTTAGCGTGCAAGAAAATGAAATTATGAACAATCTTTTTAAAACTGATATTAGGGAAACAATTGAACAGTTTTTAAACTCTTAACTACTAAATAAGGCTTTTATTAATATAATTAAGTCTAAAATATCTACTTTTCCATCATTGTTATAATCAAGATCAGGATTATATGTAGGTTCGGGATACCTAATATTTGAAGCCCTTAGATCTCTAAAGTAGCCTCCGCTTGTAGATTTCCAAAATGCTTGGGAAACGTAAGTATAGCCATTAATTACATAATATGAGTATGAAAGTATATCACCCGATCCAGGAAGAGTTTTTGCAGGCAGGGATTTCCAAGATGTAGCCCCTTGCTTTGATATTAAATTTAAAGCTTGGTTATTTGGCCTTATAAATCTGTAGTAAAAAATATTGTTTTTAACGTAAGTTTCTACGTAAAAACCGTCATCGTGGGCATAATAATTATAGTCGTAGGCTTGAATTGTACCAGTTCCGGGACCACCAGAAAGACTAATTTTGTGCCATTGTCTATTACCAGAAGTTAAATAAACACTAGAATCAGCTCTAATAGTAAAATCTACTATTCTTGCATACCCTACATTATCAACAAAAACTGTTTGAATGATTTGGTTTTGGGGTACAAGGGTCAAAGCGTAAGCATTTACAGTACCACTGGTTACATTTGGAATTGAAAAGGCATCTAAAGATATAGGGCCAGTAAACTTTGACCATGTAGTCCACTTAGTTCTATCAGAAGAAGTTGTTGCTATATCAAAGTCAACAATCCCATACCTACTGTAAAATTTATTATTACTTTGCATAGCTATTGTTTGTAAAATAACCCCTTTATTTTGATCTGGAACTTTCCCTAAATAAACCTCAGCTTGTGCTGAAGGCTTACCTGTTGTTCCATCAGGCATTGTTAACGATAAAATAGGGTCTGTGTTCCACGAATTGTTAATAGGGATTGTCCCAGCTAATACCTTACAAGGTAACATAAAAATTATAGCTACCAAAATAATAATAATAACGCTTAAAGTCTTCATAATAGCTTAAATTAAGGAGTTTTATTCATTTATTTTTAGAAATTTTACGGTGGTGTTGGTGTAAAAAGTAATTGTTATCATGAATATGATTTACAAAGAATACTAAAATACCCATTGCTAATACCGAAAAACCGACAAATAACAACTCACCTGATACTATGCCATTAAATCTTGGAGTAAAAGCAAGTTTAGCAGGCTCTGCTAAATAAACATCATTAACGCTAGAGTCAGCTTGCCCATACTGTTGATCAGGTTCAACAGGAAAAAAATCTACTGTTTCTTGTTGTGCCGGAACTAAAGTATTTTTTTGTTGAATAGTATCGTCTTTTGTACCCGCTAATAAAAACCCAATACTTAAAAATAAGAAAGCAAACATATACATAATAGTAACGGCTGTTACCATATGTGGAATATGCTCTACGTGAACTGGGTGTTGTAGTATAGATTTAAAATGACTTTTATTTTTAGCAGAAGACATTGGATTTAGTTTAGTACAACTTAACACTCGAAGCAACGTTTTACTTTGGTTAGTATGATCTATAACCCATGTTACAGTAAGCAGCTTTTTGCCTACAATAAGTCAAAATTTAAATTTGAAACTTAGGTATTATTTAGGGTTTTTTCCCAAAGAACGATAGGTCTGTAATTTGGAAAATTAGGATTTAGGGTTTTTCTTAGCCTTAGTTTTTATTCTAATCGTCTCTTTAACTTTTGGGTAGTCTGGGTGAGCCCAAAAGTTTCCAAACCTCCCACGCTTTAATACAAAATCACGGCCATCTTTAGTTTTTGGAACCTCACCATATTCTTTAACAAGCTCGCTTTTTTTAAGCTCAAGGGGCTTTGCGTCTTTAACTTTTGGATAATCAGGGTGTGCCCAAAACTCTCCAAATCTTCCTCGTTTTAAAATATAATCCTTGCCATCTGTTGTTTTTGGGGCTTTTTTATACTTAGCTTTAAAATCTTTGCTATTAGCTTTTTTTGCTACATCCGCCTCTGTTTGACCATTAATATCTCTTATACCTTTACAATCTGGAAATTTAGCACAACTGTAAAACCTTCCAGCGCGACCAATTTTTACTACCATTTTTCCACCACAATCTGGACATTTAATATTTTTTGGAGCTTCACTTAAAACTGTGTAATCTTTTCGTTTTAAATTTTCGCTTGCTTCATTTACCTCTTTTTCAAAAGGTTTGTAAAAGTCTTTTAATAAACTCTGCCATTGTACTTTTCCCTCGGCTACTTTATCTAAGTCTTCTTCTATATTAGCCGTAAAGTTATAATCAACAATATTTTTAAAATTATCTTCTAAAAGCTTGGTTACAACTTTTCCTAAATCAGTGGGTACAAGAGCCTTGTTTTCTTTAACAACATAACCCCTGCTTATAATTGTGCTAATAGTTGGAGCATAAGTACTTGGTCTACCTATACCGTATTTTTCAAGTGTTTTAATTAAACTTGCCTCACTAAATCTAGCTGGTGGGGTTGTTTGTTTATGCTCACTTTCAACCGACTTAACTTTTGCAACATCATTCTCTTTTAACTCCGGTAAAATAACATCCTCACTTAAAGGTGTATATTTAATACTAGATTTAAAGCTATAGGCCTTATTCCAACCTTCAAATAATACTTTGCTACCCGTTGTTTTAAAGGTGTATTTTTTATCTGTTGAAACAATATTAATAGTTGTAACCAATGTTTTAATTGGGGGCATAAAAACAGCAAGAGCCCTTGCAAAAATTAAATCGTAAATTACTCGTTCATCACTTCCAAGATCAATATTTTTTGGAAGATTTTTTAAACTTGTAGGTCTAATTGCCTCGTGAGCTTCTTGGGCGTTTTTACTTTTATTCTTAAAAAAATGTGGCTCGTAGTAGTCAGCACCAAGATTTTTAGTAATAAAACCCTCTGCCTGCTTTACAAACTTTTGACTTAAGTTAAAACTATCTGTTCTGTGATAAGTAATTAAACCATTTTCATAAAGTTTTTGCGCAGCTCGCATTGTTTTTTGAGCACTGTAACCAGCTATGTTACTTGCAGCTTGCTGTAAAAGTGATGTTGTAAAGGGTGGGTAAGGCTTTCTATTTTTTTCAGTCTGTTTAATATTATCAACTAAATAATCTTTAGTTTTTGCATCAGTGCATACTTTTTGGGCTTCTTCTTTTGTGGTAATTAAAAATGTCTGCTTGTTTTTACCTTTTACAACTAGCTTTTTTCCACTAATACTTTCAAGAATTGCTGAAATACTTGATTTGTTAATGTCAAATTGCCCGTTTATTAAAAAGTAATCTTCAATTTTAAAGGCATCACGCTCTCGTTCTTTTTGTACAACTAACCTTAAAGCAACACTTTGAACACGCCCTGCACTAAGACCAAACCTTATTTTTTTCCAAAGTACCGGAGAAAGCTTGTAACCTACAAGCCTATCTAAAACTCTTCGGGCCTGTTGGGCATCTACCAAATCCATATTTACTGTTCTTGGGTTTTTAATTGCATTTTCTAAAGCGTCTTTTGTAATTTCATGAAAAACTATTCTTTTATACTTCTTTATGTCTGTCTCTCGCTGTTTGGAATTTGTTTTTTTGGATTTTGAATTCTCATTTAAAACCCATGCTATATGGTAACTTATTGCTTCCCCCTCTCTATCTTCATCTGTTGCAAGCAAAATTTCATCTGCTGCTTTAGCTCTTTTTTTTAAATCAGCTACATTTTTTTCGGCCCTTTCGGGAATAACATATTCTGGCTCAAAATTATTTTTTACATCAACACCTATACTACTTTTAGGAAGATCTCTTATATGTCCCTTACTTGCAATAACAGAGTATTTGCCTTTTAAAAAGCGAGTTATTGTTTTTGCTTTTGTAGGACTTTCTACAATAATAAGTTTGGTCATAATAGTTTTTTATAAAACTTAAGTGGCATTAAAAATAAAGTATACACTAACATAAATAAAATTTACTTTGTTTTTTCATCACCGCAGTTAGTAGTATAAACAATTTATACATAAGATTGTCAACATTTTGATAAAAGTTATATTTTGTAAATTTAAAATTAGCATAGGTCTTAATAGGTCTTATCCCTTTGCTCAATTATGAGCCAACATCCTGTGAGGCATATCTATAGCTTAAGGTATTTTTTTCTAAGTCGAGTGTTTTAAATAGAAATCTAGAAATTGGATGTTTGGTAATTAAGTGTCGCTATTATTAATGCTGTATTGGTTTATTAACCTACCTAACTTTACTACCCTCTTTTACATATTTTTCTGGATAAAGGAGAATTGGCTCGTCGTTTTCATCGGCACATAAAATCATTCCGTTGCTTTCGATTCCCATTATTTTTCTTGGGGCAATATTAACTAGCACGGGGACCTGTTTTTTAAGTAATGATTCTGGTGTGTAGTGGTTTGCTATACCAGATAAAACTACCCTTTCTGGGTCATCCTTTCCACAGTTTAATGTAAGTTTTAATAGTTTGTTACTCCCATCTACCTTTTCTGCTGCAGTTATAGTTGCAATTTTTATTTGTAACTTTTGAAAATCTTCGTAGGTTATTTGGTTCATAAATCAATTGTAAATTATTAGGTGTAATTTTACCAAAAAGTTTTTAAGGTTGCACAGATTCCAGTTTTATTTTTGTATTACAGTTAGGTTTGATACAAAAGTGTTTTACACAAAATAGAGTACTATAAAATTTTAACCACTAAATTTAATAATTTTTGAGTTGTTGTTCAACTGTTAGTTTTTGATTGTCACATCACCAAATATATTTAGGAGATTCAACAGGGTAGCGGTTTGATTATTTTCTTCTTATTACACAATTACGCCACCTAAAGGCTTTGGCAACCCCCGGGGTTGACAAGCGCCTTTGTTAAAGCTTTTTTACTTTTATTCTCATCTCTCATTCTCATTTTCATTTGTTTCATTTGCACCCCGTAATATTACTTTGTACCAAACTCTTATCATTGTTATTGTTACTATTAAGTAATAAAAATCACACAAATTATGGTATATATGTCAAAAAGTGTGGGTTTTTTATGGGGTTTAGCTTGTGGTTAAGATCAAGGTAGCTACAATGTAAATATTGTTAAATATAAACATACTTATCCTTTTTGTAAATTTAAAAATACATAATAAACTGTGCTAACAAACAAAATTTGTTAAAAAACCAAAAGGTTTACCTAATTCTAAAGTACCCTTTTCCATCAAATTTTATTGCTTCTTTAAGCTCAAGTTTTGTAAGAATTGCGCTTAATTTTTCTGGTGATATTTTGGTTTGACTTACGATATCATCAAAGTGGTGACTATTACCAGTAAGCGCTTTAAGAACAAGTCCCTCCGTAGGTGTAAAAACTACCCCATCAGACTTCTTATCACCATTTTTACAGTTTAATTTTAAGTATAAAAAAACATCATCTGGCTCCGTATAAATTTGTGCTTTAGTTTTGTAAAATCCTTTTTTGATTAAATTGTTTGTCCCTTTGCTTTGGCTACTAAAAATACTTCCCGGAACAGCAAAAACTTTTTTTTGTTCTTTTATTGCTTGTTTAACAGTATAAAATGTTCCAGACTTTTCCCCTGCTTCTACTACCAAAGCAGTTTTACCTATACTTGCTAATAAGCCATCTCTTTTGGGAAAAGTCCATCTAGTTGCATTTTGGCTTTTTTCAAATTGGGATACAACTAAAACGTCACTAAAGTCTGTTTTTGTAGAGTATTTGTTATAGTAGTTTAAAAACTTTTGCTCTTCAAAATAATTTACACCATAACCTAAACAAATAATGGTTGGAATTTTGTTTAAAAGTGAATTTTTAAAAACTTCAAAATCTACCCCGTCTACATAACCACTTACAGTTGCAATATTGTAGTTAGTAGCAGACTTACAAAACTGTAAAATTGTCTGTTTTCCATAAGATGATATTTTGCGACTTCCAACTATTGTAATACAAATTTTGTTCAATAACTCTTTATTTCCACCACACCAAAGTTGTTTATAGGATTGTAAAAACGGGTAGGGGCTGGTAGAAAGCAGATCAAAATTCATTGGTAGTATTATATAGTATGTTACAACAAGATGAAATTTGGGATTTAAAGGGCAGTACTTGTTCTAAAATAGTGGCTTTGAAAATTAGGATTTAAAGGTTTGAGCTATGTAAAAATAGAGTTTTTAAAAGCTCAGTATAAAATCTAATCTTTTACACCTTCAACCCCTTTAAAGTATTCATCATAAACATCTTTTGCAACCGGAACAGCATTGTCGCTTCCCCCTCCCCCACCCTCCACAAATACAGTTACACTTATTTGTGGGTTGTTAAAAGGCGCATAACTGGTGTACCAAGCATGAGTAGGGTAAGTTCCATCGGGTTTTTTTTCACCAAATTCACTTGTTCCGGTTTTTCCTGCAACTTGTACTTTATAATTAAAAAGTGGGTAGGCTGTTCCGCCCGGACTTGTTGCTAAAAGCAACCCTTGTTGAATTGCCTGTAAATCGCCTTTTTTTACAGGTAAAGCAGAAAGAACAGTAGGTTTTTGCTCAACAATCACATTATTTGTAGATGTATCAACTATTTTTGAAACAATGTACGGCTTTACTATTTTTCCGCCATTGGCAATTGCATTTATCATAGTATTAACCTGCAGTGGGGTTGCAGTTAGGTACCCCTGCCCTATTCCAAAGTGGTATGAATTACCAACATACCAAGGCTCTCCCAAAGCCTGTTTTTTCCACTCTGGATTAGGAACAAATCCAGGTTGTTCACCTGTTAGATCAATACCTGTTAATTTTCCAAAATTAAAGGCTTTTGCCCAATTATAGAGTTTGTAAGGACCAAGAGCTTTAATCTGAGGATAGTCATCGTGACCCCCAGCAACAATGTAAAAGAAAATATCACTACTTTCTTTAAGAGCTGCAACAACATTAATTACACCATGTCCCCCTCTTTTCCACGTTCTGTAGGCAAATTTTCCAATATTAATCACACCAATATCGGTAATAGTTGTATCAATATCCATAGAATTTTCACTTAAACCAGCTATTGCGGTAACAATTTTAAAAGTACTTCCAGGTGGAAAAGTACTAGCAATAGGTCTTGCAAGCAGTGGCTTTTTTTCATCATTTATATATTTACTGTAGTCAGATTCGCTAATTCCTTTTGAAAATAAGTTGTTATCAAAGCTAGGGTAACTTACCATAGCTAAAATTTCCCCAGTATTTGGATTTTGTACTACAACTGCCCCGCCCTTAGAGTCTGTTTTATCAACCATTTTTTTAAGTGAGGTATAAGCAACTTTTTGGAGTGCTGGATCAAGAGTTGTTACCAAACTGTTCCCTGGCGTAGGTTCAGTAATATTTTTACTTTCAACTACATTTGATCTTGCAGTATAAAGATTTGATTTAGTTCCCTTTTCACCTCTTAAATAGTCTTCATAATAAGATTCTAGGCCCATAACACCTATTTTTGCATTTGGAGTATACCAAGCATCGTTTTGTAGATCCTGCTCTGTTACAAAGCTTGTATATCCTAAAATATGAGAAAACTCCTTTCCATCTTTATATTCTCTGTAATTTTCTGGAACAATTTTAACAACCCCATCCTCACTTATATTATTTAAATCACTAGAGATCGCCGTAAAATCCTTTTGCGAGTAAAAACTGGATATTTCAAAATAATCACGCCCAAGCTTTAAACTGTTTAAAAAGTCATCAAACTTTGAATCATCAACAACTAGATCATATTTATTCAAAACTTGTTTGTAGCTTTGGGGAATAACTTGGCCAAAGTTTTTAAAGTTTTTGTATCTATCTACGGCATTTAAATCAATTACTAAACTAAACACTGGCTTATTTTTTACTAGTAGACCCAAATTTTTATCGTAAATTACCCCTCTTTCGGGCAAAATATACGTACCCTTGCTGTAATTTTTATTAGCAGCTTGAATACTTGGAACATAGTTAATAATTTGAAGATTTAAAAGTCTAAGGGTTAAAGTACCAAAAACGGCAATTACAAGCACTACAAAAATAGACTTTTTCCAAAAAGGCACATTTATATCCCCCTTACATTTATCGTTTAATTCATTAATTAAATAGTTCATTTTTTTATGAGTAAAAATATAAAAATTCTAATTACAAAGTAAATAGTAGCTGATACCAATACCCCTATTATATTAAACTTTGTAAACAAAATTAAATACACAACTATATTTATTATGTAGAGAATAAATAGTAACATCTCTACAGGTACTGTATTTTTAAGTAATTTTAATAAACCAACAGTAATCAAAAATGTTAAAGAAAAGTACCCAAAGATTGGGCTTGATCCTATTAAATCGTATGATAACCCTACTAAAAAAGCAGTTGTAAATGAGTAGTTTGTGGTAGTTGTACTTAAGACTAAAAGTAAAATTAAAACAATACTTAGGAAACTTTCAAACCCTAAAAATGAAAAACTAGTTTCCATAATTATTAAAATTGCAAACAAAAAAACTAGCAATATTTTTGTGTAATTATTTTTATTCATTGGTAATTACCCCTACTCTTAAAACTTGATCTACATTTAAAAATGATTGGACTTTAGCGGACTTAAATAATTTTTCTGGTGATCGATTAATTTGCGCTACCTCACCTAAAATTAAACCAGAACTATAAACACCTGCCACACCACTTGTAACTACAATATCACCTTTATTTAGGTTACTTTCGGTTAAAACTTTGTCAAAAAAGCACTCGTTATTCTTACAGTAATAAACACCTGGCGTTTCTCCATTTGCTGTTTTAGCAGGAATTTCGGTTGGTGAAAATACAGCAACTTTTACATCTGATTTGTATGGAAAACTTGCGCTAATAAAACCAAGCAAATATCCGTTTATAAAAACAGTATCATTATTTTGTATACTTGATTCAAGACCTTTGTTAATTTGTAGAATTACAAAACCATCTTGATTACGCTGACCCACTACCTCGGCAATTACTATTCTTCCTTTTGCCTTAATAAATTCTTTTTGTATTTTTTCAAACTCTTGTTCACTGGTTTTATCGTATATTGCAACTAAAGTACTTTGAGTTTTAAACAAATTTTCTTTAAGAGCACTATTTTGATTAGAAATATTTTTAATACTAGTTACAGTTGCAGTATATGTTTTTGCTTCATCGCCAATAAGTAAAAATGTAAAACTTAAAGGGTTAAGCAAAAAACTAACATAACCCCTAAGCTCTCGAACAACAGGTGTTACATTTAAGCTTAAAAGCAAAATAGATGCAAAAAACAAGGTAAAAAACTTTTTCATGTATATATTATAACGTAAAAAACAAGCTTGAATATTCAACCTTAATAAAAGGGGTCTAATGATTAGTGATTATTAAAAAAATCTATATTGCCACATCGCAAGATCCTCGCAATAACAGGTGGAAAGTTTTTTAAATTAGCGATTTATATTTTATAACTTATAATATACATATGCTTAATCAAATTTTTGGGCTGTTTAGTCATGATATTGGTATAGATCTTGGCACGGCAAATACTTTTATAGGTGTTAAAGATCAAGGAATTGTAATTAAAGAACCAAGTGTTGTAGCAATTAATAATAAATCAAAACAAGTTTTAGCTGTTGGGGCAGATGCAAAAAATATGATTGGTAAAACACCTGCAAGTATTGTTGCAAAGTACCCCCTTAAAGATGGTGTTATATCCGATTTAGAAACAGCAGAAAAAATGATTGAGTACTTTATTAAAAGGGTTCATCAAACTAATGGTAAAATTCCTAAAATTCCCAGACCAAGAGCTGTAATTGGTGTTCCTAGTGGTGTTACCGAAGTTGAACAACGCGCTGTACTAAAAGTTGCAAAATCGGCTGGGGTAAGAAAAGCGTTTTTAATTGAAGAGCCTATGGCTGCTGCTATTGGACTAGGTTTAACTGTAAACACACCAGAAGGCAACATGGTGGTAGATATTGGTGGTGGAACAACAGAAATTGCTGTAATTTCGCTTGGTGGAATTGTTGTAAATAAGTCACTTAGAGTTGGTGGCCAAAAAATGGATGATGCGATTGTAAATTATATTAAAGAGCGTTTTAATGTTGCTGTTGGTGAAAAAAAGGCGGAAGAGGCTAAAATAAAAATAGGGAATGTTTTTAATAATGATAAAAAAATAGCCAAAAATAGAGAAAAGTTTGAAATAAAAGGAAGAAGTTTAAAAAATGGGGTTCCACAGAATGTTATTTTAACAGAGCTTGATATGCAACTTGCTTTAAAAGATCACATAGATTTAATTATTGAGAGCATAAAACAAGCAATTGAGGATACCCCACCAGAACTTGTTAGCGACGTTATTGAAAATGGGGTTTATCTAGCGGGTGGCGGTGCTAATTTGGGTGGCCTTGATAAATTAATTAGCGAAAAAGTTGGTATTAATGTACACAAGCAAGATGGGTGTGAATATGCAGTTGTTCTTGGAACAATAGCCCTTTTAGATAATATGGATTTACTTGATTTGGTTAATGTGGGAAAAAGCTAGGTAACAATTTTGATGAAAAATATAGCAGGTTATCCCACTATGTTTGCAAATACACCTAATAGTTGAAATAATGATTAATGATTATTAAAAAATCTTGCCACGTTACAAGCTCCCAGTATTAATTAAAAAGGAGGGTAAAAGAGGCCAAAAACTACTATTTTACTGCACAATTATTTTACCGCTTACCTGACCTGCTGTGTAAGTAAACTCACCCTTAAAGTCAAACTTTTGGGCATAAGATTTTGTCGGCAATACAGCTTCACCACTTCCCCATGTAAAAGAAGTTATTGTTATAGGTTTAAATGTTGAGTTTTTAAATACCACTGTATCCCCTGCTTTTATTTTAACCAAAGGGATATCTATACCATTGTAGTCAATATTTACATTTACAATATCTGATTGTTTATACTCTAGTCCAATATTTTGAGAACTAACCTGTCCTTTTTTTGAATTTTGTAAATCAATTTGTTGAATTTGAGACAAATTATTACTGTACTGCTTTGGTTCTACTACCTGAATTGTAATCTGCCTTCGCTCAAACATAATTGATGCTATAAAAAGCAACGGGATAATTACTGCAAAAATTATGTACAAATATAAATAGGTATTAAACCAATCTTTCTTTGCAGGAGTATTTAATGCCATATTAATCCAACTTTACAAAGTAAGTAGGATACTCCATAAAGTTATAGGAATTAGGATCATTGCTAAAGTAAACTTCTGGCTGGTATATAATTTGTTCAAGCTCACTATCCAAAGTTTGGTAATTATCTGCAACGCTTTCAAATACTAATCCTTTGCCATTATTACCCTCGCTAATTAGGGCACCGTATATTACTAAAGGGTCCGCAGCCGTTTCTTGGGTTTTAGAAGAACTACACCAAGAAATAGTTGCTATAGCTTTATGAGACCCATTACAAGCTTGACTACCAGTAGGAACACAATCTTGGGGGGCATCTAGCTCAAAATTTACCGTAAGATTATTGCTTGAGAATTTTTTTTCTTTTGTTCCGCATAAAAACTGGCGTCCTTCTAGTGAACTATCTCCAAAATCTTTACAGTGCACATCCCCTAAATCTGTGCGTGTCCAATGAGCCTCACCTTTTTGTGTATTATCCCCAGCTTTACCTGACCATTCCCAAAGAGCCTTTATTACAACATAATTGGCATCAGCTGGTTTTGTAAATATTTTTGTTTTAGTTGCTTGCCCCATATTCCACTTATTGGTATTAAAATTATATGTCTGGTAAATTTCTTCTTCCCAGTTTTCTGTTTTTATTTCGGTTTCACAACCACCATTTGTAACAACAGTTTTTGTTAGGGGTCTTTCTTTTATAGTAATTTTTCCAGTTGAAATTAAAAACACATTTAATTCAGTTACGTCTTTTGTAATCTCTACATCCCCATCAACAAATAAAACGCTTGTTTTTTTATGACCAACCCTAAGAACGTTTTCGTTAATAACTAAAGGTAACGCCCCATCCCAATAATAAAAGTGTGTAGAATTATTAGAATTTAGTGCACTTACGGAAGAGATTTTTTCAAGTCTTTCTTTGTTTTCATCAATAATTGCCTTTAATCTCTGTAAATAGCCAGTTTGGTTACCATATTCTACTAAGTAATTTGCAGGTTTTGGTGCCAATAATTGGCCCAAGGTACTTAGAGCGCCTGACTTAATATTTGATAAGGAATCAAAAAAGGTACCTAAACTTTCGGGAATATCATTTTCTACGCTACCATAAGAATAAATTTGCCCACCATAAGCTTTAAACCAGGGGTAAATTGGCTTTGGACTAATTACAATTCTAAATAAATCAGTGTGCTCTCTTGTAGTGCCAAATACGTAAAAAGGCGTATTTTCTGTAATTGTATTTGTAAGATTAACACCTTCGGTGTCTCTTTCGTTATGTCTAATACACTTAACCTCGTAGCCTGGGTAATTTTGAGATATGTCTAAAGCAATTCCATATTCACCAGTTGCAGAAGGACCTGGGTATTCCTCAATTTGCTTTTCGTAGCTCCAGTCAAACCTTGCTGTATCAGATAAATATGTAGTGGCTCCTGGATTTTTTGTTAAAGTATAGCTAGCATCACTTGAAACAACGGGATAATCTGCTAAAGATTTGCAGTAATCAGCTGATGTAGGTTTATTTAATATATCAGCTTTTTTAACTACAATTTCTAAAGTACTTTCTGCAGGAGATGGGTATATAAGTTTTGTGCAAGTGTTTTGTCCACCATCATTTTTTACATATAAAGTTAAAGTTACACCATTTGAGTGCACGTAACTATCTTTCCAATTTGCAGCTACAGAAGTACTTGAAGATGAAATGTAACCATTTGCATCAACGGGGCTTGTAGGACTTGTTGGAGTAACTAAACCAGAACTTGCAGCCCACTTTATTTTTAAATTGTTAGCAGCACTACTAACTGTTGAAGAAACATCTACACCAGTATCTGAATAAAAGTTTGTTGCAGACACACTTATTGTACATGTTGGTGGGTTAACAACAATTGGAGTTGGGGTAGGACTAGGTGTTGGAGTAGGTGTAGGTGTAGAAGTAGGGCTAGGTGTTGGTGTTGGGGTTGGGGTTGGTGTAGTTCCTTCCTCTAATACAATGTTATCAAAATACAAACTATAGCCATTTGGAAGTGAGCTTTGCTTTATACCTATCCTAAGCCTGGTATTAGTATTAGGTTCTGTAAAATTTGTTTTGGTTGTAAAAGTATATGTGTAGTGTGTATTAACATTTGGTATAACTGTAAAAACTGGGTCTTCAGGCCACAAGCTAGCATAGTTTGCTGTGTGCTTATGTAAATAAAAAGGTACTGTAATATTATAAAGAGCGTTAGTTCTTGCATCAAAGCTTAAGGTGTAATGAGTATTTGGCTTTAAAGGAAACCCTACTTGATATACCTGTGAGTTACTACTTGTAGCACTTTTAACTCTTGATACCACACCTTCGCCGTTTTGTTCATAAAACTGGTATACACCGCCTGCAAAATATGAGCTCCAGTTATTGGTGCCATTGGAAAAATCACCATTAACTAAAACATTTGCAGCCTGTACCTGTGAAAAAAACCCAATGTAGATACAAAACATTGCTACAGTTATTAATAAGTGTCTTTTGAGCATTAAAAAAAGTATACAACACTTTTTACACAAATGACAATCCTCTACTTCACACCGTAACCGTTAGTAAAGTCACTTAGAGAAATTTCGGGTTTATTGGGTAATTGAAGCTTTTGTATAGCCAATTTATTAGGATCTTTAAGCAATACTTTGGTTAGTTTGACAGTTTGACCCTTATCGGCAATTTTTGTCCTTATACCAAGGAATTTCTCTATATTAGAAATATCTGTGTAAATTTTTGGCCAATTTTTAAGTGCCCTATACTTATTATAAATTTGTGTAGGTTTATCACTTAATGTCACAAAACCATCCTGTTTTGTAACTTTGCTTGTGTAAGTAGCTTTAGATTCTTGCTGTTTTACAGGCTCTATTTCATTTTTTGCATATTTTTTTAGTGTGCTTACTAAAAGTGGTGGTGAAATTTGTATTACTCGGTCTGTGAGTGTATTTATATCATCACTTTGATGTATATCAATAGGTTGTTGGTGTAAAACTGGTCCTGCATCTACATTGTTTTCTAAGACCATAATACTAACACCTGTTTTATTGTCCCCATTAATAAGAGTAGCTATAATTGGGGAGGGTCCTCTATATTTTGGAAGCATACTTGGATGAACATTAATAAACTTATTTTTAAGTAAACTTAATACCTCTTCTGGAAAAATAAACCCAAAACTGACAACTATAGCATAGTCTATAGTACTCCATTTTATAGTAGAGAGTTGAGAAGGATCCTTAAGTAAACTTGTAATCTTAATTGTAGGAATATTATATTGTTGTGATGATTTAGCTACAGGATTTATTTTTACGCTGTAACCCCTACCTTCTTTTTTATCTTGCTTAGTTACTACGTACTTTACATATATATCTTTATCATTAATTAGAGATAACAAAAAGGGAACACTAAATTTATCAGTTCCAAAAAATATTACGTTAAGTTTTTTCATGGGTTAATTATAGCAAGAATAAACAGGAGCAAAAAATAGGGTGCCAAGCCCCATTAAAGGGGCTGCACCCCTGTTTTTGTGAAAGGTCATAAACATTTCCTTACAGAAATTATTAAGACCAACCCCGCACTTTCGTTTTAGAGATAGAACCGTTCCTTGTGTAACAAGGTGGGTTAACTTACTTATATCTTTCGATACAAGTTTGCGTTACCCCTAAAAGGTTCATTTAATAAGGAAACGTTACACTCCTTTTCGTAAAGCGCAGGTAACAAACTTAAATAAAATACTTTAAGTTTGAACCAAGCATTGCTTGGTTTTAATGTACTCAAGAATATTAAAATTCTTGTAGTTTAATTGTTTATCATTTGGAATTATTTGTCAAAGTACATACTAAATACAAATATAGGTATTTTGTTATTATGTAGGGGTTAAAAGGTATTCTGACAATTACCTGATAATTTTGTTAGGTGATTGTTAGGATCTTTTGGCAGGGTATAAATTTGCTAAGATTTTTACGTGGAGCCACCTCGGGGATTTGAACCCCGGACCTACGGTTTACAAAACCGTCGCTCTAACCGACTGAGCTAAGGTGGCACTTAAAAAAACAAGTATCCTAATACGAAAAGTATTATCCAATAACTTGCTTAATTTTACAACCAAAACCCACTTAAATTTTGCCATAAACCCTAAAACTAGTTGATTTTTGCCTTACTTTCTTTATAATAACCACGTTAAACAATTTTTACACTTAAATGGCAAAAAAAGGAAATAGGGTGATAATAGGTTTAAAATGTAATATCTGCGGTGAGATAGGCTATGTTACAGAAAGAAACAAAGTAAACACAACAGAAAAAATCACTGATTTAAAAAAATATTGCAAAAAGTGTAAAAAGCATACACCGCACAAAGAGGTACAAAAGCTTAAATAAGTGTTAATTTTTCTTACTCGGTATAAAATCAATCAATGAGTTTTTTTGACACTGCGGTTAACAAAGTATCAAATTGGTCTTACCTAAAGCAAATACTTGTTACCTCCGTTTTAGCACTTTTCCTCAAAGCCCCTTTTATTCTTGCTACAGAGTGGATTCTTAACAAAGTAGGGTTAGGAAATAACCAAATACTAAGTGCAGATATGCAAATCCCAGATATTACAGGGTGGGCATTTTACACAGGTATTTTTATAGCGCCAGTTATTGAAACACTAATCGCTCAAACCTTACCAATTCTTGCTTGTCAAAGGCTTAAATTTAGCACTACAGCAACAACCCTTACTTCAGCAAGTGTATTTTCACTATTGCACTTACCAGTTTTAGGTTTTTTGCCAGGGGCGTTTATAATTGGGATAATTTTTGCTATTGTATTTTTAGCATCACAAAAAAAACATGGAAAAAACAGCGCCTACCTTACAACTGCTACAGTACACTCTCTTCATAACTTTTACGCATTTATATTAACCGCAGTTCTGCCTTTGTAAGTGTTTTTGCAGGGTCGGACCATGCAAAAACACTATATCGCATGATCTAGGTTAGCCTTTGTACACCACCAATTAAATTTGTTAAACTTTACAGTCTTAAATGATATAATTTTGCCTGTAAAAAGGTGCTTTTACTAATGTTTAGGGTTTTCGTCCAAAGGATGATAATCCTATGGTTTAAGATATTAGGATTTAAAATTTTTGTACAGTTGGGTCTATGGTGAAATTGGTATCATAATGGTCTCCAAAACCATTGTTCCAGGTTCGAGCCCTGGTAGGCCTGCCATTTATTTTGTAATTAGCACACTTGCCTAGATAGTTCAGTGGCAGAACGCTTCCATGGTAAGGAAGAGGTCGAGGGTTCAATTCCCTCTCTAGGCTCCAAAAAAATCCTGTGCTAATATACTCGTGTGAAAAAATTAGATATCCAAAAAAAGCTTGTGGAGTTCTTTTATTTAAAAATCAACAAGTATTACTCCAGCTAAGGGATAACAAACCAAACATTGTTTATCCTGGAACATGGGCACCCCCGGGTGGTGGTGTTAATAAAAAGGAAAGTTTTAAGCAAGGGGCAATAAGGGAGTTAAAAGAAGAAACAGACTACTCAACAACCCAACTAACACAATTTTATAAATCGCTGTTCTTTACTTGGGATAACAAAGTAGGCGAAGTAGCTTATTTTTTAGGTATTTACGACAATAAGCAACAGATAAAATGTCTTGAAGGGCAAAAAATGGAGTTTATAAATATAAAGGATTTGCCAAAAATCCGCGGTAATCTGTTTAAGCCTGAGCTAGAAAGAATAATAAAACATGGATATAAAATCTACAAAACACTAAAAGTGTAGGTTTTTTGATAAAGATAATACATTAAATGCTATTTTTAATGTTAGGGGTATAAAAAGTTTTTTAGAACGAAGCGAGAAAAATTTTGAGTGAATACCAAGCACCTGGGTTTAGGGGTGAATTTTATTTTTCAAAACT
>Ga0114931_10002789_pt1 | contig 22213 bp, 20 predicted proteins | sample 2SBtaG_FD_89579 | JGI IMG/M metagenome (GOLD analysis project Ga0114931, IMG submission 89579) | Deep subsurface microbial communities from Kolumbo volcano to uncover new lineages of life (NeLLi) - 2SBTROV14_V59a metaG | ecosystem: Environmental > Aquatic > Marine > Volcanic | place: Kolumbo... | reverse complement strand
TTTGACTTTCCATCTGGTATTTTTGTAATATCTTTGTACGGTGTATATCGCATTATTTTTGTGCGCCGGCCTTGATGAGCGTTTTGATGACAGCCTGATGATTTCAGCGCTTGGCGATCGTGAGCGCGGTCGCGCCGTCCCGGGCTGCTGTGTTGATGTCGGCCCCTTCGGCGATCAAAGTCCGTACAACGACATCATAACCATGTTCGCATGCAAGCATCAAAGGGGTAAAACCGCTTTCTTCTTTGGCCTCAATATCGGCGCCATGCGCGATCAAAGTGCGGACCACTGTCTCATGCCCCTTCCAACTCGCATGCATCAAAGGCGTCATGCCGGGCAGATCCGCGGCATCTATTTTGATCCCTTTCGCGATCAATTTAGTAGTTTCTCGGATTCAACCGAGACTGCGATTGCGCACCCCAAGATTGTGCGGCCCATGCGCGGCGGGGATGATGAGGTTATGGCGCTGTGGGGTCATGAGATTATTGGCGGGAAACTGTATTTTGAGGCGGAGGGTTTTTATCGGGAAGATGATGGTAGATATATGACACTAAGCCTCAATGGAGAGACTCTGTTACAAGCAGGTGAACCCATAGATGCCTATGTGCAGCACACTGAAGACTATCTTCGTTTAAACGATATGTATTTGCGGCTCTATCCCAATCCATCGGGCGTGAGCGCCCCATACCCCTCTCACGCGGGTCCGGTTGAAGAGCCCATCAAGGAATGGCAGAGTACGGAAAATAAGGTAATGCGCCTGCCAAGCGATCTGAAACCGCTCGATGGGGACCGTTTGGCGGGCATATGGCGCTATCAAAAGCCTGGACTACGAAGATTGCTTCAATATTGAGATTGAGGTGCAACCCAAAGCCATGGCCGCCAATGGCAATGCGCCTCATGCAGCGCCGGCGAACGATAATTCAGCAAATCTTCCAAATGCGGTTAGCGGTGCGCAGTGATTGTCTGTGTACCGCACATTAAGATTGGAATGCAGAGAGGTTTACCGGAACGGCAAGGCAGGACTGTAGTCACAAAGCGCATCGGACTGAGGCCTTGACATAATCTTCTTGCCATAAATACTGACATGTTTCTTCATAGTTGTTAAACTCCACAATAGGAGACTGTTGGCTTTCAGTTGGGATGACTTGGATCTCATCTCCCTTAGTTTGCGTTACGATGGCTATGTCTTTGCCCCCATCGAGATCATGGTACCAATATTCGAACCACTGACCGGTTTTGCAAACCTGGCCCTCCACGATTCTTTCCGGATAGAGTGTGTTCTTCACGAGAAAGAATTTTTCATTCTTCAAATACTCTATTGTGTCTGAATAGTCTTTGTACATTGAAAAAATATTTGATAAATCTTTGGACTTGCGCAATTGAAAGTATCCTGAATAACAAAATTCGATCACGACGAAAGAGAATGAATTGGTTGAATTTACCCATATTTCCAACCAGACGGGTTGTCGGTCCGGTCTTTTTAGTCGAGACGGCAGGTGGCGCAATATGCGTGCCGCGCCGGCATTCATGCTCCATTCCGAAGATGAAACGGCTTTGGTCTCAGAACCGATAAGTTTGCGAATCTGAGCTGTATTGTCTTGCAGCCTCTGCCAAAGATCATGAGCTATTTTGGAGTTCGTGCTAAATCCGTTCCTCTCGCCCATTCAGAAAAATCACCAACGTCATCAAAGTCTTCCAGTTCCATCAAAACCATATTCAGCATCAGAGGCAGGTTATCCTGATCTATATCCCCATATTCATTATCCACAAGACAGTGAAACGTGTGGTCTTTGATATGCACCGCCACTTCCCTGAGGCAGAGCGCGTCCAACTCCTCGTCTAAGGGCAATCGGGTGATGGTCATCTGGTGATTCGTGACCGTATTGATGAGTGGGTCAACAAGGGGCTTTTCGTATATGAAAATTCCATACGCGCTTTTGACTCCTCCCGGCATCGTTTCTCTGGCATATTAACACGAACTAATCCCCCATTCATCTCCAGTACGGTGATGAGGTGAAGAATTGGGCGCTTAAATCTATGGACAGTGCCCTATGCCAGAACAGGTTTGATGAAAATAACTGAGGATAAACGTGTGCTGCGGGTCGGTCGTGATGGTTATGGCACAGTGCACAAAATTCGTGGCGTCATTCCTGATGTCATGCCCTTGTGAGGAAGGTTTCTATGCTCTTAACGCTTGCATCCGAATTGCTGGAAACTGACCGACTCCTCGCTATAATTGCGCATGACCGCCAGAGTCAGCTTGCGCAGGCCTTGTCGCAGGGGTGTCCGTAAACAGCATTCCCCGATATATGTCCGCCGGGACTTGAAGACTGGTTTATTTTTCTTCATAGCGTTCGCATGGTTCATGAACATCAATCATAAATCAGACGATTTATGGTCATAGAATATTATTTTATCCAGGGTAGGCAAAGCGCCCGCAGGCCACTTCACGAAGATGTGTTGGGGAACAAATGGTTCTATCACCTGATTGTGAACCCTGCGCACTTTCCTTTGGCGATTCATTTTTCCTATAGTCTCCGGGAGGTGGAATTTAGTGCCGCGCATATCTTTTCAAACAAAGCACGTACGAATAGGAATGAGATAAGACTGTAGGGAAAAACAGATAAGAGGGCCGATGAATCAGCCCAGCTTTCCTTTCAATAATACCGCCTGTCTGTTTGGGTCTTGAGGGCCCTGATTCAGCAATGATCAGTAATGTTCTGACATACAGAAAGGAATTAAATTATGAGAAAATCAAGCGTCGTAGGCGCGACTCTTTTTAGCGTGTGTCTGGCTTTGGGTAGCACGGCATCTTATGCGGATTCTTCTCTGCAAATTAAAGGCACCGGTCCATCCTATCAAGTCGGCAAAGCAGACTCCAAAAACCGCTTTTGTTATGATGGCAGTTGCATCATCAGAGGGGACGGAGACATTGATATCAATTTGGATCCTGAGGCAAATACCGGGACCATTACCGCCACTTTTTCAGGCAGCGATGGTGACTGGAAGGTCGTCGCCAATAAATTCAAAATGATCAAAACCGATGTTTACCTGCATGGCGCGACAGGCGGAGATGTTGATGCGTCCATGAGCCCTCCGGTTCTTCCAAAAGTCTGGACATATGTGGCAACATGGGGGCCGGCAAAAGTCTTTCACAATGGCAAACTGGCTTGGATGGGCCCGGGGCATCTTATGGTCACCGAAGAAGTGCGCGATCCGGTAACCGGAAAAGTTGATTTCAAAGGCCCCATGAAGGTCAAGGACTATCCCGGATCAATATTTAACAAGCATGCGATGCAGGTACATTTCGTCGCTCACCCCATGGAAGATCCGACAAAGGGTTATCTTCCTCCGTACACCAAATTTCTTCATCTGATGTACGAAACGGTTGAATGGCAGTAACGGTCTGAATCACGTGACAGTGCAGGACAGCGCAAGCTGTCCTGCATTTCGTGTCATGTCTCCGGCGCTGCGGGCGCAAAGAAAAATCTTATGAATACAAAATGGTAAGAAAATAAAATGTACATGGTAAGAACCATTGTGATGGCGTTTGTCGTGCTTGGATTGACCTCCTGCGGTGATGATGAAAATGAAAATACTGCTAAAGAGGCACAACCGGAAACGCGGGTCGTCGAGATTTGGAACTTAAAGTTCATGCCGGACGTGATCACCGTTAAGCCCGGAACAGTGATCAAGTGGGTTAACAAAGATGATTTTGACCATGATGTGACGAGCGGACTCTCCATCAACGGCCCTGAAGCAAGAAACATGGATGAAACTAAATTCCCCGACCACAAATTCTACTCTGGTTTGTTTGGGCAGGGAAAATCATTCAGCGTCACTCTGACAAAAAAGGGTGAATACAATTACTATTGCAATATTCATCCCTTTATGGTCGCTAAAATCATAGTGAAATAAGTCCGTGGCGGGTCCTGCCGCACCCTGGATAACTTCTCTCAGGGGCGCACAATAATGCCGCGCGTGAAGCTGTTATTCCTACAGTTTTTTTTGAGATAAATCATACCCGAATCTGCGTTTCTGCGTGAGGTGACCGAAGATGAGCTCAGGCGCGGCGCGGCGAATTCCCAGGCATTTCCGGCGTCCGGGCTGGTTTCCGGCAAACGCACTGACCGCTAGGAAACCGCGAAGGCGCGCAACCCGCGCTCTTGAACAGCAGCGGATCACGCCGGCTTTACCGTAATTGATGCCCGGCCGCGCAGTCAGAGTTGCAACACATCCGGTCTCCATGCGACAAAGCAGCGTGCGTGTATCGGTGAAGGAAAATGAGGCAAAGGTTAATCATGTCGATGAGCCGTTTTGGCCTAAAAACGGTCAATGCGAGCGGGCTTCTTCTGCGGCGTCTGGGCTTTCCGGGCCGGTTGCTGGCCGTGCGTCCACTTATGGACGCTGCCCGGACCGCCACCGGCCTTGAGGATTTTGGCGGTGAGGAGTTCATTGAGCCCCTGGAGCGTCTGCTTGCTGCCTGCGAAAAAGAGGCACGGATGAACACCGTCGGGCGCATGGTGGTGCGCTATGACGTGCTTCGTTCATTGATCAATAGGCTGCATCTCACCGATGATCGCCATCATCACCCGGAAATTACGTCTGAGCGGATTGTTGCCCCAATCTTCATCATCAGCCTGCCGCGCACTGGGACGACGTTACTGCACGCTCTGCTTGCCGCGGACGGCGACAATCGGGTGCCCCTGACATGGGAAACGATGTATCCGTCTGCGCGCGCGCGGCCCGGCATGAGCGCGGCCCGCAGAATCACGCGGGCGGCTGCCGATCTTCGTTGGATGGAACGGCTGGCGCCGGGTTTTGCGGCCTTGCACCCGCTGGAGGCAAATTTGCCGCAGGAATGCCTGGTGATGATGGCGCTTTCTTTCCAGAGCTATCAGTACCAGACCATGTACGACATTCCGAGCTATGTGGCCTGGCTGAAGGCGGAGCCGCTTGATCACGGCTACCGTATGCACCGCCGCTTTCTCCAGCATTTGCAATGGCGGCGGCGGGGTCGCCGGTGGGTGTTGAAGGCGCCGGCGCATATGGCCTCAATGGATGCCCTGCTGCGCACTTACCCGGATGCGCGTTTCGTTCAAATTCACCGCGATCCGACAGAGGTTCTGGCCTCGGACGCCAGCCTGACAGCCGCGCTGTTTGCCGCTTTCAGCGATCATGTCGATCCGCACACCGTGGGGAGGGAGACTCTCGAGCGACTCAGCGATTGGCTGGAGCGCTTTATGGCGGCGCGGCGCACCCTGCCCGCGCGGCGGATCTGCGACCTCAGCTATCGTGATTTGGTGGCCGATCCGCAACGCACTGTCGAGTATCTTTACCGGTATTTCGACCTAGATCTCAGCGATGCCGCGCGCACGCACATGCAGGGTGTTCTTGCCAGCCATCCCAGATACAAGCACGGCCGGCATCGCTATACACCGGCTGATTTCGGACTGGAGGATTCTTGCCAGCACCCGGGCTTGCAGGCCTACAGCCGGGCTTTTGATCTGTGACGCGCGTCATCCTGCATGGCGCCAACGCTATGTATTACCATAAACCTGCTTGAAACGAGAACGGGTCAGCAGAACGTAAAGCAGGCCGGACATTAGAATCGAATCACACGCGGGGATGGTGGTCAACTGAACCCAGTCTTGAGACGTGCTATACCCCAATCCCGCTCCGGCAAGCCAGGCCGCGAAGGCAGGCAGATTGACGGGCGCCGCCATATCTGTGTTTGTCGAATGGTAGGCCTGTTTGCGGACAAAATAGTCGACGCAATAAATCCCTGCGATGGGTGGTATTGCCACGCCCAGGAAGAGTAAGAACGGAATAAAAATGGCAACCATGCCAATGATCGCAATGAGTGTGCCGGCAAGGCCAGCGGCAATGGTCAATTTCCACTTTTCATAACGCTCAAAGATCGGCGCCAGAAACAATGAAGCGGAATAGAGATTGTTGGCGTTGGTGGTCCAGGTCGCGAAGACCAGCAACACCAGGCCAGGGGCGCCTAGGCCGATCAAACCGAGAATGACAATGAAATCTTTCTCGCCCAGCACGATTCCGGGTATGGAAGCGGCCGACAACACGATAGGAAATCCTATCAAAAAACTGATGACTGATGCGATGAGTGCCTGATTGACCGATCGCGCATAGCGGCATAAATCCGGCAAAACAACGACGCCCACCATAAATGTGCCGGCGACAGCGGAGATGGCCTGTCCTAAAGTCAGGACTTGGCGTGGGCTTTCCATGAATGCCGACCAGGGCCTGCCATGCGTTACCATGATCACCATTGTGATCAGAAAAATCAGCATTACCGGAACGGCGATGAGAGACAGCTTATCCAGCGCCTTGAATCCAAACATTGTTGTGGCGATCATGACGGCACTGCCCACAATGATCAGGGGAGGGGCGGGCAACATCCACCCCCACATATCAGCCGCCATGGTTTGCAGAGCCTGACCAAACAGTTCCGCTGTCACACCATACCAACCCAGCATGGTCAGGGCGATCAGGGCATTGACGCCATGAGCCCCGCGCACTCCAAACGCCGTTCGTACGATCATTGATGTGGACAGACGGCTGACAGCCCCGACACGCGCCGTGAAGCATGCAATCAACGTGATCAAGGCCCCGCCACTGAAAAACGCGATCAAGGCCCGGCCAAGTCCCAGACTTTGTCCCATGACGGTTCCTGTGAGAAAAGCCGGTATCGTGATGGCAATGCCGATGATGATGAGAGCGATGCGCAATCCGCTCACTGTTTTATCATCTGGAATGGGCCGCCGCGCGTAATCCTCAACCAGAGTCTCAAAATTGGTTTGTTCAGAATCGGGTTGACCGCTATGTGCCATGAACCAAGCTTTCAATCCCGCAACAGCGCGGTTGATTAAGTTCAATCTTTGAACCGGTTGTGAAAATTAATTTCACCCCATTCCATGAAATGGAATATCAAATCCCTTCACGTCTTTTTGCCGGGGATACGCATAGGTTTTTTTACTGTGGGTAATGCCCAAGTTTGCGAGAACTGCCGCCTGCATGACTGTCAAGGGAACAGGATCAAGAACCGGAACGTGTATGTTTTGATCCTTAAGGGAGTGCTCAATTGATTCGGCACATCCCAAAAACCCCGTACAGCCGAAAATGATCACGTCGGCTCCATCTTTCTGCACAGCCAACAGAGATTCTCTTGCCAGCAATTCTTTCGTTCTCTCGATTTCTTTTTCAATTTCGAGCACCGGCAAATCAATGACGCGCACTGATGCCAATTTTTCAGAAAGGCCATAGACTTTGACTAAATTATTGATCAAAGGTACGACCCCATCCACCACAGTCACGATGCTGAAATTTTGCCCCAGCATGGCTGCCATGTGAACGCTGGTTTCCATTGGGCCCAGCACAGGGATAGAGACAACTTCTCTCGAAGCTTTCAAACCCGGATCGCCCATGCAGTCAATGACGATCGCATCAGCCCCGTCTTTTTCTGCTTCTATGCATTTCTTGATGGTGTCAGGGAGGGACAAAGCTTCGTCAAATTCACATTCTACCGAAGCCGGGCCTGCATCCAGAATGGAATGAAATATTTTTATTCCGTACCCCTCAAGATTTTTGACATCATCCAGTTGCCGTAGTCCCTCTGAGATGATGGGTGTGATTAAATGGACATTTACAGTCATCTCCAAATCTCCCTCATCGGAATGAAAATACTTTCAGGGCCATTGATGGCATTGAATGGATTGAACGTTTTCCCCAAAAGTAAACGATTATCGCCAGTCGGCTATCCGCCACGCTTCGCGTGTCCGGGAAGCGCGGCGGCAATTGTCAAAATAACAAGTCAAGATCAGGATCAAAAATGCACCTTGCCCTCGACGCCATAAGTGCGTGGTTGCGCCCTGAAGCCGATCACTGACGGCAATCCGGAGAAGACTGGTGAGTTGAGGTCCGCAAAGTATTTTTCGTCCGACAAATTCTTGGCCCAGAACGTCAGGGACCAGACTTCTGTCTTTATCCCGGTCCGCAAATTCAGAAGGTCGATGGGATTTTGCACATGGACGTTATCCGTATGCCAATATTTTTTCCCACGATGTTCATAATCGAATCTGAAGAAACCATCGAACAGGCTTGTTATGGGCCGTTCATACTGAACGCCTAGATTCATGCTCCAGCTTGTGGTCTTTGGTGTTTTGTTGCCGACATCGGCGGGGCGGGCCGAGCTCTTTTTGATTGTTGAATCCGTGACCCCAACGCCGCCAAAAAACTGGAGACCAGGTGCGATCAGAGAGCGAAAATCTATATCAAGACCTTTTATGTTGACCCTGTCGATATTGCCGATGACCTGGGCCGCCCGTAACACATCAACGAAGAAGAACTGAAAATTGTTATCCTTGGAAAAATAACCGGCTGCGTTGAAGGTGAGCCGGTTGTCAAACCAGGATGATTTGACGCCTACTTCGTAATTATCCAGGGTTTCATCCTTGAATCTGCCAAGGCCCGGGGCATTGAAACCTCCTGAACGAAAGCCTGTATCATATGTCGCATAAACCAGGGCATCGTCAGTGGCGTGGTATGTTAATGTAATTTTTGGTTGCAGGGAGCTGAATTTTTTTCTTCGTTTTCCGCCACCCACGAGATCGGTCTGGTTGCGCCGGTCTTCATCGAACCTCAAAGCGCCCGATACGGTAAATTTGTTTGTGATGTCAAAATCGGCCTGCCCAAAGACTGCCCAGGCATTGTTATTGTTGTCTTCACTCAGTTGAACGATAATGATTCCAGAATCGAATTGAGCCGGAGTCTGGTTCATATCAAGAAAAGCACGGGTCAATAATGAACGATCCGTATGGATGTAATAGGCGCCCACTATCCACCGCAAACGTTTATCATTCGGTGATGTCAAGCGCATTTCCTGAGACGTCATTTGGACATCAAGATTTTGTCCCTGTCCGACCGGTCCTAACAGGCCCAGGAATCCGCCCGGATCATTAACTGGGTTGCTAAAGTCAAGATCGCCGCGATACTGCTCATAAAGGTCGGTATAACCCGTAATGGAAGTGAATTTGGCAAAGCCGAGGTCAATATCAATCTTGCCTGTGACTTCCGTTGTGTCGCCGTCGGTGACACCGAGAAAATCTTCGCGAGGGTCGACAAAATCATTTGCCAGTCCACTGTCGACGACACTGTCATAGATGGAGCCGGCCTGATAATCACTGTAGGAACCACGCAAATCAACAGTGACGTTCTCCGTCGGCGTGAACAGCAGTTTGCCCCGTATGGAATAATCGTGATCGACAAAATCAGCTTTGCGATTCAGGAATGTGTTATTGATAAAGCCGTCACTTTCTTTGTAGAAACCGGCAACCCGGAATAATAATTTATCCTCGACGATGGGGCCGGAAAATCCACCCAGAACTTCGACGGTGTCGCCATTGCCATAAGAGGCCTGGGCAAACCCGGAAAAGTCATTTGATGGCTGTTTGGTGATAATGTTGATGGCGCCGCCAATGGCGTTCCTGCCATACAGGGCGCCCTGTGGGCCTTTCAGAACTTCGATGCGTTCAATATCAAAGAGATTCATTTTTAATTGTTTTTGGTTGTTTTGCGGAACCCCGTCAACAACGATGGCAATGGGGGAATCAGCATTATTGATTTGAGTCAGACCGCGCACCACAACGAAGGTATTGCCATAAGTGAATGAATCATCGAGCGACACATTCGGCGTCAGGTTAATAAAATCCTGCGTATTTGTAATGCCTGCATCCGCTATATCCTGGGCGCTAAAAGCATTGACTGAAATCGGCACCTCCTGCAATTTTTGTTTGCGCCGTTGTGATGTCACCACGATCTCGGGCAGCGCAGCCCTTTGGGTGTTCGTCGTCCCTTGGGCCATCACGCTAACCGGGCTCAATAGAAAACAGGCGCAACTCGCCAGCAGTGTTTTTCGGATGTTGTTCATTTTACTTCTCCCCTTATGTGTCATGGGTTCCCCCGGAATATTGAGGCTGTCACGCCCCGTCTCTAAAAAAGTTCCTCGATGGGCCTGAATGGTTCATCTATGCCAAAGCCTTTCGGACCAAACACCTCAAGTGCTTCAGGTGTGCGCATTGACGGCGCCACGCTTGTGCCGATCACTTTGACCCGCTGCCCATAGCGCAGCGCCTCCGTGGTGATGGGCTCGGCTGTGTCCTGATCCACCACGCAAATAAGATCCGGAACTATGGCCTTGATCTTGCCGTCCACGCGCGCAAGCAGATTCTCATTTTGAAAGGTGAACTCCATGCGGCTGGAAGAGCCGTTCAGGGCCGCCAGTGTGCACCGGCCGATGGAAAAGCCGCGCGTGGTCTCGCGTTGCAAATCGATGATTTTTCCTTCGAACATAACAGCGCAGTGATTGTAATAGGGTGTGGTGCGTAAATAGGCGAGCAGAGCCTCAGTCGGTTCTCCGGTGCGCCTTCCCTCAGCAATAGCCCGGCCGATATGACACGCCAGGCTCAAAGTGCCCCGTATCGCCGTTTGTTTGGCTTGCGCTCCGGTCATGGGATAGGCGGATAACATGACATTCAGGCCCATCTGGATGGCGAGGGCCCGGCCCATTTCTTCGGCGCGCTTGCCGTTTGCAGCTTCAATCAGGCAAAAATCATGATGCTCATTGGCGATCACCATGGGCGTCGTGCTGACGCCGTAGACATGATAGGTCACCATATGAATTTCCGGGAACGCCCGGCCCATGCCGTCGGCATCAACCACCGGCAGACCGCGCATGGCGGCCAGGGCCACAGGAACCAGCGAATTCAGGCCCCCCATTTCCACCGGCAGGATGGCATGGGCCTTGTGGCCGATATGGCTTTCCAGTTTTTCAACGGCGAGGGACGCCGCTTCGACGCTGAGACCCTTTTCGATCATGACGGTCGGCGCGCCCATGCCGGCAATGATGTAAAGCCAGGCATCATCCGGCACGTCCATCACATCGATCACTTCCGGCGGCCCGTGTTTCTCAATGGCGTGACGGGCAATCAACCCGCCGATATAGGGATCGCCGCCCCCGCCCGTTCCGAGGAATGCCGCGCCGCGTGTCAGATCTTCTAAACCGTCAACCGTGATTTTCATGTCTGTTTCTTGTGCTCTCACATTCATGGCTATGCGTGCAGTAAAGCGCCTTCCGCCCGCACCCGCACGCGCACCGCACCGCCGGGGATGTAAGACAGCGGTATTTCCTCAACATCCGTGATCTCAATGGTGTGCGGGTCGGCACCGGCACTGGCGGCGCGCGCGACGGCTTCTGCTTTGACCCCTGACAGTGCTGCGTCCCGGCCCTGCTCTTCATAGGCGACAACTTTGTCCACTTCACCGCCAATGTGCGCGATGGCAGCGCCGATGGCGTTGGCCACCGAGCTGTAATCGGGCCGGATCACCTGCGAGGCACCGGCAATGTCTTGCGAGATTAAAACCGCGCCGCCTCCCACCAGGATCAGGGGAACCGGCTCTGCGCTGGTCTTCATGCGGTCCACGCCTTCTTCAAGCTTGGTATGGATGGCGTCACTGGCGCGGCGCACATAAGCGCTGTCCAGGGAGGCGACAAGAGACGCGTCGCCAAAATCGGCATGGCCCGCCGCAACCGCGATGTCGCTGGCGGTTGCTGTCTTGCCGCCAAAAATGAGGCTTTCTTCCGTCAAACGAAAGCCGACCGAATCAGGACCGACGGTGATGTCTCCGTCTTCGCGCACGATGGAACCGCCGCCCAGACCGATGGCCAGAATATCAGGCATACGAAAATTGGTCCGCACACCCCCAATATCCACCGTCACGGAAGATTCGCGCGGAATTCCCCCGCTCAGCATGCCGATATCCGTGGTCGTGCCGCCGATATCAGCAACCAGCGCTGTTTTAACGCCAGATAGAAAGGCCGCGCCGCGCATGCTGTTGGTCGGACCAGAAGCGAAAGTCAGCACAGGATAACGTTCAACAAAATCAGCGCTCATCAACGTGCCGTCATTCTGACTGACGTAGAAGGGCGCTTTGATATCGAGTGTGCGCAAAGCCTGCCGAAAGGAACTGACGACCTGAACCGAAAGATCGGCCAGGCTGGCGTTCATGATGGCCGCGTTTTCCCGTTCGATGAGGCCGATCCGGCCAATGCTGGAGGACAGCGTGATCCGGGCATCGGGAAGTTCATTGCGGATGATTTCCTCGGCCCGCTCTTCCATTTTCGGATTGATGAGTGAGAAGATAGAGGAGATTGCAATCGCCTTCAGGCCCTTGGCGCGCATGTCGCGGGCGGCCTGAAGAATTTCTTTTTCGTTTAAGGGAGAAATTTCGCGGCCGTCGAACTCATTGCCGCCGTGAACCATGGCGCAGTGACCGTTAACCGCCTCTTTGAGCCTAGCAGGCCAATCGATCATCGGTGGCAGGTCGCGCCCCGCCGGCAGGCCGATGCGCAAAACGCCGACTTTCAACAAGCGCTTGCCTTCAACAAAGGCGTTGGTGAAATGGGTCGTGCCGATCATCACGCCGGTGATGGCGTCGGTGCTGACCTTCGAATCCGACAGAACAGCGCTCAGCGCGGTGACAATGCCGCTGCTGACGTCGGCCGTCGTGGGCGTCTTAATCCACGCCAGAACTGAGTCGCCGTCGATAATGACCGCGTCTGTGTTCGTGCCACCGACATCGACTCCGACATGCATGTGCGCTTTTCCCCCATCCTGAAAAAAGGAATGATGGCGAGGACAGGCCGTGATTTCAAAGTTGTTGATTAACAGGCAGGCATTAAAAATATGCAGGGTCGGGAAAGACCGCCGCGGGTAGAGCACCTATTAATTTTGATAGGTATATGGCTGCTAACCAATTGAAGTAAAATGAAAGTTTAGTATCACAGGACAAAACCGCCCTGCCGGGCTTTCCGAACGGCCTGAAGGCGGCTGTTGGAGTGGGTCTTGGCGTAAATGTTGCGGAGGTGATAGCGCACGGCATGTTCCGTCACGCCCAGACGGCGGGCGATGACCTTATCCTGAAGGCCTTTGTTGAGTTCGCGCAACACCTCCAGTTCACGCGGGCTGAAGGTGAGAGATGGCGAATCGGAGACTTTTTGTTGCTGGAGTCGCGCTAGGAGATCCCGGGCGTAGGAAACCAATTCCTCTTTTTCCTCAATACGATCAAACTCATCAACAACAAACTCAAGAATCGGCTCAACCTCCCTGCGGTCGCGAAAGAACACCCGCTCATATCCGTTTGCGGCGGCTGCCTTCAAAGCACGCAAAAGATAATTTCCCGCATGTGTCATCTCATCGGATGCCCATTCGGTCAGGGCCGCACCAACCCAGAGGCACATCAATGACCGTACGACATCGCGCTCCTCGAAAAGTGGTTCCATCTTCGCGATAACACCGCGGGCTTTCTCCCAGTCCTTATGATATCTGTATAGCCGCAGAGAGGCGCAGGCCCAGGCCTCCGCTTCGCGCCACGTCCAGCCGTCATCAAAGGAGAGCGGTGCATCAGTGAGGTTGGGGAAAGATCCGCCGCGCATTTTACGCAGCGCTTTCTCCCCTTCTCCTGACAAACACAATAAAGTCACTTCAAGCGACGTGACGAAGCCGTCAATGCGGGCCAATGCCAAGCGTTCAGCATGCCGACGGGCTTCGTTCAGAAATTCCAGCGCTTCTTCAATACCACTTTTGAGATAAATCTTCTCAGATGCAGTGGCATAGGCTGCTGCATAAATATCAAACCATGCTTCTGATGAATGCAGGCGCGCATTAATATTGGACAGGCGGCGCGGCAAGGCCGACAGTCTGTTTTGTTCCAGATCCAACTCCGCTATAAGAATGTCACTGATCAACTTCAGTCCGGCGTCCTGAGGAAATTTCTGCCGGCAGGTCTCACGCACACTCATAAAATATTTGTTTGCTTGCTCAGGTTCGCCCCGCGCCACACAAATGGACCCCAAATGAAAGTCGATGAATAACGGGCCATACACAGATCCGGCCTCGCGCAGATTGTTCTGTGCCTGACGGCCTGCTTTGATCGACTCGTCAAACCGCGCACTCTGGTGGTGCGCGACGCAGATGAAATTATTCCTGTGCCCCAGAACCAGTAATTGATGATGGGCGCTCATTTCCACTGGTGTTCTCCGGGGTTCGAGCAGCGCGTCAGTGATCGGCTGACAGCGATAGACGGTCAGCATGGAATCCACAAAGATTCTGTCCTGATCCAGTGCATCAAGATCGCCGCCTGCGCGATCTTTGGTGAAATTCAGTGTCTGTTCGTGCACGCACTCAAACAAGTGTTGCGCCTCTTTCAGGCAGCCCTGCTTGATGAAGGTGATACAGCGCGCCAGCGCAAGCCTTGGGAACATATTTAATGTGGCGTCGTCGATAAGCCTGTCCACGGCTGTGAGCCGCGTCAGGCCCTCCATCAGCCACAATCTGGCGCCACCCCCCGCGCTTTCCACCAGCTCTCCCAGTAATTGTCTGTCCCCTGCCTTTTTGGCATGACGCAAAGCAACAAGAAGTCGTCCGTGTTGAAACAGAACAAGAGCCGCGCGCTGATGCAACAGGCGGTACTGATCCGGATCGCGGCGTTTTGATGCACTTTGTAGATACTCTCTCAGCAATGGGTGCAGCCGGTAGGTATCGACCCGGTCATCAAGTGAAAGAATTAATCCCTCCAAATGGGTCAGTTGCCGCACGCCTTCACGACTGTCCTGACAGTGCAGAACAGCATCGGCGATATCCGGCTCTATCCACTCCAGGACTGAGACTTCCATAAGAAATTTCTGATCGGCCTGGGAGAGGCGGTGAAAAATCTGTTCTTCAAAATAATTTAATCCCAGGCCGTCCCGGTCGGTGAGTTCATGCAATGTGTCAAAAATATTTCCCTGTTCTCGCGATGCCGAGCGTATGAGTTGCAGAGCCACGGGCCAGCCTTCAGTGCGCGCGCCAATGGTTTGGGTTTCCTGGTCGGTGAGTTCTTTGCCGAAATAGGCGGAGATTTCATTTCTGTTAAAGCGCAAATGTTCCACCTGTATATGGTCAAGCATGCCTTGTACGCTGAGCCGTGATAACCCAAGGCCAGGATTGCGGCGGTAGGCCAGGGCAATATGAAGATTTTCGGGGGCCTGACGAATGAGGTGATCAAGGGCTTCCACGGACGCTTCATCGTTCAGCCGTTCTCCATCATCAAGCATCAAGACGACAGAATCTCTGAGCTTTTCAATTTCATGAACGATTCTGTTGACGTCGAGCAGGCTTTGCTGTGGTCCGTCAGTATGGTCTTCCATCAGGCGGGTGTGCGTCATGTTGATGCCCGCAAGGTGGAATGCATAAGCCAGGTGTGCCAGAAGGATGTCAACCGTATCCTCCCCGTCGAGGCTCAACCAGGCCACGCGCTTTTGTTGAGCAATGAGGCGTTGGCGCCACATGGCCAGGACGGTGCTTTTGCCAAAGCCCCCGGGAGCTTCAAGGACCGTCACCCGCTTTTCAACATTGCTCATGAGGCGCGCCATCACCGCCTCCCGGTCCATCAGGGCGAGGAAGTGTTTCGGCGGCGTTACTTTGGCTTTGATCAGCCATGGCGCCAGAGTGATGTGATCGGCCATGATGGTTCTTACAGCTCCCTGTGGATGACAGTTTTACCACGAAGCCGGTGTCAGGTGTAGGTGGCATGATTTGCGAAAAGTGATGCCGATCATAAAGATTTACAGACCCGCAATCCTGGCGCTAGGGTGGCGCCGGCGCATCAGAACACACAGGGACCAGTATCGATATGACCCCGTTCCACCAACGCACGCTCGTTTGGAACAATCACGTCTGTCTCCCTTTCACACAAGTGGAACAATGGGCAGGAGAACTGGCGCGTCACAAGGCCTCGGGCGTTAATGTGGTATCGGTCAATATTGGCGATGCCGATGTGTCGTGCCCCGAGGCCCTGCGGGTGGCTGAACGCCTGCGGGCGTGGATTTCGGATCACGCCCGGGATTACATGCTGGCTCTCAGCGTCAGGGACATTCGCGGCGCCCAACGCGCAGGCAAGCTGGCCATTTTTTTCGACATAGAAGGCGGCGCCGTTCTGGGCAGTGATATTGCCCGTGTGCAACAGTTTTATGATCTGGGTGTGCGCTGGATGCTGTTCGTTTACAACAACGCCAATGCTTTGGGAGGTGGCTGTCATGATGAAGAGGATCATGGCCTCACCCCCTTTGGCTATGAAGTCGCCGCTGAGATGGACCGCGTTGGCATGATCAAGGACTGTTCGCACACCGGGTATAAAACCGCGCGGGACATTCTGGATTATTCAACGGTTCCAGTGATGTTTTCTCATGCAAACCCCAGGGCGCTGTGCGATCATCAGCAATATTCCCGATGATCTCATTGTGCGCTGCGGGCAGACGGGCGGGGCGGTGTGCCTCAATGGCGTTGGAATTTTTCTCGGCGACAATGACATAAGCGTCAGCACTCTGGCCGATCACATTGATTATGTGGCCCAGTTGATTGGTGCAGACCATGTGGGCCTGGGGCTTGATTACCCATTTGATGTTGCGGGCCTGAATCGCGCTTTGGCGGCCCGGCAGGATTTCTGGCCGGCGCATCTGGGGTACAGGCCGGGCATGCGTTTCATGGCGCCGGAAGCCTTGCCGGATTTAACAGAGGAATTGTTGAGCCGCAATTGGAGTGAAGAGCATGTGAGCGGGGTGCTGGGCGAGAATCTTCTGCGGGTGGCCGCCCAGGTTTGGCGCTGACACGGTTTCGGGATCTATTTTTTTAAGCGGGCGGGATCAAGCGCCTCAGCGCGAACGCCCAGAGCCTGCAAGTCTTTGGGCACGCCTTCGCCAGTGATGAGTGCGGCGGCGAGGCGTCCCAGGGACGGTGATGTTTGAATGCCATAGCCGCCCTGTCCGGCCAGCCAGAAGAAGCCGGGTGCTTGCTGGTCAAAGCCGAGCGTCGGGGTTTTATCAGCAAAGAATGAGCGCAAACCCGCCCATTTACTGACAATGCGGCGTATGGTCAGGGTTGTGGCCTGCTCGACGTGATAGGCCGCTGTCGCCACGTCGATTTCATCAGGTTGCACATCGCAGGGGTCCATCGGGGTTTCATCGGCTGGGGAGGCCAGAAGGCGTCCTGCTTCAGGCTTGAAATAAAACCGCTCTTCAACATCGATGACAAGCGGCCAGCCTTCAGGGTTAACGCCTTCCGGCGCATCGAAAGTGATCACGGTGCGCCGCTTTGGTGTCAGACCGAGCGGCGGGACATCAGCCAGGGCTGCGACGTGATCAGCCCATGCCCCTGCGGCATTGATGATGCAGGCCGCTTCATACGTTCGGCCTTCCGCGTTCACCCGCCATACGCCTGAGTCATAGTTCAGAGCGTCAACATCCGCATGCGTTTGCAAAACGCCGCCGCGCCCGCGAAACCCGCTCAGAAATCCCTGATGCAAAGCATGCACATCAATTTCCTTAGCGCCTGAGTCCCAAACGCCCCCGGTATAGAGGCCGGGTTTCAACGCAGGACACTTCGCATAAAGAACATCTGAGGGAACCCGTTCCACGATACCGCTTAGATCGCTGAGTTCAGCATGGAAAGACTCCAGACACGGAGACTGATCATGAGTCGCGATATGCAGTGCACCGCAGGCATTGGTCAAAGGTGTGTCGGAAAATCCTTCCGGGGGAGAGTCGAAAAACGGGCGGGCGCCGCGGGTTAAGGCGCGCACAGTAGCATTGCCATATGTTTCCGCGAAGAAAGCGGCTGACCGACCGGTTGAATGATAGCCCGGCTGGTCTTCACGTTCAAGCAGAAGGGTTTTGCCATACCGGCTGAGCTCATAACCCGCTGAAGCGCCGGCAATGCCCGCTCCGATAATGATAAAATCATACGCCATCGGTTTTATGAAACTCCTGACACTCTAAAAATCATTGAGGAACATTTCGGCCGAATCGTCGAAAGGAATCGTGATCCATGACATTGCTCAATACACCATCGGTGGGACGAATCAAGCGGCACGAACAGTGACTTGGATACACAGTTCTGCCAACCCATCCATCTCCTGATATATCTGATGGCTGTTACCGGCCAGGGGTGAGAAAACATGGAATTTTTCTGCTTCTTCTTGTGGTTTTGTATTCTGGAGATCCTCGCCCGGTGATGAAGAAACATAACGAGAACCTTGCAATCAACATCCATTTTAAGTAGTGTGAACGGGCGGTTGTAAGTGTAGCGGCATTTTGGATTTCGCGTAAGTATTGAAATCTGCATGGGGGGCTTAATCAAAATGCAAGCTTTGAATGCAGCACGCACGAAGCTTCAAATCGCTGTCTCCCGCACCGTTGTGATCGATACGGGGTGTCTGGGGCCTTATGGGCACCACATGCCGGTCAACAGGATGCTTCTGGATCACTGCCGCAAGTTCGGGATACCGTGTGACATCCTTCTCAACGAGACATGCCTTGATGAAATAACAGCCTCTCTGGACGGCAATCCGATCCTGCCTCCGGTCACGTATATGCACTTGCCTAAGAGCGTTGATGGCGCTCTTGAATTGTTTGAAAGAAGCAATGAGAGCACTTTCCGCCAGTTGTTGTCATGCGGGCCGGCCCTTGAAGATGGCAGTCTCGTTGTCATGCATACAGCCAGCTTTCTCCACTTACTGGGCGTTTATCAGTGGGGCCAACTTTTTCACGACAGGGATATTGAATTTCGTATCATCTTTCGTTTCCCCCCTTTGGGGGCTTTTGATGTCTCACATATGGATGAATCTGCCAGAGTGGCGTGCCTGGCGTTTTGCAGACAAGTGATGGCCGTTTGGCGCCAGCGGGCGGGCGTTCAGTTTTTCCTGGATTCCAGTGAATTTGAGTCGGAATACATGGAGCAGGTGGGTGTGAAGATCCCGCAGATCTGCATGCCGCTGCAATTCGGTGAGGCAAGTGAGCTGATCAAATCCCCCTCCAAGGCTGGTGAAGGGCCGTTATTCCTTTTTGCCGGCGCGGCGCGTCAAGAAAAGGGCATTGAACTTCTTGCGGAAGTGCTCCCGCGTTATCTTGAGGTGAGGCCAAATGGACGTTTCATCATCCAATCATTAAAAGGGGCCCCGGGAGAGATTGCGGCCAGGCTTGAGGAATTGTCGACACGGATCTATCCGGAAAATATCAAGATTTTAAACAGGCCTCTTGTCAAAACCGAGTATCTTCGGCTTTTGTCCCAAGCGGATGCTGTCGTGCTTGCGTATGATCCGGTCAGTTATCGGGCCAAGGAATCGCAGATATTTTATGAAAGCCTTGGCGTGGGCCGTCCCCTCATTGTGACCGACGGGACCCTTGCGTCCAAGCGATTGAGGAAATTTGAGCGTAAATGCGGCCTGACCATAGACTACACGGCGGATGATCTGTTAAATAAATTACTTGATTTTGAGACATGTCAGGTAGAATTGTCAGAAAATGCAGCTTGCCATGCGCCGGAAATAAGAATGGCGCACAATACGGTGCGCTATCTGGATTCTCTTTTTCCCTTCAAGAGCGATCCTGTGCTCATGAGCGCCATGGCGTAGGCGCTTTTATGATCCTGAACGATGTTGAGTGGATTATCGGAACATGAACCAGTCCGTAGCTTTGATTACCGGTATTACCGGTCAGGACGGCGCTTACCTGGCCCGCTTGCTTTTAAGCAAGGGATATATTGTCCATGGGATCAAACGGCGCAGCTCGCTTTTCAATACAGAACGCATTGATGACATTTACGAAGATCCTCATATTACTGAACAAAAGTTTTTTTTGCATTACGGCGATCTGACGGATACCAGCAATCTTTGCCGCATTATTCACCAGACACAACCCGATGAAATTTATAATCTGGGGGCGCAAAGCCATGTCGCCGTGTCTTTCGATTCGCCTGAATACACGGCCAATTCTGATGCGGTTGGTACACTGAGAGTTCTCGAGGCCATCAGGATTCTCGGTTTGCAAAAGAAAGTGCGTTTTTACCAGGCTTCCACATCCGAACTTTTTGGCAAAGCCCAGGAATCGCCCCAGAATGAAACCACGCCCTTTTATCCACGCTCTCCTTATGGGGTCGCAAAACTTTATGCCTACTGGATTACGGTGAACTATAGAGAAGCCTACGGGCTGTATGCGTGTAACGGTATTTTGTTTAATCATGAATCCCCTTTGCGCGGTGAAACTTTTGTCACGCGAAAAATAACGCGGGGCCTGGCGCGTATTTCCGTCGGATTGCAGGAGTGCCTGTGGCTGGGGAATATGAATGCACGCCGGGATTGGGGGCATGCGCGCGATTATGCTGAAATGCAATGGTTGATGCTGCAGCAGGAAGAACCCGATGATTATGTGATCGCCACCGGCAAGCAATATTCCGTGCGGGATTTTGTCGTAAAGGCGGCTTCGAGACTGGGTATTCAAATCAGGTTTGAGGGGGAAGGGGAAGATGAAACTGGAATTGTCGCTGAAATAAACAATTCTGAGATCAAACGATTACGCACAGGGGACGTGATCATCCGGCTGGATCGCCGCTACTACAGGCCAACGGAAGTGGACACCTTGCTGGGCGATGCGTCCAAAGCCCGGCAAAAGCTGGGCTGGACGCCTAAGACAACGTTTGACGAATTGGTGGCGGAGATGGTGGAAGAAGATCTGAAATTGGCGCAGCGCGATGAAATCGTTAAACGCCATGGCCACAAGGCGTTTTCCCATCACGAATAGGCGGGTGAGTCGAACATGCTTGAAAAGGGAATGCGTGTATATATTGCCGGTCACGCGGGCATGGTGGGTTCAGCCATAGCACGTGCGCTGGATTCGGAAGGGTTCACAAGTGTCACATCGGGGGGAAGGGCGCAACTTGATCTTGTCGATCAGGCGGGTACGCAAAAATTTTTTGAAGAATCCGATATCAATTACGTTGTGGCTGCGGCGGCCAAGGTCGGGGGCATTCACGCCAATAATGAATACCCGGCTGAATTTATTTATGATAATTTGATGATCGAGTGCAATCTTGTGAACTGCGCCTATCGCGCTGGTATTCACGGGCTTTTGTTTTTGGGCAGCTCGTGCATCTACCCAAAACTTGCTGATCAGCCGATGCAGGAAAACGCTTTACTCACCGGGCCGCTTGAACCCACGAACGAGCCCTATGCCATCGCCAAAATCGCCGGCATCAAGATGTGTGAATCTTATAATCGCCAATATGGCGTTGATTACAGATCGGTCATGCCGACGAATCTCTATGGACCCAACGACAATTATGCAGGTGAAGACAGCCATGTCATTCCGGCTTTGATCAAAAAATTTCACGCCGCCAAAATGGCAGATCTGCCCTGCGTCGACGTGTGGGGGTCGGGCAAGGCACGCCGAGAGTTTCTTCATGTTGACGATCTGGCGCGCGCCTGCGTGCATGTGATGACGCTGCCTGGGTCTGAGTATCAGCGTCACACAGAGCCTATGTTGTCACACCTCAATGTTGGGTATGGCGAAGACGTGACCATCGGGGACTTGGCTCATCTGATGCGCGGTGTGACGGGGTATCGCGGCGACGTGGTTTTTGACGTGAGCAAACCCGATGGCGCGCCGCGCAAGCTGCTCGACTCCAGCAAGTTAAGGTCTCTGGGCTGGCGGCCGCGCATCAACTTGGAAGATGGGCTGGCGGACGCTTACGAGGATTATCTGCGCCGTCAGGGGCCGGGTCATCAAGCGGGGTGAGCGGGCAGACAGAACATTTCCGGTTGCCGTCATTTACGTGACGACAAGGCCTGCCCACTTCTTCCGACACAAAGTCGGGGGTGTTGTTGGTTCAGGCCGCCAGAAGACCGCGCTTCTTACGATGACGCATGAGGAGAGAAATCCCGAACAATCCCAAAGCAATGAGTGCAAAACTAGCGGGTTCGGGAACCTGGCTGATCCGAAGCGAAATCCCTCCGATATTATCGGATTTGAACGGATCATGAATTGAAAACATCACACTCTCAGTCGAAGGCAGCCAAAACTTATACGTCACGGCGTTGGCCAACGCCATTTCAGGCGTGGCATACAAAGATTTCGTTATATCGGGATCGTAACCGTTCATAAAGCTACCCAAGGAATCAGATTCAACCACATATCTGGTTAACCAGCCATTGCTACAATTTCTGCCACTGACATCGCAGTCGAGAACTTGGCCCCATGCATTCCAGGCATCATACAGCCCGCCATCATCTCTGCCGATTGTCTGGATCACATAGTCGCCGCGTCCCA
>Ga0114931_10002788_pt1 | contig 22214 bp, 21 predicted proteins | sample 2SBtaG_FD_89579 | JGI IMG/M metagenome (GOLD analysis project Ga0114931, IMG submission 89579) | Deep subsurface microbial communities from Kolumbo volcano to uncover new lineages of life (NeLLi) - 2SBTROV14_V59a metaG | ecosystem: Environmental > Aquatic > Marine > Volcanic | place: Kolumbo... | reverse complement strand
GGCGTCCTCCCGGTCGCGTTGGGTGGCGCGACGCGCGTCGTTCAGTCCCTCCTGACGGCTGGCAAGGAGTATGTCACCCTGATGCACCTCCACAAGGAACTCGAGGAGTACCAGGTGCGCAAGCTGCTCGCGGAGTTCACCGGCAAGATCACGCAGCTCCCTCCGGTCAAGTCCGCAGTCAAGCGGCAGGAGCGCGAACGCACGATCTACTACCTCGAGCTGCTTGACATCCAGGGACAGGATGTCCTCTTCATCGCGGGGACGCAGGCAGGCACCTACATCCGGAAGCTGTGCCGCGACATGGGCCTCGCGTTCAAGGAAAAGGATGGCAGGCCGATCGGCGCGCACATGGCCGAACTGCGTCGGAGCAAGGCCGGCCCCTTTACCGAGCAGCAGGCCGTCACTCTTCAGGACCTCGCGGACGCGTTCCACTACTGGCAGGAGGGTGACGAGACGCTCCTGCGAAAGGCAATCCTTCCCGCGGAGGCGGGCGTCGCGCACCTCCGCAAGGTCTGGGTGATGGACACCACGGTCGAATCCCTCTGTCAGGGCGTCCAGCTCAAGGTGCCGGGTATCGCCAAGCTCGAATCCGGCATCACGCCGGGCGAGCCCGTCGCGGTCCTCACGCTGAAGGGCGAGCTGATCCTTGTGGGGCGGGCCGCGTTGACGAGCGAGGAGATGATGGGTGAGAAGGGCCTCGCGGTCCGCACCCAACAGGTTTTCATGCGCCCGGGCACGTACCCGAAGAACGTCTAGTTGATTGCGATGCTGAACTCGCGCATATTGCTTTCTTCATCTATCTCTTCGCCGCGCACCGAACGCCCGCGAGTCAGTGTTTCCCAACCTCTCGGCCGTCTCATCCTATAACTATAAAAACCCTTGCTCATTGCGCTGTCTTATGGTCTTCCTCTCCTCCAAGGAGCTCGTCGACATCGTTCTCATGTCGCTCGTTGTCGGCTTCATCTTCAAGGACATCCTCCGTTCGGGCCGGCAGCCGATGCATCCGGACGACCTGCTCAAGAACGTGACGCCTGGCCTCAAGCTGAGCCGACTGTCGGACTTCTGGTTCGCGGTCGCGCTCGTCGCGCCCTCCATCATCTTCCACGAGTTTGGCCACAAGTTCACGGCGATGGCGTTCGGCTACACCGCGACGTTCCATGCCGCGTACACCTGGCTCGCCATCGGCGTCCTGCTCAAGTTCGTGCTGCCAGGCTTCGTCTTCTTCGTGCCCGCGTACGTCAGCTTTTCGGCGGCGGCGACGCCGCTCCAGTCCAGTCTCATTGCGTTCGCCGGCCCGGCCGTGAACGGATTGTTCTGGCTCGGCTCGTTCCTCTACATGCGGTACGGCCTGAAAGGGCGGCTGTCATCGAAGGACAGCGAGACGCTCCGGTTCCTCGCGCTCTTCCGGCGGATCAACGGCTTCCTCTTCATCTTCAACCTGATCCCGATCCCGGGCTTCGATGGCTACCATGTCTTCTCAGGCCTGGCGCAGGCGTTGCTGTGATCCAGCTCTTGCGGAGTTCTTCTGCGGGCGGTGCGCACAGGATAAACCGGCTCTCGCAATCATGGGGGGCCCGTCTTTCAGACACCGCGCAAGCGTCCGTTCGCGGCCATTTCCGGAACTTTTTCGTTTCCATATATGAATCCTCTGAAGATGTTACGGCTTTTCCAGCTATTCTCCGGTATTTTGAGAGCAATCTTTAACTGCAACTTGCCCACACAAATCTTTAAAAATGATTTCACAGCCCTCAACGACCCGTATGGGGAATTCCACTTCCAGCGGAGAGAGTTCTCAGGATGGTATGACGACAGCGTCGAAGCCGCGCACGCGCCCGGTCAAGTGGATCGTCGTTACGGGCGGTGTTCTCTCCGGACTCGGCAAGGGGGTAGCGGCCGCGAGTATCGGCAACCTCCTCGCGCAGGAGTACAAGGTCGTCCCGATCAAGTGCGACGGCTACCTCAACGTGGATCCTGGCACGATGAACCCCATCGAGCACGGCGAGGTCTTCGTGCTGGACGACGGAGGCGAGGTCGACATGGATTTTGGCCACTACGAACGGTTCCTAGGGGTCACGTGCAAGTTCGAGTGGAACCTCACGATGGGGAAGGTCTATCAGCGTATCCGGCGAAAGGAGCGCAAGGGCGACTACCTCGGAAAGACCGTCCAATTGATTCCGCATGTCACAGACATGATCAAGAAGTGGTGGAGGAACATCGCAGCCACGGAGGACGCGGATGTTATCCTCCTGGAGATTGGAGGCACGGTCGGCGACATCGAGAACGAACTCTACATCGAGGCCGCTCGGCAGCTCAAACGCGACGTCGGCGAGGAGAACATCATGTACGCGCACCTGACGTACGTCCCGGTCCCCGAGCACGTCAACGAGCAGAAGTCAAAGCCCACGCAGCAGTCCGTCGCCCTGCTCCGGGAGCGAGGCATCATACCCGATCTCGTGCTCGCACGCTGCCACGAACCGATCGACGAACGGCTCAAGGAGAAGATCTCGATCTTCTGCGACCTCCCGAAAGGCAGAGTCCTCTCAGCAGAGGACGTCAAGTCAGTCTACACTCTTCCGATCAATTTCTCGGAGCAGGGATTGCTGCAGATCATCGACCAATAGATTAACATCAACCATCTCCAGGAGAACGCCGAATGGCGTGCGCTCGCGGAACGAATGGTCAAGCAGCACCCGCGTCGCATCACGGTCGCGCTCGGCGGCAAGTATACCAAGCTCGAGGACTCGTACGCGAGCGTCATCGAGGCGCTTCGCCACTGCGAGGCGGCATTCGACGTCGGCATCGACGTCAAGTGGCTCGAGACGAGCGCGGAGCACAATCTCGCGAAGGAGATGAAGGGAGTGGATGGCGTCATCGTCCCTGGCGGCTTCGGAAGCAGGGGCGTCGAAGGCAAGATTGCCCTCGCCAGATATTGCAGGGAGCACGACATCCCGTATCTAGGTTTGTGCTACGGTCTCCAGATGGCGGTCATCGAGTTCGCGCGGAACGTCTGCGGGCTCGCGGGCGCGAACACGACCGAGGTGGACGAGAAGACGAAGTACCCCGTCGTGGACATCCTACCCGAGCAGAAGCAAGTAACGGAGAAGGGCGGCACGATGCGCCTCGGGGCGTACCCCGCCGTGATTATGAAGAGCACCAAGGTTCACGAGTTGTATGGTGAGGACAAGGTCTTCGAGCGGCACAGGCACCGGTACGAGGTCAACCCCGAGTACCACAAGGTCCTCGAGGAGCATGGTCTCGTCTTCTCGGGTGTCTCTCCCGACGGCACGCTCGTCGAGTTCATCGAGAATCCCAAACTCAAGTATTTCGTGGCGACGCAAGCCCACCCTGAGCTCAAGAGCTCGCTCGTCAGACCCGCACCCCTCTTCTACGGCTTCGTCAAGGCCTGCCTGGAGAAGTAAGGCCTTTCCTGGAGAAGCGAGGCCTTTTATTCCCATCCGATTCTTCCATTCAGGGAGATGCTAGCTGCTTCGTGCCCCGTTCCATGCCTGACGACATCGCTGGATACGTGGGCGGCCGACCGGTAGCGGTCTGCGAGTTCATCTGCACACCGATGCCCGCGCCGAGCCTCGCACACGTCTACAGATTCAGGCCCACGCGCTTAGTGGAACATTCCCGTCGTTGCCATTTTCGTTGCCTTCTCGCGCAGTGAGAATGGCAATTGGCACGACGGAGCGTATCCAGGTTACCATACACAGTATGGTGTTCTGGTACGCAAAGTAGGGAATGTTCTACATAGCCAGGCCCACGGCAACCTTTTTAAATTGGTCCCTGTTCTCGCGGCATAACACCTTCAAGAGGCACTACTCATGGAAGCGAAGAAGAGTACTGCGACGGGCGCGACCGTCGCGAACGACAAGGGCTCGGTCAGTTTCCTCTGTCCGCAGTGCGGCCAGCAGGAGATCGTCCGGAGCCGGAACGAACGCGAGAACGTCGTGAAGTACACGTGCAGCAAGTGCGGCTTCACCGGCCCCAACTGATGCTACGATGGCACAGGCAATCGTCACCCTCAAGATTATGCCCAAATCCCCGGACGTCGACCTCACGGCCGTCCAGGCGGACGCCGTCACGGAGATCGATGCCTTCGTCGGCAAGGAGTCGGAGAAGCGCTTCGAGATTGAGCCCATCGCGTTCGGCCTGAAAGCCCTGAAGATCACGTTCGTCATGGACGAGGAGAAGGGATCGACCGAGCCGCTGGAGGAGAAGATAGCAGCGCTCGACGGCGTGAATAGCGTCGATGTCATCGACGTGCGGCGTGCCGTCGGATAGACGCGCTTTTTTAAACCGTCATTTCTTCTCATCCATGTCTCATCCATGTATCATCCATGTCTTTGCTGACCCTATTCTGACCCTATTCTGACCCTATTCCTCATCCTCCTAATCGTCCTCGTCGGCGGCTTGGAATCGCGACTGATCGTCGGAAAGAAAGAAGGAATAAAAAGAAGGAATGGTGCGCGCGGTCACGTTGTTCTCCACGATTTTGGAATCGTTGCGCCGACCCGCGACCGCCTGTTCCTCAGAGCTAGACGACGGAATATTTATAAACTACCTTCTCCGGTGCATCCCCCATGAGAGAGGCGTTCGACCGGGTCAAGGTCCCGCTCGCTGGCATCTTCGGCATCGTCCTGATCACCCTGATCTCGTTCGCGGTCGTGAATCCCGCGGCGCTGCGCGGCCAGCCGCACCAGTGGACGATCACCGGCAACGCGATTGCGGACGACGCGCTCTTCAACGCGAAGATCACGGCCGCGGCGCCGTGCGCCGACGTCCAGGACCTGGTCTGCGGCGCGGATGGCCAGACGTACGCGAACCTCTGCGAAGCGCGGAAGGCGGGTACGGACATGCGCCACCACGGCGCTTGCTAGTGACTCAAGAGTTCTCACTCATAAAGAGTTATTGATTCTTTTTCACTCATCTGATACGTCTCGTCAATCCGGGTTTGGAAGACTCTCATGGAGGAGAAGCTCGTCGTCGTGCCCGACGGGCTCGAACTCAGCGACGAAGCGATCAGGGGTGCAGTCCGGTTCCAGAAGCGATGGTTCAGCTCATTCGTCCGTCGACGAAGGGGTGCTCCTGACTATACCCATATGTTCATCCATCGCGAACGTGACGTCGAGGAACCGCTCGCAGACGTAGACGTTGCTCCGCAGATGGTCTGTTATTTTCGTCGTCTTCAGCGATCCGCCGCAGACCGCGAGGTAGGGCACGAGCTGGTCCGCGAGATGCTCGTCGACGGCCGCATCCGACGCGAGGAGCTCCTTGAGCTCCTTGACCGCGCGCTCGGCAACCTTCTCCGCGCGGACGCCCTGCTCGCCGAGCGCCGATGCGCCGAGGACTGTGCGTTGGCAGCGCGCCCAGAGCGTGATCTCGGCTCCGGTGTTCGCGGTCTCGCTGTACGACTGGCGCACGAGCACGGGTTTGCTCAGCGTGGCGAGCGAGAGCTCGGCCATCTCCTTCATGCGGAGCGCGACCTGCGCGTCCTCGAGCGCGAGCGACGCGTGCACGACACCCTCGACCACGAGGAGATTGCCGCGGGTGAGCAGCTCGAGCCGCGGAAGCCTGCTGCCGTCCATCTGTTCGTGCCCCTTGACCGTGACCTCGAGGAGCCCCTGGCCGCGCGGGTAGTAGCCGCGCCGGACGATCCGGACGGAGACGTCACCGAGCGGCTTCAGCGCGGGCGCGAAGATGTTCGCGAGGTAGTCCGCTGGGACGCTCCATTTCACGTCCGTGCCGCCGGTCAGGGAGAGCGTGGCGCGCTTCCCGGAGAAAATGGCTGCGAGGATGACGCACTGCGCTACCAAGGTCGTCGATGCGGCCGTCTCGAGATCGTAGGATACCTTCTTCGACTTGATCTTTCCCGGGACGAACATGATTGATTCCGAGCCGAGATGCGCGTCTTCGCACTTTGCTCCCGAGAGCTCTTGGAGGATGCGGATGCAGTAGAGATGCTCCCGCTTGAGGCCTGGCTGTGGCCTTCCGGATCGTATCTTCGTGATGCGGAACGGCTTGCCCGTGATCGTGCTCAGCGCGAGCGCCGTCCGGAGGATGGCGCCGCCGCCCTCGCCGTGCGAGCCGTCGATCTCGATCATGGACAAAAGGAATAGAAACAGGTTTTTAACGATTGTTAGTAGTTCCGCGAGAAGTACGCGTTGTACTTCGCCGGTTTGCCGCAGTGGATGCAGACGGCGCCTTTCGCAGGCGTGGCGTGGCGCTTCGCCTCCTGCTTTGATTGGTGCACCTCGTGCTGCTCCGGACTCAGCGGGATGCATCGCGCGGTCGCGGCGGTCTTCTCTTTGATAACGAACTCGCAGTCCTTGTCGCCGCAGTGCGGCACGAAGAGCATCTTTCGGTCCCGGATCGCACGCTCGAACTCCTTGAAATCCTTTGCCAGGACGATGTTCTGTTCGATGCGCTCCCGCGCCCGGTCGAAGAGGCCTCGCTGGATCTCCTCGAGGAGAGATGCGACGCGCGCCTTCAGCTTCTCGAGCGGGACGAACTCCTTCTTCCCAGTGTCGCGGCGGACGACGACCGCCTGCCGCTTCGCGATGTCCTTCGGGCCGACCTCGACACGGACGGGAACGCCCTTGAGTTCGTACTCGTTGAACTTCCAGCCAGAGGTGTACTCGTCCCGCGTGTCGACGATGGGATCATGCTCCTTGAGCAGCCGGCCGATCTCTTCCGCCGCCTTGACGATCGCCTCCTTCTCCTTTTCGAAGAGGATGGGGACGACTGCGACCTTGTGCGGCGCAATCATGGGCGGAAGGATGAGCCCCCTGTCATCGCCGTGTTCGAGGATGAGGGCGCCGACCATCCGGGTGGAGATGCCCCAGCTGTTCTGCCATGGCAGCTCCTGCTCGCCCGTGCGACCCTGGAACGAGATATTGAACGCCTTGGCAAACCCCTGGCTCAGGTCATGGGACGTTCCGAGCTGGAGCGCCTTCCCGTCGGGCATCAGCGTCTCGATTGTGTAGGTCGCGATCGCGCCGGCGAACTTCTCGCGCTCGCTCTTCTTCCCGAGGATGACGGGGATTGCGAGGAACTCCTCCGCAATCTGGCGGTAGCGCTCGAGGTAATGGAGCGTCTCCTTGTGGCATTCGTCCGCCGTTTCGTAGACGCAATGACCTTCCTGCCAGAGGAATTCTCTCGAGCGGAGGAAGAGCTTGACGTCCTGGACCTCCCAGCGGACGATGTTTGCCCATTGATTGATGCGGAGCGGGAGGTCTCGCCACGAGCGTATCCAACGACCGTAGCTGTCGTAGATGATTGTCTCGCTGGTCGGCCGAATCGCGAAGCGCTCCTTCGCGTCGTCCTTGTTCTGGACCCACGCCACTTCCGGCTTGAACCCTTCTGCGTGCTCCGCCTCGCGGGAGAAAAAGCTTTCGGGGATGAAGAGCGGAAAGTAGGCATTTTCCACCTTATCCTCCTTGAGCATCGCGTTGAACCGATCCTGGATGCTCTGCCAGAGGCTGAAGCCCAGCGGCCGAATCACCATGCAGCCCTTGATCGGGCTGTAATCAGCCACCTGTGCCTTGACGCAGACTTGCGAGTACCATTCCGGCATGTCCTCCGCCTTCTTGACCGTGATGCCCTTGGTGTCGACGATGCCGTGAGCAGGGTCTTTGACGTTGCCTGCCGCGTCCGGCGGGGTCGGCGCGTCTTTCTTCGCGCTGCCGTTGTCGCGCTTCGCCGTTGCGGCATGGTCTGTGACCTTGTGCTGTGCCATGCCTGGGAAAGAGCGCTGGTTTGTTTAAAAATGTTGTTTCCGTGTCGGCTCTTTGGCAAAGAGCGCTCCCTTGGCGCGTCAGCAGACGGACAGGTGGTGGGATTTCGACCGACCGTTGGAAAGAACAAAGAAGGAATAAAAAGAAGGAATGGTGCGCACGGTCACGTTGTTCTTCACGATTTCGGACCCGTTTCGCCGACCCGCGACCCTGTGTGGTGAAGAGTCGCGCAAAGCCCAAGTCCCCCCAATATTTTTAAATTGGAGAGAAGGGATAGGCATATGCAGCGCATCCAGAAGCTCCTCAGCAATCGCGGGTATTGCAGCCGCCGCAAGGCAGAGGAGTTGATTGCAGCCAGTCGGGTAGCGGTGAACGGCACGGTCGTCAAGCTCGGCGATCAGGCTGAGGAGCACGACACGATCACGGTCGATGGCAAGCCCGTCATGGCGGAACGAAAGGTCTACCTCGCGCTGCACAAGCCCGTTGGTTGCGTCACGGCGCTCACGGACCGTCATGAGAAGACAGTCATGGACTACCTCACGGTGAAGGAGCGTGTCTTCCCTGTCGGACGGCTCGACAAGGAGACATCTGGCCTCCTGCTCCTGACGAACGACGGGGACTGGGCAAACAAGGTAGCGCATCCGCGCAACGAGACCAAGAAGACCTACGTAGCGACGCTCGACCAACCAGTCAAGGAAGCGCATCTCGAGCGTCTCAGGGATGGGATTGAGCTCGAGGACGGGCGGACGCGCCCCGCGGACGCGAGGAAGCGTAATCCGGTAACGGTTGAGCTGATAATCCACGAAGGCAGGAACCGGATCGTGCGCCGTATGTTCGAAGCGCTCGGGTATGAGGTCCTCGCACTCAGACGAATCAGGATTGGAAAGATTACGCTCGGTGGCCTCAGGCCGGGCCAGTCACGCGAGCTCCACGGGAACCCACCGGAAGTTTAGCCCAGCGCGAGGACGTGCCCGTCGCAGAGGAGCGCGTACTCGGCAAGCGGAGCGATGCGCCTCGAAGAGGAAGCTCCGCGTCGAGGACTCGACGGAGAGCGAGCAGCGCGGTCTCCTCGCAACGTCGCGGAATCTGACCGGCGAGCAAGACAGGAGCGCCGGAGCGGTGATGAGTCGTTCCTCGCGGTCGGGAATGAGTCCTACTTCAGGCTCGCAAGGTGAATGTCGTCGTAGAGCTCGCGGATCGTATTGTAGAGTACGCTCTTCTCGGACGGCGTCAGGTCCTGCTTGTTGAACGAGTCCCTGACCTTGTTGTAGAGCTCGCGCGCCTTCTGGAACTGCTCGGCCTCGAGCGCCTGGCGCGCGTCGTCGATCATCGCATAGATCTTCAGGTTCTTGACCGATTCCGGCGGCGGCAGTTCGGGATCCGCTCCGATTGCATGGAGGCGGGCATCGAGAGAGGCCTTGGCATCCCCCCCATGCGTCTTGGTGTGCTGCTTGATGGACTTCTCGGCCTCCTCGACATACTGCGCAATCTTCCGGCGTTCCTTGAGCTTCTCCTCGAGCAGTCTCTCGGCCTTCTCCGCCTTCTTGAGCCGGTCGTCCGCCCGTTTCTGCGCCGCCTTGAGCTGCAACAGGTCCTTCTTCTCGTCGTTTCTAAACGCCCGCTCGCGCTGCTCGAAGTCCGCCTTGAGCCGAGCGAACTCCTCTTCGTTCTTCTTCAGGACCGTCTCGGTCTTTGTAATCTCCTGCTTGCGCTTATTGAGGGATTCTTTCAGCTCTTTGATTACCTTCTCTTGTCGTGCGTTCGATGCGGCCTTGGCGTTGACTTTGCGTGACCGCTCCTGGAGCTTCGTGCGCTCCTCCTCGAGCGCCGATTCTCGTTTTGCCAGCTCTTCGAGCGTCTTCTTTGCATCCGCCGCTTGGGTGATGAGGGGCTTCGCGTCCTCGCGCTCCTGCGCGAATCGTTTCCGCTCCTCTTGCAGCGTCGCCTCGATCTTCTTGAGCGATTCTTGTTTTGCTTTGAGCTTGGTCTCCGAATCGGCGACCTTCTTCTCGCGTGCCGCGTACCCCTGCTCGAGCTCCTTCTCCTTGTTGACCGCGCGCTTCTCGTATTCCTTGCGCATCCGTTCCGCGGCGCGCTGCTCCTTCCGGAGGTCGGCCCGCGCCTTCTTGAGCCGTGTGCGTAGTTCCTTGTTGAAGCGCTTGTCCAGCTCCTCGGCGAAGTGCGCCTTGTCCTTGGCGAGCTGCAACGATTGTTCCGCGAGCTTCTGCTGAAGAGAAGCTATGCGCTCACCCAGCCGGGTTGCCTCATCGTACCGCGTCGTTCGTTCCTCGACGGCGGAGACGGCCTCTTTCACGGCATTCTTGTAGCGTTTGTCCACCGTGCGCTCATGGCCTCGGAGCACCGTGAGGATTGCCTGCGACGAGGCGGCGCCGAGCACCTTGTCGGCGAGCCTCTCCTCGTGGAAAGTGTGCCTGAGCCAATCGGCGAAGTCGTTCCGCTGCCCGTTCACGTGATGAGCGAAGGTCTCGTCGTCGATGACCTCGAGCGCTTCCTGCAGCTCGTGGATGCTCTTGAGCGGCCGCCCGTTCTTGAGGATGAACTCCTGTCCTTCGGGCACTGGCCGGTCCAGGGGATGCTCGGGCACCGTGACCGGAGCGGTGTGCTCCGCGAGATCCGCGATCTCCTCGTCGATGGCCGCGTGCTCCTTGTTGATCCCTTTGAGGTGCTCGTCGGAGACCACGGCAGGCTTGTCGGCGGGCTCCTCGATTGGCTCCCCCTCCGGCTCAGCGAAGTCATCGTGCCCTTCAGGGAAGGAAGGTGTAGCTTCGTCGCTTGGGTCGGTCGTTTCTGGTTCCTCGGGGAGTGGTGCTTTCGCAGCTTCGTCGCTTGGGTCGGTCGTTTCTGATTCCTCGGGGAGCGGTGCTTCCGCAGCCCAGTCGCTTGGGTCGGTCGTTTCTGATTCCTCGGGGAGTGGTGCTTTCGCAACTTCGTCGCTTGGGTTGGTCGCTGTCGGTTCTTCAGGGAGCGGTGCTTCCGCAGCCCAGTCGCTCGACGTGTCCTGCTCTTGAGGGACTGACGCCGTCGCGAGGGGCTCTGGAGCGGGCGCAGAGGCCATTGGTTCTCTCTGGTCATCAGGCGTGGACCAGTTATCGATGTCGAACTTCCCGTCGGGTATGTCTGGGAGCTCGTCGCTCGCTGGCATCTCGGGGACGGGCGCGCTGACCGCGATTGGTTCCGTCTGCACCGCAGGCTGTTCCGCAGGCATCGGCTGCGGTACATCGTGCGGCGTGTCGAGGCGCCGCTTGATGTCGTTAAGGTCGAACTCGTCCTCGCGGAACGTGGAGAGTTCGTCCTGGACTGAGGGAGCCTCTGGCTTCGCCTCGCTCTTCTTGCCGAAGATCTTAGAGAGGAGTCCCTTGCGTCTCGGCACGTCCCCGACGTCCGGAGCGCTCGGTGGAAGAATATCAGGACCGCTCATGAAACTACACCCCCTTTGTCAGTGAGGACGACCCACGAAGTATATAAACATTTTGTGACTACGCTCGAAGGGGGAACGCTTATTCTCCTCTCGGGGATGTGCGAAAACGTTATAAGCCGCGGAGCGCCAAGGGAACCGCATGGATCCGCCCCCGCCGCCGACCCCCGAGATCGAGCTCCAGGAGTATGTTGCCTTGATGCAGCGGAAGATCGTCTCGCTCGAGGAGGAGACAAAGCGGATGCTCGGCGAGCTTCACGTCCAGGAGGAGCGCATGGAGGAGACGCGCGGCTCCATCGTGCAGCAGTCATCGGCTGTCAAGCAGGATATCGCGTTGGTCGGCGCACGGCTCGCGGCCACGATGAAGGAGACCGCCGCGCTCGTCGCCGTGTTCAAGACTGTCGTTCGAAAGGCGCAGTTCGAGCGGACGCGACAACGTGTTGACGCGTTCCGCGGCGAGCAGTTCATCTCCCGGGACGAGCTGCGCAGGATGATTAAGAAGGAAGGGGGCTAGTTCTGCTCACTTGACATGCATCGAGTGTTCGTGGTTGACATGCTTTGGATGTTCGTGGCCCATCGCGCGCCGCTTCCGGAGATGCTCGACGTGGGTCACCTTCTCTTCGAGGAACTTCTCCAGGTCGAAGCCGTACTCCTCAATCATCATGCTCGCGTGGTGGCCGCCGAGGAAGTGCGGCATCACCACGTAGGTGGCGCCCTCGTCGTAGAGCTTCATCGCCTCCTCGATCTGGTGACTGACGACTATGATGATCGCGGCCTTGTTTTGGTCGCGCGCCCGGCTGATGAGCAACAGATTAATGTCGAGGTCCGGGATGGTGCTGATCAGCATTCGAGCGTGCGCGAAGTCAATCTCGTTGAGGAGCTCAGTGTCGCTCACGTCGCCGTACCGGCAGTCGACGCCATCCGCGGCGAGCTTCCTGATGACCTCGGGGTTGTAGTCGACAACGAGGAACTGCTTCTCAATCCGCTTGAAGGACTCGAGGAGGTCGTACCCGATCCGGTTGTAGCCGAAGAGGATGATGTCGTACGTCTCATGCGTGATGCGTTTGTGCTCGTCGATCTTCTCGCCGCTCCGCTCGAAAACCTTGAGGAAGCGGCTCAGCCGGAGATAGAGTCGTTCGGAATAATTGATGAAGTACGTGCTGCCTGCAATCGTGATGATGCCAACCATGGTAACGACGCTCGCCGCCTCCGGACCGACCTGGCCGAGGCTGACGCCAAGCGCGATGAGGATAAGACTGAACGCGCTAATCTGCGCCAGGGCCGCGCCCGTCAGGAAGCCGTTCCGCCGCGTGTACCCCATGCTGCCCATCAGCGCCAGGACGATGAGCGGCTTGCCGATGAGGACGAAGAGGCTGAGAAGCACGATCGGGATAATCGCATGCGCGACGTTCGCGAAGACCATCTGGCTGCCGAGGAGGATGAAGAAGATCATGATGAAGAAGTCGCGGAGCGGCTTGAGCCTGCTTGAGATCTCGAAACGGTACGTGCTGACGCTGAGCGTGACGCCCGCGAGGAGGCTGCCGATCTCCACGCTGAACCCTAGGGCGTAGAAGAGTGAGCTGATTGCGAGCGCCCAGCCGAGGCTGAAGAGAAAGAGGAACTCCTGGCTCTTCGCCACGTGCTTCATCACCGTCGGGAGGACATAGACGCTCAGGCCGACGAGGAAGAGGATCAGCCCCGCACCGCGAAGGAGCGTGTTGAACGCCATAGCGAGGAAGCTGCTCTGTCCGGACGTGCTGCTCAGGATCATGAGGGCGAAAATCACGACGAGGTCCTGCACGATGAGGAAGCCAATCGCGATGCGGCCGTAGAGCGTCTCGGTCGCCTGCTTGTCCGCGAGAAGTTTGGAGACGATGATGGTGCTGCTGAACGCGAGTCCGAGGCCGATGTAGAACGCAGTCGTCGTCCCGAAACCGAGGAGGATTGCGAAGAGGAACCCCAGTCCGGTCGTCAGGATTACCTGTCCGAGGCCCGCGACGATGCTGACCTTGCCCACCTCCCTGATAATCTTCGGGTTGAGGTTGAGGCCGACGAGGAAGAGCAGGAGCGCGACCCCTATCTGGGAGAAGGCGGTGATTGCGTCGCTCGCACGGACCACGTTGAGCAGGTTCGGGCTGAGGAGGATGCCGGTCAGGATATAGCCGATGATGAGCGGCTGCTTCAGGATACGCATGATCGCGGAGATGAAGACCACGACCGCGAGCAAGATGCTTAGCTCCATGAAGACCGACGCTATCAACTTTCACCTCGTCTTCTCCTCAAAATCGGCAGGGGCGTTTATAAAGTTTTTTCGGTGCAATGGTTTGGTGCAATGGTTTAGTAGGAAAACTTTTTATTCGGAGGGCGGACGCGGGACAGGTATGCGCTATCGCAAGGTCTACGGACAGAGTCAAGAGATCCGGTGCCCATTCTGCGGGGGGCAGGCGACGAAGAAGAATGGACAGGGGCTGCCGGTCTGCCACCGCCACGCGGACAAGGAGATCAACCTCAAATGCATGTGTGGGAAGTGGCTCGACGTGCGCGAATCGAAATTTGGGACGTTCTTCACATGCATGGACTGCGGCTCGGTCTCGTGGAAGAAGGCATGGGAGGTCAACGACTTACCGATCAGGAGCTGGGAAGACCTCTAGTTTGGGGCTTATGAACCCGCGTTCTCGAAGAAATCGCAGGAGAAACCACTCTCATGAGTCATTGACGCAGGGGATCTACCGCACCGGCTCGTATGTATCAACGCCTTTCGACAGCACGAGCTGCCAGAGCTGGTTCTTGCGCGAGCGGAATGAGCCTGCGGAGCTGAGCAGATAGTAGGTCCACATCCGGTAGAAGCGCTTCCCGTACTTGCCCTTTGTGTCTATCTGTTTCCAATGGTGCGTGAAGTTCGCGTGCCAAGCCAGTAGCGTCTTGTCATAATCAGGCCCAAAGTTGTGAATATCCTCGACGACGAAACGCCCTTCGACGGCGCCGGTCAGCTGCTTCAGCGAGGGCAACATCGAGTTCGGGAAGATATATCGTTCAATCCACTGGTCGGACGAGCTGCCCGAACGGTTCCTCCCGATCGTATGCAGCAGGAAGAGCCCTCCTTGCTTGAGGCACCGGTCCGCCACCCTGAAGTACGTGCGGTAGTTCTTCCGGCCGACGTGCTCGATCATACCGATTGACACTATCCGGTCGAACTCCTCGTCCAGCGCGCGGTAGTCCTGCAGCCGTATTTCGACCGGCAAGTCTTTGCAGCGTTCGCGCGCGAGCGTCGCCTGCTCCCGTGACACTGTGATGCCGACGACGCTGACCCCGTACTTCTCCGCGGCGTACTGCGCGAAGCCGCCCCAGCCGCAGCCGATATCGAGCACCTTCATCCCCTTCTTGAGCTTGAGTTTCCGGCAAATGAGATCGAGCTTTGCCTCCTGCGCCGCGTCGAGCGTCCGCGCCTTGGCCCAGTAGCCGCACGAGTAGTTCATACGCCGATCGAGCATCCGAGAATAGAGATTGTTGCCGATATCGTAATGGCGCTCGCCGATAATGTGCGCTCGCTTCCGGCTCTGGAGGTTGACGACGTTGGCCTTGATGACCGTGAGCGCCATGCCTGGCGTCTTCACCTTCCGGTCGAGCTCAGCGCGGAGCAGCCGGTTGAAGAACTCGTCCAGGCGGGGGACGTCCCACCACCCGTCCATGTAACTCTCCCCAAGGGCGAGCGAGCCGCCCGCGAGCACGCGGGCATATAGGCGCGGTTTATGCACCCTGATGTCGAACGGCCGTCTGCCGCCGATCCTGATATCGGCGAGGCGGAGAAGCGACTCGACGCGCGTCTTTGCAGACATCGAACGAAGGGAAGGAAGTGATACTAATAAAAGTTATGATAGTGGGGACTTAGTAGAAAAAGTCCGTCGAAGGTAGCATTGCCAGACGTTGCCTCAGAGGCAACGCTGGCTTGGCTCGACGGAGTCGGCCATGTTTCCCTACGCAAGTAGGGGGGTTGTGGACGACGAAGTAGAACTTTTTCTACAGACCCGATAGTGGGAGCTCGATGAACGTCCCGTCAGGGAGGGCTTGCCAACAGGTGATACCTGATATCCGTTCTGAAGATACTATCGTCGCTCGCGGCAGGCGCGCAATCCGCAGGGTGTTGTACCGCGGGTTCGTCTTACGCCGACTGAGCACCTGGACTCGCGGGCCGACGAGGAAGCAGTTGAGTGCGGAGAAGTTCTCATGGTGCAGCAACCGACGCAAGTCGGGTTCCGCTGCGAGGAGCTCGTGGAGCAGCCGTTCCGAATCCGTCGTGCCGTAGCACCCAGTATCCGGTAGGGGTTCCCAGACGTCGCCCTGGTGGGCGAACCAGAACTCGTGGCCGTGAAAGCCGCGGAACGGGTGGCAGTTCTCCAGCGAGGGGTTCGGCCCCCGGCGCGCGTGGAGCAGCAGCAAGCCTTCGGGCTCGCCGACGATCGCGCGGACATCCTCTTCCCAGCATGGTCGCGCACTGTGATAGGCGACGAGCGCACCGTCGCGGCGAACGAGCGCGCCCCAGCCGTCGCCGTGCGTGAATGCTCCGGGCGACGTGTTGTGCTCGTTCAATTCCCCGAATCCGCGCGCCATCTTGAGGAAACCAGCGACGAGCGCGTCCGTGTCAAACTCGCCGACCGCAAGCAGCATACGACACATGGACGTTCTGAAAAGATGAGGGTTCTTAAGACTTACGGTATAATCATTATGGTATGATCCTGAAGCGCGTGTTGACGAGCAACCATTCCACGAAGAGGAGAAGGAGCGCGATGAGCATGAGCGGTGCTAGCAGGTCCGTGCGAAGAAGCTGCTTGCTGCTGTGGTCCGCGATTGCCTGGAAGGCGTCGAGGAGCTCGTCCTTCGTTTCCGTGTGCGCGTAGACGCCGCCAGTGGCATTCGCAATCCGGACGAGGTTGTCCTCATTGTACGTCGCGCTGACGTTGTAATACGTCTCGAGGTAGCCAATCGGCCCGTTGTTCGTGCCGATGCCGATTGTGTCGATCGTGACGCGGTGCTCCTGCGCATAGTCGAGGGCACGCTGCATCGACGCATCGAGAAAGGTCTCGATCGTGTTGCTGCCATCAGTGAGGAGGATGATAGAACGCCCTTTCGAGTTGTCGAGGAGCAGGTTCGTCGAGGTGATGATCGCTCCAGGGATATCCGTCCCTCCGGCCTTGAGCGGTGCGAGGCCGTCGAGCACATCCTGGACCTTCTGCTTATCATCCGTCGGCACGGTTTCGATGAGACTGACGCCGGCGAACGTGATTACCCCTATTCGGGTCTCACTGTCCAGCGAATCCACGAAGAGCTTCGCATCCGCCTTCGCAGCGTCCATCCTCGTCGGCGGGACGTCCTGCGATGTCATCGAGCTGCTCGTGTCCACTGCGAGGACGTAGTCGTTCGCGTTGCTCAGTCCCGAGCGCCAGACCACCGTTCCCGAGACAGCGAGGATGACGCAGACGAGCACGCCTAGTCGCAAGGCGAGGAGCGTGCAGTTCCGCGTGACGAGGTTCCGGCCCGTTATTCGTTTCAAGGCGCGAAAGTTTGAGAACCTCAGGGCGTTCCGCTTCGCGTGCCGGAGGAAGAAGAAGTGCGCGAGCGCGAGAAGAGGGATGCTGAGCAGGAACCAGAGATTGATGGGCTGCTCGAACGCGAACTGCATGGGGTCACCTGACGATCTTGGACCGTTTCCGGAAGTACTGGGTCAGCGTGTCGTACGGGTCCTCGCGCGTGTCCACTCGGAGGAAGCCGGCCTTCGCCTTTTCGAAGACGCTCTTGACGTAGTGCTCCTCCCGTTCGGTCTCCTCCTTGTACGCTCGCCTGTACTGCTTGAGGTCGACGAGGAGCATCTCCTCCTGGGTCGGGTCTTGCAGGAGGACCTGCATCCCCGTCGTGGGGAGCTCGGAATCACGTGGGTCGTGGACCATGATGCCGATGAGGTCGTACTGCATCGAGAACATGTTGACGTAGCGTTCCCAGCCTTCGGGGAAGGCGATGAAGTCGCTGATTAGGATGATGAGGCTGCGCTGCTGCATCAGCTCGTTGACGAGTCCCATGACGCGCTTGAAATTGGTCGGCCCGCCGTAGTTCCTCCCATCGGAGAGGTCCTGCGCCATCCGGTAGACGACCTCGCGCCCGAGGCCGGGGAGCTGCTTCGCCACGATGTGGTCGCTGAATAGGGCGTAGCCGACGCTGTCCCCCGCGTCGACGATCGCAGTCGCGAGGTTGAACATGACCTCGGCAGCGTGCTCGCACTTTAGCTTCTTCGTGCTCGTGAAGAGCATACTGTCTGACACGTCCATGAGGAAGAAGACGTTCACGGTCTTGTACTCCTCGAACTCGCGCACCAGGATGTCCTTGGCGCGGAGCGAGGCGTTCCAGTCGATCCGCGACGCGTCGTCGCCGTATGTGTACTGGCGGAAGCCGGCGAACTCCATACCCCTGCCTTTGAGCAAGGCGGTCCAACTGCCCTCCAGGACACGACTGAGTGCCCTCCGCTTCGCCGCCACGTCGACCTTGCGAAGCTCCGGGATGAGATTGAGATCGAGCTGCTTGACAGGCATAGGCACCCTCTTCTTGAGAAGGACACCGGAAAAGGGGGTTTATAAAGATTTGGAGAGGAATTCAGAGAATCGGGACCTTCTCGAGTATCTCCTTGATGATCTGCTCCGGCGAGATCTCCTCGGCCTCGCCCTCGAAGTTGAGCAACACGCGATGGCGTAGCACGTTGTACGCGACCTCCTTGATGTCCTGTGGGGTGACGTAGCCGCGGCCGCGAACGAGGGCGTGCGCCTTTGAAGCGATATAGAGCGCGATGGACGAACGCGGCGAGGCCCCATAACCGATGTACTTGCCCAGCTCGAGGTTGTACTTCTTCGGATCACGGGTGGCCTCGACGATGCGGACGAGGTAGCGCTCGATCTTCTTGTTGAGGTAGATCCGCTTGGCGAACCGCTGCGCATCCATAATGTCCACGGCCGTAAGGACCGGCTCGAGCTCGAAGTCGTTGAAGTCGTGAATCGTCATGTTCTTCTTGAGGATCTCGATCTCCTGCTCCGGCGTCGGATAGGTCATGAGGATCTTGAAGAGGAACCGGTCGACCTGCGCCTCAGGCAGCTTGTACGTGCCGAGCTGCTCGATCGGGTTCTGCGTCGCCATGACGAAGAACGGTGCGGGTAGCTGGAAGGTTTCCTTGCCGATGGTCGCCTGGCGCTCCTGCATGGACTCGAGCAGGGCCGACTGCACTTTCGGAGGGGAGCGGTTGATCTCGTCCGCCAGGACGAAGTTCGAGAAGATTGGGCCCTTCACGGTGAAGAAGCCTTTTCCTTCCTCGTACGTCGTGATGCCCACGATGTCCGTCGGCAGCAGGTCAGGCGTGAACTGGATACGTGAGAACTGGCAGCCCGTAATCTTCGCGAGCGTGCGGACGATGAGCGTCTTTCCCACGCCAGGGATGCCTTCGACGAGGACGTGGCCGTTCGCGAGGAGCGCCTCAATCAGGCTGTCGACGACGTCGTCCTGGCCGACGACGATCTTCTTCATCTCAGCCTTGATTCGCGAGAACTGCTTCCCGTAGAACTGGATCTTCGTCTTGAACTCGTCAGACTGTAAGACCTCGTACTGCTGGTCGTCTACCTGGTCCAAAGCCTCACCTCAGGGTCTCTCCAAGAAGAGCCATTTAAATAGTTTATCGTCAATGGGCCGCGATGAAGTCTCTCAGTCGCGCTCCGACACCCATTGCGTGGTAGTTTGTGAGCCAATCCTCGCGCACCCGTGGTCTAGCAGAGCCGCCAAGGGCGTTCCCCGACCTTTTCACCGTGGCCTTTGCTTTTGCACGATAGACTCGAGACCATTGCGGTACTCATCTTTGATATCCTGTCAGTCCGGTAAAGGTGAGAGCGTTCTCGGATTCTGTTGGATAATAGTGTCTGCTTCTTCGATAGCGCTGGCGAAGAGACTGAGCCGTCCTCGCTCTTCAACTTCGTCGTAGGCGAAGCCCCTGTTCTTCATGACATCTCTATTCTGTCCGATGATGCGATTCCCGTTCCTGTAGAATTGGAAGATGAGACGTTTGCGATTCCATTCGTCGGTAATCTCTTCAAGAGGAATGCGCTGTTTGACGAGTTCTCGAAGTATTGTCTTCGACACCTCTATAGCCATCCGGTTGAGGCCCGCACCCTTATCCTCATAGCTCTCCGGCTGGTGATCGTGATCATACTCGCCGAGATTGACCTGGGCTATATTCATATTGGACTGGTAGAAGTAGTTCAGCAAGCTCATCTCGAGACCCCAATCTGGCTGTATCCTCAATCTTCTCGTCTCTTGGGGATCGGCAGCAAACTCGCCGCTAAGCGGGTAGCGGAACGCTTCGAGATGATGAAGATAGCCTTGCGCTCGGGGATGAACCTCTTCGAGCGCTTCGAGGAGTGGCGCGATGAGGAGTCTGCGGACGCGCCCACCCATCACTCTCTTGCCATTCACCTCCCTGACACGCTCGTAGTAGGCCTTGCTCACGTTGTAGGCGGAGAACCAGAAAGGGTTGATGATTGGCGAGACGAGATCGAGGATTAAGGAAGGGGTATACGTTTTAATGTCACAATCATGCGTTACCCAGACCGCTCCAGTCCCCAGGAGGTCATAGATGCCGAGGCCTGTCCAGACGTTCCGCCCCTTGCCCGGCTTAAGCTCCCCTTGACGGTACTGTTCGCCAACAGCGCGGTAGAGTTCCTGCATGGTTGGATCATCATTCCAGATGAGCAGGGAGTCGATATCCATACGCTTGGTATCCTGCCACTCTTCTTCGCTTGCCCCGTCGAGGCCGATGACGACGCGGCCGAGGAGCCTCTCTTCCTGCAACTCTCTGAGTGCCGGAATAATACGTTCACGCATGGCTGGCCCGGTCAGGTGCGAGTAGGTTGCTGGAAGGAAGAGAAAGAGTCCGGGATCATTCTTTTCGAACCTCTTTCTGAGCTCCTGCGAAGTCTCTGATCTGACATCTTCACGTATCTTCCCGAGGTCTGTTGTTACCCTGTTTACTAAGCCCATAAGGGGCAGAAAAAAGGCGAACCTTAAAAGTTTTTCACTTTTTAGTAGTCATTCTCAGGAGATGATGTGGTCGCTGCTTCGATGCCCCAATCAGCGCACTCAGAACCTTCCGACTTCATACGCGCTGCTCGGCGACTACTGGCCGCGAGGCCTTGGCAGAACTCTTCAAGAGAATTATACGCCAAGATACGTTTGAAGAGAGTATTCTACAGGCCCTATTGTAGTAACTCTTCTGTTTTATTTATGAATTCCAAGACTTTATCTTCATATTCCTTTATTTTTTCCTTACTAAATTTTATATTTGTTGCATAGCTTGCGTCATGCCTATCATCTTTAAGATTTGTATAGAGCTCTGCATCTTCTTTGTTGATTGAAAGATCATGCAATAACTCTGCTTCGTCTTTTGTAATTGAGTATTCTTGTATGAGTATGAGAATCGTTGCATAATGGTTTTTTGATGAATAGTTTTTATTCGTGATTAAAGCTAAAGCGGCATGGTATAGTGAGTAATACAACGTCACAATAAGCCAATCATTAAATTTATTTTGATTTTTGTTCAATTGATAGAATTTTAGGTTATGCCTTGTTTTCTTCATGTGTGCTTCTACTAATTTCTTGTTTTGTTTTATTCTCCAAATATGTTTTTTCTTTGTGAAGAATTCTATTTCCTTTTTCAGATAGTAGTTATCTTCAAATAATCTATCAATATCCATCTAATATAACCTCATAAAAATTTTGTTCTTTGTATATTGGGAATCCTGTTTTTCTCGCCTGAATGATAACGTGGTCTTTGTTTTCTTTGAATTGCCTTATCGTTGCAGTGAATATTGAGATTGGGTGGATTGAAGTAATTTCTCCTTATTTTTTATTTTTTGATAAATCCACCTTCTTCGTTGAGACGACCAGGAGGTCGATGTCGCTCTCTTTTTTTTCTTCTTTTCTTGAGGCTGAGCCGAAGAGGATGACGGTGTAGACTTCTTCTGGTAGGTTCCTGAGAAAATTTCTCAAAGGAACTTTCACATTTACATTCAGACTGTTGAACTTCCGGATTGTCATTTCTGAAAATTTTAGGGAGAATATTTTTTTGTCTTTGATGTGGTAGAATGTGTGCGCTGTGGTTTTTTCTTCCTCTATTATCTTGTCCTTCTTTAGTTTTTTAAGGGCGTTTTGCAGTGAACTGTGGGAGAGATTGGTATGCGCTTTTATCTGGTTATAATAGAGCTTTGGCTCTTGCAAGTCAAAGAATGCCAGATATATTTTTTCTTCTGCTCTCATTGTATACGTGGATGTTTATCCCATTTATATATCTTACCATTTTTTGGTAATATTTTACCATTTTTTGGTATTTCTTTTTATGTTCACACCCGAACGATTATTTATCTTGCGATTCAAGAAGAAAGATACTGCTTCAGATAGTCGCAGGGCTGCCGAAGAGTGCTTTGAGGCGTCACGCCAAAAAATAAATTTAAATATGCGTGCTTTCTCTTACCTTACAGGGGGGTGAAATAATGAAATCCAACGTGGTTGAAAAGTTTGCAGCTTTAATAACAGCGGCTTTCGGTTTAATTGCGGCCTTAGCATGGAACGACGCAATTAAAGCGCTCTTTAAAGGTCCTTGTGGAACTGAAGGAGCAGGAGCCCTGTGTACACTTTCTTCTGGAGGACCCTGGATTTATGCAATAATTGTTACCATATTAGCAGTCATTGCGACGGTCTGGATTGTCAAGGTTTCTGAGAAAGTTAAGTAATGTCTGGCTTTCTCAAACATTTTTTCTGCTTTGCACTCATCGTTTCGCTCCAGAAAAACTTCTTTTCTCCTCGGGCTGAAGGTCGGGGTATCTTATGCTTTTGCGTGGTGTGGGCTTAGTAGAAAGTAAGCTACTCCACAGCCCAGAACGCCACACTTACGTATGGCAACCTGTGCTGCTCCGTCGGGCCAGGGCCATGGTTGGCGAAGCCAACCACGACCCAACCATGGC
>Ga0114931_10002787_pt1 | contig 22221 bp, 17 predicted proteins | sample 2SBtaG_FD_89579 | JGI IMG/M metagenome (GOLD analysis project Ga0114931, IMG submission 89579) | Deep subsurface microbial communities from Kolumbo volcano to uncover new lineages of life (NeLLi) - 2SBTROV14_V59a metaG | ecosystem: Environmental > Aquatic > Marine > Volcanic | place: Kolumbo... | reverse complement strand
TCGGTGGAGCAGGAAGCTGCCGAGCTGACAGATATGCCTGCATCGGTGGAGCTGGAAGCGGTCGATCTGCCAGATATGCCTGCATCGGTGGAGCAGGAAGCTGCCGAGCTGACAGATATGCCTGCATCGGTGGAGCTGGAAGCGGTCGATCTGCCAGATATGCCTGCATCGGTGGAGCAGGAAGCTGTCGAGCTGCCAGATATGCCTGCATCGGTGGAGCTGGAAGCCGTTGAACCGGCGGACGTCGGGCCACCAAATGCTGGCTCATCGGATCTTGGGGCCCCGGCGTTCGAGGCTGAGCTTCCCGAGATCGAATGGGCCAATGCCGCGCCTCAGCCGTCCGCGCCTGCGCCGTCCGCTGAGATGGGCTCTGCAGCCGTCGACGCTGCGCCAGTGGTCGTCACCGAAGCCGCGATCGCTCAACGGTTTGAATCTCCTTCAGCCACGCTCGAGGCACCGTCTGCGGCTGGCGCGTTCCAGGCTGCCTCGGAGCAGCCAGCCACGCTCACGACGCTCGAGTCGCCGGCGACTGTGCCCGCCATGCCCGTTACCGAGCCGGTCGCCAGCGACGAGCGCGCGCCGATGCCGCCGCGCCGCCGTCGCTGGCTGCCGCTGGTCGCGGCCCTCATGCTCGTGGCCTTGGCCGCGGTCGCAATCAAACTGCTCCCGGACTGGTTGGCTGGTGGCCCAAGCGCGCCGCCAGCCGCGCCAGCGCGGCGTTTGGCGGATGGGTCCGTCCGGCATCCAGCGGTTGATGCGGATACCAACGCGGCCCATATGGGAGCGTCCGCCGGGGGCGGAGCCGGTGGCGCACCGCCCGCTGGCGTGCCACCAGTCACGGTGACCAGCGGCGGAATGCCCGGCCTCGGGGCATCCGGCGCGGTGGCGCCCGGTCGCGAGGCCGCCGCGAAGACCAGCCCCGACGCAGCGACCGGGGTGGACGCGGCAGCCGCTTCGGAGGCTGTAACCACGGGTCCGCCGGCCGCACCAGTCGCGCAAGAGGCCCGCATCGTGACCTCGCCACCGCCGTTGCGTGGTCGGGCACACAGCCTGCTCGATATCGCGTGGCGCGAGAGCGATGACCTTACGCTGCTGACGCTGACCGGCAACGGCGACCTCGATCCGGCGCGCGTGCGGGTGTCGAAGATCGGCGGCGACGAGCCCCGGGTGGTGATCCGGATCGCGGGCATCGACGAGCCGTACCGCACCGGTCGCGAGAACGTCGACGGCCGCTACATGCGTGCCATCCGTACCGGCATGCACCCGGAAACCGGTGAGCTGCACGTGGTTCTCGACCTGACCTCGGCCACCGTGGCCGTGCGTGCTGAATCCACCGACCCCGCCGATCCCCACAACGACCGCATCCGCATCATTCTCAGCCGCTCCTGATCCCCAGCGGACTGGCGTCGATCACAGGCAGCCCTGGCTTGCCTGGTGGTCACGGTGCGGGCTACCATGGCGGTACTAAGGCGGTAATCGCTTCGAACCGAGGTGCGGCCGGTGACCTCGGGCGGTGCCCGGACCGCTCGATTCTCTGCGAACGCCGAACCGAAGTACTGTATAAAAGAGATCTCTTTATGAAACGCAGTGAAACGAGGAAAAATTTCGAGAAAAGCGCGTAAGGCTCTGGTACACCGAGACTTGCCGCTACAATGGCGATCGCTATGGACGTACAGAAAGACATAAAACGGGTGTTGACACTTCTGCGCAACAAGATCCGAGAACGCGGCTTTACCCAGATTCAGGTGCAGGCCGAGTTGAAGTGGGGTCGCAGCTACATCAGTCAGCTCCTGACCCGCCAGAAGGGCGTGCGGGTCGACCAGATTCTGCAGATCCTCGACGTGATCGGGATCGATCCGGCGGACTTTTACGCCGAGCTCTACCATCTCGGTACGGTCGAAGCCGGAGTCACCAACTACGACGACTACGCCGACCGCTCGATCGTCCGGGGCCAGGGCGGGCGTGCTTGCATCCCGGTCGAAGCCGATCGGAGTCTCGACGACTACCAGGAGATGCGCCGCGTCATGCGGGCGCTGATCGACGCGCTGGTCAAGAAGGATGTGGTGAGCGAAGATGAACTCAACAGTCTGACCCACGGTCTTGATGATGACAGCCGAGATGAGCACGACGGGGACCCGAACTGAAATCAGCTCGAGCCGAGCACTCGCCCAACCACACCCTGCAACAAGCCCTCAAACGCGCCCGGCCGCAGCGAACGCCCGGCCGCAGCGAACTACAGAGATGGCGGATCGCTGCGCCATGAGCACCCACCGTCTACCGCTGGCGCAGGTGATCTCGCGTCGCGCGATCTTCGATGGCCGCATCATCGAGCTCTCGGTCGAGCGCGTCCGTTATCCGAACGGCCACTGCGGCGACCTCGAGATCGTCCGCCATCCGGGCGCTGCGGCCGTGGTTCCGGTCACCGACGATGGCCAGGTGGTGTTGGTGCGCCAGTACCGCCACGCTATCGGCGGTTGGTTGCTCGAGGTCCCCGCCGGCAAGCTCGACCCCGGTGAAGCGCCGGTGGACTGTGCCCGGCGTGAAACCGGTGAAGAGGTGGCTCTTTCTCCGCGCACACTGGTCGCCCTCGGCAGCATCTTCCCGACACCGGGCTTCGCCGATGAACGCATCTGGCTCTTCCTCGGCACCGACCTCGAGCCGGTCCCAGGTGGCCTCGAGCCCGATGAGGTGATCGAGGTCATGCAGGTACCGATGGCCGAGGCGGTCGCCCTGGCAGCCGGCGCGGCTCCTGTGGGCGACAACCTGCGTGACGCCAAGTCCGCGATCGCCATCCTACGTGCCGCCCGTCACCTCGGCCTCGACTGACCTCGGGGAACGCTCTGACAGCCTTTGTCCAGCGTCCCGGCGGTTCCGGGCGCCTCGCTCGGGGCCGCCGGCTGACGGCCCTCGACCACGGGCTCGAATTGTGCCGAGACCGCCTGGTGCAGCGCCAGGGCCAGGCTCTTGCGGTCGCTGGCAGTCACCTCGTCGGTGCCGAAACGCAAGGTCGCGTCGAATCCGCGCATGCGCAGCAGGCGCCACAGGTGCGGCCCGAGGGGTGCCTCACCCCACCAGCAAACGGCCTTGTCCGCGGGTGGCGCGGGTTGCTGGGTGTGGTAGGTGAGGGTGGCGTAGCGCACGGGTCGTCCGGCGCGCACCGCCAGCTCGAGAATCGACGGCTTGAAGGGCAGCACCCGCTCGCCCCGGCCGCTGGTGCCCTCGGCAAACAGCACCACGCCGAGACCGCGCCCGAGGCTGCGCTCGATCGCCGCCATCACCGTCACCAGGTCACGTCTCCGGCCGCGGTCGACAAAGAGGGTGTCGGCGCTTGCGAAGCCCGGGCCGAGCACCGGCCAGTTGCGGATCTGCGCCTTGGCCACGAAGGCCGCGTCGAGCTGAGCGCCGAGCAACATGATGTCCATGTACGAGAGGTGGTTGGCGACCAGGAAGAAGGCGCCGGTCGGAGGCTTGCCGAAAACCGTCACCCGCATCCCCATGGCGCGTGCCATGGCGTGCGACCAGCGGCGGAGGACGGTATTGCGAAGCCGGAGGTGGCGTGCCGGCCAAGACCCGCGCAGCGGCGCGATGAGCAAAAGCAGCGCGAAGCTGCCGATCGTCAAGATGGCGACCACAACCAGGCGATACAGCGCGCGTAGATGATCCATTGCGGCGGCGCAGGGTAGCATGGGCAGCCCATTTTCCCTAGTCGCGCGCGGAGCAGACCTGCGTGCCGGCCGAGAGGAGTGACGTGCCGACTTCAGACATCCGACACGATTGGACCGAAGACCAGATTCGGGCGTTTCATGATGCGCCCTTCCCGGACCTGCTCTACCGCGCACAGACCTTGCATCGTCGCCACCACGATGCGCGCCAGGTGCAGCTTTGCACGCTGCTGTCGGTCAAAACAGGCGGTTGCCCCGAGGACTGTGCCTACTGCCCGCAAAGTGCCCGTCACAGTACCGAGGTCGCGGCCGAGCCGCTGCTCGAAACCGAGGCGGTGCTAGAGGCCGCGCGGGCTGCGCGCGATGGCGGCTCGACGCGCTTTTGCATGGGCGCAGCATGGCGTCAGGTGCGCGACGGCCGCGACTTCGAGCGGATTCTCGACATGGTCCGCGGCGTGCGTGCCCTCGGTATGGAAGCCTGCTGCACGCTCGGCATGCTCAGCCGCGAGCAGGCCGAGCGACTGGCGGAAGCGGGACTGAGCGCCTACAACCACAACCTCGACACCGGTCCGGGCTACTACCCGCGCATCATCTCCACCCGCAGCTATGAAGACCGTCTGCGCACGCTCGAGCATGTGCGCGCCGCCGGTGTCACGCTGTGCACGGGCGGCATCGTGGGCATGGGCGAGACCGTCGGCGACCGGGTGGCCATGCTGCGGGTGCTGCAATCGCTCGATCCGCATCCCGAGAGCGTGCCGATCAATGCCTTGGTGCCGGTGGCGGGCACACCACTCGCCGGGCAGCCGCGCATCGACGCCCTGTCGCTGGTGCGCATGGTCGCCACCGCCCGGGTGGTCCTGCCGCGGGCGCGGGTTCGCCTGTCCGCCGGCCGCAGCCACCTGTCATCCGAGGGCCAGGCCTTGTGCTTTTTGGCGGGCGCCAACTCGATCTTCACGGGCGAACGGCTGCTGGTGACGCCCAACCCCGGAGTGGATCATGATCGTGCGCTGCTCGACGCGCTGGGCATGACGCCGGTGGCGCCGGTCGCGGTGGAACCGGTCGCAGCAGGATGAAGCGCCTGATCGACCAGCTCGACGCTGGGCTGGCCGCGCTCGAGTGGGACCATGCCCGGCGCCGGCTGGTCTGCGCCACCGGCATCGACCTGGTGTCGAATGACTACCTGGGCCTGGGCCGCGACCCGCAGCATGCCGCGCGCGTGCTTGAGAAGCTTCAGGCGATGCACGCGGCCGGTGAAGCCCTGTCGGCGCCAGCCGCGCGGCTGCTGGGCGGTACCAGCCCGCGCCATCTGGCGCTCGAGCGCCGTCTGGCAACCTGGAAAGATGCCGAGCGCGCGCTCTTGTTTCCCTCCGGATACCAGGCCAATCTGGCTCTGCTCACGGCGCTGCTGCGCCCCACAGACCGCGTGCTCTCGGATGCGCGCAACCACGCCAGCCTGATCGACGGCATGCGTTTGGCCGGCTGCCGGAAGGAGATCCTGCCGGCCGGCGATCCGGGCGCGCTCGAGCGGGCGCTGGCACGGCCGTTTTCGGCGGGCCGCACCTGGCTGGTGGTCGAGTCGCTTTACAGCATGGACGGCGCGGTCGCACCGCTTGACCGCATCGCCGAGCTGGCGCAGCGTCACGGCGCGCTGCTGGTGGTCGACGACGCCCATGCCAGCGGTCTCTTCGGCGCCCGCGGCAGCGGCTTGGTCGAGCATTTTGGCGTCGCTGGTCAAACCGTGGCGGTGGTCACCACCTTCGGCAAAGCCCTGGCCGCGGCTGGCGCCTGTGTCAGCGCCTCGGCGACCGTGATCGACCACCTGATCAACCGCGCCCGTGGGTTCATTTTCACCACCGCGCCGTCGCCCTTGCTGCTGGCCGCGGTGGCCGCGGCGCTCGATGTGGTCGAGGCCGAGCCCGCGCGTCGCCGCCGAGCCTTGGCCGGGGCCGAGCGCCTGCGCGCGGGCTTGCGCTCGGCCGGGCTCGAGGTGCCCGCGGGCCCGGGTCCCATCGTGCCGATCATGGTGTCCGGCAATGCGCGCGCGCTGGCTGTGGCCGCGCAGCTCCAGCGTGCTGGTTTCGGGGTCGCTGCGGTGCGCCCGCCGACCGTGCCCGAGAATGGCGCGCGGCTGCGCCTGTCGGTGCATGCAGACCACCATCCGGCGATGCTCGATCGCCTGGCGCAGGCGGTGGCTGGCGCTGTGCGGGAGGCAGCTTGAGCCTGTGGGTGCTGGGCACCGACACCGGCGTCGGCAAGACTGCGGTCTCGGCCCTGCTCATGGCCCGCTACCGCCAGCAGCCCGGCATCGCCTACTGGAAACCGATCGCCACCGGCGCCGGCAAGGCGCAGTCGCCAGTGGCCCCGGGCATTGCGGGTCGCGCCATGTCCGGGGCCAGTGCCGTGTCCGGAGATCGTTCGACGGTGATGGCGCTGGCCGGCGCTGGGGTCGAGACCTTGCCCGAGGTTTACCATTTCACCGACCCGGTGTCACCGCATCTCGCCGCCCGCCGCGCTGGCTCCCGGATCGAGCAGCGCGCCTTGCTCAGCGCCCTCGAAGGCCATCATGCTGCTGGCAAACGGCTGGTGATCGAAGGCATCGGTGGGGTGCTGGTGCCGCTCGACGATGCCGGCACATTGCTCGCCGATGTGGTGGCGTCGAGCAATCTGCCGGCGGTGGTGGTGGCACGTTCGACGCTCGGAACCATCAACCACACCCTGCTCACCCTCGAGGCCCTCGGCCGCCGCCAGGTACCGGTGCTCGGCGTGGTGCTCAATGGTCCATCCGAAGACGACAACCGAGGCGCGATCCGTCGTCAAGGTGGCGTCTCGGTGCTCGCCGAGCTGCCCGAAATGGCGCCGTTCGATGCGGCCGCTTGCGCCACGGAGGCCGCGTGTCTCGATCCCGATGGTGTGCTCGCAAGCTGGCTCGGAGGCCACCGATGAGTGATTGGCTCGACCTCGACCGGCGCCATGTGTGGCGCCCCTATACCCAGATGAAGACCGCACCACCGCCGCTGCCGGTGGTGCGCGCGCGCGGCGTATGGTTAGAGCTCGCAGACGGTCGCCGCGTGCTCGACGCCATCTCCTCGTGGTGGGTCAATATCCACGGCCACTGCCATCCGCGCCTCGGCCGGGCGCTCGCCGAGCAGGCGGCTCGGCTCGAGCATGTGATGCTCGCAGGTTTCGCCCACGAGCCGGCGGCGCGCCTGGCTGCTGCGCTCGCCGCGCGTGCCCCGGCAGGTCTCGAGCATGTTTTCTACTCCGACAACGGCTCGACCGCGGTCGAGGTCGCGCTCAAAATGGCCTACCAGGCCTGGCGTCAAGGCCGGTCGCCGCGCCAGGGCGCTGGCCAACGCACACTCTTCGTCGCCTTCGACGACGCCTACCACGGCGATACCTTCGGCGCCATGGCGGCCGGTGGTGTGCGGGCCTTTCACCACACCTTCGACGAGCTTTTCTTTGCGGTGCGACGGGTGTCGACCCCGGACTCGCGGGCCCGCGGATCGACCAGTCCGCCGCTCGAGGCGGTGCTCGAAGCAGACGGCGAACGGGTGGCGGCGGTGATCCTCGAGCCCATGCTGCAAGCGGCCGGCGGCATGCGGGTCCAGCCGCCGTCTTTTCTCGCTGCTGTGCGCGCGGCCACCGCACGCCGGGGCATCGCGCTGATCGCCGACGAAGTGCTCACCGGCTTTGGCCGCACCGGCCGCTTCTTCGCCTGTGAGCACGCGGGCATCGTGCCCGACCTTTTGTGCGTGTCCAAGGCGCTCACCGGTGGCTACCTGCCGCTCGCGGCGACCTTGGCCAGCGACGCGATCTACCAGGCTTTCTGGTCCGACGAACGCGCCCGGGCCTTCTTTCACGGCCACTCCTACACCGGCAACCCGCTGGCCTGCGCCATCGCGCTCGAGAGCCTGGCGCTGTTCGATGAGCAGGACTGCCTGGCCCGCGTGGCGCGCTTCGAGCAGCAGGCATCGGGTCGGCTCGAGCGCCTGGCCCGCATGCCGGCGGTGGCCTCGACCCGCGGTCTGGGCGCCATGGCCGCGCTCGACCTGCGTTCGCGCGGTGGTGGCGGCTACCTCGACGAGCTCGGGCCGCGCCTGAGCGCCACGTTCCTCGATCGCGGTGTGCTGCTGCGGCCGCTGGGCAATGTGCTCTATGTGCTACCACCCTATGTGATCACCGATGACGAGGTAGACGGGGTCTTCGACACCATCGAGCGGGTGGTGGAGGGCCTTTGAGGTGGTGCAGCGTGGCCGCTGAAGCGGCTGGGTGCTCCCTGCTCGCTAGTGGCACGATCGAAACTTGCGCCGGCGCCGGGGCGTAGTAAACTGCGCTTTCCGCGCACCTGGGATCTCCGTCAGTCGATGAGCACGAAGACACGCAACATCCTCGTGGTCGGCGTGAGCGCGGACGAGTTCGCGCGCGTGGCGCCGTTTCTCAACCGCAATGGCTTCGACGTCGACCGCTTCCCGGGCGCCGAAGGGGCGCTCGAGCTGCTGGCAGAGGTGGCCTTCGAGGCGGTGGTGGTCCGCTTCCCGCTGCTCGACATGGCGCTCGATCAATTCCTCGGTACCGTGCGCATGGCGGGCAGCCCTTGCCGCCACGCGCCGCTGGTGCTGCTGGCGGCTGAAGATGGTCAGGATGCCGAGGCCTACATCGGCCACGGGGCCAACCGCGTGGTGCAGCTCGAGGCATCGCGCTCGAGCATCCAGACCGAGGTCTCCTCCCTGCTCAACGTCGCACCGCGCAAGTCGGCACGCTTCATGACCCGCCTGGAGGTGTCGCTGGGCGGGGCCAAGGACATGCTGCAATGCCAGACCGCCAACATCTCGGAAACCGGCATCCTGCTGATCACCGACCACCGCTATGAGCGCGGCACCGAGGTCAATCTCGAGATCGGTCTCGGTGGCGACCCGCGGCCGATCGTGGCGGTCGCCGAGGTGGTGCGCCGCACCTTGGTGGGCCGCGATCAAGTGAGCGGTCTCGGCCTGCGCTTTCTGTCCTTCGCCGGTGACTCCCAACGTCGCTTCCAGGCGTTCTTGCGCAAGCTTTAAAGGGCGCCCGCGGGCTGGGATCCTTGCAGTGCCCTACCGCCAGCGAAACGCGGCCCGCGCGCGCTGTGGTAGCATCGGCCTGCCGTGCATGGGTCACGGCGCCTCTAGGAGATTCTCGATGAGCCACGGTCGCCTCTGCGTTCTGTGTACTTTGCTGCTGCTGGCAGCCGGGCTGGCCTCGGCCGTGCCGGCGGCAGGAGACGAAGGCACCACCAAGATCTACCGCTTGGGCAATCCAGCGACCACCATCTCCAACCGTGATACCAAGACCGCGGACGAGCTCAAGGCACGCGTGCGCGAGTACGCCACCGCGCTCGATGTGGTGCTCGCACAGTCGGGTTTCGACGGCGATCCGCAGGATTTCTTCGACGCGGTCGAGAACGATCGCTTCGAGCAGATCTCGGTCTCCCAGGGGAGCACCTTCCCGTGGATGGCCTCACGCAAGCAAGGCGATCCCTACCTCTTGCACAACGTCGAATGGGCATCGCCGAAGCCCTTCGTCGCCTGGCGGCTGCGGGTCGAGACAAAGGCTGCGACCTTCACCTTCGTCATTCCCGGCACCTGCTTGAATCTGGCGCTCGAGTCCAGGGTCGCGCGCCCGCCTCTGTCTTGTTCGCTCGATGCCGAGGCGGGGAAGAGCACGGTCGATACGCTTGCTGCGATCACCATCACCGGTCGCGCCGAGCCGCCGGCCGAGCTCACGCTCAGCGCCATCGGCGGTCCTGCCCAGGCGTTCGATCCGCGTCGCGCGGAGCGGCAGGCTGCGGGTCGCTGGCGCTTCCAGCCGAGCGCCCCGGGCACCTACCGCTTTTCGGCCAGCGCCCACGACACCTACGGCCGCGAGGCGCGCTGCCAGGCGAGCGCCACGGTCGAAGCCAAGAAGGTCGTACCGAGGCCCAAGCCGCGGCCGGTCTGTCGCCTCAGTGGCAGCTATGACCCCACCACCGCCTCCATCGTGCTCGCGTCGGTGCATGCCAAGGGCACAGTGACCGCCACCGTTTTGAGCATGCCCGACGGCGCTACCGGTAGCCTCGAGGGCGGCGAGGGTCGCTGGCAGCTTGCGGTCGACAAGCGCGTGCGCCGACGGGGCGGCGCGTACCGTTTCGCGGGCGAGGCCAAACTCGACGGAGAGGTCGATGCTTGCTCCGAGGTTCAAGTCACCATCCCAGTTCCGCCGGGGCCGGGTCATCGCTGGATCCTGCGCGCCTTCGGCTGGAGCGGCGATGGTGATGACCAGGCGCGGACCAGCGACGTGGTCGGACCGGGCGTGGCCGAGCGCACCAAACTCGGGATCGAGTCTCCCGACGGCGCGGGCGTGTCGCTCGAATACCTCGCCAGCCACCGTGTAGGCATCGAGGGCGCGCTGCTGATCGGCTCGGCCGATGGGATCTTCCAGCTCGACCTGGGCAACCAATGGGCGCGCGCCGAAGACGATATCGACTTCACCGTCTTCACCGTCGGCGCCAACTTCCATCTGACCCCCGACCGCCGCGCCGACGTGTACCTCGGCCCCTTCGTGGGCTTCGTCTCCTACGACGACGTCAGCTTCCAGACGCTCGGCCGCCAGACGCGCATCGACTTCGACGATGATCTCGGCTTCGGTGCCCAAGTCGGCGTCGATTTACCCTTCACCCGCGACGGACGCTGGGGTTTCAACAGCGCGCTGCGCTACTTGACGACCACGGCGGAAGAAGACCGCGGTCGCCGCCGTCAGCTCGACCTCGATCCGCTGATTCTCTCCGCGGGCATCTCGGTGCGCTTCTAGCCCGCCAGGCATGCCAGGCAGCGCTTGCGTACGACCTTTCATGTGACTTGTAGGGTTAGCCATGGCCCCAAAGGTGCATCCGGCGCATGGAGAGGAGATGCCTGACAAAAGGCTTGGCAGAGTCGTCCGGGCATGCTAGGGTCCGCCGCATTCGGGTGCTACAAGACGAACAGGCTGCTCGCATGGCCAAGACCCTGATCTCGGCTGCAACGGGCAGAAGCACCTCCACCGGGCGCGGAACGGTTTTCGCGCGTGGGCCTTTCGCTGTTTGAGGAAGGATTCGAGTGGATCGACAAGACGTCGCACGTGCTTTCTGGGTGATCGCCCTTTTCATTGCCATGGCCACGGCGGCCGCGGGTGCCGGCGGTGAAGCCGCCGTGCCCGACGCTCCGCCAGAGGTTCCGAGGGCACGGGCGCCGCTTACCTTTCCGCTGAGTGTCGGTACCTTGCCGGCCGGCAAGGGCATGGCGATTGCCTTTCAGGTGAGCGCGCCTGCGGCGCCGGTGCCTGCCGCGCTCGATGCGGTCTCGAACCAAGGAACGGTGTCCGCGAACGGCGTGACCGCGGTCGCCACCGACGACCCGGACGATGCCACCAGCAACGCCGATCCGACCCTCACCGTGGTGAGCGCGAACCCGGATCTTCAGCTCACCAAGAGCGTGACGGCGATTCTCGACAGCCTCGGCGTTTCGACCGGGCAGACCGCGCTCGCCAGGCCCGGGGACACCATCGTTTACCAGCTCGCCTGGCAGCATAAGTCCAGTGCCACCCAGGTCGCAGCGGGCGTGTCGTTGAGCGATCCCGTGCCGGCCGATGCCACCTTCGATGCCGGTTCGAGCGCAGCCGGCTGGAGCTGCGCCGACAACGCGCCCGCGGCCACCTCGTGCAACCTGGCGCTCGGTGATCTGGCACCCGGCCAAAGCGGCACCGCCGCGTACGCGGTCACCGTCTTGACCAGCGGGCTGAGCGGCGCCACGACCCTCGACAACAGCGCCAGCATCAGCGTCCCGATCGAGGATCCGACGCCCGCTGACAACACCTCGTCGACCATGACCGCTCTGCTCTTCGAAGCCGACATCGATATTCAGAAGGTGGTCGACCAGCCGATGCCGATCGCGGGCGAGTCGGTGGTCTTCATGGTCACTGCGACCAACCTCGGTCCCGACACCGCGACCGCCGTGGTGATCGCGGATGCGCTGCCTTCGGGCCTGGTGCTGACCGGTGCCGCGGCCAGCCAGGGAAGCTTCGTTGGCGCAGTGTGGTCGCTCGGCAGCCTGACGCTCAATCAAACGGAGACGCTCCAGATCACCGCCACGGTCGCGCCAGCCCCATCCGATCCGCTGATGATCACCAACGTCGCTTCGCTGTCGAGCCTCGACCAAAGCGATCCGGTGGCTGGCAACAACAGCGCCAGCGCGACCCTCGAGCACAAACAGGCCGACTACGGCGATCTCCCCGACCCGCTGGTCGCAACCGCCGGTCAATACCCGACCTTGTTGGCCAACGACGGCGCCCGCCACGCCATCCCCAACACCGGCGCCGTGCTCTTCCTGGGCGCTGCGATCGATGCGGAGGCCGATGGCCAGCCCACAGCGACCGCCGACGGCGATGATGTCGATATCGCCTTAGATGACGAAGACGGAGTCAATATCATGCCGCTGGTGGTCGGTGATCCCGTGGCGGTCGAGGTGACCGCCAGCGCCGCCGGCCTGCTCGACGCGTGGATCGATCTCGACGCCGACGGTCTGTTCGCCCCCGCCGAGCAGATCTTCGCCAGCCAGCCGGTGGTCGCGGGTGTGCAGACGCTGACCAGTGCCACGGTGGTGCCGGTGTCGGCCGTTGGTGACACCTTCGCCCGCTTCCGCTTGTCGAGCGCGGGCGGCCTGGCGCCGGCCGGTCGCGCAGACGATGGTGAGGTCGAGGACTACGCAGTGACCATCGTCGACCGTCCTGTGCTGACGATCAGCGACGCCAGCGTGCTCGAAGGCAACCCCGGCGACGTGGCACAACTGATCTTCACGCTCAGTAGCAGCGCCAATGCCAACGCCCCGAGCGTGCAGGTGGCAACGGCCGATGGCACGGCCTCCGCCGGCAGTGACTACCTGGCGCTCGGCCCGACCACGGTGATGTTCACGGCCGGCGGCGCGCTCAGCCAGACGGTGGTGGTCGAAATCTTCGAAGACAACACCATCGAGGCCGACGAGACACTCCTGCTCAACCTGAGCGCGGCCACCAGCGCCACCATCGGCGATGGTCAAGGGCTGGGCACGATCATCAATGATGATTTTGACAACACGCCGCCGAACGTCGATCGGATCGGGGTGGTCGGTGTCGGGGATCTGACCACCTACCAGACCGTGCTCGGTGATGCCTCAGCGCTGCGCGTGACCTTCAGCGAGCCGATGAGCAATGCCCAGGATCCGCTGCAGTACCGTCTGCTCGCGGCCGGTCCGGACGGCGACTTCGGCACCCTCACCTGCGCTGGCATGCCGGTGGGCGACGACCGGGCCGTGGCCATTCTCGCGGCGACCAGCGACGCGGATCCGCTGACCCCGACCGTGACCCTCGACCTCGCTGGCGCACAGCGTTCGAGCGGAGTCCACCGCCTGTTGGTCTGTGGCACCCTCACCGATGCCGCCGGAAACGCACTCGACGGTGGCGCTGGCGCCGGTAGCGACCTGCTGCGCGACTTCCGGGTCGATCGCTTCAACCGGTTCGCCAACGGGCATTTCGACGATTGCGATCCGCTCGATGTCGAGCCGGTGGTCGCTGGCGGCTGGATCCTCGAGCCACCGATGGTGGTGGCCACCAGCCGCCAGGACGCCTTGGGCTCAAGCATCTCCGGCTCGCTGCTCGCCGACCTGGCGAATGCCGATCCGGCCTCAGCGACCCAGACGGTGACGGTCGCGGGTGGCCAGCGTTATGCGCTCAGCAGCCACTACCGCCTGCAGCTCGATGGTGGGGCCGGTGTGCGCTTTGGGCTCGGCTGCGTTTTCTTCGACCAGCCCGGCGGTGCTGGCCTGGCCTTGGTCGCGGTGCAAGATGTGATCGAGCTGACCGCATCGACCGCGGGCTGGGTAACGCGGACCACGGTGCTCGAGGCACCGGTCAACGCGCAGTCGGCGCGCTGCTCGGTGAGCGTGGTCGGCCTTGCCGCTGGTGCCACACCGCCCATGTTCCAACTCTTTGTGGACGATCTGTCGCTCGATACCGAGCTGTTCACCGATGGCTTCGAATCGGGCGATACAGCCGCCTGGTCCGCGAGCGTGCCGTGAGCATCTTGTCGTGAGGATCTTGCCGCTGATGTCTTGCCAGTCGAGGATCGAGAAGCACACCATGCTCCGTTTAGCCCCTACCCCAAACGCCAGGGCCACCGGCTCGAAGCCCAACCCGCGCGCTGGGTCGTGCTCCGTGACCAAGCCAGCCGCGCGGATGGCTTCGTTGTTCGCAGCCGTCTTGCTGCTGGCCACGGCGGTGTCGGGTGCCAACCTGGTGGACAACTTCACCGAGGCGCAGGCGGCGATCACCGGACCCAACGCGGCCAGCACGCTCGACGGCACCATGCTCGGCACCGAGCGCGACCTCGAGACCGCCGATGCCGCCACGCTCGAAGTCACCGCCGGTGCCTTCGTGCTCACCACCGCCGCTAAGGCCGAGGCGCGCGTCGTCTGGGACGGCAATGACAGCGATGCTACGGCGCTCGACCCGGGTGGACTGCTGCCTCTCGGCCTCGACCTGACACTCTCCGCCGGCACGCCGCAGAGCGGCTTCAAGCTGACGGTTGCGGACGCACCCCTGGATACCGAGCTGCTGCTTGAGATCTACGCCGAAGACGACATCACTGCCGGCACCTTTCACATCGCACGAGGCGCCTTGCTGCTACCCGCGATCAGCGCCACGCCAACGGATTTCTTCATCAGCTTCGGCGAGCTGATCTCGCTCGACGGCACACCGCTCGACCTCACCGGTGTCGGCGCCATCGTGCTCACGGTGCGTGCACCGGCCGGCACCGTCCGGGTCACCAACCTCGAGACGGCCGAGCCGACTGTGGTCGCCACCAAGACCGATCCCAACACCGCCGCGGGTGTGCTGCCCGGTGGCACCATCGACTACAACGTCACGGTCACCAGCAGCGGCGGGGACGCCGCCAACGTCAGCCTCGCCGACACCCTCGACAGCAATGTCACGCCGGTCGCTGGCTCCTTGCGCACCTCGCCGGTGGCGCTCGATGAAGCCTTCCGCACCTTCGGCCACACCCGACTGTCGGTGGGCGTAGCAGCCCCCGAAGGCGTGGTGATCGCTGGCACAACGGTGCTCGACAACGATCTCGATCCCGATGGCGATACCAAGGCGACGACGGCGAATAGCTTCCCGAGCCAACGCGGAGGCACGGTCCAGCTCTTCGCCGATGGCAGCTTTACCTACGACCCACCGATCGGCTTCGCGGGTGTCGATACCTTCACCTACGATCTGACGCTCGCTGCCGGTGATCCCGCGCCACCGGCCACGTCGGCCCGCGGGCGGGTGACCATTCAAGTCGATCAGGTGGTGTGGTTCGTCGACGAGGATGCGGCCGGTCCCGGCACCGGTACCCTGGCCGATCCCTTCAAGGATTTCTCCCAGCTCGCCGGTGCCGGTGGCGCCGGTGATCTGGACCAGCCAGGGCACATCATCTTTGTGCGCGAGGAGAACACGGACGGTGTGGTGTCGAACGTCTCGCTCGAGCTCGAAGACGGGCAGAAGCTGCTCGGCGAAGGCGTCGATCTGGTGCTTGGCGGCCAGGTACTGGTGGCGGGCACGCCAGCGCAGGCACCAGCGCTGCAAAACCTTTCGACGACCATTGTCACCCTCGGCAACGACAACACGATCATGGGCCTCAACCTCAGACCCGCCAGTGCCGCGCCGACACCGGTGGCCGCTGGCGATGGCCGCGTGCTGCCTCCCACCGCCGCGATCGGAGGCAATGGTGCGGGCGGCACGACGGTCATCGACCAGGTGGCGATCACGCTCGCTGGCGCGGCGAATGGCATCGCGCTTACCGGCCAGAGCGGTTCCTTGACGGTGCGCAATACCTCGATCGCCACCGGCCTCGGTTCGACCACCGGCATCGGCATGGTGATCAGCGGCGGATCAGCGAATATCGACTCCACCCAGGGCAACAGCATCGGTCAAACCGGCGGTGGTTTGGTGCACGTGATGGCTGGCTACAGCGGTAGCGCCAACTTCACGGGTACCGCCTTGAGCCTGGCCGCCGGCACCGCGGACGCGATCTTTCTCGACAGCAACCCAGCGGGAAGCATCACCTTTGGCGCCATCGGTGGCTTGAGCACCACTGCCGCTGGCGGCATGGTGATCGCCGGCAGTGGCAGCGTCACCATCGGTTCCGTGGGCGCGATCAATGCCACCGGCGGTCCAGCGGTCGATATCTCCGGCACCACGATCATCGATGCGAACAACGACGCCGACAATCAGCTCACCTTCGCCAGCCTGAACTCCGCGAACGCGCCCGCTGCTGGCGTGCGTCTCGCGGGCGTGGCACCCACGCTCCGGGTGGCGGGGGCGACCACCGTCAACGATCCGCTGGGAGATGGCATCTCGCTTTCCGGGAGCAACGGCCCGATCACCTTCACCTCCTTGGCGGTCGACGATACGGGTGGCCGAGGTGTCGTGATTTCGGGCAACAGCAACCCGGTGACCATCAGCGGCGGCAGCATCGGTGAGACCGTGGGTTCGCCGACCACGACCGCTGCCAATGCGGTGGAGATCACGGGTGGTTCGGCGAACATCACCATCGCCGCGACACTCACCAATACCGCCGCCCGTTCGGTCCAAGTCACCGCACGCACGGCCGGCACGGTCAATCTCAGCGGCGCGATCGCCGACACCGGGACGCCGGGGGTCCGCCTGGCGAGCAATACCGCTGGCAGCGTCAACTTCAGCGGTACGACCACGGTCACCAACAGCACGGGCCCTGCGGTCACGCTCGATAGCAACTCCGGTGGTAGCTTCAGCTTTGCCGATCTCGAAGTCACCAACACCGCGAGCAACCAGCCAGCCCTGCTGAGCTTGGGAAGCAACAGCGCGGCCACCCTGAGCAGCACCACCGGCAGCCTCGACAGTGGCAGCGGCACGACCGTCGACCTCGACAACATCGATCTCGCAGTGGTGCTGGCGAGCGTCACCTCGGACAACGCCAGCGCCAACGAGGGCATCAACCTCGACACCACCACCGGCAGCTTTTCGGTCGTAGGTGACGGCGTCAACGCAAGCGTCGGCGGCAACGGTTCGGGTGGATCGATCTCCAACAAGAGCGTAAGCGGCGTCATCCTGAACAACGCAGCCGGCGTCACCCTGCGTCGTATGTTCATCAACAACAACGGCACCCATGGCGTCGACGCGACGAGCGTCAACGGTCTCACCCTCGCCAATGTCACGATCAACGACAACGGCAATGCCGTGGCCGAGCAAGGCTTCCGAGGTCGCGAGCTGACCGGTGCTGTGTCGATTCTCGACAGCTCGCTGAACCGCAACGCGGAGGATCAGATCGAGATCGTGAACACCGCTGGCACCATGGCTTCGTTCACTGCCACCGGCAACACTATCACCCATGCGGTGGGTGCGGCCGCGCCGGCCAACAACGGCATCAACTTCGCAGCGCGCGGCACTGCCATCGTCAATGCGCTGCTGGTTTCGGGCAATACGTTCCAAAACCTTTTTGCCACTGGGATCCAAGTGGACTCCGAAGGTACGATCGGTGTGGCGCCAGGCATGAACGTCATCAGTGGAAACACCTTCACTGGCAATAACATCGCTATCAACCTCACGAAGAACTTCGGTGGCAGCCATCGTTTCGCGATCATGAACAACCTCGGCATCAACGGCCATGCAGGAAACGTGATCAATATCTTTTCGGCGCCGTCCTCGTCGGGCGGCACCTTCAGTGGCACGATCTCAGGCAACACCATCGGCACGGCAGGCTCCGGCTCCGGCTCGACCTTCGGCAGCGGCATCCGCATCCTGATCGAAGGCCAGACCGACGCCACCATGCTGGTCAGTGGCAATACCATCGGGGGCATCCCCTTCGGGCGCGGTATCGAGGCCACGGCGCGCAACGGTGCCGGCGGACCCACTGCTGGTCTCGACGTGACGATCACCGGCAACGATGCACGGGCTGACACCACCCTTGGCCTGGCGGGGATCTTGGTTTTGGCGGACAATGTTGCTTCACCGAATATCTTGCGGGCGAACATTTCTGGGAACACAGCCGAGGGAGGACTCTTCTTCTTCGGTTTCGGTGGTGATATCACGATGAACGAGACCGCTGGTTCGACCTTGGAACTGGTCGGCTCCGCAGCGGATTGCGTCACCCAGGTCACCAACACGAACACACCGCTGACACCCGCGGTGAACAATACGCCGGTGGGGAGCTGCACCATCATCGCAGGGCCGATCAACACACCGTGACCCGAAGCGGTCGTAATCGGATGAGGCCATGGGACGAAGAGGCCGTGATCCGGAGAGGTCGTGGGCCGAACCAACAAGGAGGTAAGGATGTCGGAACCATTTTTGGCCGAGATAAGGATTGTCGGCTTTAATTTTGCCCCGCGGGGCTGGGCATTCTGTGACGGGCAGATCATGCCCATCAACCAGAACCAGTCGCTGTACTCCCTTCTCGGCACCACCTACGGGGGCGACGGGCGGACGTCATTCGCGTTGCCGGATCTGCGGGGAAGAACACCTATCCACGTAGGGTCCAGCAACGGTCAAAACCATCGCGAGGGGCAAAAAAGTGGCGAAGAGACGCACACACTCAGCGCCGCTGAGATGCCCCAGCACAGGCACTTGCTCAAGGGTTCATCAGCAACCGGAAACAGCCCGATCCCGTCGGGCAATGTTCTCGCCACCTCGGCCAGCCAAGTGTACGTCGATGCGGCGGCTGGTAATCTCGGTTCCATGGCGTCGGGGTCGTTGACCAACGTCGGTGGTGGACAGTCCCACGAAAACATGCAACCCACGCTATGCCTGAACTTCTGCATCGCATTGCAGGGGCTCTTTCCGTCGCGGAACTAGAGGAGAGTAATCATGTCAGAACCTTTTGTTGGCGAAATCCGCATGTTTGCGGGCAACTTCGCTCCGCGCGGTTGGGCGTTCTGCGACGGTCAGCTCCTGGCGGTTTCCCAGAACGATGCGCTGTTTTCGCTGCTCGAGACCATCTACGGCGGCGATGGCCGGACCACCTTCGGACTGCCGGACCTACGCGGCCGGATCCCGATCCATGCCGGCACGGGGCCGGGCCTGAGCCCGCGGCGCCTTGGGGCAAAGCTCGGTGCGGAGACCGTGACCTTGACAGTGAACCAACTGCCGTCGCACACGCATACATTGCAAGGGTCGGCCACGGTGGCGAACAAGGCAGAGCCTACAGGTCGCGTGCCTGGGACCTCCTCGACCTTCGATTTCTACCAGTCGGGAGCCCCCGTGGACAACATGGCGTCCACCGCGGTCAGTAACGTGGGTGGCAGTCGGAGCCACACCAACTTGATGCCCTACCTGTGCATCCACTTCATCATCGCATTGGTCGGGATCTACCCGTCGCGTCATTAGGAGGCGAACGATGTCTGAGCCATTTGTTGCCGAGATTCGCATCTTCGCTGGCAATTTCGCTCCGCGCGGCTGGGCGTTTTGCAACGGCCAGCTCCTGCCCGTCTCACAGAACACGGCACTCTTCTCGTTGATCGGAACCACCTACGGCGGCGATGGGCGCACCACCACCGCCCTGCCCAACCTGCAGGGTCGCGCAGCCATGCATCCGGGCAGGGGCCCAGGCCTGACCAGCCGTCGACTTGGCCAGCGGGGCGGCGTCGAGACCGTGACCTTGAGCGAAGCGCAGATGCCGAATCACACGCATACCCTTCGCTGTTTTCCCATTCCCGGCAACGCGTCCGATCCAGCGAGCCACACCTTTGCTCGAACCGTCGGTGGCGCGCCCTACATTCCTTCTGCCTCCTTGGTTGACATGGCGGAGCAAGCCATTCTTAACAGCGGTGGTAGCCAGGCGCACAACAACATGCAACCTTTCCTGGCCATGGATTTCATCATCGCCCTGGTCGGCCTGTACCCATCACGCTCCTGAGCGAGCTGGCGATCCTGTCCTACCGCGAGGGATGCCGCCTTCGGCGCCAGCCATTGCGGTAGGGAAGGCGCCTGCCGGACAAGTCACGTGTCATGAGCGCTTGGAGTGGCCCCACCTTGCGGGCGGTGGACACAGAAGACCGGGAGCTTCTGTACCGCATCTATGCTTCGACGCGGGTCGAGGAAATGGCCCAGGTACCGTGGACTGATCAGCAGAAAGAGAACTTCCTGCGTTTTCAATTTCATGCCCAGCATGCCTACTACCAGGAACACTTTCCCAAGGCTCACTTCGACCTGATCATCGTCGACGAGGAGCCGGTCGGACGGCTGTACCTCGACGTACGCGATGACGAGCACCGGCTGATCGACATCGCGCTCCTGCCGGAGCATCGTGGTCGTGGCCTGGGCACTGCGCTGCTACGCAAGGTGCTCGAAGCGGCTGCCGTGGAGGGAAAGAAGGTGCGTATCCATGTTGAATTCAACAATCCAGCGATGCGCCTCTACCAGCGGTTGGGTTTTCACAAGATCGAAGAGCAGGGCGTCTACCACCTGATGGAGTGGCGGCCGGACACGCGAATGGCCGCCACCGGGGGAAAAGAGCAATGAGTGAGATGGCAAGCCTCGGCGCGCTCAGCGCGGGTGACTTTGAACCCCACAAAGGAATGCGTTTCCGCGTGCCGGTGGAAGGCGGCGAAGATCTGGAGCTGGAGCTGTTGGAGGTGGTGGGACGCCAGGGCGATACGGTCGAGGGCGCCGAGCGTCAACCCTTCTCCGTACTCTTTCGGGGTCCGGCGGAGCGTGCTTTCGAGCAGCGAATCTGCCGCCTAGAGCACGATGCCATGGGCGCCCTCGACCTCTTCCTGGTTCCGGTCGGTACGGACTCACTCGGCATGCGCTACGAGGCGATCTTTAGCTGACGCGACGAAGCCCGCTGCCAGCAGATACCAGACGCCAGAACCGTTGTGTTGACGCGCTGGTCATGGGCCAGAACAACAGCCTGCTCTCAGCAGGGCTCCCGAATGGGGAACGTCTACCAAGTCGCGTGATGGCCCGTTCGAGAAGGTGCCGTCGCCGGCGGGACCGGCCATCAAACTGGTCTGGGCGTGGCCTCAGACGACGGCCCAGGCAGCGAGCGACAAACGACCGATATCCTCGACAGCGAGACCCTCAAGGCTGAGATCCGCATTCGGGGCTTCATCGGCGCGTGGTGAGACAACGATCTTGAGGCTAGCGACCCTGCCATCGCGGAATGTGAAGGTGTGGCTGCCCGAGATCTTGAAACCGCGCTGGTCTGATGTGCCGATGGTGGTGGTCCAGCCGGCGACCACACGTTCATCGATCATGCGGATCCGGTGCACCTCGGTATCAACGACGCCGAGCGCGACCTCCAACTGTCGCTCGTCCTTGTAGCCGTCAGTGCCCTCGAGTCGTAGTGGCATGCCGTTGGCTTCGAAGCGGTTGCGATAGAGGACGTGGATGGCGTGACGCCCCTCGAATGTGGCGGTGACCGGCGGCGCACCGGCAAACTCGAAGCGTCCGTCCGTCTCCCAGAGATCGACCAGCTTTTCGACCGACCCCTGCTCGCCAGCGCGCAGCTTGCGGATAAGGTTAAAGTAGTGCTCGACGATCTTCTCGTGTTTGGTTTCTGCTTTGTCGACCCTCATGGTCATGCTCCTTTTGGTTCAAGGGCCAGGCTGGCTTCAGAAGGAAGCCAGCAGCGGCCATCGGTTGCGAGGTAGTTCCCGGTCTTGGCGAAGGCGACGGCACGGCAGCCACCGCAACGGCTGCGCACGGCGCAGTGCGAACAGGCGCCCTCCAGGCTGTCGCGCCTCTGTAGCGCTTGGATCACGGGTGAGCGCCGCCAGATGGTCTCGAATGCAGCGCGGCGTACATTGCCGACGGGAATGGGAAGCAGCACGCACGGATAGACCGTGCCGTTGGCGGTTACGCAGCCCTGGCCAATTCCGGCCTGGCAGCCGACGAAGCTGGGCATCTCGGCGATCTCTGGGTCGGCCAGGATCTGCAGGGCCAAATGGCTCACCACTTCGAGACGTCCGCGCATCCGGTCGCGAAGCTCGACGCAGCGTTGAATCACCCCGCGCCAGGCTGCATCGGGCAAATCGAGCGCCTCAGTGCCGCGACCCGTGGGTACGAAGCGCGAGATGTTGAGGCGGTGAACACCCAACGCTGCGACGTGCTCGGCGAGGGCCTCGAGTTCGTCGACGTTGAGCCGATGGACTGTCATGCATACGTGGACGCGCAGGTCGTGCTCGCGCGCAATGCCGATCGAGAGCACGGCTTTGTCGAAGAGCCCCGGCCAGCGACGCAGCGCGTCGTGTTGCGCACGACTGCCGTCGAGGCTGACCTGATAACGGTCGAGACCGAGTGCCCGAAGACGCTGCGCCGTTTTGGGCACCAGCGTTGTGCCGTTCGAGCCGACGCCGACGGTCATACCGCGTTTCTTGGCATGCCCGATGATCGCCGGTAGGTCCTTGCGCAGCATCGGCTCGCCCCCTGAGATGCCGAGATCGACCACGCCAGCCGACACAAGCTGGTCGACCAGCTCCCGGGCTTCGTGCGTGGTCAGCTCGTCGGCCGTGCGGCGGGCCGA
>Ga0114931_10002786_pt1 | contig 22228 bp, 21 predicted proteins | sample 2SBtaG_FD_89579 | JGI IMG/M metagenome (GOLD analysis project Ga0114931, IMG submission 89579) | Deep subsurface microbial communities from Kolumbo volcano to uncover new lineages of life (NeLLi) - 2SBTROV14_V59a metaG | ecosystem: Environmental > Aquatic > Marine > Volcanic | place: Kolumbo... | reverse complement strand
TTATCTTACGATAAAATCGCAGCATACTCTATATTTTCTTGGAGAATATTGTCCTACTTTTCTTGTTTGAAGTATTTTAATTTTTCTATTGTGTTTTTTTGCAGCAGATTTTACTGAATCTTCAGTTTTGTGTGGAAAATCATTTTCATGGACAAAATCATACATGTGAACAATACAATTCTTGTTTACAACTTTAAATGCACAATCTAAAAAATGTTCTGCGTCTTTTGGTAAAGGCATAAATATTTCGTCATATCTCATGTCCTTTATTTCTTTTTCAACAATTTTTCTCACATCTCCACAATAAAAATGGATTTTCTCTGAATTTAGTTTCTTTATTATTTCTTTTTCATTAATGTATTTTTTTTCTTCTTTTAATTTTATTATTAGATTATTGAACTTTTTTGATTTTTTTAATAAATTTTTATTTAAATCTAAATTCTCCAGAGCATATTTATGTCCTATTGAATTAATCTCTACTGAATCTATAAGAGACAGATTTGGTTGATATTTCAAGATATTAAAAGTATAAGGACCACACCCTGAAAACATAACTAAGACATTTGAATTCTCTTTAATATTTGAACATAACTCTTTTCTTTCAGTTCCTAATTTCGCAGAAAAGTATATTTTTTCTACATCTAATTTTAAAATTATTCCATTCTCTCTATAAATTGTTTCTTTTTTATTCTCTCCTGCAATACGCTTTAGTTTTTGAGTGCGAAATTCACCTTGTCTTATTCCTTCTTTTTTTAATACAGTTTTTATGCTCGAGTTTATTTTTAAGATTGCATTTCCAATCTCTTTTTCATATTTTCGAACCTCTTTAGAAATTTCAACAATTGCAATGTCTCCAATTATCTCAAAACTTCTTTTAACTTCTCTTATTATTTTATCTGGAATTTTATTTTTTAAATATTCTTTAATTCCAACCATTTTATTTTATAATAATGTTTAAATGTTTATAAAACTTGAAGTCTTAAAAAATTCTCTTCCATAGAAACATTTATAATTTTGTTGTATTTTGAGAAATTATGACTGAGACACATATTATTGCATATGGGGGCTCTGTTGTGTGTCCAAAAATGACAAACAACAAGCCTTATTATGACTTGGAGGCAATTTCTCTTCTTGGCAAACTTGCAAGAAAAAATCCTAAAGATAAATTCTATTTTATTATTGGTGGTGGTGCTCTTGCAAGATATAAACAAAATTTAGAAAAAGAAAAAATTTCTTCATTTTTAAATATTAATTTAAATTCTAAACTAAAATCTCCATCTGAACTAGATAATTATGTGAAAAATGTACTGCTAGATAGGATAGGAATTCTTGCAACAAGAGAAAATGCTAAAAAAGTATTGGAAATTTTAAAAAATCACTTGGGTTTTGGGGAAGAAGTATTTGATGAAGTATTAATAGAACCATATGGAAGAGTAAACCCCTCTATAAAATCAAGGATTTTTGTAGCAGGAGGACATTTACCTGGAGCAAGTACTGACTTTGTCTCAATGAAATATGCAGATAATTTTAATGCAACAAAAATTCATAAAGTTTCAAACTATCCTGTAATGTTAAATGTTAGAGCAAAAGAATTTGATAAAAAAAGAGCACACGAATACCCTGTATTGAGAAAGACAACATTTAATGAAGTTATAGGTCTTGTGGGAAATCCTGAAGATTTTGAACCAGGTGATTCAACTCCACTTGACCCTTCAGCAGCTAAACTGGGTTTAAAACTCTCTCAGAGAAACCCAAGTTTCATGCTAAATATTGGCCTTGAAGAATGTCTTCCCAAAATGGTTTCAGGAGAAAATTTTGACGGAACCATAGTTAAGGGAACCAAATAAACTAAAAATTCTAAGAATAAATTTGTTTCTGTTGATATTTATTCGTTAAATTCTTCTTTTTCACTTTCTGACAAGTCAGCAAATGAATAAAGTTTAACAAAAAAATTGTTCCATGAAAAACTCATTTTTTTACCTCCGAAATAGCATTAGAATCCTCGCCACTAACCTTTTTATCTTGCGAGTCGAGCGTCTGCATTCCACTCGACATATCAAGAACTACAGTCACTTCACTACGTTCGTTCGGTACACTTTGAACAAATTCAAAGAGCTTCAGCAAAAAATTAGTCAAAATCAAATTCATCTTTTACCTCCGAAATAGCATTTGGATCCTCACCACCGTGCCAGGAAAATCTAGGCTTGACTTGCATTGTATGTAATCTTTCATTTTTATCATCCATTATTATAGCACAACCTTTTGTTCTTGGCATGGAGTTAAATAATGTTCTTGACCCCTTGGAATTATACGATAAAAATATCTTATCAAGAGCTTCTAAATCAAAAGAAGCAGTTAGTCTATGTGCAAGTACTAGATCAGATTGCGTAATTGCATCTGTATGAATTCTTGCGGGTTGCTGTGTTGCTAAAATTAATGAAACACCCGGTTGACGCCCTTCACGAAGTATTGTGATTAAAGCCTGTGAAGATGGAACGATTTCATCTCTAGGCAAAAACTCGTGAGCTTCATCAACTATTAACCACGGCATTGGCAAGTCTTCTTTGACCTCTTCTTCACGTACAACTTGAGTTTTATTTATTATATCATATAACTCTTCTCTTTTTCTAACAAGCATACGTTCAACAAATATTTTCTTTGCAATTATTCCCAAAACCAACGATTTAACATCCCATCCTCCGGGCATTGCTACATATGGACTCAAATCCATTATTGTAACAATTCCCCCTTTAAGCAAATTTTTAATCTGTGTTCCTTTTTTTGAAAAAATTCCCCATGTTTTAGCATTCTCAATTCTGTTTATTGCAGCAAATTTTGTTTTATTTTCTAATCTCTCATCTTTTTCTAAATCGGATATTACATCATTTAGAGAAAAATTTTCTCCCTTATTTAACAACCTTCCAATTACTCTTTGAATTCCAACCCCAACTGCATCATCAGTTGTAAGTTTAAAGGCATTAAGCCAATCTTCTGCTGAGAGTTCATTTGGTCTTATATAAAAAGGGTAGTCAACGGGAATGCCGTCTTCTTTATATTTTTCAAAAAAACCTCCTGGGACATATATCTGAACACCTAATCCTTTTCCCTCAATACCCCATTTTGAAAGTAAATCTTCTTCTTTATTATTTGGGTATTTCATAGACCAGTACACACCCATTGTATCTAACATAAGAAATGACAGATTCTTTGATATGTCTGGGTCCATGTCTGCAAGTCCTTCTGCAATTGACCCCATAGTGTATGAATTATGTACTACAATATCATTTGCAATAAAGTTATTATAATTTGGACATGTTAAATCATAAACGTCAAAATTTCCGACCATTTTCTCTATTGATACAATGGAATCCCAATGTATGTCTGAGTTTGCTAAATTATATATTTCTTCATTGTCATCGGCTTGAGCAATCTTACTTAATTTATTCCTCGAAGGAGAATATCTTAAAGCTTCTCTTACAGATTTAGGAAATTTGTAATTAAGAGCTTCACCTATTTTAGTCCAAGAAATACTCGGTTTATATCTTTGCCATATCTCTTTAGGAATATTGTCTTTGTTTGGATTTCTTATTTTTAATTTAAATCCCTCTAATGCTTTCTTTGCTCTTATTTTTTTTTTCCCTGTAAACCCTATTTCTTCAATAAATTTTTTAACAAATTGTCCTTCAATATACAATTCATAAGCAATATTTATTTTTTCTTTATATCTTATTTTCCTTTGCCTAAATCTATTAACTATTCCGAATCTAAGAAGAAGATGTGAAATTTGTTTAATTATTTCTTTTGAAACTGAACATACTGAGATTTGCCAATAATTATTTGATTTTTCATAAATGCACCCATCACAACTAAAGTAAATATTCAAAAACTCTTTAAGTTCTGAATTTGGTGATGTAAAGATACACTTAGGAATAAACTTAGTGTGTGAATTTGTTCCATATAAATTGATCTCATCGAGCCAATCCCTTAATGTAGATTTACAATTAAGAGTCTTTGAAGAAACAATTTGTCCTTTTAAATTTCTTGTAATTAAGTTTTTCCTCTTGTTATACTGAACAACACGATAGTTATCTTTACCATGTTTATTTATTTTTAAAGTGTTATCAAATGCATATATTGATTTTTTAAAATCTTGAACTAAAATATCTTCTGTATTTGAAAAAAGAACAAAATTATTGCCTAAATGTCCTTCTGCAATTAAATATGCTAGAATCTTAACTTTAGAGATTCCAATACTTTTTTTACCTTCCACTGGAATCTTTCTTGGAGTTGCAATTCTTTCCCCAATTTTTAAATTTTTTACTTGTTTATATTCATTAACTGTTAAGAGTGGATGTTCAGGAGTTAATTCTAATTCTTTTCCTGAATTAAGAGTTATTTTAAGTATCTCTTTTGATTTTCTTTTGTACCAATGGGAAGTATTATCTGAATTTACTTTGTATTTTTCTGTAACAGAAAAAATTTGTTCAAATTCTTGAGCCATATCTTCAATTTTTACAATACGTCCATCAGCTAGAATAATCCCTGAATTTCCTAACAAACACTTACCTCCTCCTCTTTTTCCAACAATTAACATTGCGTGTGCTCGTGCAACATCTAAATAAATTGGATTTGATAAAGAAGAAGTTTGCCCCATTTGAACGTATTGTTTTCCTATCATTACTGTTCCTTTTGTTCCTAGCTTTTTTGTATCTCCTACTGATCGGCCCAAAACAATATCATACATATTAAATGTTAAAAAAACTCTTTTATAAATAATTCTATTCTAAAAATATTAGAACACCTTGAGACTACGCTAACAAAGTGTATAAACATTTATAAGAATATTTGGGAGGTGATTATTATATTTTAATTAACAAAAGTCTTCAATTCATAACCTAAAATCTTGATTGTGAAGAGCATTAATCTTTTTTATTAGATTAAATATATAAATAAAACCATTTTGAGAATTTTAATGTAGTATTAATATAGAAATATGGTAGACGAAGAAACTAAAAGAATTGAAGCAAAGTGGCAAAAACACTGGGAAGATAAGAAGATATGGGAAGTTAAGCCTACTAAAAGTAAAGAAAAATATTTTGGTAATGTTGCTTATCCATATGCAAATTCCGTTTTACATATTGGCCATGGCAGAACATTCACAATTGCAGATGTTTATTTAAGATATCAAAGATTATTGGGCAAAAATGTTTTATATCCTCTGGGGTATCATATTAGTGGCACGCCTGTTTTAGCTGTTGCAGATGGAATTAAAAGGAAAGATGAAAAAGTAATTTCTCAAGTTCGCAATGCTATTTCAGACTATGTGGTAGAGGAGGAAGAACAGGACAAATTAATTGATACTTTTTGTGAACCTGAAGCTATTGCTAATTTTTTCTCTACTAAAATAGAAGGTGCTCTAAATTCGATTGGTGTTAGTATTTGTTATAATAGACAATTTACAACAGGAGAACCTATTTACAATAAATTTATTGAATGGCAATATGAAAAACTAAAAAACGTTGGAATTCTAAAACAAGGGAAATATCCTATTTTATATTCTCCTGAAGATGAAAATGCTGTGGGTGAAGATGATATTAAAGATGGAGACCTAGATAAAGTTAGTATTTCTGAGATGACTTTAATTAAATTCCAATTAAAAGATAAAAAAGAATTTTTAGTTGCAGCCACCCTAAGGCCAGATTCATTGTTTGGAACAACAAATTTATACGTGAAACCTGAAATGAAGTTGGTCAAGTTAAAAGTAAATTCACAAGTTTGGATCGTTAGCAAAGCCTCTCAAAGTAAGATAGAACACCAATTTGAAGATATAGAATTTGTTAGTGAACATAAGGGTGAAGAGTTTTTAGGATTAGAGGTTAATGTGCCAATTCTTAATAAATTCGTTCCAATTTATCCAATGGATTATCCAGATGAAGATCACGGAACTGGAATAGTTTATTCTTCTCCTGCTGATTCTCCTCATGATTATATCTATCTTTTTGAATTGAAGTTTCCAAATAAGAACTTAAAGGAATTTGAATCAGACCCTCTGAAATTAAAACCAATTACTAAAACAAAAGACAAAAAAGGGAATCTTATTAATTACAAATCAAATATTCCTGCATTTGACAAACTTCACAAATTTCAAATCTACAATGTTAAAGGCTCATACGAAAAACTTGAAAGAGCAAAAATTGAATTGTACAAAGAAGCACATTTTGGAGCTGTGATGATTAATTGTGGTGAGTTTGATAATACACCTCTTAAGGGGAATATTGGAGCAAATAAGGTGAGAGAAAAACTTGAAAAATTAAATCTTGGAGGAATCTTCTACGAAACATCTAGAAGAGCAATTACCAGAGGGGGTGGAAAAGTTATTGTTGCAAACTTGCAAGGACAGTGGTTTTTAGATTATTCTGACCCTAAAATTAAAGCAAAAGCTCATGAGTTTATGGATTATGTAAATTATTTACCTAAGAATCTAATTGAAGCACAGAGAAATTATATTGATTGGGTAAATTTAAGACCTTGTGCGAGAAAAAGAGGTCTTGGAACAAAACTCCCTTTTGATAAGAACTGGATAATTGAACCATTGTCTGACTCTACTATTTATCAAATGTTTTATATGATATCAAATATAATTAGAAAATATGACATTAAGCCTGAAGCATTATCTTTTGATGTTTTTGATTATGTATTTTTTAAGAAAGGAGAAAAAAATAAAATAAAAGTCTCTTCAAAAGCTCTTAATGAAATGAGAGAAGAAGTTGTTTATTGGAACAATGTTGATTTTAGATATACCGCTCATTCTCATATGTCAAACCATCTAAATTTTTTAATTTATCATTATGCACTCATTTTTCCAAAAAGTATGTGGCCAAAAAAATTAGTAGTTGGACAATTTATGATGAGAAATGGTCAAAAAATCTCCAAATCAAAAGGAAATGGAACTCCTCTTTATAGAATGAAAAATATATATGGGGCAGATTTGTATAGACTTTACACAATAATTACTGCAAGTTTTGATGCTGAAATGGATTTTAAAGATGAAGAAGTTTTACAGCTTGAAAAAAAATTTAATAAGTTTAAAGATTTAATGTTTAAAGCGAAAAATGTTGAAAAGAAAAAATATTCTTCATTTTCTCAAATTGACAAGTGGTTAATTTCAAAATTCTATTCAAAATGTAAAGAATATTTCGAACTGATGGCTGTTGTGAAGATACGTGAGGCTTATGTAGGAATAATATATGAGTTCATGACTGATCTTTCATATCATACACGAAGAACAAATGAAAAACAAACAACAAGCGTTTTAAGATATGTTTTTGGGGACTATCTCAAGATTATGACCCCTGTTGTGCCTCATATTTGTGAAGAATTAAACTTGAACGAATCAAAATTAGAAATTAGTTTACAAAATTTCACAACAAACTGTGAGGACTATATTAATAGTGAATCTGAGTGTATTGAAGCAATTGTTGAATATACACTTGCCCTCATAAGTAGAACAAAAGATCAAAAACAAATGTCACAAATTAGAGGAATAAAAATTGTTCAAGCATCAAAAAACAGATTTAAATTGTTTGATGAATTGAAAAAACAACTTGAAAAAACAAAAAATATAAAAGAAATATTTAAAGAATTAAATTCTAAATTCCCTTTAGATATTAAATTTATTTCTAAATTTGTTCCAAAAACTTTAGGAGAGGGGTTGAGTTTTTATTTATCAATTGAAAAAGAAAAGAAGCTCATAGAAGATGTAAAGAGTTTTTTTAAAAAGGAATTTGATTGTGAAGTTGAAATTTCAAATATTGAAAAAGAAAACATTAATTCACTAAATGTTATGCCTTCAAAGCCAGGAGTTATTCTTGAATAAATGGGTGAAGAAATAAACATTAATTTAATTATTGAGAGATTAAAAAAAGAATCAAAGAAGTGGAATATGCCTGTTGTAACTTTAATTGCTCTTCAATCAAAAGACCCTTTTAAAGTTTTACTTTCAACAATTATTTCCTTGAGAACAAAAGATGAAGTGACAATTGAGGCATCAAAAAGATTATTTAAGCTATTAACAAAACCTAACGATATCTGTAATATTACAACCCTAGAAGTTGAAAATGCAATTTATCCTTGTGGCTTTTACAAAAGAAAAGCAATACAGATTTCAGAAATCTGCTATAAATTAATTGAGAAATTTAATAGTATAGTTCCAGATGATATTGATACTTTACTAACCTTTAACGGCGTCGGAAGAAAAACTGCTAATCTCGTACTCTCAGAAGGTTATGATATACCTGCAATGTGTGTTGATGTTCATGTTCATAGAATTTCAAATAGATTTGGTTATATTAAAACTAAAAATCCTAATGACTCTGAATTTAAATTAAGAAAAAAACTTCCTAAAAAATATTGGAATGATTATAATACCTTGCTTGTGGGGTTTGGCCAAAGTATCTGTAGACCAGTTAGTCCTTATTGTTCAAGTTGTCCTGTGTTTAAGTATTGTAAAAGAGTGGGAGTAGAAAAATATAGATAAAAACTAGTTAGAAAAATCGTTTACAAAATCAACATTTATCCATGTTCCTTTTGATTCTATTTTAATATTTTTAATACCGGCAGAATAATCTGATGAATTATAGTAAGATATGTTTTGAGAGGGTATTTTATTACATAATGTACAGTTAAACTGAATATATGTTTCTTTTGTTTCATAAATATTTGAAATAAATACACCATCTTGATAAAAACTTATATTGAGATAATCAAACGGTTCTCCTTGTGGTGTTTTTTTATGATGAATTGAAATATTTTCTATCCCCACCGGAAAATTTGCACTTGTAGTAAGTCTATTTCCTTTTCCTAAAAAATATATTTTCTCAATATTTGAAATTACCTCATTTGCAATATTATCAATTTGCTGTTTGTCTAAAGATTGTTTTGTTTCGTTAACATATGAAAAAAAAACTCCTGCAACAATTGAGAGAATTATAAATGCGATTCCAAAAATAGTTATATATTCAAGGGACTCCTGAGATTTTTTAATTTTCGAAAGTTTTTTTATGCTATAATGTTTCATATTGTCCCCACTTATTACAAAAAACTAAAAAAATTGGAAATCTTAAAAAAAAAAAAGGTTTAATCTGTAATTTGAAGTCTCAAAGTCCCTTTTGAAGGAACACTAATACCTGTTTTTGCATTAGTTACAGGGATAACAATTTTACCTTCAATTACATCATCTACAATCATTGGAGGTTGTAATGCCGAACAATTAAAAGCAATTACACCATCATGTCCATTTAAAAATGTAAGTGAGTCGATGCCACTTGTATCAGTAACATTCGTTTTTAAGTCTATATTCCTCAAAGTTACTGCAGGACAGCTGCCACCTAAATCCGCATCTAATTTTGCTTGTGAAATATTAATTGATGCTGCCTTTGCACCGTTGTATCCAAAAACTACAGTAACAGTACTACTTTTTGCTGATGCAACTGATTCTGTTGCTGATGCTCTCAAGTTATTACTCAAGTCAACTTTGTTAGGAAGTAGTGAACCAAAATCTACAAAACTAAAAATCAACGCCCCTACAATCAATACTACTAAAAGCATCCATCCGTAAGTCATCAAAAACTCAATTGCTGCTTGTGCCCTTTTGTTTTTACTAAAAACCATACTTGTTATAAAGTCTTTAGTATTATATATCTTTTTTATCTCTTATTAGTAACTATATTGTTTCGATTTTAAATATATACCTCCAAACATTATACTCTCTAGCCATTATACTAAATTATATTATATTGCTATAGTATATTACTAAAAAACTCAATTAAAAAGTCAGAGATGAATTTAAAGATTAAAGTCGAAAGAAAAATATAAAAAGGAAGAAATCTAAGAGACTCATAATTTTTTTCATTATTTAAACCAGATATTATTAGTGATGAAAAAACAGTAATTAGAACTATCATAAAAAGTGAAAACGTAGATAAATACTCTATGAATGTTTGAGGAATTTGAGCAACACTTACAAAATCCCCACCAGACCCATCTAGTAAGCTAAATATCCTACTTATAAAAGTAATTAGAGTTATTGCTAGCGCAAATAACAAAGGAGCTAGAACTAAAGAAATAATTTTTATTACTATGGCTGTGCCAGCAGAATTGGCTTTTACTTCTTCATTAAGTGCATAAATACGTTTTAGGTTTTCAGAGATTCTTTCGAGAGGTTTTGATAGGTTTCCTCCTCCTTTAAGTCCTTCTTCTATTAAAAATATTGTACGCTTAATTATAGGAGAATTGAATCTATCTCTAAAACCAACTAATGCTGAAATAACACTTGCCCCCATCATAACTTTTTCATTTATTAGTGTAACTTCTCTTACTAATGCCTTTTGCTCAACTCTAACAGATTTAATTAATGCTTTTTCAAGTGAAATTCCTCCTTTTAGATTAGAAACTAGATTGTCTATAAATTCTGGTAAATTTCTTTCAATTTCTGCTTCTGCTTCCCTAAATTTTGCTTGAATTAAAAAGAAAAAAGAAAAAAGGACCGCATAATATATATACAAACTTGATAAAAACCATGTAATGAATATAAATGTTGATTGAAACTGCAAAAGTATTGATTCAGCGAATAGTAATTTCAAAAAACTAATTAGGTTAGGGTAGAAGGTCACATATAATACTAAATTTAGAAGTAAAGAAGCAAAAAATAGATTCGTAATTAAATAATAGTTTAAATTATTAAAATAACTTTTTTCATATAAAGTTTCAAATTCTTGTTTAAATTTAAAACCTGTTGGAAATAATTTCACAGGAATTAAAACTTTTCCTAATTCATATTTGTCAAAAATTCTATAATTTACCATTTTTTATAAAGTTGCCTTGTTAAAACTAAAGATACTATATGACATGTACTGGAATGCAAACATTAACAAGAAACATAATATCAATATGTATTTTAAAAGATTAGGGGTCATTTGAATAAGCGCAGCACCCAAGATAAAAAAAGTTAAACCTAAAGATGGAAGAACAACTCCCAGTAATAAATATAACATGATTATAGGGTTCAACTTTTTTGCATACGACCTAATTTCTGCTACTTTTTTTTCTGAGGATTCTACTATGAAGTTTTCTAGAATATTTCTTAAATCTACACCAATAACTAAACTATCTTTTAATCTTTTCAATAAAGTCTTCAAAGGATCTGAAGGCGAATAAAATGCAGCATCATCAAGCGCAGTTTCCAAATCATGTCCTGTTTTAAAATCAGTAAAAACCCCTTTGAAAAATCTCCCTCCTGGCCTATTTATGCTTGAGAGTCTCTGAATTGCATTTCCAAGCGGAAGTCCTGACTCAAGACTAACTAGAAAATATTCGGATACAAAAAGTAAATCTCCCTCTAATTCTCTTGCGTATTGTCTTATTTTTACATCAACAAAACTTAACCAAAAAAAATAAAATAGAGGAACAATTAAAATTAATACTATTTCTGTTACTATGAGCAATAGGAAATTGTCTCTGAAAATAAAAAATAGTATTATAGCAAATGCAATAAAAGATAAAACAGTCATACTTATACTCTGATAAACATATTGGAAGGGAGTAGACTTTATCCCCGCTCTTCTAAGTTTAGTCTTAAGCTCTGGGTTTCTTTTTACAATCCCTCTGATAAATGCAGTAAGTACCATTATTTTTTTATTTTTTGTTTTAAATGTAAATTTTGTTTGTTTTTAATTAGATTAATGACCCTTTTACTATTTTTATAATACTGATTTATTATTTCCCCCACCTTCTCAATCTGACTTATATTAAATTTAGCAAGATAATCTAAAACAAAGGCTCTTTCTTTAATTAGATTCATAAATTCTTGTTCTCCAATTCCTTGAAATTCTTCAAGTTTCTGAATTAAATTAGTAGGTCTATTTTTGAAATAATGTTTTCTGGTTTTTGGATTGTATTGAAGGATTACATTTTCATCTCCTTGTGGCGATAACTCAGCAATTTGAAGTGTGACTCTTCTTCCTGTTTTTCTATCTCTGTGTTGAATTACAATTAAACCTAAAGCATTTAATGAAATTTTAGGAATTTCAATTGGAGCATTTGATAATCTTAATACTGTTTCTGCCGCAGTATTCGCGTGAAAAGTCCCATAAACACTGTGTCCTGTCCTCATGGCTTCAAATAAAACATTTGCTTCTTCTCTTCTACGTATTTCTCCAATAACTATTCTATCTGGTCTCATACGAAGAGAATTTACAATTAAATCTAACATTGAAATTTCTCCTTTTCCTTCTTGGTTGATTTGTCTTGCTTCCATAGGGACCCAGTGTGCATAGTCAGGAAGTCTAATTTCACGTGTGTCTTCTACTGAAATTATTCTCTGATCTGCAGGGATAAATGAACTTATTGCATTTAAAAAAGAAGTTTTACCTGAACCTGTCCCTCCTGCCACAATAATTGATAATTCATTTTCCATTGCAATCCATATAATTGCAAGAGCAATAGAGGAACTTGTTCTTGAATTTATTAAATCAGACACAGTCCAAGGTTTATCTGAGAATCTTCTTATTGTAAGAGTTGAACCTTTTGTTGAAATAGGATCAAGAGTTGCATTAACTCTATGTCCTCCTTGCAAATGGGCATCAAGTAAAGGGTTTAAAACAGAAAAAAATTTTTTATTTTCAAGTGCGATTCTTGATGCAATATTTCTAATTTCATCATCAGATAAGAATTTCAAGTTTGTTTTTAACCAGCCATATTTTCTATGATACACCATCACCTGTGAACTTGAGCCATTAATTGTAATTTCCTCTATGTGAGAATCATTAATTAATATATCCACAAATCCTAAATCAAGACTTTTTTGAACTATATATGTTACGAGTTTATCTTTACTCTCAATGTCGAGCATTGGTAAGTAAAACGATAACAATTCTTGGATTTTTTTAACATATGCTTTCTTAATTGTTGCATAGTCAAACTGTCCTGTTCCTTTCTTATCTAAAATTCCTTCTCTTAACAAGTCTTCTTTTATTTTATCAATAATAAATTGAGTGTATTTGCCTATTTCAAGTATTCCGACCTCATAGGTTTTAATAAGTTCACCTTCTACTTGATATATTAAAATTGGTATTTGTGTGTTTTCAAAATTTATATCGTATTTGTCTATAATTTCCATAAATTCACCTTTTAAATCCTGCAGATTGTTGTTTCGAATTTAAAACATTTTCTACTTTATTTAATAGTATGTTCTTCTCACTCTGCGGAACATGTAGCAAATCAATACAAAAACAAATTTTTCTGTAAATTAATTTTGCCTGTGTAACACTATTTGTTGATTTAAGATTCTTATAATGTGAATTTATTTCATCAAAGAGTTTTTTATTAATCTGAGTGTTTTGTGGATTAATAAATGAAGAATGAGATTCTGAAAAGGGGGTGCTTGGTTCATTCTTTCGATTATAGCTTCTTTTTTGCATATTATGATTTTCTTGTTTTGCTTTGTTAATTAATGTCAATATCTGCTTGTTTAACATCTCCTTATCTGAGGAATATTTTTTTGGTATTTTGATTAGTTTGTCTTTTAAAAGCAATAAATTTTTTATTTCATATTTTCCTGTAACTCTTGCATGCTCTAGATATTCTCTTATTTCTTCAAAAATTTTAGAATAATTATAACTTTCAAGAAAATTAGATACTGAGTTTTTAATAATTAAATTATTTAAAAGTCCATACAAATCGTTAATGGATTGATATACAATCATTTTCTTTTCTAAAAATACTTCAGGAAGTAACTCAAACTCAATTAGTATTTGATTATAAATTGTAAGAACATTTTCCAAATCATTATTCAAAATGTGTGAATGAAACTTTTCAATAAAATTGTTTATGAGTTTCTCCTTCTCTGAAAAAACCCTCAGATATTCTTCTTGTAAAAAGGACTCTGCTTTTATTATAGACTCAGAGACAATTATTCTCTCTTGGGTTAAGGATGCTAGAAAAATTTTTGGAACAGTTGAAATTTTATGGTGAAGTTTCTCTATTATTTCTTCAATTTGCTTAATTTCACCAGGCCTTAACAAAGAATTAAGTATTAAAACATCATTATGTATTTGTTTTTTTATTGATTCAATTTCTGTTCTTTTATAATTTTCAAGTTTTTTTGTTATTTGAATCTCCCTTTTTCTAAGTTCTATACCAACTTGATTTTTTTGAAGGAAAAATTCTTTTGGAAAACTGTTGTAATATTTTAATGCCTTTGAAAAATGGTCTAAAAGAATAGCAAAATTATTTGAAGAGATATTTTTATCAATGTTTATTATTTCTTCTTTTATTAGTTGAGTTAACTTTCCAACATTTTCTTTAACTCTTGAAATGAATTCTTTTGAGTATCGGTCTCCTATATTCTTCAATGCTAGATTGCTTTCTTTTTCAATACCTAAAAATTTTGATGGTAAATCCTCTTCAAATTTTTTTATTTCTTCATAAACCTTAGTTAAAAACTCGAAGTCTCCTTTTTGTGCCTGAGTTTGAACCTTCTGAATTCTCTCTTCTACTTCCTTTTGAAAGTCTAACTTTGGATCTTTATTTGTGGAACCCATCCCACTTTTGTTGCTCTCAAAAAAAGAATCTAAATCTATAGTCATTTTTTATTTATAATGTTTTTAACCCCTCTTCATACTTTCCCCATGCCTTATCAATTCTTGATTGGTCAAAGCCAAGTGATTTTGCTTTGTCAATAAACAAATCCTTTAATTCATCTTTATGTTCATTAATAAAATATGGCCAGAGTGATCTCATTTGTAAATAACTTAGCTTTTTTTCCTTTGCTTTGTCAATGTAGAGTTCTTTTATATTATCAACTATATCATACTTTTTCGAGTCTCCCTTTTTTTCTTGTACAGAAAGAGTTACATATCCTTCAAAACCTCTATAATTTACAGATAAGATTTTGAATTCTTCTAAAACCACTAACCATTTTTCTACACTTTCTTTGGGAGCATTTAACTCTTTACTTAATTGCGTGATGGAACATTGAGTTTTTTTTCTTACTATTTCAACCAAATCATCGATAGGAGTCGTTAGAACTTTACTTAACATACTTTTTTACTAACGAAAACCCATATAAGTTATTATGTCCCCCGGGAAGTGATTAATTGTATGAATTGCCCATTTTTACTCTTTTTTTAAGTAAAAAATAAAATGTAGCATAAACTAAAATTGAAAATATTATAAAAATAGATTCTATAAAGATTGTTTTTGAAAAAATACTAATTAAAACTCGAAAAATCTCAATATTTGCTAGAAAACTAGAGTCAAAGCCCATTTCTTGAGGTAAAAAATTTGAGATTATTTCTAGTAAATATCCTTGACTTAAAAAGTAATACAATATTATTAATAGTACAAAAGGCAATATTAAATGATATAAATTCTGTTTTGATATAAAATAAGGGATATGAATTGGGATTAGTTCTCTTTTAAATAGTCTAAAATGAAGGTAATAGGTTATGTGAGCTAAAATATAAAAAAAGATTGAAATTATCAAAAAAGATTTCCATTTCTCGGTTTTTTTCTCTAGTGTCTCTTTGATCAGTTGTGTTGAAGAGAAAGGTTCAAGAGTTTTTAAAACTGGTCCTGGGATTTCAAATCCGGAGAGAGTAGTTACGTTATCAATATTTTTCATAAGATAATTATAATCACTTAGGAGCACCATACTACAAATCTTTTTGATTTCTTCTTCTTTTGTGTTTGAGTCCACACAATCTTTTCTTATCTTAGATAAAATAAGTGCTTTTTGAGAAATGTTAGGATTGCCGATATCATATGAGAGAAATCCTTTAATTTCATCAGGAAATTGAGAGGATATTGAAGCAATTGGAATTGATAAATTTTGAAGGTTTTGTTTTTCTAATTCCTGAGCCGTTGCTCCTATAATAAGTTTTATATAAATCTCTTTTGTTTCTTTTGAAATTGAATAATTTTTTATATTTAAATTTGACCAAATAAGGTTTATGTCTTCCTCAGACAATTTGCCCAAATTGATTTGCCTTACTTCCTCATCTTCTAAAAGAAGTATATTTATGTGAGCTAAATCATCTTGTTCTGAAAAAAGATCTAATAATTCTATTTCGTCTGGTGTTATTTGAGAAACATCAAAACCAGATTCTGAAAATTTATCTTTTAATAATGATAAAGGAATTGGAACATCTATTAATTCAGGATTCTTCTCTTTTAGACTTGAATATGTTGTATCTATAAGAAATTTACTAAAAGAGATTTTTTCTTGATTACTTAGATTTTTTATCTCAAGTGCATTAACTATCATTGTTGCTTGCTCTAATGTTAAATTGTTAGAATAAAATGCTTCAGAAATCGAAGATTTTGAAAGAATTAGCCTTACTTTTGTGTTGTCATATTCACTTAATTGTTCTTCTAACACACTATCTATGTTTTGTGCAATCAACATATCTAGACTAGGTTGAATTGAGTCTGATATTTCTTGAGTATGGATTTGAAAAGAATATACAAATATACTAAGAGTTACAAAAAATACTGCAAAACTTACAAATGTTATTGCTAAACTTTTAAAACTCGACATCCAATGATGACCTACAAAAAAGAGACTTATACCTATAATAAACAGAACTAAAGAACTGGAAACATCAAATAAAGAAATTGAGATATTAAAACTTCCTTTAATTAGTGTCTCAACAATTGGAGAGACTAACAGATAAAAAGAATAAAAAGAATATATCACAAAAAGAATACCTACTATAATTAAAATTCCTCTAATTGTTAGCTCTTTTTTTTTCTCCACAAAATGTTTCTTATGCGTAGTTTAAAATCTTTTTTTTATTATGATGTAGGAGTTACTATTTAAATTCTATTTAAATTCTAAAAATTTTTCAAATCAATTATCGATACAACAACAGTGTCCAACTGCCCTAATATGTCTTTTAGAAGTTGAGTTATAACTAAATATAAGTTTATTTTGCCCAGCATTTTGTCTTTTAGTTCTTCAAATGATATTAATAGAGATTGTTTTTTGTCAAGATATATTTTTAAATTTGGTTCTAAATTCACTTTTTTGTTAAGTAAATCGGTTATAAAAATAAAGTAATCTCGAGTGTTTTCAAGCAAGATTGTCATGTTATAGGTTATTTCTTTATCTTCTCCTTTCATGTACCTAGCTATACGTTTTATGATGTCTCCTATTTGTTCAAAAGCAGCAATCATTCTCCAATAATGTATTTCATATTTAACTTCTTCAGGTCTTTGCCAAACATCTAAATTATAATTTATTGTCTTATATGCTAAAAACATTAGACGATTAACATTAGAATCAAGTTGTGTAATTAAAGAATTTTTTTTCCCATTTTCTGATTTGATTAATTCCTCAAAAAGAATTTTTTCCATTTCAACTATTTCATTAATTAGTGTGTTGATTTCAAGTTCAGGAACATTGGTTAAATCCTTTAAAATAATATATTCTTTGTTCATCTCAATTATTTCTATTGATGATAGCTTTTCTTTGAATATTTTTATCTCCGCTATTCTCTCTAAAATTTCTTTTCCTTTTATCTTGATGAACTTATAGTTTTTTAGATAATAAGAGATTAGTTCTTTGTTAAACAATTTTAAGGGCATATTATCAAGGCTAATCTCTGCGATTTTTTCGTTGCAAGTATTATTTGCTGAGAGTATTATGGAATCTTGTTTTTCAACAATTTTAATAGAATCTCCTTTATTTAACTTGTTTTTTTCAATCCATTCATAGGGCAATGTTACAACAAATGAAGAATTGCCAAATTTTATTAGTTTTCTCTCTTCCATTTTAATTTAATTAAAAAATTGTCAAATATTAATAAAAATAGAACAAACTTCTATTTAAATATATATCTGTTTTATTTCTTTTCAATAATATATAATTCTCTTAAGTATCCAAACAATATGGAGGCAATTGAAATTATCATTGGTCCTAGAATTATTCCTGAGATTCCAAATCCTATCAAACCACCAACAAAACCTACAAACACCAAAGGCGCTGAAATTGTCTCTTTATCACTCATTAATATAGGTCTTACAAAATTATCAATCATGCTAATAATAAATGTTCCGTATATTAAAAGCCCTACTCCATTGAAAACGTCTCCTGTTAAAACCAAATAAAAACTAACTGGGACCCATACTAATGGAGTTCCGATATAAGGAATCAAACTTATTATAAACGTAATGAATGTTAAAATTAACACATTTGGAACACCAAATATTAAATAACCTATTAGGGCAACAAAAGTCTGAATTATTCCTGTTAAAAAATATCCTTTGAAGAGAACTTGTAAATTTTTTTCAATTTTTCTTAATATTTCGTTTTGCTTTCTTAAACTAAGAGGGATATAGTCATTTAAGGCAACAATCATTTCTTTGTTATAAACAAGAACATAATATGATAAAAACATAACAATAAAAAAAGAAATTATTGTGAGAGGAATACTTGAGAAGAAACTTCTTGATGTATCAATTACAAATTTAACAAAGACTTGAATTACTTCTGAAAAATCAACTGAAGAGAATATAGTTGATGAAGAAAACTTTGATAGGAACTCTTGTATTATTAAATTTATCGCTTGTGGATTTTCAATGTACACTTTATACTGAACGGTTATTCTAATCAAACTTAGAATTAGAAAATAACTCAAAAGAGCAAAAGGAATAAATATTCCAACTGTTGCTGTTGCAAGAGTTAAAAGAGAAGAAAGTCTTGCGTTTTTGAATTTTTTTAAATAAAAAGAATGAATTGGAAAAAGAAAATACGAAAGAATCAAACTTGAGACTATAAGTGAGAATATCCCTCCTACAACAAAAAAAACCATTACTGCAAAGAACAAACAAATCAAGATTAAAAAAATGTTTTGAGATTGTTTGCTATATTTTGTTGCCATCTCTTATTTTATCTCCTCATAAACTGATTTTGATATCTTTTCAATCTTTTTAAATATTTCTTCTTCTGGGGATAATAAATTCTCTTTATTAAGAATTACTTCAGAATATACGCCATTTTTAATTGCAATTTGGGAGATTTTAATTAATCTTAATGAAATTAATTCTTTTGATATTTTTTGAGAGTTTTTGAAGATATTCATTTCTTTTCTCAATTTTTCCCTTTCACTTCCTTGGGATTTTAATTTATGAACTTCTTTTTTTTTTTCTCCTAGAAATTTTTTCAAAGAACTATAAAAATCCTCTGGGAGAGTTGTTAGAAGATTATTTTTTTTTTCCTCTCTTAAAACATTATAAAGCGAATTAAATGTTATAAGAGGAATTTCCTTATCCTCTGATAACGTGTTCATTTTAGTCATAAAAATAAACATCTAAGTAAAGTATTTAAAGGTTTTGTAAAACAAAGGAAGATAGATTCCTTATTTTTGAGAAAAATCACATTTAGATTTGCAACTGGGCCATTATTATGTTTTAGAATACTCTTAAAAAATTATTAGAAAGGTTTTAAAAGATAAGAATTTTCTCTACATAAAGATGAAAAAAATATTTGGTTTATTATTATTTATTTTATTAATTTTAATTCCTACTATAAATTCAATAAATGTTCAAGTAGATGGTGAAATTAGTGAATACTCAAATGTGTATAATGAAAAAGTAATAATAACTTTAAAATGTAATGAGGATCTTATATTAAATATTCCGTCAAATGCTTATGATGTTTACTTTCTAAATCAAACTTATCTTAATTCTTCAATTTATTTCTCAAATTGTAATGAAGCCAACATTCTTGAATATAAAATGAATATTGTTGAAAAAGTTAATAAGGATTTATTTAGAATAGAGAGAAATTTTAATAACATGAATAATATTAACTACTCTTACAATATTAAAGTCCCCCTTTCATATCAGTTAAATCATAATAATTCGATTCCAAAAAAATTTGAAATAGCTGAAGAGGGAACTAAAAAAAATTTTGCTTTTAAACCTAATGAAATTTTTGTATTGTATTTTAAAAATGTTGATCTTGAGGATAATAGTTTGACATATTTACACACCATTGAAGAACTTAGTGAAACAACGGTTATTTTTATAATGATTTTTTTTTTCTTAATAGGTTGTTTGACTATGTACTTTTTTATGAAAAGAAAAATTAAAAAAATTCCGAATTCTAGTGTTCCTTCATATGTTCTCTCTTCTGATGAGAAGTTAATCTTTGATGTGATTAAAACTGATCCGGGAATAAATCAAAAACAAATTGGGAAAAAAGTGAACTATTCTAAAGCAAAAGTATCAAATTTAATTAGTGAACTCGAACAAAAACAATTAATTCGCAGAGAAAAATTTGGAAGAAGTTTCAAAGTATTTGTCAAAAAAAAACTAATCTGAAACATTTTAATCTTTTTTTGAATTTTTAAGTAAAAAACAGTTATGAACTATTAGATTGCTAAATTTGAGCGATTGAAGCGATTTTACTTTTTAATTTTGAACTGTTTAGAGGGAGGTTTAATATATACTTTGAAACATACTCTTTTTACTAAATTGAATATTTAGATAAATTAAATAAAATATAATAAATACAAATAAAAATGGCAAAATGGATATGTAACATATGTGGATATGTGTACGATGAAGAAAAAGGAGATGAGAGCCACGGAATTAGTCCTGGTACAAAATTTGAAGATATTCCTGAGGATTGGGAATGCCCTGACTGTGGTGCGAAAAAATCAGATAAAACTGCCTGGGACAAACTGGATTGAATGTTAGAATAAAAATGAAATTATGCAATGCTACTGTAGAAAAAATTGATGAACTCAATTCAACTGTGAAATTATTTAAGTTGAAACTTAATGAAAAAATATCATTTGTTCCAGGACAATTTGGAACTTGTATGTTTAAAATTAATGAAGAGTCTATAAATCGATCATATTCTTATGCAAGTATTAATTGTAAAAATGTGGATGAAATTGAGTTTTGTATAAGACTTAATTTAGAAGGTAAGGCAACTCCTTTTCTTTTTTCTATTAAAGAAGGAGAGAGTTTTAAAATTGCAGGACCAATGGGAAGAATGATATTGCCAGAGAATTTAAATAAAGATAAGAAACTTATTTTCTTGGCAACGGGAACTGGCGTTGGTCCTTTTAGAGGCATGATTAAACAAGCCCTTGAGAACGGCAATAATGTTTCATTGTATTTCGGATGTAGAAATGAGAAAGACATTCTTTTTTTAGATGAATTTAATGCTACCTCAAAAAATAATTCTAAATTTAATTTTTATCCTGTTCTAACAAGAGGAACAGAATCTTGGAAAGGCCTTAGAGGGTATATACAAGATTTTATCTATGAAGATATAAATGATAAAGTTTACGTTTTGTGTGGGAATCCTTTCATGGCAAAAGCAGTTTTAGAAAAACTCTCTACTTTGGGAGTAGATGAAGAAAATATAGTTTATGAGAAGTGGACAAAATAAAATGGGAAAAATAAAATGAAAAAAAATTTAAATATTGTATTCTTGATTATTTTAGGAATTGGAATGATAACCTCTGTAACAAGTTTGGTGTTTGCTGAGGAAGAAGAGAGAGAAGGAAATGAAGATGATGGCTATGAAGTAACCTCTCATTATTATATCAATCTTGATGATGTTAGTTTAGATTATATTGCTCCAGAGAACAATGAATCTACACCTAATGTGAATATCGATGATATTAACAGAACTATGAATTTGAATGATACTTCTAATATCAATACCTATAACAATAGTAATGGTGATAAACTAAAGAATTTGACACAAAATATTTCAAAACTAGAAATTAAAATTAAAAAAATAGAAAAAAAATTTAATAGAAAAAAAAGATCTAATCTTATTGTTTCTCAAAATCTGAGTAAATCTGCAGATTTGAACAGTGTAGTTGTAGAAAAAAAAAGAGAAGACTCTTTTTTTACTTCAATTGTTAGTTCCTTACTGAGGTTTTTAAAATAAAATGGAAGAAACTTTAAGTCATAAGTTGATGAAAATAATAATTGGATTTTTTCTTATCTTAAATATTACATCATTAGTTTTTGGATATCAAATGATCGTTTCAAAATATAATGGCACCAATGATGTTCTTGATTCTCAATTTCAATACTGGACTAGAAATAAAAACTCACTTTTAGATGAAATTTCCATTCTATCTAAATCTAAGAAAGACGTTTATGAAAACATTTTAAACATAAAAGAAAATTTAACTTTTTT
>Ga0114931_10002785_pt1 | contig 22229 bp, 17 predicted proteins | sample 2SBtaG_FD_89579 | JGI IMG/M metagenome (GOLD analysis project Ga0114931, IMG submission 89579) | Deep subsurface microbial communities from Kolumbo volcano to uncover new lineages of life (NeLLi) - 2SBTROV14_V59a metaG | ecosystem: Environmental > Aquatic > Marine > Volcanic | place: Kolumbo... | reverse complement strand
GAGCCTCCCCCTCGACCGCTCCGCGGTCGTCTAGCCCCTCGATTCAAGTGAATCGAGCGGCTAGTACCGCGTTTCCATCGAAGCGATGGCTGCTTCGCACGCGCGGCTGCGCCGCGCAACGCGGGACTAGCACCGTCTGTTTGGGGCGCAGCAGCGCCCCCTCGGCTTCGCCGAGCCTCCCCCTCGACCGGCTAGCGGACGTCTAGCCGGTCGACAACGATGCGCACCGCGCGGACAGGTGCGCCCAGCCCCTTGAGCTCCGCCGAGAAGCGCTCGCCCACGTCGAGGCCGTCGAGCCACCCACGCTCCAGCGCGTCGTCCGCGGCTTGTTCGGTCAGCACGACCTCGCCGCCCTTGGCCGCGCCCTGCAGGCGCGCCGCAAGGTTCACGCTCTGGCCGAAGTAGTCGAGGATCCCGTTCGCCGTCACGACGTAGCACGGACCGGCGTACACGCCGATCTTGAGTTGGCTCTGGCTGGCGTCGGCCGCGCGCTGCCTGAACCCCGCAAAGGCCCGATGCATCTCCACCGCCGCGGTGATCCCTTCGCGCTCGCGCGCGAAAGCCGCCATTACGGCGTCGCCGATGGTCTTGACGATAGTGCCGCTGTGCTGCTCGACGATCTCGCGCAGGAGGTCGAAGTGCTCCTGTACGACGTGGAAGGCCTTGGCGTCGCCGAGTGCGGTGTACAGGGCAGTCGAATTGGTCAGATCCGTGAACAACAGCGCGACGCGCGCCACGCTCAGCGTCACGCCGGGCCTGAGCAGTTCGCCGGCGAACTGCCGACGGAAACGCGGCAGCGTGCTCAAGAGGTGCGCCGTCGCCGCGAGATCGGCGTAGTCCTGTCGTTCGAGCTTCACGTGCCGCTCGCTGCCATCTCTCTGCACGACGCGCACGACCGCGCCCGGGGCGAGCTCGACGGAACCGGGCGACAGCGTGTCGCCCGAGAGCTCGAGCTCCACGCTCCCGCTTCCAGCTTCCGTGACGTGCGCGTTCGCGACCGCTCCGCCCCTGACGAAGATGCGATACTGTCCGGGCTCCGCCGCCACGACGAGCTCCGCCACGCCGTCCGGCGGCAGGATCGCCTGGGCCACGACGTGCGGCGTTCGCCGCGGTCCGCCGATGCAGTACGGCCCCTCGTCGATCTCCCGGATGGAGCGCGCGGGCCGGAACGTCGCTTCCACCGCCCGATCCAGCCCGAGGTCGAACTGGATGTCGCACAGCTGGCAGTGCGCGCCTTCGGCCAGATCCGCCAGCGACTGCGTGCGGTCTGCCGCAGTGCGGCAGCTCGGGCACACGATGTCCCAACCCAGCTCTAGCAATCCCGCGCGGACCCCCAGAAGACAGGCTTCCAGCATCCGCCGCCGCTCCACCCCCCACTCTTCCGCCAGCTCGAACGGGCGGATGCGGCCCACGTCCGTGTCCGCGCCCTTCTCCACCAGCTGCACCAGACGCCGTCCGAGCTCGCGCTCGTCATCGTCGTCCGCCTGCCCTTCGAGCGCACGCGCCGCGCGCTCGAGCGCGACGCGGTCGGGACGCGATTCCAGCGTCTCGATGTGCGCGCTCTTTCCCTGGGCGAGCGCGGCGTCCATTTCCTTGATCTCGCTCACCATGCGTCGTGCCACGCGTCCGGCAGAGACGCGCACCAGCGGAGCCACCAGCGTGGTGCGCGGCTTGATCGCGATGCGCACGGTGACGCGGGTGCCTGGGTCGTCGGGATCCAGCCGGAGGGTTGTCTCCAGCTCCTCGGCGATCCCTCCGTGCATCACCCGCCGGACGCGGAAGAACCTGTTGGCCACCCACTCGAATGGGCGCTCGTCGTACTCGATGGGGATACCGCCGGAGACGGTGCGCACGCGGTAGCGGGCGGCGCTGTCGTCGCTCTGCTCCGTCAACCGCAGGCGGCCGAGCCCGACCGCACGGTTCATTCGCTCGGTATCCGCCACAATGCTCCACATCGCCTCGGGCCGGGACCGGCACCTGAGCGTCTTCTCGACCACCACCACTGACACCGGTGCCAGGCTACCACGCTCTGACCGCTGGGCCGGGCGCGATGCTCCACTCCGGCCGGCACGCCGGTGACCCTGGCGCAGCCTCCCTGGGCGGTGGTAGTCCAGGGCCATGACCACTGGAATCGAGCGCGGCAGAAACGACCTCCTCGCTTGGGAGAAGAACAAGCCGAGGAACTTCTTCACCTCCGACGACAATCTCGGGCGCGTGCTCGAGCTCAGGCTCGGCCAGGAGCGCTACCAGGCGGAGAAGAAGCGCCTCGCTGAAGTCGGCGAGATGGTGGGCACGAAGCTCAGCGGGCTCATGCTCCAGACCAACCACGACGACAACCTGCCGCGCCTCGAGCGCTACAACGGCCTCGGCGTGCGCACCGAGGAAGTCGTGTTCCACCCGAGCTACCACGACGCGGGGCGGCTCATCTGGCAGACCGGCGTGCTCGCTGACTACAAGCAGCCCGGCAACGAGACGCTACAGATGGGCATCATGCACATGCTCGCGCAGCCGGGGGAAAACGGCCACAACTGCCCCCTCGCCTGCACCGCAGGCCTCATCAAGATCCTGCAGCGCGTGGGGAACAAGGAGCAGCAGGACCGCTGGCTGCCCGGCCTGCTGGACCGCGACTATGAAAAGCGCATCCACGCCTCGCAGTTCCTGACGGAAGTGCAGGGCGGCTCGGACGTCGGCTCGAATGCCGTCGTGGCGAAGAAGGACGCCGACGGCTGGCGCATCCACGGCGAAAAGTGGTTCTGCTCGGTGATCGATGCGCAGCTGTTCCTGATGACGGCGCGCCCCGAGGGCGCACCGGACGGCACACGCGGGCTCGGGCTGTTCGTGGTGCCGCGCACGGTGGACGGGCAGGTCAACGAGTTCAACGTGCGGCGGCTGAAGCAGAAGCTCGGGACGCGCGCCATGGCCTCGGCCGAGACGGACTTCGCCGGCGCCCGCGCCTACCAGGTCGGCGAGCTGGACCGCGGCTTCAAGAACGTCGTCGAGCATGTACTCAACACCTCGCGCATCTTCAACGCCATCTGCTGCGCCGGCGCCATGCAGGGCGCGTATCGCGAAGCCGCGAGCTTCGCGCGGCACCGCACGGCTTTCGGACAGACCATCGGCCGCTTCCCGCTCGTCCAGGAAGCGCTGGCTCTGCTGCGCGCCGAGACGTTGGGAGCTACGGCCTCCACGCTGAGGCTCGTCTCGCAGGCCGATCGCATGGCGCTCGGCAAGGGCGACGAGACGCTGGCCGGCGCGTGGCGCGTGGGCGTCAACGTGAACAAGTACTGGACGGCCATCCGCAACACGCAGATGGTCCGGCAGGCGATCGAGGTCTTCGGCGGCAACGGCGTGATCGAGACCTTCACGCCGCTGGTGCAGCTGTTCCGCGACTCGATGGTGCTGGAGAGCTGGGAAGGCACGCACAACGTGCTGGTGCAGCAGGTGCTGCGCGACTCGGAGCGCTACGGCATCCACCGCGCGTTCATGTCCGAGCTCCGCGAGTCGGCCGAGCGCCTGACGCTGAAGGGCGACGACACAAAGCTCCGCGAGCGCATCCTCGGCGGCATCGACGTGCTCGAAGGCGGCTTCAACAAGCTCGCCGACGGCGTCGGCGATCAGCGCTTCGGCCGCCGCGTGGTCGACCAGGCCGCCGTCAACCTCGAGCTCGTCGCCATGCTGGAAGAGCTCGCCGCCTTCCCCGACGACAACGCCAAACGCGGCGCCATCCAGCTCATCGCCGACCAGCACCTCCAGAACGAGCTGAAGCCGCCGGCGGACGTCCCGCCGGGCCTCGTGCCGGCGTTCGATTGACGCTGGAATCGGCCCAAGGCCCAACAAGCCGTCCAAGCTCGGGCGTGCTCGCGGAAATGACCCTTTCCCTGCCATTTCTGCCACCAACCCCGAGCTGGTTGGCGGAAATGACCGCCCCCGCGACTCGTGGCGGCCGTCGCGAGCCATTTCCGGGGCAGAGCACGCCGCGCCGGCATGGTCTAGAATCCGCGCCTTCGCCATGAAGGTACGGGCCATCGCCACCACCGACGAGCGCGCGAACGCGATCGGGACGGTCGAGCTCGAGTGCACGCCACTCGGATTGGTGATCGCCTATCTCGGGGTCGGGACGTTCAGCGAGGGGTACGCTCCGGGCGCGCTGACGATGGGCACGCGGGTCACCGTGCCGTGGTCGAAGGTGGACGAGGCCCGGCTCGAGGGCGAGCAGCTCTTCCTCGCGCTGGACCCGGTACTGACTCCGCTCTCGCGCCTGACGCTGGTGAATTTCTCCACGGGACAGCACACGCATCACCGCGAGCTGTACCGGCAGCGGTTGATACTGCGCGTCGGCATGCTGGCGCTCGCCGGAGTGGCGCTGCTGGTCGCTCTGCTCGGTCTGCCTCGCCTGGCGCCGCATGCGACGGCAGCCGCGGCGCTGGCGCTGGGCGGCGTGGCGGCGCTGTCGATCGTGGTAATCGGGCTGATGGCGGATCGCTACGTGGCGATGGGCGGGCGCGACAGCGACGCGGCACGCGGCGCGTTTTCTGGCGAGCTCGCCATGTATCTGCCGAACATGCAGCGGCAAGCGACCGCGCCGGAAAAGCGCCAGCCGAAGCTGCCCCCGCTGCCCGCGCTGGATCGGCTGCTGCCACGCACCACGGCGGCGATCGTCATCACGCTGAGCTCGGGGATCCTGGGCGCCATCCTGACGGCGCGCTGGATCGTAAGCGGTGATCGCCGCGCCGAGGCGCCGCCGCGCATCGCAGCCAATGCCGCGCCAGAGCAGGAACCTGCCGCCGCGCCGGAACAAGCGCCCGCCGCCGCGCCTGCGCCCCCACCGAAGCACTCCGCCAAGGCCGCAGCGCCCAGCACACCGGCCGGCGACATGGCGGGCATCGGCGCCGCGTGCAAGTGCGACCGCGCTGACTCGCTGCTCTGGGACCAGCCGATCGCCAAGCTTTCCACGCTCCTGCTCGGCGAGCACTTGTCGCGGAAGCACGAAAAGAAGCACCTGACCGTCGACGTCGCCGCGGTGAACAACAGCGACAAGGAAATGAGCGACGTATCGTTCATGGTGCAGTTCTTCGACAAGGATCCGCCGCCGTCGAACAAGACGTACCCGTCCGGGCAGCGCGCGCTGTACTTCGCGGGGCCGCTCCAGCCAGGGCAGGCGATCAAGTGGTCGGTGGAGGACCGCGGCAGCTCGTTCGCGCTGGCCAATACCAGCGGCATCGACGGCACGATCGGGCCCGGCGGGAAGGACGCCGCGCCGACGAACCTGGTCGCGGACCTCCTGAACGCGAACCACCGCCCGGTGCGGCTGCACGGCGCCATGCTGCTGGCCTATCTCGGCGATCCGCGCGCGAAAGCGGCCGTGCTCAAGCTGCGCGACGCGCTGCGCGAGAACGAGGCACCGTACCTGAAGCGCGTCCTCGAGGCGGTCGGCGACGTGCGCGGCTGTCGGCTGCATGTCGGCAAGGCCGGCACGGAACGCAGCGTGCAGGCCTGCATCTACAACACGACCGACGAGGCGAAGCGCGATGTCGCGTTCAAGGTGCGCGCGCTCGATGGCGACGTCGACTACCAGGATCCGCTGGCGCGCCCGCCGATGGTGCTCGCCACATCCACCTTCAAGCTCCCGGTCAACCTGGCCCCCCACAGCGGCGTGGTCGCCAGCGCCCGGATGAGCCTCCAGGGCGCGGGCCAGGAGCCGGCCGCCTACGAGGTCATCGCCGACCGGGCGGACCTCTTGCGCTGAGAGCGGTAGAGGTCGCGGCCGCCGGGCCGCGCAGAAGACGGCATTGACTCCGGGCCGTTTCAGCGTACGAAGAGCGCATGATGACCCGCCTTCGCTCAATCGGAAGCCTCTCCACCGTCCTTCTGATCGCCCTCGCCGGTTGCGGCGGCCAGAAGCCGCCGGCGAACGCTCCCTCGGCGCCCGCCTCCGCATCGGCGGCAGAGCCTGCGGCGCCGGCTGCACCCGCGCCCGAGGCGTCGGCTTCGTCGGCGCGGGCCCCGGACGAATCCGGATCGGACGACGCATCGGGACCGAAGCCGAGCCAGCCGCCCATCGACCTCATGACGCAGACCGACGAGGCCTTCGTCATCGACTTTTCCAGCTCCGACATCGGGGACAAGACGAAAAGAGCATGCAAGTCCGATAATCCCGCCAAGACCGCCAAGTGCAGGAAGCACAAGCGCAACAAGTTCCTCGCCGACGTGCTCCAGTTCAAGAAGACGGACGACAAGGTCACCTTCACCATCTACAAGCGCCACGGCAAACGGGTGACCAAGCTGAACTCGAACGAGGTCAAGCTCACGCAGAAGTCCGACAACACGGTCACCGTGGAGATCACCGGCAAGAACCACAAGCCGCGCGTGCTCTTCTCGCGCGCGCGCAAGTTCGAGGTGACCGTACCGAACGACTACTCGATCGAGCTGAACGACCCGAAGTACGGCAAGCTCGTGTACGAAGGCAAGGTCGACATCCTCGGCAAGTAGCAGCGTGGACAGCGCGGATGTCGCGACATTCCGCAAAATGAAGAGACCGCGCCATAGCCGCGGAGGCGGCGGCCGGGGCGGCGAGTAGGCAGCGCCGCTCAGCCGTGGATGTAGACCACCGTGCCGCGCTTGAAATTGAGCGCGCCGTGCCATCCCTGGGGCACCACCGGGTCGGTCCACTCGAAGAGCCAGGCGCTGTCGATGGGCGCGAGATTGACGCAGCCGTGGCTGCGCACCTTGCCGAAGTCGTTGTGCCAGTAGGTGCCGTGCAGGGCGTAGCCCTTGTGGAAGTACTGCACGAACGGCACATCCAGCAGGTTGTACGAGTCGCTCTTGTCCTCGGCGCCATCCATCGTGGCGGCAACGTGCTTGGAATGGATCATGAACGTGCCGCGCACGGTCGCGAACACCTTCTCGGGGTCGCCCATGCCGCCGCGGCCGGTGCTGACCAGCGTGGCGTAGACAGGATGGCGCCCGACGTAGGCCACCAGCGTCTGCTGGCGGATGGAGATGTCGAGCCACTTGCGCGTGCCCGTCGCGAAGCTCGGCCATGAGTCGCGCTGTTCGAGGATGCGGACTCCGGCGGCCTGGATGTAGTCGCCGTCGCGCGTCTCGTAGAAGCCCCCGGGGCGCGTCGCACCCGTGAGCTTCACCGGCTCGCGGAAGGCTAGGCTGCCCTTCGGTTTGATCGCATGCGTTGCTTCGTCGAGGACGTAGCGGTTCGCGTAGTGGCTCATGATGAACGCCACGGGCAGTCCCTCGTCCTCGGCGATCTCCGTGCCGTGGAACTCGCTCGGCTCGACGATGCGCGTACGGTCCAGCGCGATGATGTCGAGCTCGGTGGTGAGGCCGAACAAGCGCCCCTGCCACTCGAAGGTGCGGGTGATGGCAAAGCCGCTGTCCGGCGCGGCGCGACCGGCGTGGACGGCGTAGTGCAGGTGCTTCGGCACGCCGTACGGCTTTTCTACCGGCTTGCCGCCGAGCAGGAAATCCGGCGGAGCGCCGGGTTCGCCAAGCAGATCCGCAATGCCGTTCGTGTGGATGCTCTGGCGAAAGGCGGCGACGTGCGTGTCGATGTCGCCTTCCACGTGCTTCATCTCGGCCTTGCTGGGCAGCTTGAAGTATCGGAAGGGCGGCACGTCGGCGGCGCGGGCGTACAGATAGGGCAGCGACTGCCCGCGCACCGGCCGCACGCTGCATTCCTTGACGACCGGATTGTCCAGATCGAGCGTGGCGCCCTTGCCGAGGCAGACGAATCCGCGTGGATTGATGCGGTACCAGCCGCCGGCACACCCGGCGTTCTTGATCGCCGGGCCGCGCGCATCGACGACGGCGCCCGCGCGCAGATAGCCGAAGCGCGTCCGTTTCGGACCGGTGTCGGTGTAGATCCAGGTGCGCCAGGCGATGCTCGCGAGCTTCGTGCCGTCTGGCTTGAACGGCAGGTTGTCGTTGACGGTACCGAGCACCGCTGTGCCCGCCGGCCCCGCGCCGGCTTCGGCCGGGTCGTCCGGCAGCGGGCTGTCGTCGCCGGGGCCGGCGTTGACAACGGTCGCGTGCGCCGTGGGCTCGGGTCGCGCGCCGGGAGGCTCCCGGTGATTTTTGCACGCCGGAAGGCCCGAGCACGCCACGATCAGGAGAAACAGTCGTCGCATCGCTCGTCAGCCCCGCCCGGCAGGGAGCCGGGATACAGGACGGTGACCTAGATCACCCCGTCGGTCCGGACAACCTCCGAGCGGAATTGCCCGGCAATTTCGCCGCGACAGGGGGCATTTCACGAGGCATGCTGACCGGCCATGAGGATCCCCCGCGGCGCCTGGACCATCGTCAAGGAGGTCGCCCGCCACCTGCTCCGGCGACCGGTGGTCGGCATCGCGGCTGCCGCCAGGACTGCCGACGGCCGCTGGCTGCTGGTTCGGCGCACCGACACGGGAGAGTGGGCGCTGCCGGGCGGAACGCTGGAATGGGGCGAGGCGCTGCGATCCGCGCTGCCCCGCGAGCTCCGTGAAGAGACAGGGGTGGAGGACGTGACGCCGGGCCGGCTTCTGGGCGTCTACTCCGCCCCGGAGCGCGACCGGCGCTTCCACGCGGTCACGATCCTGGTCGAGGCCCGGGTGGGCGAGCCGGTGCGGGCGCCGGACAATCCGCTGGAGATCGCGGAAGTGCGGCTGTTCAACGAGGACGAGCTCCCCGCTGGGCTGGCCCACGGGATGGACGACATGCTGGCCGATGCGCGGACTGGTCGGATGGTGTGGGAATAGGCAGTCAGTGGCCACTTCGCCCTACCCTCCTCTGGCGCTGCGTGCCAAATATGGCGGCATGCGTTTGGCATCCGTGCGGCTCGTCGCGCTCGCGCTCCTCTCATGGGCGCTCGGCGGCTGCAGCCTGTTCAACGGGCTCGACGTGAAGTCGGTAGCAACCTCGGTGCAGAAACCGAGCAACGTCGCGCTCTACCTGGCTGTGTCGGACGGCGACCAGCCGGTGACGGATCTGACGGAGCAGAACTTCCAGGTGCTCGAGAACGGCCAGCCCGTGGATCCGGAGCAGAGCGGCCTGACCCTGCTCGACCGCAACGTGGCCGCGGTGCACAGGACGCTACTGCTCGTGGACATGAGCGGGAAGGCGGACGACAAGGCGTCGCGCGCGAACATCGCGCGCGCGGCGGCCGGCTTCGTGGCGGACGTGCACAAGATCGAGGACGTCACCGTGTACGCCTTCGACGGCAGCCCGCAGCTTCGACTGATCGGCGAGTATCCCGCGAGCGCGGAGGACGGTCCGGACAACATCGAGGCGCTCGCCAACTTCGTGCCCAAAGACCCCTCGCGTGATCTCGACGGAGCCGTGATCCAGGCGCTCGAGCAGCTCGACGCGCGGCTCATGATCGTGAAGAAGCCGGTTCGCGTCGGTACGCTGGTGATCTTCACACGCGGCCCCGACCTGGCCGGACGCACGCCAAAGGAAAAGCTCTCGCAGGCGCTCGACAAGACCGGTCACGAGGTCTTCGCGATCGGTATCGGCAAGGACCAGGGCGACTTCGATCTCGATAGCCTCGGGCGTACCGGGGTCGTGAGGGCGTCTTCGGTGGGCTCGCTGGGAATCGCTTTCGAGAACGCTGCCAGCAGGGTCCGCAAGGACTACAACAAGTACTACCTCCTGTCATACTGCTCGCCGGCCCGTGCGGGACAGCGCGCGCTCCGCATCAAGGTCACGATGACCGACAAGCAGGGCGACCAGCACGAGGGCAGCTACTCGACAGAATTCGACTCGGCCGGCTTCGGTCCCGGCTGCAATCCGCGCGCGACACCGCGCTTCGTCGTGACCGCAAAGAAGGACAGCGGCAAGAAGGCAGCTCCCGCGCCGGAGCCGAGCGGAGCGCACAAGCCGCCCGCCACGCAGAATCCACCGCCGGCACCGGGGGGCGACCACGTCGTTCCGCCGCCGTCGAAGCCCGGCTACGCGCCGACGCCCGACAAGTAGCAGCCGCTCACGCCGGCTCGTCGCGTTCGAGCTCGCCGCGACGCCCGACCCGATAGGTGGTCCGATGCACACGGCGCCGCGGTTGTCGCACCTCCCGGGCGAGGTAGTCGAACGCGCTGCGGCGCTCGGCCAGCGCGGGGCGCGACTCCACGCGCATCAGTCGTGTTCGCGGCTCGAGTGTGAGCTCGATCCGGGAGCGCCACACGGTTCCCGGACCCGCTTCCAGCCGCTCGACGACCGCTCCCGGCAGCTCCGCGGCGTGTACCCAGGCGTCGCCCCGGCGCACCAGCCAGGCGACCTTCACTGTCCCCCGCTCCGCGATCGATTCGCTGCTCTCGAGCTAGACCCGGACCACCAGTGGACCGTACCAGAAAGCACGGCGGAAGGCCGGGCGCGGGAGCAGAACCGGTGCTGCTACGCGAGCCCGACCGGGATGACCGCACGCTCGGGCGCCGGACCTGGCCCGGTCAACCAGCGCACCGCGGCCCGCAGATCCGCGACCCGCTCGATCGCCAGATCGCCTCCGCGCTCGATGAACACGCGCCGCGGCTGCGCCCCGCGCGCTATGCCGAGCAGGGCGAGCCCCTGTGTGCCCGGACGCCGGCACAGTGCCTCCACAACCTCCACCACCATTCCGATCGGATAGCACTTCAGCTCGATCGCGAGCACCTCGTACTCGCCCGAGCTGACGGTGAGCACGGCATCGAACAGGCTCTCGAAACACTGCACGCCCATCCGCTTGAGCTGCGCATAGCCGTTCGACGTTCCGTTCCTGCTCTGGCCTGCCTTTCCGTTCCAGGCATGTGTGCCGGCCAGCACCACGCGCGGGGCCTCGCCGCCAATCGCCCTTGGCACCGGATAGCCGTAGCGGCGCATGAACCGGACCACCTCGGTGCGATGGAACCTGAGGTGGCGCCCCTTGGTGCGCCGGCCGTGCAGGTGACTGTGCTTGACCCAGTTGTGGACGGTCTTCCGATCCACGCCGAGGAGGCGGGAGATGTCGCCTGAGGTCAGGCCGCAGACGGGATCTGCATGACCGTTCACCAGCGCCATACTTCCGGCGTATCGGAATCCGGGCTGCCGCGCATCACCCCTGGGGGTGATGCCGATGCGCTTTGTTCTGGATTTCACTACCAAACGCCGCCCGACCGCACGGCCGGCAGAATGCTGGTTGACCCTGTCCGCAACGCCTGTTCTCCTCCCGCCTGGCTAACTGGACGGCACGCGAGTGGAGGAGAGGATGAGGCGGCTCTGCTGGACGTCGGCAATGATTGCAGGCACTTCCGTGCTCCTGGCCGCGCCGGCCGCGAGAGCGTCGAGCGCCATCGAGTTCCCCGACAACGGCGTGGCGCAGTTCTCCCGCGGTGGCGCCTGGCTCGCGACCGCTACCGACCCCATCGCCGGCTACTACAACCCGGCAGCTCTGGGGAGGCAACCCACCCAGCTGGGTCTGGGAGCAAATTTTTTCTTCCAGAAGATCTGCTTCAAGCGGCTCAGCGCCGGCGGACAGCCGACGGGACCGGGCGGCGGCTTGACGGACACGTACCCGGAAGTCTGCAACGCCAACAGCGGCAAGCCGAACGTCATCCCCAACCTGGCGTTCACGTGGCGCGCGACGAAAAAGCTCGGCATCGGCCTCAGCGTGCTTCCACCGTCGTCGTTCGGCACGCTCGACTGGTCTGGCACCGCGGCCGTGCCGCGCCAGGCCGGCGGCCGGACCATCGAGACACCGGTACCGGCCTCGCAGCGCTACCTGTCGATGGGAGTCGACGGCACCATCCTCTTGCCCACGCTGGCGGCCGGCTACAACATCACCGACCAGCTCTCCGTCGGCGCCGGCTTCGTCGCCGGCATCGCCATGCTCCAGCTGAAGTCGATGTCGGCGAGCAACGTGACCCCACAGGACTCGTTCACCGGCGACGCGCTGAGCACGCTCGACGTGAAGGATCTGTTCGTGCCGGGTTTCGTCGTGAGCGGGCTGTACTCGCCCACTTCCAACATCGACGTCGCGGCCTGGTACCGCTGGAGCGACAGCATCCGCGCCAAGGGCGACCTCACGGTGGAGTTCCCCTACTACAACGCGAGCACCGGCAAGGTCAGCACGCGGGCCACGACGACGCACTCCGCGGACCAGAAAGGCAAGGACGCGGCCAAGGTCACCACGGCGGTGCCGATGGAAGCGCGCATCGGCGCGCGCTGGCACATGCCGCGGAAGGGCGTCACGCCGCTCGAGAAGGAGCGCTTCCGCGAGGATGCGTATCCGACTCGCGATCCGCTGCGGGACGACCTGTACGACGTGGAGCTCGACCTGACCTGGGCCAACAACAGCGCCCAGGACAAGTTCCAGATCCGCTTCCCTCCCGGGATCCAGGTCTCCAGCGGAGTCGTCCCGTTCGGCGAGGTCCCGCAGAACAGCGACCGCCCAACCGGCTACCGCGACACGTTCGGAGCACGCCTGGGCGGGCAGTACAACCTGCTGGTCAACCGCATGGGGATCCGGCTCGGAAGCTGGATCGAGAGCTCGGCCAACGACGCGAAGTACCTCACGGTCACGGGCGTCCCGTCGTTGCGCGGAGGCTTCGGCGGCGGGCTGGTCTTCCGGATCGCGATGGTGGATCTCGAAGCGGGCTACCAGCACCTGTGGTCGGCCGGGTTCGACAACGGCGGCAACGGTGCCATCAAGGCGATCGTCGCCAACGGTCCGAACGGCTTCGGCAACCGCTCCAGCTACGCGGTCAACGGCGGCAGCGTGACCCAGCACGCCAACATCGCCTCGATCGGCGCCGTCGCGCGCTTCTAGCCCGTCGCGCGACCTCACCCGAAATCGCTGGGTCGCTAGCGCTCGCGACTTCCTGGTTGTGCGCACAAAAAAGACCAGGGGCGACCCGGTCACCCGGATCGCCCCTGGGGAATTCGCTTGTTGGTGGTGGACGCAATGCGTCCCGCGTCTTTCGACGGTCACCGACCCCGCAACAACGCCTGCCGGCGCCGTTGTGACATCATCGCATCAATGTGGATTCCACTGGCCGGACCCGCGCAGTTCGCGCTGGCTTGGCCCGGAGCAGGTGGCAGAGCTGTTGACTCGTACCAGCTTCGGCGGAAGTGATGACGGCGCGCCCCGCGGGACCACGCTCTCGCGCAATCGCGAGCGCTGACCCCCCTTGCCTTCCGGCTCGAGGAAGCCTTCACCGTTACACTCCGACCTCTGGCGCTCCGTGTCGTCGACCGCACACCGTCGAGCAGTTCCATTGACCGCCCGGCAGCTGACCACCGACAGCACCTTGCGATGCCACCGGGGCTTGATACGCCCGACCAGAACCGTCCCTGCGCCGCCCGGTCTAGGAGCGACGCCATGAACGATCCAGAGCGCCTTCCGTCGTGTCGAAAACCCGCGGCATTCCGCCGCGAGCTACAGCCGCTCTCCAGCGTTATTCACACAAGGAGAAAAGCTTCTTGCACCCGTTCACCTGGCTTGCTCCGTGACGCCGCGTCAACGGCCCCTCGGCTCCCACCTGGCTATGCCGCCCTCCAACCCGGGCCTTGCGACCGCGAGCGGGAAAAGCGGCCAGAGATGCATCCGACCGACTTCTGCAATCCACATTTCAAAGACGAGCACCCGTACTCCGTGTGAAGCCCGGATCGCTTGCGGAGCCTAGACCCCGTGGTCACCGGTGGGTTTCGCGTTTCACGCGCTCGACCCGCTTCGGTCTGCCGCCTCGAGCCCACGCCGGGTGTTGTCTTCCCGACCTGGGTCCGCGAGATGGCTGGACCTCTGACGCCCCTGTCGCCGCCGGTCGGCCGACAACGCCAAACAGCGATGCCTTCTGCCCGACGACCGAGACCGCCTTTCCCGTCGCTCCGTGAAGAGCGGTGGTTTTGGACGACCCGGGACGCCTTCCCTCGCCAAGGAGCCTTTCCGGGGCCCTTTGCCAGTCCCCGCGATGTCGCCACCGTGGATCTGGCTGTCGGCGCCTATTTGCCCTCGCGGGTTTCCCCGTTCGGGCTAGGCCCCGTCCACCCTCCGCAGCCGCAACCGCAGATGGCTTTTCTGGACCTGACGCCGCTTGACGACTTCTGCTTTCAACACGAAAAGCACGGGCACGCCGACGAACGGCTGCTCCTCGCGTGGACGGCGATTTCCCGTCTTCCACTGCCTCGTGCGGCAAAGCCGCCTCGGCTGCGAGCGGCGCGGCGAACGGGATTCGCATCCCGCGGCACCCGGAGGCGCCAGACCGCACCGGCCGGAAGACCCCGAGCTAGCTTGCGCGCAGCGGCGTAGAAGCCAACTCGAACTCTCCCGAGCTCCCCTTGTGTCGCCGACCAGTGCCGCGCCGGGCCTGGAACTCCCGGAACGCGATTCTGACCGGCCAAGACTCCCTTCCCACCTCTCGCGCGAACGATAGAGGCTTTCCGGAAAGCCAGGGGGGCCTGAAGTTACCCAGGAAGCTCTTTCCGGGAGCGCTACCTCCCGGAGAACCGCCGCGCCTCGCGGAGTCGAAACAACCGCTTGGCCCGGAACGCGCCTTTTTCCACCAGCCGGGCTGGCCCGCCTTGACGGGCTGACCAGTCCAGCTCGGCGGCGGCTGCCGTGCCCCGCTCCGGCTAGATACCGGGTCGAGTGACGACGCGCCGCAGCGCCCCTGAACAACCTCTACGAACAATCCATCCGCGGGCAGATGTGCCGCGAACTTCCAAGACCTCTTATGACCCAAAGCGACCAAACAGATCAAGAAGAAAATCACAAACAACCAAATAAAAGTTCTCCACAGGTTGTTCCCAACTTGTCCAGAGTGCGGCCTGCACAAGCTCTGGAGAACCTGGGGGCGGATCTAGATCCAGCATGATTCATACTAGAAATCAACCGCCAGCCGGGAGCCTGCCACGAACGCCGCCAGCCATTACCTGTTTATAATGATTATTTGATTAATCCATTTGAATGGCTGTTGATTACCGTTTGATCCCGGGCGTGACTGTCGCTGCCTTCAGGCGCTGTGGGAGCGCTCGTTCCACCCGCTCAAAGCGACTTCCCCCTACATCCACTCACAGGGTTTTGAGGTCAGCACCCGCTCCCCCTTCAGTTGGGGCGCGCGCTGCCGTTGATAGCGTCATGACCACCAACGCAGCCGCAGCGACACAGCCCAGGGACATTTCGGCCACATCGGTGGCGGACCGCGCATCCGGTCCGGCCGCAGCTCCGTCGCGGGGGCGCGTGCTGCTCGTCGACGACGACCCCGCGGTGCTGCGCAGCTTCGGGCGCACGATGCGTCACGCGGGCTTCGACGTCGAGGTGGCCGCAGACGGGCGCGAAGCGGTCGAGCAGGTCGATTGTGACGGCTTCGACGTGATCCTGAGTGACATCTCGATGCCGGGAATGGACGGCATCCAGCTCCTGCGCGAAGTGCGCGAGCACGACCTGCACGTACCGGTCGTGCTGGTGACGGGCGATCCGGCCGTCAGCACTGCTGTACAGGCTTTGGAGTACGGCGCGTTCCACTATCTCACCAAACCGGTCAAGGACAGCGATCTCCTGTCCATCACCGAGAAGGCCGTGCAGCTGCACCGGATGGCGCACATCAAGGAGCAGGCAGCGGCGCTGCTCGGCAACGCCGGCGCTCTCGGCGCCGATCGCGCGGGGCTGGAAGCCAGCCTGCGGCGCGCGCTGGACACGCTGTGGATGGCGTACCAGCCCATCGTGCGCGTCGAGGATCACCAGGTATACGGCTATGAAGCGCTCCTGCGCAGCGAAGAACCGAGCCTTCCCCACCCCGGAGCCGTCATCGATGCCGCCGATAGGCTCGGATGGCTGGACGAGCTCGGCCGTACGATCCGCGCGCGAGCCACCGAAGCGAGCGCCGCGTCTCCTGATCGCGGCATGCTGTTCGTAAATCTCCACACCACCGATCTGCTGGACGCCGACCTGTGGTCGCCGCACTCGCCCTTGTCGCGCATCGCCAACCGGGTAGTGCTCGAGATTACCGAGCGCGCCTCTCTCGACGAAGTGAAGGACGTACGACAGAGGGTGGCGACGCTGCGCGAGATGGGCTTCCGCATCGCCGTCGACGACCTCGGCGCGGGCTACGCCGGACTGACGAGCTTCGCACTGCTCGAACCAGAGATCGTCAAGCTGGACATGTCCCTGGTGCGGGACATCCACCTCACTCCGACCAAGCAGAAGATCGTGCGCTCGATGACTGCGCTGTCCAAGGACATGGGAATGCTGGTCGTCGCGGAAGGCGTCGAGAACGCGGAAGAGCGCGACATGGTCATCGAGCTCGGTTGCGATCTGCTCCAGGGCTATCTCCTGGCACGACCGGGGCGGCCATTCCCGGAGGTCACGTGGTGAAGCAGCCCTCGAGCCCAGCCCGGGCGCCTGGATCGGCTGGCGTGCCGGCCTCGCGCCAGGCGTGGCTGCCGCCCTCGGCGAGCGGCAGATATGCGCTCGCCCATCCGCCACCGACGAAGCCCGAGATGCCCGCGGTGCGCGTCGAAGCGCTCGCGTACTCCCTGCCTCCCGACACGTCCGCCATCCGTGGCCCCTCGCCCAGCGCCGTCACCGCCCCGGAGATGGCGGCAGTGCGGCCCACCGGCGACCGCGCGCGCGTCTCGTCGCTGCCTCCGTACGAGGACAACGACGAGATCACGGATGTCACGAAGATCGCGCGCAGGACCGACTACGGTGCGCCCACTTCCCTGCCGGCCGAGCGCGACCGCGCGCTCCTCTTGCGCATGGACGGCGTGAGCGCCGGTCAGGTCGAAACGCTCGGGGACGCGCCACTCACCATCGGTCGTCATCCGTCCAACGTGGTCACCGTCCACGATGGCGGAATCAGCCGCCAGCATGCGCGTATCGTCCACAAGCGCGACACCCATGTCATCGAGGACCTCGGCTCGCGCAACGGCACGTACGTCCAGGGACGTCGCGTCACGAGCGCCACTCTGAACGACAGCGACTGGATCCAGCTCGGCCCGAGGGTGAGCTTCCGCTACTCCATCACCGATGCCAAGCAGGAGCGACTGCTGCGCCAGCTGTACGAATCCAGCACGCGCGACGCGCTGACCGGCGCCTACAATCGCCAGTATTTCGGCGAGCGGTTGCGCACGGAGGTCGCGTACGCCGTTCGCCATTCCACCAACGTGTCGCTGGTGTTGTTCGACCTGGATCACTTCAAGCGCGTCAACGACAACTACGGTCACCTGGCCGGCGACGCGGTGCTCCGGAGCGTAGCTGCGACGGTTGGAGCACGCCTGCGGGCGGAGGACGTGTTTGCCCGCTACGGCGGCGAGGAGTTCGCCGTGGTGCTGCGGAGCATCGATCGCGCGGGCGCCCACCGCGTGGCCGAAAGGCTGCGGCGCTCCGTCGCAGACGCAGTGGTGAACCACGGGGGGCTGGCCCTCCAGGTCACGATCAGCGCGGGCTCGGTGGCGCTGTCGGAGTGCTGCCGCCCGACCGGCGTCGAGCTGGTCGGGCTCGCCGATCGCCGCCTGTACGTGGCGAAGGACGGCGGGCGCAACCGCGTCGTTGCCGGGGATTGACCCGCCCGCCTGGCCGGGCGGGCCAGAAAGCCGTCAAAACGCCGCCCTGTTGCAGAATCGCGACCGGCGATGTACAGGAACCGCCGTGGCCATCGATCTCGATTCGCTGAAGTCCGAACGCGACAAGTTGAAGGACGGCCTGCGGGAGCTGGAGGCCGAGCAGCGCAAGGTCGAGGCCGAGCTCAAGACCCTGCGCCAACGCGAGATCCAGACCAAGCGCGAGATCGAGGCGCTCGGGACCCTGATCGAGATCCACGAGGGGCGGACCGGCACCAAGGAGAGCGGCTGAGCCCGCTGGCTCTCGGCTAGCCGTCGTCCGCGCTCTGTGCAGCGGGAGCGACGGCGGCCAGATAGCCGCTGCTGATCTCCGGCCCGGACGGGCGCGAGCGCCCTCCGCCCGCGGCGAACGCGTCCACCACCTCGGCCAGCTTCGGCTCCGGCAGCTGCTCCGGCAGCTCGCGCACCGCGCCGGGTGCCGCCAGCTCCTCCACGTGCAGCGTCTGGGTCGGGAACGCGAACGACACCCCGACGTCGCGGGCCAGCCGCATGATCTCCAGCATCACGTTGTGACGCTGGCGCAGCTCATCCGACCAGGAGGCGACCTTGAAGAAGAAATAGACCATCACGTCCAGCGAGCTCGCGCCGAACCCGGACATGTGGACCTCGTAGTAGTCCTTCCGCGTGTGTTCATTGGCCTGGATAACGGCCCGGACGCCCTCCACGAACGCCTGCATCTGCTCCGGCGTCGTGTCGTAGGTCAGGTTCAGCGTGAAGAACGTCCGCCGGTACTCCCGCACCCCGTAGTTGTCGATGTTCGCCTCGGTGAACTTCGCATTCGGAACGGTGACCAGCGAATTGTAGAAAGTGCGGATCCGCGTCGAACGGAACCCGACCTCCTCCACGATGCCCTCGACGCCGCCCACGGAAACCCAGTCGCCGATCTGGAACGGGCGATCGATGAAGATCATGATGCTGCCGAAGAAATTGGCAATCGTGTCCTTGGCAGCCAGCGCGACCGCCACGCCGCCGATGCCCAGTCCTGCTAGGAGCGACCCGACGTTGATGTCGAGGTTCTGCAGGATGAACAGGATGCCGGCGATGACCGTGAAGACCTTGAGCGACTTGCGGACGAGCGGGACGAGCTGGTCGTCGAGCTTGGACTCGGTCTTCTCGGCCTTCTCCATCATGCGCTCGGAGAAGACGTCGACCAGGCGATACGCCGCCCACACGATCGACACCACCACGAGCATCCGGACCACGACGCTCACGACCAGAGCCGCCGGTGCCGGCAACCCCAGCTGCGGGTAGAAGGCCCGCAGCATGATCGCCATCACCAGCGTGGCGCCCGGCGACGCGAACACGTCCACCAGGCGCGTGGCCCAGGCGTGCTCCTGGACCAGATGCCGCACGCGGCTGTTGACGACGGCCTGGATGATCTTCCGGACGACCAGCGCCAGGATGACGACCAGGAACAGCGCCAGGTACTGCCAGATCGTGACGCCGAAGACCTTTCCGTGGAAGGACTCGGGCAAGCTGCCGGCGATGCGCTCGACAACCCCCGGAAGCGGCTTGGCCGCCGCCGCGCCGGCACACATGAGGAGCGCGAGCACGACCTGGCCCTGGAGCAGCATTCGACGATTCACTGGTGTCCTCCTTTTCTGCATTACGAGCGCGTCTTGCCCAGCTCGAGGATACGCTTGAAATGCGCGGCACTGACCGGGACGACGGAAAGACGCGAGCGCTTGATGAGCGCGATATCGGAAAGACCTGGATCGGTCTTGATCGCGGCGAGTGTGACGGGCGCATCGAGCGCCTGGACCGGCTCGATGTCCACCACCGACCAGTCGCCCTCGCTAGCAGTCGGATCGGGGTAGGCCACGCGCGCCACGCGCGCCACGCCCAGCACCTGCTTGCCCTCGTTCGAATGGTAGAAGAGCACGAGATCGCCCTTCTTCATCGCTCTGAGGTTGTTGCGGGCCTCGAAGTTGCGCACGCCGTCCCAGTACGTGCGCTTGTCCTTGACCAGGTCGTCCCAGGAATACTTGTAGGGCTCGCTCTTCACGAGCCAGTGCTTCGTCGCCATCTTTCGCTTCCTCGTGCGAGGACCGCACGGGCCCCGCGCAAGGCTTACACGAAAATCGCGCTCGGCTTAAGCCGGCCGCCAGCTCCTTTTTGGGATCGCCGCCTACTTGGTGCCGTAGGTGAGCTGGTACGGGCTGCACATCGAACCCTTCGCAGGGTCATCGACGAGAACGTCGATGGGCCCCGCTTTGCCCAGCAGACACGACAGGCGCGCCCGGACCGCGATACCCGTGCCACAGCATCCCGACAGGCCTGCCACTTTGGTGTGCGCGCCGGACAGGCAGCTCAAGTTGGAGCCCCCGTTGCCACACGTCGGGAAAATGCAGACCCTGAGCGACGACTCGCTCGTCGTCGCAGTGAGCGTCGGAATGCTACAAGTGGAGGTGGAGATCTTGTAGCGGTACCAATCCTGGTCCGACGAGCTGGAGATGACGCCCTGAACGCTCTTGCTCCCACCGCTGCAGGCCACGTTGAACAACCCGGTAGCGGAAACCGGGGTGTCGTTCGGCTCCGGGTAGGGGTCGTTGCAGCTCGAGAAACCGGCCGCCCCGTCCACACCTGCGTCGCTTCCCGAGGTGCCACCCGTGCCGCCCGTGCCGCCCGTGCCGCCCGTGCCGCCCGTGCCGCCCGTGCCGCCCGTGCCGCCACCGCCATCGAGCCCAGCGTCGCCGGCGTCCACTCCACCGTCGGTATTGGTGGGACAGCCCGGCAGAACGGTCACGGGCCGCACGGTGCCGTGGAAGTTCGCCTGCTGCGCATCGAACCCGATGCCGACGGAGAGCGCGTCGCACTCGGCCTGCGGCGAGATCTTCCCGTTGGCGAGGATGTCGGCAAACTGGGACACGTAGCCGGTCATCAGGTTGTAGTTGGTGCCGACCCCGGGCGCGTTGGCACACAGCCCCAGCGCCTCGAACCCGGACACGAGATCCTGGATCGACGAACGCCCTGCGATCGTGCCGTCAGTGAGCTCCCAGACGTCCTTGTCGGACTTCTCGAGCTTGCCGGCAACCACGCCACCCTGCATCTTGAGGGGGAAGGCGCGGGTTACGCCGTTGTCGCCCGGGAACCAGAACAGCACGTTGTCCGGCAGCTGCGCGACGATGTAGCCGTCGCGCACATAGGCGGCCGGGTCGTTGAGGTCCGCGTCGGGCAGCGAGCCGTCCTGCCCCACGGTGCCCTGGAAGGTGTCCGGCTGGATGGTCCACGCGCCCCCTCCCTGCCACCAGCACTGCTGCGTCTTCCACGTCTGGTTCGGGTCAACCTTCTGGCACTGCCAGGGCGGCGGAGTCTCCAGGCCCGGCGAGGGATACAGGTCGACGCGGACCTGGCTGTCGTTGGGCTGTCCGTCCCATTCGGAGATGCGGATGAGGAAGTTGTAGTCGCCGCGGCACAGCGCGCAGTTGAAGCCGGCGTTGCTGAGGCCGTACTTCTCGCTGATGTTGGGGAGCGAGACGGCGGTTTCTTCCAGCCTGCCGAAGGTGTTGTCCCGGCACTCGTGCCCGTCGTAGGGGATCGTCGCAGTGCGCGGGTTGCACGGTTGGGGAGGAGTATCCCCTGTCGTCTGGCAGGTGTCGGAGTTGGTGCACATTCCGTCGAGGTCGAAGCCGAGGCTCTTCCAGGGCGGATTCTTGTCGGACCCGGGGTCGCCTTTCCGGTCTAGCGCGCCGAGCGCCATGCTGCGCAGCGCGAGAACGATCGGCTTGATGCTCGGTCCGTCGGCGTTCTTCGGGGCGTCGTCCGCGGTCGGCACGCCGGCGGAGACACAGCCCGTCTTCTTGCTCTTGTACGACCACCAGCCGACGCCGCTGCCGTATTGGCTGGGGTTCACCGGCACGTGGTCCGACCCGCCCAGGAGCGAGTCGTTGTAGACGTTGCAGGCGACGAAACCGGCCATGGCAGCGAGGAGCAGAGCGCCGGCCAGCCTCGAGAATCGCATCCCACCATTGTAGACGATTTTCCGGGAAATCTGCTCGGCGGCGCGCCACGAAGGCAACCGGGGCTTCAAACCCGCGTGATCAGGGCATGTACGGGTTCTTGGGGGGCCCGCACTTCTGCAGGCTCGATACTGTCACCGCCGGGCCCGGCTCCACCGTCAGGGCCTCGAAACCAATGCCTACGCTCAGCGAGTCGCAGCCAGCCGACTTGCTGTTCGCAGCGTTGGCCAGCACGTCCGCGCTGCTGTCCAGAAGGTCCGTTAGCTTCTTGTATTCTGCCGCGGACACCGGCTGGACGGGGGTCACCGTACCCGAGTCGCAGAACCCCACGTCGTTGAAAGACTGCTCCAGGTCGCTCTTGCGGATGCGGCCGCTGATGAGCGCGTCGTCCAGGGCCCAGACGTTGTCCTGGTTCACGAACAGACGCCCGGTCACGAGACCTTCCTGCAGGACGAGTGCGAAGCCGTTGTGTGCGCTCTGGTCGCCGATGAGACGCAACTGTTCGCCGTTGGGGATGTGAGCCACCAGATAGCCGTCGCGCACGAACGCGGAGGGATCGTAGACCGTCTTGGCGTCCAGCAGAGTGCCCAGCGGGTCGATGGCGCCACCGAGCCCGGCCTGGTCCACCAACCACGGCGCGCTCGAAAGCCAGACAATCTCCCCCTTCCACGCCTCGTCGCCCGCACATTTCCAGGACGGCACGGTCGAAAGCCCCGG
>Ga0114931_10002784_pt1 | contig 22232 bp, 23 predicted proteins | sample 2SBtaG_FD_89579 | JGI IMG/M metagenome (GOLD analysis project Ga0114931, IMG submission 89579) | Deep subsurface microbial communities from Kolumbo volcano to uncover new lineages of life (NeLLi) - 2SBTROV14_V59a metaG | ecosystem: Environmental > Aquatic > Marine > Volcanic | place: Kolumbo... | reverse complement strand
TAGAGAATTAGCGAAGAGCAATGAGATCAGCATCGTTCTAACCACTCACCTAATGGAAACTGCTGACAAACTCTCCGATCGAATAGCCATCATTGATCAAGGAGAGATCAAGGTGGTGGATACACCGAAGAATCTCAAGGAGAGATACGGTTCAGGCGAGACTATTCAAATCCAGTTAGACGAGGAGAGTCACGACAAATATGATTTGGTAAAGGAAGTCTTATCCGAGAATTATCCAAACACCTCCCTGCATCTCAATACATTCAGAATTGGAACATCAGATGCAGTTGGTGATCTCTCTCAGGTTCTTGAATTGGTACAAAGCATTGTCGAGAAGAAGCGTATCCTTCAAATCAGTATCAATGAGACAACACTCGAGGACGTCTTCATAAAAATTACAGGGAGTGCGTTGAGAGAATGAAATCAGTGAAAAGATTCTATCTGCTTTACCTCTCCAATTTGAGAGTCACATCACGAGTGAAAATTGTCCTCTTTTTCACTATTATATTCCCACTTGTCTTCATAGGGATTTTTGGAATTGCATTTCAGGCTGGTGACCCTTCAAATACAACGATAGACCTTGCGGTGGTAAATTTTGACAGTCGAATCCCAGATGATGGTAATGTCTACCGTAATATCAGTGGAATTATGATTGCAGATGACTACTATTCCCAGAGTTACCTTGACATTCTCTCAACTGTCACCTTCGAGGATAACAAAACTCTGATTTTCGAAATCACTCAATTCAACGACATCGACTCAGCTATGAAGCGGGTTGAGAAAAGAGATTATGGTGCATTACTCGTGATTCCAGAGAATTTTACAACTGCAACTCTAGCTAGTAGAAGATCGCTCTTCGAAGCTTCAATTCCCTTCGACTGGTCATTCTACCCTTTAACAAATTACACAACAGTGCTAAGTGTCAGAGGTGATTCAACACTTGTATCCTACACAATTGCAAGCACTGTGATCCAAGCGGTGACTAAAGGCTTCTTCACGCTCAACATGGTGGAGGCTATTGGTGCCACAGTTTCGCTCGACGGAACACTGACGACATCTGGTCTTACTGTATTTGACTATACAGTCCCAGGACTAGTGATCTTTGCAATCCTCTCAAATTTGGGGACAGTCACATCGAGTGCTCTTCGAGATATGAGAGAAGGGCAATTCGACCGATTGAAATTGACCAAAATGAGGGCTTCTGAGTATCTCTTAGCAATTATTCTTAGTCAGCTGACAGTCTCTGTCATCCAAATTCCTCTCATGTTTGCAGGTGCGATCCTCTTTGGATTTCCAATTAGTATCAAACTCCTCTATGCATTCATCTTTGGACTTCTCGTCAGCCTCTCTGTAAGTGGAATTGGAATACTCCTCGCTGCATTTGTCCGCTCGATAGAAGCCGCTTCTGCTCTGACAGGAATAGTGAGCACACCAATGGCCTTCTTGGCGGGTGCATTCTTCACAATGCCTAATCCAGCCCTTATTCCAGCTGGGTCAATTCTCGGATCACATGAATTTGGAGTCTTTGATCTAATCCCTGCACGACCTGCAATAACTGCCCTTAGAGTGGTACTCTTGACCGACCAAGGTATGGCAGGCGTATGGTATGAGTTCTGGCTCACGACTGTACTTGTTATTTTCTATATGATTTTAGGCATATATCTCTTCAGTAGAAAACATCTGAGGGCTCGTTGAATCCCAAATATTATCAATGTCCTATTCTCAAATTCAATGTGGAGTTATCCTTCTATAATTATCTTTTTTGGATACTTTTCCCTTATGTAACAATTATCATTGCTGCTCTCGCAGCTAGAAGGGAATATCCACCTTGGGTTGTGAGGAAGATTATCCACATCTTTGGACTTATCACTGTGAGTCTAATTGTCGGACTCAATACATTCCTCGATGCATTCATTATTGCTACTATATTCTCTTTGCTATTTCTCCTCCTCTCATTCTCAGGAATTTTACCTCTCTACCAATTTCTTGTTGACAAGGGGACAAGAGATGGTGAATCTAAAAACATTGCCTACCTCAATAGCATGCTTACTGTACTCGTAGGTCTCATTCTCATGATGATATTTGTGGAGAATGTCTGGATATTCATGGCTAGTATGCTCTCTATCGCAATAGGTGATGGATTAGGTGAGGTTATTGGTAGGACTCTTGGTCATCATCCTTACAAGATAATTAGGCACAAGACAATCGAAGGATCCATAGCAGTCTTCCTAGGAACAGTTATAGCTCTAGTCTCTCCTTACTTGTTAGCTTTTGGAGCTATTTCTTTTGGGATAATTTGGATATTCTTATTTGTTGCATTGGGCGTAACTATTTTGGAGGCATTAAGTTGGGCATTCACCGACAATATAACAATCCCCTTATTTGTCGCTCTGATGCTCTCCTTAGCAACTTGAGGTTTTAATATGTTCTGGCGAAGGAAGAAGAAAGACGAGAGAGAAGAGCAAAAAGTTGAACTCACATATCCAGACTTACAGACATTTGAGAAATGGGTGAGTGTGATGATACGAGGATTGAAACTTGAGGAGGGAAAATTCACCTTCGTTGCCGCATACGGTGGTGTCCTCCTCTTCATCAAGGGTGAAGGATTGTCTTGGATGCCTTACAAGCAGATACAAGATGTCATGAAGAAGGTTGATAGTGGGGATTTGGTGAAGAATTCAGTCGTGCTTGGAAGTGTGGTTGCAGCATCTGTCGTTCACGTAGCCATTCTCCCCATCTTCGTAATCGATCGATCTCTCAGTGGACTCTACAGATTCTACTCAGATGAACCTCCAAAGAAGGTACAGATGTATCTCCACAGCCTCATAGATTTGGTTGAAATCCGTAGGATCAAGCTCAAAGCATTCTCCAAAATCAATCAAAATCTTCCTGCAAATGCTCAATCCGGAAATGAAGCAGTCCAACTTACTCTTAGATTGAAGTACTTTGATGAAGTGGAACTCACAACACTTGAAAAAATATCCGATTCACTGAAGAAGTTCGTAATCGGATCGACTGAATCCAAATTTACCCTCCCCATCACTCCAGATATTCTCGTTTTGGTAGATGCACTTGAGGCAGATGGTGCGAACATTGAATTTATTGGAATTGACAGGGATACTATTGCAGGTATTACAATCCCAAAGGATGAGTCTTACCTAGTCGAAGATGAAGACTAGCTGTACCCCACAATGAGATCCACTTGTTTCCAAAATTCAGGATCATTTGAGAAGCGTTCCAGAACCTCCTCCAGTAATTTAGGATCTGATCTCAGTTGGTCGATAAAGGTGTTTGGCCACGCAGCGACAATATGTATATTGCCATTTGGTAATGCACCAAGCAGAAATCCTACTTTCTGCTGATTCTCCTGTACGACCCCGAGTAGCATCCAGATCGCGAGATTCGTCACGTCCTCATTGGAATCTGAGATGATCTTCTTCAGATTCTTGAATAGAGAATAGTGGTCTAACTTTGCCGTTTTCACAATTATTGAATCAATAAATTTTCTCTCAATTGTAGGCTCTCCCAATAAATTTGAAGTGTCTGTGAAAATAAGTTCCATATCATCATCATCATCCTCTTCCACTCCTTCAAGAACGATTCTCCAAATCGCTTTCTCATCGGTCTCATCCATCCTGTAATACCCTAGAATTGTCTATATAAAACACCACACTGATCGAACCTAAACATCTGCAAACTAGTTTGAAGCAATTTTGAAATTTAGGCGGTAAGGACGATAAGAATTATAATATCACCTCGGTTAATTCAATTGTGTCAGCTCAAACTCCCGGTAGCATTCTCAAATTCAATGAATTTAATGACAAGGACAAAGCATATACTATTAGACTCGTGAGTGGTATTCTAGGTGGAATCATTGCAGGACTCATCACCGGACCTATGATGGCATCTGGTGTTGATGCAGGAACTTTTGCAACTACAGGATGGGCAGTCTTCTTTGCTCAGAGCTTCGCTCTAGCATACCTTACAAAAGTAATGTACGACCTTGGAGACTGGAATTTTACGAGAGTGTGGAGACACGCAGTTCTTATGAACTTTCTTATGTACCTGTTCTTCTGGATACTTACATTCGACTTCTTCTTATAACTACCTCTGACTTCCCACCTATTTAATTGCAAAATCCAACATACTCTGATTTCTCCTCACAAACCGAGTCTAATTCCTTCAAAACCCTATTCCCCATTCCATTTACTCTTTCTCAGATACTTGTGCGAATCCTGAATATTAGCGATATACATTAGAAGAGCTACGACAGACCAAGTTTATGAAAATCGAAAATGTCACAGTTATCGGTAGTGGCCAAATGGGTGCAGGAATTGCACTCGTATGTGCTACCAGTGGATACAACGTAAAGATGAATGATATTGAGCAGAGATTCATTGATGGTGGGATGGAGAAGAATATTCACTGGTTGGACAGACAAGTGAGTAAGAAACGTATGATTCAAGAAGAACGTGATGCTTCAGCCTCCCGACTCACTGGTGTTCTTGATCTTCAAGATGCAGTCAAAAATGCTGATCTTGTCATAGAAGCAGTCATTGAGAACATGGATGTCAAGAAGTCTCTCTGGTCAAACGTGGGTAAATTCGCTAAAGACACCTGTATCTTTGGGAGCAATACATCTTCTCTGTCAATCACAGAGATGGCGACAGCATCAGGTAGACCTGATAAATTCCTTGGGACACACTTCTTTAATCCCCCCGTTATTCTGAGATTGATCGAATTCATCAAAGGTTACAGTACTTCATCAGAGACGATGGAAACAGCTACCGAATTTGGAAAGTCAATGAATATGGATACTGTAATGGCAGCTGAAGCACCCGGATTCATTGTTAATAGAGTACTCATGCCATTCCTCAATGAAGCTTATTTCGCTCTACAAGAGGGTGTTGCAACCAAAGAGGACATCGACAAAGCAGTTAAACTTGGTCTCAATCATCCTATGGGACCACTGACACTCAGTGACTTTATCGGCTTGGACACCGTTCTTTACATCTCCGAGTACCTGCACAAAGAGTTAGGTGAGGACAAGTATCGACCCTGCCCTCTCCTCAGAAAGATGGTTAGAGCAGGTAAACTCGGTCGAAAGAGTGGAGAAGGATTTTACAAATATACTTGATTCCAGTATAATCGATATTTCAAGCTCATCAAATAATTTGTGTGTATGATTCGATATTTTTCCAATACAGTTTTATCAGATTGGCATGTGACATTGCATTCATCGTTTGAACAACCAAATGGATGTGTAACTTAATTGCTGAATCCTCATGAATTAGAGTAGATATCACATCTCCTTCAAAACGCTTATAGCTATACTTGAATGCAGTATCCTATGAATACACTCTCCCAACTTGCCATAGCTGTAGAGGATATTGATTCAGCTCGAAGTTTTTTCCAATTACTTACGGGAAAGGAAGTCTCACCATCTCACAATGTAGAGTCCCAGAAAGTAAATGTAGCATTTATAGAGATGGGTGATACCAAAATCGAGCTACTCGAACCAGCCGCAGAACAGACTCCAATCACCAAATTTCTCCAGCAGAGAGGTGGCGGTATTCACCACATGGGTATCATGACTGAAAGATTTAATGAGCTCATTGATGAGCTCAGATCTGTTGGAATACGAACCTTGGGAGATCCCATCAAAGGTGCAGAGGGTCATAGAGTACTTTTCCTCCATCCTAAAGACACTTTTGGTGTGCTTATTGAATTGGAGGAAAGACTGAAAGAATGAGCGTCTTTGTAAGGTTGCTCCAAGCAAAATTGGAGAATTTAGGGATAGAAGACTGGAAGGTGTACCATTATCCCTCAGTTGGATCCACTAATGATGAAGCTAAATCACTTCTCAAATCACATCAAAATGTCGTTGTGTTCGCGGAGATTCAGAGGAAGGGTAGAGGTACTAATAACAGAATATGGGAATCACCTAGAGGGGGAGTGTGGATCTCCATCGCAACTAGAACTCCCTTACCCATTTATGACTATTCAAGTATCATCGCCAATCGACTTACGAGTATCTATTCTGATATTACTGACAAGGTATGTGTTCACAAACCTGCGAATGATATACTTCTCAATGGTAGAAAGCTAGCTGGGATTCTAGTGGAAACTAGAATCTCAGGTTCAAGCATCATTGAGCTAGTGGCTGGAATAGGTGTAAATGTGTATAATGAGTTACCTGATTATCTAAAGGATGTGGGGATTGCGATGTCTGAGGTCACTGTCTCCACTTCAGTTTTTGAGGTAGCACAGGAGACAGCCCTTGAAATAATTCTATTGCTCCGAAGCTTCCTGAATTAGATCCAAGTATCCCTTCCGAATCTGTTGCTCGACCCTAATACCAAGCTGGATCGCATAAGCTTTGAGCTCATTTACTTTGGGTTCTACCTCATCCCTGCTCTCAACAATCGATTCTATTTCAACATAATACCCCAGCTTCTCTACATTGTCAATGGAGATGGTATATTCCGTGTGTGTCCAGTTCTCACGAGTTTTTTTCACCTCCGCAACAATCTCAAGACCAAGTACTTCAAGAATGTGAACCATATTTTCATGTGAATCTATGCGGATATTGATCTCCTCCCTTGTCTTTGATTCCTTCGATAATTTGGGACCCTTATAGGTAAGCTCCGCCCCTTCGAAGAGATCCGTATCTCTTATGCGAAGTGCCCTGTCCGTATTCTTAAAATCCATCACTTCAGAATTTAGGTAGTAATCTGTCATCTTCTCCTTGTTGAGAAAAACTGCTCCCAACCTCCGGAGTCTATCATTAAGCTCAGAACGTGATTTAATCTTGAATTTTAACTCGACTTCAAAAGGCATTCTTATTTTAAATGATGTCTCAATTTATAACATTTGATTTAATTCAATTCTATCCTGCGAATTTTCTGAACAACGATTTTCTAATCCTCCTCTATGAAAATCCAACAAAGAAAAGTAAATCATAGTCTCAATCCCTCTATTCAGTTAGTCTCCACCTATTGTAATTCACCTTCAATGTCTCTCGGACGCATGATGTCATTCCTCTTACCGCTCTCAAACGCGCCTTCTGGTGAATGAACTATAGCTTTTCTTCCATTAACTCCTCCAAGGAAATCATCGAGTGAATCTGCAGTTGAATGTCCTGATAGTTTAATCTTGTAGATCTGTTGTTTGTACTCTGCTTTTAGTGATGGATTCCCATTCAATAGATGATATCCAAACGTGTTAGGACTCTGGTATCCACAGAATACCACCCCGACGTCATCATCATCCTTGGTTGAATTTAGGATCTGTCTTGAAGTACCAGCCTGGAGCATCCCATTACCAGCAACGAGTATTGTCCCATCCTTGAATTCTTGGGGAATTATTGCTGGCGCTAATTCTACATTTTTTCTCTTAATCGATAATTTCAGCTCTCGAATGAGACGTCCACCCATACCAACAACCAGTATCTTTCTGTCTTCAATCGATTCTTGAGAGAGGAGTTTATACAGAATCTCCTGTGTTCTTCCCATAGCAAATGCAGGGATAATTACTCGTTTATGATCCTTCAGAACTTGTTTAAGCTCAACAGTCCCGATAGCTTCCTCGTATTTTCCGTAGTTAGTTCCATCGAAGAGGAGTGTATCTACATCATCCACTGGGAATTCTGCTCCAGAAAAGAGCTTACTTCCTTGAAGATTGAAATCACCGGTATAGAACAGTCTTTTCGTCCCAATCTCAATGTCATACCCCACTGATCCGAAGAGATGGGATGCATTGAAGGCTTTTACTTTCACATTGGGAAGTGGGTGAAATTCCTCATCTGTACCAATCTCTATATGATTCTCTAGAGCATTTGTTATATTAGCTTGAGAGGTGATCTCCCTGACAAATGGGATTGAACCAATTGCATTCCTCTCCCAATTCCTTGTGAGAACATTCCTCGTATCTCTAAAAAGCATCTGAGACATTACTTTGGTGTCTCTCGTTCCAAACCAGGGAGTTTTAGAAAGAAGTCCAGATTTTCTGAGCAGAAAGGGAAGAGCACCTGAATGATCTAAATGCGCATGAGAGAGTAGTACTGCATCTATCTTCTCAGTAAAGGCTTTCCACCTTGGGATCCTATTGTTGACAACTGTCATCCCGTAATCAAGAAGAAATGAACCACTTCGGGTCTTGATGTAAATCCCAGAATGTCCAATTCTCTCCCCACCTGGGAAGAAGATTTTGAACCACTCCTCAGTCTCAGGTCTTGAATAGGCATAACTGAATGCTTTCTCTTGAACAATATCTTGGGGGAAAATACTAAATGCGTTCGCATCTACACTTTGTGGCGGTATTTTGGATAACTTAGATCCATAGACCTTGTAAGAAGTCGGAAATTGCTGCAAAAAATCGTCCTTCCTGCTAACTTTCTCATCTAAATCCTCCCAGCTTTCAGGTTCAAGGTCATTAATTTCCGATTGTATGAGCAATTCTACTAGTTTACTCCGAAGATCCGGGGCAACCCAGAAGAGAAGCTCTTTAATCTCTTCCTTACTCTGGTTGGAGTAGTCCAGAGTTTCATCCCAAAATTTCGCTCCTGATATTTTCCCATCTAAGTCTAACCAGTGAATCTTATTTTCTACTGTGCCAAAGTATTCCTCATAGTATTTTACCAGTACTGCAGGACTTGGCATCGGATAAACTAGGTAATACAGGGACTCAGATACGGTTTTAATAAACTCATCAAAAGTCGAATCGAAATTAAAGAGGTAGATAGCCACATCCATGGCATTTTGGTCATCGATTTGTGCCAATGAGACAAATAACTTGAAGGTACTGAGCATCTCAACCTCTGTAAATATACCCTGCTTGAAAAGATATGATCCGATCGCCAATACATGATCCTGCCATTCTAAATTTTCAAGATCTGTCTTCATCCATAATACTTCTCGAATGTGGGTAGCAATACTGCCATCAGTGTCTAAAATTGCAGGGGACCCCTTAATATGCTTCCACTCTTCTGAAGGATCGTTCTCAAGTGTTCTGAGAACGCCAGTAGATTGTGCTTTCAATAAGTAGCCTTATTCATCCTTCAATTAAATGTATTCATTTTTTGAAGAAACTATACTCCCGCTTCCATGCATCAATCACAACTTCAAAAGGGTAAATCATATCCGGGTCTGAAATGCTAGGTGTGCTTATGAGTATCTGGTGTCGTAGAACAATTTGACCGTGAATCATAGACCAAAGGGTATTGGTAAGTTTATCCCTAATCTCCCACAATTCATGGGGATTCTGAACACCATGAGCCCTGAGCATTTCTTGCATCTTAAATTTTAAGATAAGGTAGCTAAGTCTTGTTTCTTCATCGAGAAAATCAATTTCATTATCTTTCCGGTAAAGAAGATTATAGAGATGTGGATACTTGCCTGAGAATGTGAAGAATACGTCTATAATTTCATAGATACCGTCCAGAAATGGTTGTACTGGACTGATTTTGTTGATTTCATCCTGAAGTTTAGTAAGCCCCTCATTTACAATAGCTTTGAGGATATCACCTTTTGTTCTATAGTAAGTATATAATGCCGCTGCAGTCGTGTTCAAACTTGCTGCTATATCCCTCATTTTGATTGAGGAATAACCTCCCTCCACAAATGCCATGGTAGCTAGTGACAGAATCTCTCCTCTCCTTACTGCTTTTGCTTCCTTTGATCTACGGCGTGTTTGTTCGGGTTTTGTGGTATATTCTTCCATTGATCTAATATTACATTATTACTAGGAGATATAATATTTATTGTACAAGGTAGATTTAATCCAACCAAAATTCACAAAAATTAATATTATGAATAGAATAAGTAGGTTAAATATTGTGAGATACACTTACAACTGCCAAACTGATTACAGCTGAACATCAGATTCCTTCAAGTCAAGGTAATGATTGGTAAGAATAAGAATGAGAGTAATAATTGCTCCCGCGGATATAATGAATTTCAGCGTCTGGAACGGTATCATGTTTGTTTCGTATTTCATCTCCCTAAAAAGCTTACTTTGCAAACGCATTTGTTGAATTGTCCTCTGACAATCCTTAAGAAAAGCCTGTTGCACAATTCACTGAGGGTATATTAAGTCTGTAGGATCAAAGGTTTCTGATTTGACTGAAATCAAATCCTCCGTAGACTAAGCTGAGATGGAATCGAATGATCTTTCAAGCAAAGGGTTTGTAGTTGACTAACAAACACAAATTATGAACCCTCTTGTTCTAAATGAGTTTCTTCAAGTTCCCAAATCGATTCTTAATGGTAAGTTCCCTGAGCCAAGAAAAATGAGTAAAAGAGACCGTCCGGGAATCGATTGCTTCTGGGTTCTTGCTGGTATATGCGTTGTCACCAAATCAGAAACAAGACACTCTTGATCCCATTTTGTGGTATAAGTACAAAATACTCTTAGAGGAGGTGAATGCAAGCTGGAATAATTATGTAACAACCATTTAAAGAAACTAATTTATGATATTAAATACACATAAACTTAGAAAATGTTAAACGAAAAAATAAATTTTCCTACACTGATTCTGTAATATTCATTGATATGTGCTCTAATGCATGAATTCTGCGGTATATTTGTATATATTTTTATATAAGCTTTATCCGTAAAAACATTAAGGTTTTTTTATATATAATTTCAGCTAGCTCCGTATGGGTAAATCCACTGCACTAATATTCCTCATTTTAGTTGGTTCTTTGATGGGAAATAGTGTACCTATTCACACCAGCAGTGTGAGCGTGGATGTTGGTTATCAGTGGATCTGGGATGAGGTGGCTACCACTGGGACAAGCGACATAAATGGCGATGATGTCCTTTCTTGGGGGTCTTCTCTCGGTGCTTACTATAATTCAACTGAGATTATGTACAAGTTAAATGATGCAAAAAATCACTTTCCTGATTTGGTAAGTGTTTTTGAGATTGGGAAAAGTTATCAAAATAAATCCATTCTAGCAGTCAAAATTACAGCGCCGAACACACGCACTCTCCAAGTAAAATATGAGACAGCTGTTGTTGGTAATCATCATGCCAGGGAGGCAATTACCGTAATTGATGTTCTTCTGTATATGGATCGAATTCTCTACCTCTATTCAGAAGGTGATAGCGTAGTAACAAATCTGCTAGAAGAAGCAGAGATTTATCTTGTCCCTACCCTCAATCCCGATGGTCTTGATGCTTTGTATCTTAATCCTTGGATAAGGAAGAATATGCAACCTATAGATGATGATGGAGACAATACTACCGTGGATCAGTCCGAGATTCGGGATGTAAATGGAGATGGATATATTGCTCAATACTACAGTTACAAATATGGTGGATACCTCTTTGAAGGTGTCGACGGACCTGACAATGATACTTTTGCGGGTGAGGACAACTGGGGTGGAGTAGATCTCAATCGAAACTATCCATTTCAGTTTATCGGAGATGGATCGAGTTCTAATCCGAGGGATATGAATTATCGAGGTCCAGCACCACTGTCTGCACCTGAAACTCGTGCATGGGTGAACTTTGCGAATAATCATACATTCTTTACTGCAGTGAGTCTCCACTCTGGAACCGAAGCAATAGTTACCCCTTGGAGTTACACAGATAAACCTGCTCCAGATCAGGCAGAGTTCAATTATATAGTCAATGAATTGAAGAAGAAATCTGGCTTTCTAGAATGGAGTGAACTTCCCTATTCTTACAGTACAAATGGTGAATGGGGAGATTGGATGTACGGAGTAGATAATACTCTCGCGGTAACCTTAGAGACGTATGGAAACAATGCAGCTCTGCACAATACTTATTACGACGGAAAGAGTGCGACTGTTGGAGTATGGGATAGATTTAATCCTCCATCAAAGGATATGATAGATCATAGCAACTCTTTGGTTCAACCCATGATAGACTTTATGGTGACATATCCAAGATCTGGATCAAACTACTACCATAAGCTGAATGGATTTACACTCGAAGGAAATCGATTGACTCTTACCGGTCAATCTGAAATAAATAATCTTGATGTCGTAATCCAGTATAGAAATAAATTCCAAGGATGGACTAATATTGACAACTCTACAGTTGATTCTGGTGTATTCAATGTGAGCTTTTCAGTTGAAGGATTTACAGATAAGGATATGAGAGTATTTATAGGAAAGGGTGGACGAGGATTAGGATATCAATTTAATGGTCTTATTGATATTAAAGGTGAACCTCATGTCATTTCTTATGAGAATAATACTCTCCCATTTGAAATTAGTGGAACTGATATTTCAACGATTAATGTCAATTATACATTAACATCAACCACAACTACGTCCAGAAGTTCCTTGGCAACAACAATATCAAGTATAATCTCAAGCCTTATTCCTACCGGTGAAAGTACAAGTGAAAAAAGTGTAATTGGAATTTTCGGAATCTTGGCTGCGGGAGTACCAGTGCTCTTTGTCATTAGAAAACGAAAAAATAGCTAAATCTTCAAGAATTTAACTCAGAATATCTATTAAAACGATTTACAAGAATAGTCTTATTAATGATGCTTGATATTTTGTTATAGATTGTTTAGGAGTGACTAGTGTGGCAAGAGAGGATCGAGTTAGAAGAATTACAGACCAACAGCAACTCTATGAAATTGCTATTTCTCACGAAAATATGGACTTTCGAATTTCTGCCATAGAAACAATTGCAAATCAATTACTTCTCAAGAAAATTCTTTTTGAAGTTCAGGAATTAGAGGTACAGAATGCAATCTTGAAAAGAATTGATGATCAAAGTGTTCTCTGTACTTTTGCCCTTGATACAGATAGAGACGCGCTCTTAAGAGTGCAAGCAGTAGAAAAACTGGAAAATAAGAAAGCTTTGAAAAAGCTTCTTTTCTCAGAAAACCAATATATTAGGCGATCTGCAATTCTCAAGATACAGGATCAGAGTATACTCACCAGAATTATGACAGAATCTGAAGATCATATTCTTAGGAAAAGAGCTGTCGAACGCTCATTCGATAAGGAAACCCTCCGGGCTATTGTTGCCGAAGATGACTCCCCACTTGTTATTGATGCTGCACTCAAAAGACTACGTGCTATTAGCAAATTAGATATCCATGAGAATAAACATGAAAACATCATAATGAGTAGAAAAACATCACACTCAAGTGCTTAAAGAATTTCTAAGAGCTCTACTTCGAAAATCAAGACTGCATTAGGTGGTATCACTCCACCCGCTCCTGAACTTCCATATCCCATCTCTGGTGGTATCTTGAGTTTGACCTTTTCGCCCACCCTCATCTGGGCTACTCCCTCATCCCATCCTCCTATCACTTGGCCAACTCCTAGGCTAAATATAAAAGGTTGGTCTCGGTCGGCACTGCTATCAAATTTCTTGCCATCTGTGAGCCAACCTGTGTAGTGAACTTTCACCCGATCTCCTTTATTAGGTAGAGCACCTGAGTCATTCTTTGTTATATATTCGATTTCCAATCCAGTCATGAAAAATCATTGTTTGAAAGGTATAAAATTCTGTTTATACACGAATGTCCTACCTTACCATTTTACGGAGATCTAAAGCTTCCTCGATCTCAGAATCAGTAAGAATTCCCTCTGCTCTCAAAACCTCTCGAATAGTTAGTCCCTCTCGAAGTGCCCGTTTAGCTATGCTTGCTGCCTTGTCATAGGGATATGGTATATGACCGTCCTTGGAGTACGTTGTCAGTGCAGTGACTAGCATCAAGGATTTCTCAACAAGAGAACCTATATGATTTGTATCAGCTTTCAATCCTTTGAGACAATTGTCACTAAAGGAAATTATCCCCCGAGTGAGTATGTCAATACTCTCAAGGATATTCGACGTGAGCATTGGTTTCATAAGATTAAGCTCGAAATACCCTTGTATTCCTCCGTTCGTGATGGCAGTATCGTTTCCAATCACTTGTGCACCCACTTGGACGAGCATCTCCGCCTGTGTAGGATTGACTTTCCCAGGCATAATTGAGGAACCTGGCTCATTTGCCGGAATAATCAACTCTCCTAACCCGACTCGCGGTCCAGATCCGAGGAATCTGATGTCATTAGCGATTTTGATCAAGGATACTGATAGGGTCTTCAGTGCTCCTGAAGTAGCAACAATTGCATCTTTACCTGCAAGGAGTGCAAATCGATTTCCATTATTCGAAAATGATATTTCATACCGACCAGAGAGGGTTGAAATTGCCTTCCCCGCCATTTCTGGATGGGCATTTAATCCTGTACCAACAGCCGTTCCACCCAAAGCCAAGTTCAAGAGATGTTTGTATGTCTCTGTGATATGAGATAATGACATTCTCAATTGGGCGGCATACCCTCCAAATTCCTGTCCTAATGTACAGGGAACGGCATCTTGAAGATGAGTTCTGCCAATCTTAATAATATCTTTAAACTCTTCTACCTTTGAATCTAACATCTCGAGCATATGATTGATTGCCGGAATCAATCGGTGAACTACCTCACTTGAAGCAGATACGTACATTGCTGTTGGGATGACGTCATTACTACTCTGTCCTCGATTCACATGGTCATTGGGATGTACTGGTTTCTTAGAGCCAATCTCACCTCCACAAATTTTTATTGCAAGGTTAGAGAGCACTTCATTGGCATTCATATTAGTCTGGGTTCCTGAACCCGTTTGGTAGATATCCAATGGAAATTGGTCGTACATTTCATCCTTCAAAACAGTTTCAGTCGCTTTGACTATAGCGTCTGCTATCTTTGGATCTAGCACTCCTAACTCCTTATTTGCTATTGCACACGCTCGTTTGGTCTCAATTAGCGCTCTTAGGAATGGAATGGGGAATTTCCTATTTGAAATGTCAAAATTCATCAGTGATCTCTGGGTCTGAGCTCCCCATAATACATTACTTGGAACTTGTACTTCTCCCATCGAATCAGTTTCTACTCGGAATTCCATAAGCTCAAATCATCAGGATACTTTTAATTATTGGGACTTAAGAGATGAACAAGACTATAATTAAGCTGTACAATCGGATGTATGGGACTCAGAATAGATCAGTGGCCTCCTAAGGACAAATCCCATAAAGCAGGGAATAGCCCGAGTTGGAAGTATAAAGTTCTGAAGGCTCCAATCGAGGTGATCGCACGAATTCTGTACAGGCCAATGCATATTGGGAAAGTGAATTTAGATTCACTCGGTTCTAATGCTGCAATATTTGTCTCAAATCACGATACTGGATTAGATCCTGCATATATATCTAAGATCTACAAATATCAACTTCACATCCTTGCTCTCGACAATCCTTGGTGGGACAACTCTGTGGTTCGTAGAATCTTACGCGAACTGGGAGTAATCGCCGTTCCCCCAAACGGATCAGCTTCTGAATCCTTTAGAGCTTCCTACAACATTTTAAATTCTGGGTGCACAGTCTATCTCTTTCCAGAGGCAAACTTTATGCACGATAAAAGGGTCATTCACGGAAAGACGGGATTTTCCAGACTCGCTATTCATACTGGGAAAGCAATTCTTCCAATTGGAATATGTGGAATTGATTACCATCATTATCTTGATTTTCTACCACCATTGAACAGGAAAATAGAAGTAAAATTTGGAAGACCTAGGCAAGTCAAGAAGGAGTTTCAAGTAAGATATAGTGAGGAGAATGATAAGGAGGTTGTGAGAGGAGTTAGAGATGAGGTTATGCTTCAAATAAGAGAACTTAGCAACTATGCAGGTGTTCTCCCAGAAGTAAGGAAAGAGCTTATTGAATACTACAAAGATACAAAGATGGATGTCTTCACGGAAGAAATATCCACATCCTCATAGAATTGATTAAAAGTACGTAGAAGATGACAATTCATGAAATATGTTGATTTTAAGATTAGTGAAAATGTAGGATCAATCGTTATCACAAGGGAGAAAGCCCTCAATGCGCTCAATTCTGAAGTACTTCAAGAATTAAATTCGACAATCGATCTGATAGAGGAGAAGATCTCCGAGATTAGTATCCTGACAGTTCGAGGTGCAGGAGAAAAGGCCTTTGTGGCCGGAGCAGACATTGCAGAGATGGTGCAACTTACTCCAATCAAGGCAAGAGAATTTCTGACCTTTGGACAAAGAGTCCTTGACAGGATTGAGCAACTACCGATACCCGTCATAGCAATTGTAAATGGATATGCACTTGGTGGGGGACTTGAGCTCGCCTTGTCCTGTGATATCAGGATTGCCACAGAAAATGCAGTGCTTGGATTACCTGAAGTATCATTAGGATTGATCCCAAGCTTTGGAGGAACTCAGAGATTGACAAGAGCAGTCGGTCCATCAGTTGCTAAATCCATGATCCTACTTGGAAAGAAGATTGGGGCTAACAGAGCTCTTGAGCTTGGTCTGGTTTCTGATGTATGCGGCTTCGCAGAGCTTGATGTGAGACTCGGGAAGATAATTAGTACCTTGAAGAAAATGGCTCCCGTCGCTTTACATGCGGCCAAAGATGCGATTTATGCAGCAAACAATATGGACGTTATTTCTGGTCAAGAACTTGAGGTGAATTATGCTTCAATGTGCTTCTCCACAAATGATCTTAGAGAAGGTATGAATGCTTTTCTGGAAAAGAGAAAGGCTAACTTCAACGGAATGTAAAATGCATATGCCTAATCGAATATAGGTACTATAAAAATACTTGAGAAATGATGCATTCTATCAATAGATTTCCTGGGGTTCACCTAAGTTAATCCTTGAAAGGTATTTCATTTTCATCGCTTTATACAGAACCCATACCATCCATAGATTGAGTAATGCGAGTGGAATCAGCCAAAGTCTGTAGGCCCAGACCTCGGTCAAAATTGCCCTGATAATCAAATTGATGCTCTCTACTATTACTGCAGTTAAGAGAAGACCTGTACCTCCTATCCTTTTGAAAAAGATCGAGATAACGCCGACTATATGACTCATCAGCACAATCATCCATCCCAAAGTAGCAAGTGGGAATCCTCTGAAATATGCGAGTGATCCGTAAATTATTGGTATAATTACTAATGCAATAGTAAATCTCAGACTAGTAATTGTCTGTTTCTTGCGTCTATGCCAAATCCTTTTCGCTCTTTCTACCCGATTGGCCACTAAGCCCTTGATGGTAATTGGACGATCAACTGTCGGACATACCCATTTCTCCCATTGGTAGATATCTGAGAAAATACTTGCAACAAGTGATCTGATGTTTCTATGTCTGAAAAATCCACGCCGGTCTAGTAGATCTGTGATCTCCTGATCTAATTTGGAACAAAGATCGAGATGAATTTTGATTTGGTTGCGGTTGCCAAATCAATGGTCTTATTTAAAAGTATTTTGCCTGCATCAGAACTCTTCCAACCTGTCTTGATATACATGAATTCTATGTATGCCTCATCTCTCTTACTACGGTACTCATCCCACGGTCCCATCAGAAATCCAGCTCGAAGACCTCTTCTCCAACCAAGATGCTTTATCAGTGTGGAAAACGAAATTGCCTTGTTCAGTGGTTCATTTGGAAGCTGTAGACGTGTAACTCCGATTACTTCACTACCCTCAGTCATAATGAATAATCCATCCAAATTATAACTGTAGGTCTCGATCAAGGCATTTCGGGTCGATTCATCCCTATTTTTGAATATATTTTTGATGAAAAGCGAGCTTGAATCGAGTATAGTATCAACTAGGTTTGGTACATCATCAATTTTTGCCATCCGAACAATTGGGCATATCAACTGATTCACGCAAATCCCACCTAGCTCAACAATTAATTAATTTACTCTATTAAATTAAAATCTATCGAATCTATATTGTCATTTTCTGCATAAATAATTGTACCAGCGAAAAAATAACTGGCATGTACAATCGAGATAATTTTCTGTAATTTTCATTACTTTCACTCTCTAAGAGGTCTCCTTCCTGTTTAAGCTTAAATAGAACCGCAATTTCAGCAACTAAGCTTGGGTCTTCATCGTATACCATTTCCTTCAGTTCAGAGAAGCTGTAGTGTTTCATCAAGCTGTGAGCGATTTTCTCTACGGTCGAATCCCTCCATTCATCCTCATTTGCTAATAATGCATCATGTAACGCTATAATCAGAGATGGATTAATAGTATCCTCAATTGACCATTCCACATGATTTTGCCCACTTCCAATTCTAGCCCTCACGATCTATACCTCTTTACTCCTATGTACAATAGCCCGATAATTGTAAAACTTAAGGTAAGTGCGATGTTAATTTGAAGTAGAAGAGCAGGTTCTTGAATATACTCCGAACCCAAATACCCCAAGTAAGCAAAGACGAATGCATAGGGTAATGCAGTGACTATTGATGTCAGCATATATCCTAGCCTCGGGAGTTTCAAAAAGCCTGACATCATGCTTAGTACATCATTAGGAGCATAGGGGATTAATCTAATTACAAAAAGAGCTGGGTTTCCTCCCTCCCTGATTCTCACCACGTACTTGTGGTCCTCAAATTTCTTCATTTGCTCTAGTACTTTTTCAGATCTCTCTGTTGCAAACCTGATAATTTCGTAGGCGATTTGGGCTCCTACAACCATCCCAATCCAGTTGATGACTCCTCCTCTAATAATCCCGAAACTACTTCCAGATTGAATGAGAAGAATCTCCTTTGGAAATCCTGGGATGAAAGTCTGTGCAATGATAAAACCGAGGAGATACATAGAGAGAATGATTGACACTTTACTCAATCCCAGCATCATCAAAAACCGAATAAAATTTCATGAGGGTCTTTGATTTCCGCCTGAAGAGGGACATTAGGGCAGAAATTGTCAAGATCTGATCTATTGAAGTATATGGAAGTTTTGCAAGGTATTTAATCTCATCCTTTGGCAATTTCTCGATAAGCTCCATAATCTCCTTTTTGATCTTCTGATCAAGACTCTCCATCCAGTCACCGTAATTCTCGAGACCCTTTACATTACCAAGTACCTGTTCTAGTAGTTTTGCCATTGCAATCCCCTTGAGAGAATCCAAATGAGCACCATCATCCTTACACGCCAGACAGTCATCAGTGCATTCAGTTGTAGAGGACGCAAGATTATTTCCGTAATCCAGGTAGAAGATTTTGGCAGTTCTCCCCCAGATCTTCTCAGTTGCGGTTTGGCCCCTGATTACTCTCTGACCAACGACCTTGACTAAATTTATTTTCTTTAATTCATTGAGATAGCGGTAGATCGTTTTATCTGACTTCTTCGACTTCTCAGGATTAGATGAGAAGAGAGGATAGGCATCCGTAATCTCTTTGACAGTATGATAACCATGTCTGAGATACGCGATTATAGGATAGTGGTCGTTTGAGTTTATCTTGTCGATTTGCTCCGGATCTGTAATAAACATTACTGTCTCAGGCTCGTCCCATATTTTATCTTCGGACTCTACCGAGTTAATATCCTCTGCTGATTTCTCGTCATCTGAACTCATGAAATAACCTCTTTTCCCACGTCTTTCGACTCAATTCTCAATTAATAAGAATTAGGGTACTTTATATGCAAATTCCTTCTCAGCTTTTCAATGTTGCGTCTTATATCAATTGATTGTTTCTTTCCGGACTAGGGTATATCTGATAATAGCTTTATCAGATAAGGTATCTAAAATCTGGGAAATATAATTTTCAAAAATTTATGTAATTTCGCTTCTCAACACAAATCAAGGAATACTTTGAAAATAAATCTGAATCTCGAAGGAGTCTAGGATGACTAAATTTATTCTGAAGAATTGATTCTCTGGGCCAGTCCATTATTGTCCTGTCCAATTATCTTATAATTATATCTGCTTTCCATTATTCATGCACATTATTCAGGAGTACATGGATTTTGATACAAATGGAGGAGCTTCATTTCATCCTACACAGGATAAAATGGTCTTCGTATCGGACAGGTTCGGTCATTATCAATTAATGGAGTACGATTCCAAGGCTGAGACTGTAACTCGATTATTAGAAACTGAGAATAGGTGCACGAATCCTATTTATCTCAGTGATGGAAGCCTCCTCTTTTCCACTGACAATGGTGGTGATGAACACTTCCAGCTCCAACTTCTTAGCAACGGAAAATTGGTAAGTATAACAGAGAGTCTTCGCAGTAAGCACAGATTCGCATTTGCCACCGACACCCATATCTATTACAGTAGTAACAAACGCGAAAAGCAGAGATTCGATGTGTACAGAATGAAAATTCCACTGAATGAATCCGAGGAGGAGTTCCTTGTTGAGGGTTCTGATTTTCTGCCGATGAGCCCCAAATGTATATCACAAGGAGGGAAGTTAGTTCTCACCAAATCTCTAGGGAATCTATGGAATGAGATCTACCTTCTGGATGGTGAATTATTGTCTCTGACATCTCATTTAACTGAGAAAAAACCAAGATTCGTACCTGTGGAATTCATTGATGAGAACCATTTTCTTATTGTCTCAGACCTTGATCGCGATTTCTTATCCCTCGGTGTATTTTCTATTGAGAACAGGGAGATTACATTCTTCGAAGACTCTGATTGGGACACGACTGATGTAAAGTACAAGGACGGTAAGATCTACTATCTCAAGAATGTGGATGGAAGCAGTAAATTCTATATTGCAGATCTATCCGAAATGATGCTTACTGATATCAAGGAGATAGGAGCTCCAGAAGATCTTGGCGTATTTGTCTCAGGTGACTTCCGCTCATTTCTTAGCAGCTATGTTGTCGTGAATGGGACTATCTTGGCATCTTTCTCCTCCTCTACGAGTCCTACTAATGTGTGGATGTACAATGATAAATGGTCTCAACTTACAGGGATAGAAAGAGACTATAGCAATTATCATTTCATCGAACCCACTCTTGAGCGATTTGCCAGTTTCGATGGATTAATTGTTCCTTACTTCTTCTATGGTGCCGGAGATAACAATCTTCCAACAATACTCATTATTCATGGCGGTCCAGAGTCAATGTATCGACCAAGCTTCTCAAAGATAGTGCAAATGTTCCTTAAGTTAGGATTCAATGTAGTAGCTCCAAATATTAGAGGAAGTAATGGATACGGAAGACTCTACCTCTCCCTTGATGATATAGAGAAGCGATTGGATAGCATTAAGGATATCAAAGCTTTGGCAGATCATTTGGAAGAGGAAGATGCGGTTGACTCAAACAGACTAATAGTCTATGGCGGTTCATATGGTGGATATTCAGTCCTAGCCTCGATTACCAACTTTCCAGAAAGATTTGCTGCTGCTGTGGATATCGTGGGGATCAGTGATCTCTACACCTTTTTGAAAAATACTGCTCCTTGGAGGAGGATAATTCGTGAGGTTGAATATGGATACTTGGATAGGGATGAAGAGACATTGAAACGAGTGAGTCCAATCCATAAGGTGGATATTATCATCACTCCACTCTTCATAGTCCAGGGTGACAATGACGAAAGAGTTCCACTCTCTGAATCTATCCAAATGTATGAGAAACTCTGCGAAAGGAACGTCAAATGTGAGATGCTGAGATTTGCTGATGAGGGTCATGGGGTGACGAAGCGCAAGAACCAACTTGTGCAATTTGAGAGGATTATTCGATTTCTTAATGAGGTGTTAAACTTGAAATAATAGTGGAGACCTAATTTCTCATCGATCAATAGAAGTTATCTAGTTCAACAAAATATAATTTTCATTCTTGTTGTAACATAGGTTGCAAGAATTTCTTGGCTTAAGAACAAGGCTTTACCAAATCAAAGGACTTCGTTGCATAAATTGCTTTACTTTGTTAACCGAATTCACGCAATCAAACATAACTCGCGGGATAACTACATAAAGCGATTTTATAATATCAAACTCATGAGCTCACTTGATCAGAAATTTCAGATAAGATTAGCAAATGAGGATGATATTGGTCCGATTTTACAGATCGAAAAGTCTCTAACTGGGGAAAATCCAATGCTTGAGGACAAGGTAAAACAAATGCTCATAGATGACACGAGCTACTTCCTTGTTGCCACCTTTGAAAACAACGTGGTAGGGTATGCTGGAGGAACCATTCGTGATATTGAATTTGGTGAAATTGAACCAATCGGGTACATTACACATGTTGGACTAAACAAGGAATTCATGCAGAAGGGTATGGGGAGAATGCTGGGAGACCAACTGGTCACTGCGATGCTCCCCAAATGCAGCAGATTTCGAACACTCTTGGATTTTAACAGAACCGACCTTCAGTCTTTCTTCAACAATCTGGGATTCAAAAGAACGGATATCCTAGTATATCAATATC
>Ga0114931_10002783_pt1 | contig 22239 bp, 20 predicted proteins | sample 2SBtaG_FD_89579 | JGI IMG/M metagenome (GOLD analysis project Ga0114931, IMG submission 89579) | Deep subsurface microbial communities from Kolumbo volcano to uncover new lineages of life (NeLLi) - 2SBTROV14_V59a metaG | ecosystem: Environmental > Aquatic > Marine > Volcanic | place: Kolumbo... | reverse complement strand
CAGCTATTGCAGAGCGGCTCGATGTTCCTACGCTCGAGAGACCCATGCAGATACCGGCGTTCCGCGCCTCGTTGTCTGCGTCTGCCCTCCAGATGCCGGAGAACAGCTGCTAACACCCATGGGCTGATGGGGCTTGCCTTCGCCCGGCGCGGTTACGTCGTCTTCAACATCAGCTACCGCCTCGCGCCGGCCCATCCCTTCCCGGCGGCGCTCGAGGACGCCTGCTCGGCGCTCGGGTGGGTGGCGGAGCACGCCGGGAGCTACGGCGGCGACGCCTCCCGGTTGGTACTCGCTGGCGAGAGCGCCGGCGCCAACCTGGTCACTTCGCTCGCGGTGGTCACGTCCTACCCGAGGAGTGAACCCTGGGCCCGCGCCGTGTGGGATTCCGGTCTGAAGCCGCGAGCCGTCGTTCCTGCCTGCGGCATGCTGCAGGTGTCGAACCCAGAGCGCTTCCGCCAGCGCTGGCCGCACATGAAAGCGTTCATCAACGATCGGCTGCTGGAGGTGAGCGAGGCCTACCTGGAGGGCAGCACGAGCCAGGCCAGCGAGACCATGGACCTGGCGGATCCGCTCGTGCTGCTGGAGCGCGGCATCCAGCCGGAGCGTCCGCTGCCGCCGTTCTTCGTGCCGTGCGGCACCAAGGATCCGCTGATCGACGACTCGCAGCGGCTGGCCGTGGCGCTCGAGCAACTCGGCGTGGAGCACGAAGCAAAGTACTATCCGGGCGAGGTGCACGCCTTTCACGCGATGATCTGGCGCCGCAACGCGCGGCGTTGCTGGGCTCACACCTTCAGCTTCCTGGAGCGGCAGGGGGTCGAGGGCGCGCGAGCGGCTGGCCGGGGCTAGGGCGGGAGCGTCTTGACGAACGCGCGAGCGACCTCGCGCGGGCTGTGCCCCTGGATGTCGACCTCGGCGTTCATGCGGCGCATGTGCGCGTCGTCGACACGCCCTGCATCCGTACCAGCGCCACCCCTCTGCGTTCCTCGCGCGCTCAGCCGGCCTGGCAGCGCAACCCGAACTCGAGCACGTACTGGTAGGGGAGCTTGTCGTAGCTCCCGCACTTCTTGTAGCCCGCCTGCTTCATCTCGCGGGTGGTCTGTTCCGGGGGAATGCGATACTTCTCGGGTGGCCCCACCGGCAACTTTCCCATCCGGAAATCGACGATCACCACGCGACCGTGGGGGGACAGCTCGTGCAGAACGCCATGGAAGTACGCCGGGCGATCCTCGATGTGATGGTAGGTGTCGACCACCAGCGCCAGATCGATCGGTCCCTTCACGTTCGGACTCTTGGCGTTTCCGAGCGCCGTGGAAACATTGCCGAGATGCTCCTTCTGCGCGCGGTGATCGATGTACTGGAGCAGCGTCGGTTCGATGTCGACGGCGACGACCTTGCCGCGCGGGACCGCGCGCGCCAGGCGCACCGTGAAGTACCCCGTGCCGGCACCGATATCCACGACGCGCGCGTCCGGTGAGAGCGCCAGCGCCTGGATCACTGCGGCGGGTTTCTGCCACTCGTCGCGTGAGGGGTCATCGAAGATTTTCGCCCACTTCGCCGCGTTCTTGAAGCGATGGTGTGCGCTGCCGCACACGTGCGAATGCTCGGGGGGCGAGGGCGAGCCCGCGTCGGCTGTGGCCGGTGCGGCAGCGGCCGAGGCGGCAGGCTGCGCGGCGGCGTGCGGCGCGAGCGCCGGCGGGGTGGCAGCCGGCGGAGTGGCAGCCGGCAGGGCGCCCTGCGTGCAGGCCGGTAGCCCGACCAGGAGTGCGACTGCGATTCGCTTGAGCAGCATGCCGGGCCTCTAGCACATCGCGGCTACAGCCCGCGGAGCGCCTCGGGTTTGAGCACGCGTTCGTCGCGGGCCCGGAGCACGTGGTCGAGCACTTCAAGCACCTGATCCCGGTCGCGGGGCAGCTCCGACGTGAGCGGCAGGTAGTTGCTGGCGTGGTTGGCCGAGAAGCGGCAGCCGCTGAGCTCGGCGCCGGCCACGATCGTGCGGAGCTCCTCCAGCATGCCGAAACGGTCGGGCAGCTCGAAGCCGCCCCGTGCGGCGAGTTGGAAGAGCGGCGTGCCGGCTACCAGCGTGGTCGTCAGCGCACCGGCGTAGGGCGGATCCATCTCCGACAAGAGGCTCGCTGTTGCGGAAGCGTGCGCCGAGGACAGCTTCTGCCCTCCGACGCCAAGGAGAACCATCACCGAATGCGCGATCGAGGCCTGGCGGAGCTTGTGCGCCGTCTCCACGCACTCGGCGCGGGTTCCGCCCTTGTCGATGAGCTCGAGAACCTCGTCCGACCCCGACTCGACGCCGTGGTAGACGATGCCCAGCCCGGCCTCACGAAGCGCGGTCAGCTCCTCCACGCTCTTGTTGCCGACGCTGCGCGTGTCGCCGTACACGCCGACCCGCTCCACCCACGGCAGCCGATCGCGGATGCCGGCGAGGATCGCGAGTAGGCGCCGCGTGGAGAGGATGAGAGCGTCGCCGTCGCAGAGGAACACGCGCGAAAAGCGCGGCCCCAGGCGTGCCGCCTCCTCGATGTCGCGTTCGACCACTTCGCGTGGCTTCGCGGAGAAGCGCTTGTCGCGGTACATGTCGCAGTACCCGCAGCGGTTGTGGCTGCAGCCCACGGTGATCTGGAGCAGCAGACTGCGCGCTTCGCTCGGCGGGCGGAAGATGCGGCCGATGTAGTCCATGGGCGGCGCATTATAGACGCCCCGGCTCTACGTGCACCGCGGCACCGGGCACTACGGTTTCCCTCTCCGGCTCGGCGTTCCAGCCGAGCAGAGTCTGCTCAGGGTGCACGCGCTGCCCGACCCCCCGGTGTCGTCCTGACGGCACAGCGACGGCAGTTCACGCGTCCACGCCCCGGAGGCTGCAAGTGACTGTGATCCCGGGCCATTATCGCGGGGCACGGGCGTTGCAGCCGTCCTCCTCCCATGCACCGCTTTCGCCCGGGCGCAGGGGTCTTCGCGCTTGTTCTGTTGCTGTTCGCCTTGCCGGCGCGGGCCCTCGGCCGCGTGATCCCGTCGTCCGACGGTCCGGCGCAGCTGGACGCGCTCAGGGTCGCTGTCGCTTTCTCGCCGCACCAGACCACCCTGTGGACGGCGTTCCGCCTGTCCGGGTCGGCCCAGCGGGTCGCCGTCGTGCTGCAGGTGGCGCCGGGCTCGCTCGTGGATCCGTCCAGCGAAGCCTGGTTACGGGCGCTGGAGGGCGCGACGGCGCCCCGTGTGACGGCGCCTTCCGGCATGCCCGAGTGCGCGGGGGGCTCGTCGAACCAGGTCGAGAGCACCGCAGACGACGCGCCCGCGGCCACGCTACATCCCGTCGAGGTTGCGGTGCTGGATACGCCCGCCGATCTGGACGCCTTCGCCTCGCAGAACCAGCTCGCGCTATCGCCTGCCGACCACGCAGCGCTCGATATCCCCGGTCAGCGCCTGCTGGCGCTTCTGTACGCGCTGCCTTCCGGCGCAGCGGCGTTCACCCAGACCCTGCGCATCTCCGAACCGGTCGAGCTAGCGTCGCTCCCCCTGGCACTGCCGCGCAGCGGAAGCGGCCCGATCCCGTTCACGCTGTGGACCATCGCGTCGGGGCGCGCGCGGCTGTCTCCCGGCAAGGAGCTTGCGCCCGCGGACGTGAAAGCGGTGTGGCACGAGTTCGACGGCAACAGCGACTACGTGCAGCGCCGTCACGATCTGCTCTCTTCAGGCTCCGGGGCGTGGTACCTCCGCGAGTCCAGCGGCAACTCGCGTCTGTTCGGCTGGACGTTGCTGCCCGGCCAGGGTGGGAGCGTTCCCCCAGCGACGGATGGGTATTTCGGGACGGCGGCGCAGCTGGGCGACACCACGAGCGACCCGGCCAATTGCGTCCAGTCGGCCGCCCAGGCGCGCGTGGCCGGATCGATCGGCATGCCCGTCGCCGACGCGTGCGCGCCGGGGCTGCTCGCCCGCGTGCCCCTCGACGGCGGCGCCGACCCGACCTGCGTCGAGCAGCCCGCGTCCGGCAGCGTCGATCCGGACAGCCTGCGCTGCGGCGGCGCTGACGATCTCGCCCTGGCGCTCTCCGGCCTGCGCGCTGACAAGGCCGATCTCACGCGTCTGGAAGGCCTGCTCGGTCTGGCCAGCCCCGACACCCAGTCGATCGACGTGCTCACGCCCGCGCCGCGCTCTCCCCGCGTCGTCGCATCCAAGCTCGACAGCAGTGGTTGCCAGTACCTCCCGAGCGGGGGTTCCGGTGGCTCGTCGTCGTGGGGCACGGGCGGCAGCGGTGGCTACAGCGGCTACAGCGGCAGCGGCGGCTACGGAGGCTACAGCGGCTACGGAGGCTATGGCGGCAGCTACGCTAGCAGCTCGGGCGGTGACGTGAACATCGACATGAGCTGCTCGAACTCGGGCGGTGACTCGTGCAGCGGGGATTCGTCCTCGTCGAGCGGCGACTCGTGCAGCGGCGACTCGTCGTCGAGCAGCGACGGGTCCACCTGCGCTGGCGACTCGTCATCGAGCAGCGACGGGTCCACCTGCAGTGGCGACTCGTCGTCGAGCAGTGACGGGGCGACGTGCAGCGGCGACTCGAGCGGCGCCGACGGGGCGACGTGCAGCGGCGACTCGGGGAGCAGCTCGAGCTGCTCGCTCTCGCCCGGCCGGCACGCGCACCTTAGCGTGTGGGCCCTCGGGCTCGCCGCGGTCTTGCTGCCGTTCCGGCGCCTCTCGAGGCGTCGGCAGCGCGGCCGGACCCGTCGTCGCAGGCGTCGCGTGGTGCACGCGGGTCGCAGGCTCTGGTAGTCCGGCACGCGGGTTGCATCGGCTCGTTCCCACCCACTAGCGGCGCACCCGCCGTCGCGATAGGAACGGATCGCATGCGCAAGATCAGCTCCATCCTGGTCCCCATCGACTTTTCCGACAGCTCCCGCGCCGCGATCGAGCAGGCGGTGTTCTTCGCGGAGCGCTTCGAGGCGCGTCTGGAGGTGTTGCACGTCTGGGACGTGCCTGCGTACGTGCGGCCGGATCTGGTCGTCTGGGTGGAAGGCAGCGACGAGCATCGCAAGCCGATGACGGATGTCGCGGAGGCGCGTGCCGAGGAGGAAATGGATGCGTTTCTGCGGAAGCTGCCGCTGGAGGCGCGACGCCGCATCACCGAGCGGCTGGTCGGTGGCGACCCTGTGGAAGTGATCCTGCGCCTGACCCGGGACGAGCCGTTCGATCTGGTCGTCATGGGAACCCGTGGACGTGGTGGCCTGTCGCACCTGCTGCTCGGCAGCGTCGCCGAGAGGGTGGTGCGCGGGGCCGGCTGCCCTGTGTTGACGGTTCGCGCGCCCCGCTCCGGAAGCTGAACAGCGCCGCGGCGCAAAATCCGCGCGCTCTGCCCGCGCGTGCGTCTGGTCGCGTACGTGGCACGATTCAAGCAGGACATCCGAGCAGCCATGGACATCCTGCCGGAGCGCGCGCCCAGGAGCCGGGTCTATCCCCTGCTCGGCGCAGTGTTCGCGCTCGGGGCGCCGCTCGGCTATCTCGTGATCCGTGCTCTGCTCGAGCAGCGCTGGCCCGCACCCGGATGGTCGCTGGACGAGTTGTTCGCCAACCGCGTCATCTACGCCTACCAGGGCTTCGGCACCCTGGTTGTCTTCGTAGCCCTCGGCTGGCTCCTGGGCAAGAAGGAGGACGAGCTCCGGCTACGCTCCACCACGGACGTGCTCACGGGTCTGCCGAACCGCCGCGAGTTCCTGCGCCGGCTCGAGCTGGAGCTGGGTCGTGCCAGGCGCTACGGCTCGACGCTTGCGGTTCTTCTGCTGGATGTCGACGGCCTCAAGACGATCAACGATCGCTGGGGTCACCTGCGCGGAGATGCCGCGCTGCGAGCCGTCGCGGAGGCGCTGGCGCACTCCTGCCGGCAACCGGATCTTCCGGCCCGCTACGGTGGGGACGAATTCGTCGTCCTGGCGCCGTCGACGAACGCTTCGGACGCGGCCGGGCTGGCCGAGCGTCTGCGCGCCAGACTGCGGGATACAGCACCCGGATCGGGGCCCTGGCTGGCGCCCCGCGTGTCGGTCGGCATCGCCGATTCCAGCTTGATCACCGACGCCCAGGCGCTGCTCGCTGCGGCCGACGCCGCGCTCTATGCGGCGAAGGCCGCCGGACGCGATCGAGCTGTGGTATCTGAACACCCAGCCGTCCCTGGCGCGGACGCGCTCCCCGCGAAAGGCTAGCAGCATGCCCAAGCTGAACCGAATCCTTGTTCCTGTCGATTTCTCCGACTGCTCGAGAGCAGCGCTCGATTACGCGGAGACCCTCGCGAAGACTTTCGGCTCCGTGGTGGATCTCATCCACGTGTGGGAGGTGCCGCCCTACATCCCGCCGGAAGCCATGGTGGGCGTGCCCGGACACGACGCGCAGACCCTGGCCCAGGTCGCCCACGGCACTGCCGAGCAGCAGATGAACGCGTTCCTCGACGACCTGCGCGATCGCGGCGTGAAGATCGGCAAGCCGTTGCTGGAGTCCGGGGAGCCCGGCAGGACGATCGTCGAGAGGGCGGAAGACGGCGGCTACGACATGATCGTGCTCGGTACGCACGGGCGCACGGGGCTCTCGCACCTCTTGATGGGAAGCATTGCCGAGAAGGTCGTCCGCCATGCGCACTGTCCAGTGTTGACCGTGCGCGGCCCGTCGAAAGTCTGATTTTTCCCCCGATGGATTTCAGCGGCTTCCAGAGCGCGATGGAATACGTGGGGTTTACGCCTGCGTCTAGTGCCGCGCTGCGCGAGTTCCACCCGATTGCACAGCAGCACTTCCAGAGCATCATCGACGATTTCTACGCGACGATCGAACGGCATCCCCGGGCCAACGAGGCCCTCATCGGAGGCAGGCCGCAGATCGCGCGGCTGAAGAAGACGCTCGTGCGTTGGCTCGACTCGGTGCTCCTCGGGCCGCACGACGCCGCGTTCGTCGAGTCGCATTCGCGTATCGGCCAAGTCCACGTCCGCATCGATCTGCCGCAGGATCTGATGTTCACCGCCATGAACCGCATCCGCCAGCGCATCGTGGCGGTGGCGGACACCGAGCTCGCGGACGACCCCGAGCGCCGCCGCGCGGTGACAGGAGCGCTGGACAAGATCCTCGATCTCGAGCTGGCGATCATGCTCGACACCTATCGCGACAATCTCGAAAGCAGAATGCGCGCGAGCGAGCGGTTGGCCACGATAGGGCAGCTCGCCGCCAGTATCGGCCACGAGCTCCGCAATCCGCTCGGCATCATCGATTCCTCGTTGTTCCTGGTCCGGCAGCGCATCGAGCGCGCTGGAGTCGACGACGGCGGCATCGACAAGCACCTCGACAAGATCGGCCTCCAGGTGAAGCTCTGCGGCAAGACCATCACCGACCTGCTCGAGCTGGCGCGCAGCCGTCCGCCGAAGCGCCAGTCGATCGAGGTGGCTCTGCTGGTGGAATACGCGGCCGAGACCGCGGCGATCGGCGAGGGAGTCCGGGTCGAGCGCGAGATCCCCGACGGAATGCGGGTCGATGCCGATCCGGATCAGATGCGACAGGTGCTTTCGAACCTGTTCGGAAACGCCAGCCAGGCGATGGGCGGCCAGGGCCGCATCTGGATTTCGGCGGAACGCTGCACGGGAGGAGTCACGCTACGTGTCGGCGACGACGGGCCCGGCGTCGCCCCCGAGCACCGCGATCGCATCTTCGATGCCCTGTTCACGACCAAGCCCAAGGGGACGGGACTCGGGCTGGCCTTGTGCCGCCGCATCCTGGAAGCGCACCGGGGGGAGCTTTCGCTCGAAGCCCACACGGGGGGTGCGGTATTCCGCCTGTGGGTACCGGATTTCGCGGCGGGTGCGGTGGAGCCCGCGTGCAGCCCGGGGTAGGACTGGCCCGGTTCGTCTGTTTTCGGGAAGGACGTTGTTGGAGGTTTGGTGGTGGACAGCAGGCTGCGACTTCTGATCGTCGACGACCACGTCGACCTGGCCGAGAATCTGGCCGAGATCCTCGCTGACGCCGGATATCAGGCCGATATCGCCGCGACGGCCGAGCAGGCGCTGGAGCGCCTGTCGAAGGTGGAATACCAGGGCGTGATCACCGATTTCCGGCTTCCAGGCAGGAGCGGCGTCGAGCTGCTGGTCGAGCTGAGGCAGGCCGGCCACCAGCTGCCGGTGGTGATCGTGAGTGCGTTCGCCGACAGCGAAGTGGTAGCGGAAGCCGAGCAGGTCGGTGCGCTGGATGTGCTGCCTAAACCCGTGGATCTAGATCGACTGTTATCGCTCGTCGCGGAGTTCGAGCGCTGTCAGCAGAGCGTGTTGGTGGTCGACGACAACGAGGAGCTGGCGGCGGCTTTCGCTGAAGCGCTGCGCTCCCGCGGAATCGAGCCCGTCATCATCGGCAGCAGCGCGGCGGCCGCGCTCTCCCAGCGCGCGTTGCCGAGGGTAGCCGTGCTGGACGTGCGGCTTCCGGATCAGAGCGGGATCGAGCTTGCACAGCGCCTGCTCGCCCGTGACCCCAAGCTGCAGATCGTGTTCGTCACAGGGTACGCCGAGGAGGCGCGCGATGTCGTCGAGCAGGTTCTGCCGCGCCAGGGCGAGCCTGCGATCCTGACCAAACCCGTCGATCTGGAGTTGCTGGTGGCCCGGGTCAGCGAAGCGGCGCGTCGATGAGCTCCGCCCGGGTTCTCGTCGCCGACGACAACGAGGAGCTCGCCGAGAACGTCTGCGAGATCGTCGAGGCGGTCGACGACGTGAAGATCGAGAGCTCCGTTGCGACGTCAGGCCAGTCGGCTGTCGATCTCGCGAGACACAGGGACTTCGATCTCGCGCTCATCGATCTGCATCTGCCTGATGCCAGCGGCACCGACCTGATCGGGAGGATCCGCGCGGGTTCACCGCACGCCGAGGTGGTGATCATCACCGGGGACGCCACCATCGAGAGCGCTATCAATGCCGTGAAGGAAGGCGCCTTCGCCTACGTGCTCAAGCCGTTCCGCGGCGACGAGCTCATCGAGACGGCACGCCGCGCACTGGCCCAGACGCGCTTGTTCCGCGAGCAAGAGCACCTACGCCGCGACCTCGAGCGCTCGGAGCGCCGGCATCGCGAGGTGCTGGAGGCGGTGCCCGCCTTCGTGCTCGGCTTCGATGGTGAAGGCCGCATCGTGCTGTGGAACCGCTGGCTCGAGGAGGTGATGGGCTTCGCGCGGGAGGAGATGATGGGGACGCCCGGAGCGCATCTGGTGGGGCAGAGCGGTACCGATCGCCGCCTGCCGCTGAAGCGAGGCGGCTACCGGCTGGTGCGCTGGCAGACCGCCGTCGTTCCGGCCGACGGCCACGAGACGATGACCTACGGCCTCGGCAGGGACGTGACGGACGAGCGCGAGATGCTCCGGCGCACCCTGCGCGCCGAACGCCTGGCGGCGGTGGGCACGCTGGCTGCCGGCCTCGCCCACGAAGTGCGCAATCCGCTCAACTCCGCGCAACTGCAGCTCTCCGTCCTGGAGCGCCGCATCGAGCGCGGCAAGCACGACACCGCCGACCTGCTCGCTGTGACGCGTGTGGTGAAGGACGAGATCCAGAGGCTGGATCGGCTGGTGAGCGACTTTCTCGCGTTTGCGCAGCCGCGTCCGCTCGAGCTCAAGCGCAAGCGCGTGAACGAGCTCGTCGAGTCGGCGGCCGAGTTGATCGGGCCCGAGGCGGACTCCGCCGGTGTCGTGGTCCAGGTCGAGCTCGACCCGGACGCCGGCGCGGTGCTGGTCGAGCCGGAGCGCATGCGCCAGGTGCTGCTCAACCTGGTCCGCAACGGCCTCGAGGCCATGACGGATGGTGGGACGCTTGCCCTGCGCACGCGCGGCCCGGACGACCTCGGCAACGTCCGCATCGAAGTGGAGGACACCGGCCCCGGCTTCGGCGAGGAGGCTCCGGTCTTCGACGCGTTCTACACAACGAAGCAGGGCGGAACGGGCCTGGGGCTCGCCATCGTGCACCGGATCGTCACCGCCCACGACGGCAACATCCGCGTCGAGTCCCGTCCTGGCCGCACCTGTTTCACCGTGCTGCTGCCTGATCAGCCCGCTGACTCGGCGTCGCCCTCGGCGTGAGCGCAGCCACTGCGGTCCGGTGAGTGGCCAGCGCAACAGTTGCGTTGGGCTGCCGCCCGGCGCACTATCTGCGCACACCCGCAAGACCCCGTCAAAGCGCCCGCTGGATATGCGTGCATTTGTCTGCCCAGCGGCATTTGGCACGAGTGCTGCAAAGCAGCAGAAATCGCTGCATTGGGCTCTTTCGAGCTCCTCCGCCAGCTGGAGGCAAGACCCGTGACCGCACGAGGACGCATTCTCGTCGTCGACGACGAATCCAACGCGCGAAATGCGCTCGCCGAGATCCTCAAGGAGGAGGGCTACTCGGTCGAGATAGCGGCCGACGGCTTCAAGGGGCTGTCTCGCTTCAACGAGTTCGGGCCGGATCTGGTCCTGACCGACCTGAAAATGCCTGGCATGGACGGCGTGAAGCTGCTCGAGAAGCTGCGCGAGGTCGATCCGGATACCTCTGTGATCGTCACCACGGCCTTCGGAGCCGTCGACACGGCGGTTGCGGCCATGCGTGCCGGCGCCGTGGACTACCTGACCAAGCCGATCAACGTCGACGAGCTGCTGCTGGTGATCGAGCGGGCACTCGAGCAGAGCCGGTTGCGCCGGGAAACGCGCGAGCTCCGTACGCAGCTGGCCGAGCGCTACCGCTTCGACAACGTCATCGGCTCGTCGCCGAAGATGCAGCAGGTGTTCAAGATGGTTGCGCAGGTTGCGCCGAGTCGGGCCACGGTGCTGTTGACGGGCGAATCCGGAACCGGCAAGGAGCTGATCGCCGCCGCGGTCCACCACCGCTCGCCGCGCAACGACGGGCCGTTCGTCAAGCTACATTGCGCCGCATTGGCCGAGAGTCTGCTCGAGAGCGAGCTGTTCGGTCACGAGCGCGGGGCCTTCACCGGTGCCGAGCGCCGGCGCGAGGGTCGCTTCGAGCAGGCCAACGGCGGCACGCTGTTCCTCGACGAGATCGGTGACATCTCGGCCGCGACGCAGGTCAAGCTGCTCCGCGTGCTTCAGGAGCACGAGTTCGAGCGCGTCGGTGGCAACCAGACCATCCGGGTCGATGTGCGCGTGATCGCTGCCACCAACCGCGAGCTCCGCTCGATGGTTGCGGACGGCAAGTTCAGGGAAGACTTGTTCTACCGCCTGAACGTCATCAACATCACGCTGCCGCGGCTCAAGGAGCGCGCCAGCGACATCCCTGCTCTGGCGATGCACTTCCTCCGCCGCTACACCGAGGAAAACGGCAAACAGACCGACCACTTCAGTGACTCCGCGCTAGCGCGTCTGGTCGGCTATTCATGGCCCGGCAACGTGCGCGAGCTGGAGAACGTGGTGGAACGGGCGGTGGTGCTCGCCGACGGCGAAACCATCGAGCCCACGCACCTGCCGCCGGAGGTCGTGCCCGCGAGCGAGAGCCGCGCGGCGCCGCTGATCCCGGGGTCGTCGATGGCGGATATCGAGCGCTACGCCATCCTGACGACCCTGGAGGCGCAGGGCGGCTCCACCAGCCGCGCCGCAGATGTGCTCGGCATCAGCGTGCGCAAGATCCAGTACAAGCTGCAGGAGTACGGCAAGGCGCCGAAGAGCGGCGTGCCGGCTCTGGACGCCAAGTAGCGGTCGGACCAGCGCGGGTTGGCCGGCATGGCGCGCGTCGCGCGTGCGTTTCCGGCCTTGCTCTGTCAATCTCCTGGCGACATGACCGAGCCGACCGCGTGGAAGCACTGCAGCACCTGCAAGACCGACATCGCCTTCGGGCAGAGCTACTACGAGTGCAGCGTCTCGACCTGCAACAGGAAGCGGACAGCGCTCTACTTCTGCTCGCTGCCGTGCTGGGAAGCCCACCTGCCGATGATGCGCCATCGCGACGCCTGGGCGGTGGAAGCGCGCGCGCCGGAGCGTGAAACCTGGGAGCGGGAGCAGCAGGCGGGGGCCGAGGCGGAGCGCTCGCGCCAGGCGCGGGCGGCCGCTCCGCCCGAAGCCCAGCGGCACCCGGGCGGCGGCGCGGGCGCAGCGCCTGCCGGATCCTCCGCGGTAGAGCTCCGAGACGACGATCTGCCTCGGGACGTGCTGGTCGTCGTCTCCAAGCTCAAGCAGTACATCCGCGCCAGATCCGGCATGAATACCTCCGACGGCGTGACCGGGATCCTGTCGGACCACATCCGGCGCCTGTGCGACCACGCGATCCGGAGCGCGGGGCAGGACGCCCGCAAGACGGTGCTCGACCGCGACTTCCCGGAAGTCCCCCGGCATCGCGAACGGGAATAGTCCTGCCGCGTAGCGCCGTTCTCGTTCACGGCGGGTGTCGTCAGGAGCCGGCACGGCGGGCGCAAACGAGATTCGACCACACCTGCTTGCGGGGTGATCTAGAGTAGGGTCCCATGGCTTCCGAACGACCCAGCTTCCGACGGCAATGGCTGTTGCCCGTGGTCGGGCTCACCACGCTGTCGCTGGCGTTCTTCTGGGGCTTCTACACGCTCGATCAGTACTTCACCGGCGGCCCCGTCATGCTGCATCCGCCGGGCGTGCTCGATCGCTACTTCCACTTCGACCCGGATCACATCACCGATGCGGTGAGCCAGCTCGGCGCCATGGTGGCGGCCGTGCTGGGTATCGTGATCACGGTGGTCAGCATCATCGTGCAGTTGTCCGCCGACCGCTACACGGGCGTCGCGCGTATGTTTCTGAACGACCGCATCAACCTGTCGGTGATGGCCTTCTACGTGGTCGGCACGGTCAGCGGTGTGTGGTGCAGTGTGTCGATCCAGAGCGATTTCGCGCCGCGCGTCACGCTGCTCGCGATGATCGTCATCAACACCTTCGCGCTGGTGTTGATGGCGCCGTACTTCGGCTACGTGTTCTGGTTCCTCGAACCGATGAACATCATCGCGCGCATCCGCAGCGAGGCGGTGAAAACCGCGGCTTCCGGAACCATCGCCAAGGACCCCGAAGACATCGCCCACGCGCAGGCCGCGACGCTCACGGCCATGGAGGAGCTGACCGACATCACGAGCAACTCCATCTCCGGCAAGGACAAGATCATCGCCAGCGGCGCGGTCGACGCCCTGAAGGACTTCGCGCTCGAGTACCTCAAGGACAAGCCGCAAGCGTCGAACAGCTGGTTCGACATCGGGGGCAGCATCCGCGAAAACCCGGATTTCGTCGCGATGGCCCCGGAGAGCCTGGAGGACCTCGAACAGCGCCGGACCTGGGTCGAGTGGAAGGTGATGCGGAAGTACCTCGGCATCTACAACGAGGCGCTCGCCCAGATGCGCGACATCGACTACCTCATCGCGATCGACACGCGCTACATCGGCGAGGCGGCGGGCGAGGCGCGCGACGCCGAGCTCATCGAGCTGGTGTTCCGGTTCATGAACTCCTACCTGCGCGCCACGCTCAACGCCCGCGATGTGCGGACCGCCTACAACGTCCTGAACCAGTACCGGCTCCTGGTGGAGGCCATGCTCCGGCAGGGCAACGGTGCGGCTGCCGTCGAGGGCGTGAAGCACATGAACTACTACGGGCATGTCAGCTTCGACATGAAGCTCACGTTCGTGACCGAGACGGTGGCCTACGATGTGTCCTCGCTGTGTCAGTATGCCAACGAGCTCGGCGCGCCCGAGGAAGGCAAGATGTTGAAGTACTTCCTCGAGCTGGATCGCCCTCTCAGGGTCCGCAGCCAGGAAAAGGCCCTACTCGGTGTGCGCAAGGCGCAGGTCAAGCTCGCGGCGTACTATCTCGCCCACGACGAGGAGAACAAGGCGCGCATGATCTCCGAGGATATGGAGAACGAGCCCGCCGACCGGCTGCTGGCGATCCGCGAGGCGCTGGAGCATGTCACCAGCAAGGACTTCTGGGAGATCATCGACCGCGGACGCAACTTCGAGTACATGCCGCCGCACCAGCGCGAGAAGCTCGCCGTCTTTTTCGACTGGCTGGGCGTAGGCATGCCCGTGCCGAAGGCTTCCGCCGCGTCCTGATCGCTGCTGCCGCGGGCGGGGCGCCTACTCGGGACGCGTCCCGACGACGACCATCTCGTTGCCGTGCGCGAAGGTGTACGGCTCGGCGCGCATGCCGAGCTTGACGAACTCGGCGGCGATCTCGTCCGGGCGCAGGAAGTGGTTGCCCTGGACGTGCTCGTTCAGGTTCTGCAGAGCCATGCCGCGGCGCGAGGGATCCCTGAGCTCGGCGCGGCTGTCGGGCCAGCGCGGTTCCCAGATCACGGCCGAACCACCGGGGGCGAGGTGATCGCGCAGGATGCGGAACACGCGGTCGCGTGTTGCCCAGACGTGGTGCAGAGCGCGGTTCATCGCGATGACCTGGGCGGGCTCCTCGACGCTGAAGTGGTTGATGTCCCCGGCGTAGAAGGTGAGCCGGTCGGCGACGCCGTCCCGCTCGGCCAGCTTCTTGGCCTGCTCCACGTTCGCGGAGAAGCCGTCGATGCCGATGCCGCGCAGGTTCGGGTAGCGCTTTGCCAGGTGGCGCAGATACCAACCGTTGCCGGAGCCCAGATCCACCACCAGCCCGCGTTTGCGATCGACTTCCGCATAGACGGGTAGGGCAGGGGCGATCTGCTCGTCGAAGAGCGGCCCGAAAATCGCTTCGAGCATGGGGCCGAACCAGGGCAGGATGCTCTCCTTCTCGGCCAGCACCTGTTCGCCCGGGCGTTCGCCCGTCTCCAGCAAGCCGACGACGCGATCGGCCATGTGAGCGACCAGCGCCGACTGCACCGCGAACGGCATCAGCGTGCCCTCCGTGTCGGCGCAGAACCGCCGACCGCGCTCCGTGAGGACAAAGCTGCCGCTCTCGTCGTCGAGGTAGTCGAAGGCGTAGGCGGCGTCGCACCAGCGCTCCACGTACCCGTGGTCCAGCTTGGCGGCCCGGGCAAGCTCCTCCGGCGTGGCCTTGCCGAGCTCGTCGAGCTTCGCCAGTAGCCCGCTGCTCACGCCGATGAAGGCGATCTGTAGCGATCTCGCGCCGGCAGCCTGGGACATGACCTCTTTCCGGATGTCGTCTGTCATGAGTCTTCTTCCTGCCGTAGCGTGAAGGTGGGATCGGTCCGGCGCCAGCCGTTCCGGAACAGCGTCGTCGGGCTTGCCGTCACGACGTGCGGTTTCCGGAGTCCGCTTCGTCGCCGGAGCCAGCTCTGTTCACGGGATTGTCCCCGGTCCTGCCCGCCGGGCCCGACCCGGCGCCGGGATCGCCGAACAGGTGCCGGATCTGCTCCTTCGCCTTGTCCGGGGCGGCCACGACGATCCGGTCGCCTGGTTCGAGCTTCGTGTCGCCGTGCACGGCGACCATGGAACGATCGCGCAGGATGCTGATGATGATGGTGTCGTCGGGCAGCAGTAGATCGCGGATCGCCTTGCGCGCCGCGCTCGCCTTCGGCGAGACGCGCACGTTGTAGAGCGACTGCGTCGTGCCAGGAAGCGGAACCGGGTGCCCGCTCGACAGGCGTTCGGCGACCTCGTGCATCATGACGTCGTCGGCAAGGTGGAAGCGATGCTGCCTGAGCAGCGAGAGCGTGGTCCGGTAGTACTCCTCGTGATGCACGGGGCTGTCGGCCGGCGACGGTACCTGCGCTTCGTACAGGCTCGGATATCTCGCCCGGCTGGTGAGCGCCTGCTGCAGCAGCACCGCGGGGACGACCGCCACCATGGTTGGCACGATCAGACCGTAGCCGCCGGTCATCTCGACCACCATCACCAACGTGGCCAGCGGCACGCGCGCCGCGGCACCGAACATGGCGGCCATGCCGACCACGGCGAAGGCCTGCGGCGGCACACCGTGCGCCAAGCCGCCGAGCCCCACGGCGATCGCTCCGCCGAGCATGGCGCCCACGTACAGCGTGGGGGCGAACACGCCGCCGGAGCCGCCGGAGCCGACGCTGAGCGAGAGCGCCGGGAGCTTGGCCAGCGCGAGCCCCAGCATCAGGAACACCGGGAGGTGCCCGTCGATGGCGAGCTGCATCCAGCCGTAGCCGCCGCCCAGCACCTGCGGCAGGAACATCGCTGGCACGCCTAGCATGAGCCCGCCGAGGGCCGGCTTCAGGTGGCGTGGAATGGGGAGCTTCTTGAATAGATCGCGCGTGCCGTAGAACACGGTCGGCAGCAGCGCACCGATCCCGCCGCACGCGACACCGAGCGCTCCGTACCACAACAGATGGACGGGGTTGTCGAACTCGAGGTGCGCCGGCAGCGTGAACAGCGGCGCCCAGCCGTCGAACATGCCGTTGAGGCCGTACGCCACGGCAGCGGCGACGATCGCGAAGCTCAGCACCGTTTCCTCGAAAGCCAGTCCCCCGTACAGGATCTCCACCGCGAAGATGGCCGTGCCGAGCGGGCTCTTGAAGATCGCGGACAGGCCGGCAGCCATGCCGATCAGGGTGAGATAGCGGCGCTCGTCGTCGGTGACCTTCAGCAGATCGCCGACGAGGGCGCCGACGCCCGCGGCTATCTGGGCGGTTGGACCTTCGCGCCCAGCCGAGCCCCCCGAGCCAATCGTGATCGCGCTCGCGATCGATTTGACGACAGGAATGCGCGCCCGGATGCGCCCTTGTTCGCGGTGGTAGGCGCGCACCACGGCGTCTGTTCCGTGCCCTTCCGCCTCGGGCGCGAACGTGTAGACCAGGACGCCAGCCAGCAGTCCTCCGAGCGTCGTGACGACCGGTATCCACCAGTCGAGCCCGGCCGTCGCGGGGGGACCGGACGCGCCCGCGACGCTATCGGGCGTTGGCGGCGTGAAGTGGCCGATGTCCGTGAGCAGGAGGTGTTGCGCGACGTTCAGCATCCACTCGAACAGCTGGGCCCCCAGCGCGCCGACGACGCCCAGCACCACGCTCAAGATCAACATCCGGGCGTTGCGATTGAGTCTGGGCATGCAGTGTTCTGCCGTCGCTTCCGGCTGTGGCGTGTGGTGCGCGCGGGGCCGTGCGCTCGTCCCGCGGCGCGTCGTCGCACGCCGGAGCCAACATAGGCGCCGGCTCCGGCGGTCGCAACGCGGGCCGCGGGGCTGCACAGTTCCAGCAGGAATGAAGCCAGAACGGCGTGTGTTGACCCAAGTCCAGGGGCGGCAGGGTTTCAAGGCCGCGAGCGGTTCCACAACGCCGGGCGATGATCTAGCGTCCCCGCACCATGAAGCTCCGCACCCGATCCGCCGTCCTGATGCTACCCCTGGCCACAGCCCTGCTCGTGGGCTGTCGTTCGCCCGAGCCGCCCGCCGTGCCGCCGGCTGCGCCCACCGCCAGTGCGACGCCTCCCCAGGCGCCGGCCGAAGGGAAGCACTCCGACCTGCCGCGGCTGCGCTTCAACCAGCTGGCGATGCGGCTGAACCTGCCGCTCTTCTGGGCCTCGGACAAGAACAAGGACGGCTCGGTGGATCCGGACGAAGTGAGCGCGCTGCTCTTCTACCCGGCCCAGGGACACTGGGTAGAGGCGGGCAAGTTCACGCCGGAGTTCGACAAGGCGTACGCAGCGATCGTCGCCGCGTCGAAGGCGGCGGCGCCCAACGGGACGCCCGGGGAAGCGGCGCGTCGGAAGGCGGTCCGCGAGGAGTTCGACCAGGTTGCGCCGACCCTCGTCCGCACCGATTTGAGTGGCCTGCCGGCAGCGCAGCACAAGATGGTCGAACACGTACTGGCCGCGACGCGCGACATCGACATGCTGTATTCGATCCAGACTGGCGAGCGGGCGCTGAAGGGCAAGGTGCCGAAGGACGAGCCGGCCAGCCAGAGCCTGATGCGCCGCAACTGGGGGTCGCGCTGCAAGGCGCCGAGCACCGAGAAGAACCCTGCTTGCTCGGCCATCCCTGGCGCACCCAAGCCGGCGGTCGACGTGTACCCGGCCGACGTGCAGAAGGAGGACGGCTTCTGCAAGAAGCTGGAGAAGAACCCCCACTCGAAGAAGCTGCTCACGCCGTTCTCGGTGGTGCGGGAAAAGGGCAAGAAGCTCACGGCCGTGCCCTACTCCAAGGCCTACGCGAAGTGGATGGGCAAGGTCGCGGACGAGCTGACGGCGGCCGCCGACGCCATCAAGGGCTCCGACGAGGCCCCGCTGGAGGCGTATCTGCGCGCGGCGGCCCAGAGCTTCAAGGACAACGACTGGGAGCCGGCGGACGAAGCCTGGTCGAAGATGACGGCGCTGAACTCCCAATGGTACCTGCGCGTCGCGCCCGACGAGGTGTACTGGGAGCCGTGCAGCCACAAGGCGGGCTTCCACCTGACCTTTGCGAAGATCAACAAGGCTTCGCTGAAGTGGCAGAAAAAGCTGACGCCGCTGCAGCAGGACATGGAGGACTCGATCGCGAAGCTTATCGGTCGGGCGTACAAGCCGCGCAAGGTCACCTTCCACCTGCCGGACTTCATCGACATCGTCGTCAACGCCGGCGACGATCGCGATCCTTTCGGCGCCACCATCGGCCAGAGCCTGCCGAACTGGGGCAAGGTCGTCGCCCAGGGGCGCGGCCGCACGGTCGCGATGAGCAATCTGTATACGGATGCCGACAGCCTCGCGATGCGCCGTGCCCAGGATTCCTCGTTGCTCGATGCGAACACGATCAAGGAGCTCGCCGACGCGCCCACGCCCAGCCTGCTCAGCACGATCCTGCACGAGGCGACGCACAATCTCGGGCCCGCGCACGAGTACAAGTACCGGGGCAAGACGGCATCCCAGGCGTTCGGGGGCGGGATGGCCAGTATGCTGGAGGAGCTGAAGGCGCAGACCGGCGCGCTCTACTTCATCGACTACATCCAGAAGAAGGGCATCATCTCTCCCGAGCTCGCGAAGCAGACCTATCTGGACTCGATCACCTGGTGCTTCGGCCACATCTCACGCGGGATGTACACGCCGGACGGCCACCGCAAGGCCTACAGCCAGCTTTCCGCGATCCAGATCGGCTTCCTGATGGACGAGGGTGCGATCCACTGGGACGACAAGGCCAAGGCCGCCGACGGCAAGGACACGGGCGCCTTCGTGGTCGATTTCGACAAGCTCCCCGCCGCCACGACCAAGCTGATGAAGCTGGTGGGCACCATCAAGGCGAAGAACGACAAGAAGGGCGCCGAGGCGCTGGCCAAGAAGTACGTCGATGGCAAGGTCGTGCCCCAGGCGGTCATCGCCAAGCGCTTCTTGCGTTTCCCGAAGACGAGCTTCGTCTATTCGATCCACATGTGAGCGCCGCACGGGGTGTCGTGCGTCAAGAGTCCGCGTGCTCTCGGCCCGAACGGCGTGTCGACGGTGATCCAGACGAACCACGGTCACGTCTGGACCGTCACGGCGGCCCAGTTCACGGCGGCCGTCGCCAAGGACTATCACATCCAGGGAACGGCCCAGCACGATCACGCGGTGTCGATGACGGCCGCGGACTTCGCCCAGCTCGCGCAGGGCAAGTCGGTGACCAAGGTCTCGATGGTCGGCGCGGGTCACACGCACACGGGCATCGCGACCTGCGCGTAGGTTATCCCATCATGCCGCGTCGCGATCCGATGCGGACCAGACGGAAATAGCCGGTGGGCATGGCGCGCTTGAGCCGCCAGAACCAGCGTCCGCTGGCGTGGGGCACGGAGTAGAGCTCGCCGCGCTCGACGGCGTCCAGAGCCAGGGTGGCCACTTCCGGCGCCTGCACCTTGGTGCGCTCCATCACCTTCTCGATGAAGCCGCGCCGGCTTTCGTCGACGCCGCTGCTGCGAGCGGATGCGGCGATGTTCGTCTTGAAGAACATCGGGCAGAGCACCGTGACCGAGACGCCACTTCCGGCCAGCTCCGTGCTCAGCGCTTCCGAGAGCGCGACGACGCCCGTCTTGGTCACATTGTAGGGCGAGAAATCCGGCGCCGGGAGCAGGCCCGCCGCCGAGGCGACGTTCAGGATTGCGCCGTGCCCCTGCTTCCGGAAGCGCGGCACGAAGTAGTGACAGCCGTGGATCACCCCCCACAGGTTGATCCCCATGATCCATTGCCAGTCATCGAGTGGCACCTCACCGACAGGTCCTGCCACGGCGACGCCGGCGTTGTTCGCGACGAAGTCCACGCCGCCGAGCAGCTCTTCGCTCCGGTCGGCCAAGGCCTCCACCGACTCCGCCTTCGAGACGTCGCATTCCACCGCGTGGGCTGCCTGGCCGATCTCTTCCGCCGTCCGCTGCGCGGCTTGCAGATCGATGTCGGAGACGACGACCTGCGATCCGCGCCGCGACAGCTCGAGGCACAGCGCGCGGCCCAGCCCGCTGCCGCCGCCGGTGACGACGGCTCGGGTGTTTTTCGAGATCTTCATTTCGGCTGGTGTTGTTCGTGCGGTGCCCGGGGTCAAGCGCCCAGCTGCTGACCTACGCTTTCGAGATAGGCCTGCGCCAGGCGGAGGTTGTCGTTGTCCCAGGGGTGGAAGTCGCGGCGCAGGTACTCGCGGATGCCTCTGAGGAAGACCTTCTTGCCGATGGGATTGTCGCCGCCGAGCCGCTTGAGCTCGCGGCGCGCGTTCTTTCCCGACACGCCCTCCTGTTCGAGCAGCATGCGCGTGCCGGCTGCCCAGAACGACGCCAGCATGATTGACGCCATGGCGAGCCCCGCGACGCGCAGGGCGTAGCTCGGGTTCACCTTCTGCAGCACGTCGAACGCCACGGCCTTGTGCTCGATCTCCTCGCAGGCGTGCCAGAGCAACAGCTGACGGACGACGGGGTGCGCCAGGTCGAGCGGACCGTCGCGCAGGGCGTTGTCGGCCATGATGGCCGTGAAGTGCTCGGCGGCCGCGGTGCTGGCGAGATTCAGCGCGGGGGGCACGAGCTTCTCGATGATGCCGTAGGCGATGCGTTCGTAGCGCTGGAGGAAGGGGCGGATCTGGTAGCCCTGTGCCTCGAGCACCGCGAACATCCGCTCGTGCTCGTGCGCGTGCCGCCCTTCCTGCCCAAAGAAGCCCTTGATCTGCAGTTTCTGCTCCGGGTCGTCGATGCGATCGAGGTAGTGCCGCACGCTGCGGATGAAGAAGCGCTCGCCGGCGGGAAATAGCAGGCACACGCCGTTGGCCACGTGCGTGGCGACCGCGTTGTCGGCGAGCCAGTGCCTGGGCACCGAGTCGTCGAAAGGGAAGTCCATGTGCCGCGGCCGGATGGCGGGGCGTTCGGTCTGGGTCTGCATGCTCACCTCGGGCTTGTTGAACTATGTTCAACAGCTATTGAACTAAAGTCAATAGCACCCTGGGGCTCTATTGAACAGAAGTCAATAGGGGGGTAGGTTGATTTCGTGAGCGCCCCGGTAGGTGAGCCGCGCAGCCGGCTGCAGGTCGACGAGCGGCGCGCCCAGCTGCTCTCGCTGGGCATGGACCTGTTTTCCAGCCACAGCTTCGACGAGCTGTCGGTGGACGACATCTCGAAGGCGGCTGGCATCAGCAAGGGGCTCATCTACCACTACTTCGAGAGCAAGCGCGGCTTCTATGTCGCCTGCGTCCGGGCGTCGGCAGACCAGCTGCGGGCGCGGACCGACCTTGCCGCCGCCGACAATCCGCTCGACCAGCTTCGCGCAGGGCTCGACGCCTACCTCGGCTACGTCGAGGTCCATGCGCACGCCTACGTGACGCTGTTCCGCGGCGGCATCGGCTTCGATCCCGAGGTCGGACAGATCGTCGAGGAAGCGCGGCAGCACTTCGTCCAGCGCATGCTCGAGACGCTCGATCCCGGGGTGGCGGAGCTCCCGCGCGTCCGCAACGCCCTGCGCGGCTATGTGGGCTTCGTGGAGGCTGCCGCCATGGACTGGGCGGATCACCATGACGTCGACCGCGCCCAGCTGCTCGAGCTGCTTGTGACGATGGCGGAGCAGACCGTACGGTCTGTGGGTGCGGCTCCGGTATAGCTCGCTTCTTCTCGCGCTCGCGCCCGGCGTTGCCCACGCCGGGGCCGCGGCGCGCGCGACGCCGACGCCTTTCGACGGCCTGGGCGACAATGTACGCCACGCGTTTTCGGGGTCGCGGCTGCTGTTCTCCGCAGCGGCGGTCGCAGCCACGGGTGGGCTGGCCTTCTCCGGCGAGGACCACGCGCTGCGTGCTGCCGTACAGCGGCAGATCGCGTCGCCCGCGTGGGGCGACACCGCGTACTACGCCGGCTACATCGCCCCGGCCGTGGTCGCGCCGGGGCTGTACGCGATCGGGCTGGCGTCGCGCGACCGCGAGACAACGGGCGCAGGTGCCGCAGCCCTGCAGGCGCT
>Ga0114931_10002782_pt1 | contig 22239 bp, 19 predicted proteins | sample 2SBtaG_FD_89579 | JGI IMG/M metagenome (GOLD analysis project Ga0114931, IMG submission 89579) | Deep subsurface microbial communities from Kolumbo volcano to uncover new lineages of life (NeLLi) - 2SBTROV14_V59a metaG | ecosystem: Environmental > Aquatic > Marine > Volcanic | place: Kolumbo... | reverse complement strand
GCTTTGCAATCACTGATGATTTCTATTTCAGGTAACTCCGGTGACTGGTTGGAAAATGACACCATGGCAACCGGGCCTGCATCCGGTTGGGTGTAATAACCACTGGAGCAGGCAGTGAGTAGCAGGTAGAGAAGGCCCGCTAATAGCAGTTTGGTACGTTTCATATTCCTTTAAGGGGGCTCTTAATAGTCCGGTTAATGCCTGGTGTTATATCCGATACGCAAACCATTATCGACAGTCATTACCGCCTGTTTGTTGTGTGCATAAAAAAGCCCCGCACAGGGCGGGGCTTTTTTATTTCTGAGTATTGCCGCTGGTTCAGGCAGCTGCGACACCCAGTTTTTCGCGCCAGCCGGGGAACAGCGCATCAGCATCGCCAGGGAATGACTCGAATGCACGGGCGAACTCATTGTGTTCTTTGGCGTATTCGATCGGATCGGCTCCGGCTTTCCAGCACTCGTAAGCCTGGCGCAGGGAAATGGCTCCCGCTGCAGGCGAATCAATGTGGCCGTATGAACCACCACCGGCAGTGTTGATGATGTTGCCGTGACCCAGGTTTTCGAAGAAACCGGGCAGACGCAGGGCATTCATGCCGCCGGAAATGATCGGGGTAGTGGGCTTCATGCCAAACCATTCCTGGTGATACACCGGACCGTCGCAGCTGTCGCGCTAGATCATGTAGGCGATGACACGGTCGTCGGCGCCACCTTCCATTTTACCGTAGCCCATGGTACCGACATGGATACCGGATGCACCCTGCAGGCGAGACATCTTGGCCAGAACAAAAGCGGTGTAACCGCGTCTGGAACTGGGCGAAGTGATCATGCCGTGACCGGCGCGATGGTAATGCAGGTACTGGCTGGGGTACTGGCGGCGAGCGGTGGTGATCATGCCGGGGCCACCCACGAAGCCATCTACCAGGAAGGCCAGTTTGTCAGCGTCCGGGCCAAAGGTTTCCAGGGCGAAATCAGCACGGGCACACATTTCGTAATGGTCGTCGGCCGTGATGTTCATGGAGAACAGTTTGGCTTCGCCGGTTTCGTCCATGGCGCGCTTCATTGAGTCATACACCAGTGGCATGGTTTCTTTGATTGGAGCGAACACCTGGTTTCCCTGGGGCTCGTCGTTCTTGATGAAGTCGCCACCCAGCCAGAACTGGTAGGCCGCTTCGGCGAAAGGTTTCGGGCGCAGGCCGAGTTTCGGTTTGATGATGGTGCCGGAAATATAACCACCGTCCACAACCGGGCGACCCAGGATGCGCCACAGGTCAGAAATGTCCTTGGCCGGACCATCGAACAACTGGATGGCGCGGGGTGGGACAAAGAAGTCAATCATCTGGCCGTACTCGATGTCGCCCATGCCCTGGTTATTACCGATAGTCATGGTAAGGAAAGACACGATCATCATGCGACCGTCGGTAACATTGCGATCGAACAGTTCCAGCGGGTAGGCGATGCGCATGTCTTCGGTGGCTTCATCGATGTGATAAACCAGCGCGTCGACGCCTTTGGTAAAATCGTCAGTGGTGGATACTTCAACATTGGTGCCGGTGGATGACTCGGCAGCAAAGTGGGCGGCGGCTTCCAGGTAGCCATGTCCCGCTTTCGGCTTCATCTTGTAAGCTACCAGGATGTGCTTACCAGCAGCCATCAGTTCTTCTTCTTTCAGACTCAGGTCTGAATAACGTGTGGATTGATCTAAGGCCATAATGCTCTCCGTATGCGAGAAAATGCTCGCAAAAAAAGTGGGGGGAAAAATCCCCAAAAAAAGTGAGTAGATTTTACGCCCTGGCATGTATAGATAACATTAAGCATTACTGATAGAAACCATAACTAAAAAGTTATATGTAATAAATGACTTAATATTTGTTATGTACTGATAATCATGCTTTTAATGAATATTGTTAATGTTAATTATCATTATGGAGTATTGGCGAAACAGGTGATTCTGCTGTTCCAGCAGGTCAGCCAGGACATGATGTCGGCCGCTAGTTGGGGCAGTTATTCAGTGAGAACATACCGGCACCGGCTTCCCCCGGGGTAGTGGATGCGCTTTTGGTGATCCAGTACTAAAGGCTGATGTGTGGCACCGTTTGCCGGCGATTTCGTCGATGGCTGTGTCTCGATCCTGAATAAAACCGGGCCGGGCTGATGCGGCTAGAACAACGGTCGATGGTCCCGGCCAGCTAATACCGGTTCAGGATTGATTACAGACAGGGAAATGCTTACCACTTTTTATACGGCAAAAACTTCCCGGACATGGTGAGGACCACACGATCGCCTTTGGGGTCTTCCTGTTTGTCCACATCCAGGGTGAAGTCGATAGCGCTCATGATGCCATCACCGAACTTCTCGTGGATCACCGCTTTCAATGGCATGCCATATACCTGCATTATTTCATAAAAGCGATATACCAGGGGATCGGTGGGTACCATTGGCCCCAGGCCTTTGGTGGGGAACTCGGTGAGTTCATCGATCACCTCCTGACCGAGATCCAGGGCCTCGGCCAGCTTGACGGCTTCTTCCCGGGTTGCACTTGCCTGGCGGTAAAACAGGGCCGCAATCCATACTTCATCCCGCCCGATAATGGCTTCCAGATCGGCGAAACTCAGGTCCTTCTGTTTTTTGGATTTCAGCAGGGTTGAGGTAATTTTGGGTGTGTGCATAGCCATATCTCCTGTCTGGGTTGATGATGACTCTAAACCAGAATGCTTAACGCCTGCTAACATTCCGACCGGTGGTGATGGATCTTTCCATAGCCAGTATGAAAAACAGTCCGTCTCGATAGTTTCATTGTGTTTGCCTTGCCCTCAACCAGCCTTTTGATCGAGTTCTACCAGTACCTGTCTTGGTTTAAAGCCCGGTATAACCAGGATCATGGTCATGGCGCTGACCAGGGTGACCCACAGCAAAATGTCGGGGTTATTGCTGATGTCCTTCAACCAGCCGATCAAGAAAGGGAAGGGGGCGCACAGGGTGCTACCCACTCCCAGGGCGAACATGGACAGGGTGGCGGTTTCGTGCGGGTTGTCACCGTATAGATGCGGCAATGTCATGGCCACCGGGAAGCTGATGCCCAGTCCCAGACCACACAGTAACGGAAATGCCATGGCCCATCTGGTATCGGCAAGCAGGGCAATAGCGACGCCGCATAAGGTTAAAGCACCGGCAAGGTAGAGCAACTGGCGTTTGTTCCAGTGGTCCCGCGCGAACAGGGTGAGCACGAACGCTGCAATAGCCTGGTTGAAAACAAATACCCCGAGCATGTTGGCGGCGTGCTGTTTGTCCGGCAGGATGCTGTAGAAAAAATTCGGTAACCAGGCCAGCAGGGAAATATAAATAATGCCGGAGCTGACAAAATACAGCACGATGAGCCAGGTGATTTTATCGAAATACAGGTGCCGGGTGACCGGGCGGGCCGGTCGGTTTGCGGCCGAGATGTGTTGTTGTATATCGGATCGAAACGTCAGTATCCAGATAATGGCGCTGCTCAACATCACCAGGCCAAACAGGAATAATGACCAGCGCCAGTTACCCAGGGAAATCGAGAAACCATGGGTAGTGAAAGCGGCGATGCTGGAACCCATGTGCATACATAAAATGGTGAGGGCCACCATTTGCATACTGCGATCCGGGAAATGGTGTTTGATGACTGCCTGTAATGCCGGTTGGGTAAAGGCGATGCCGGCACCTACCAGGATTACCACAAAATACAGCCAGCCAAGACTGCTCACCAGCACCGGTGTGGCGATGAGTATGCACATCAGCCCGAGACCCATGGCGGCAATCTGTTCCGGTGTAAAACGTTTGAGTAAAAACGGCAGGGCAAAGCTGAACACCCCGGCACAGAATTGTGGCAGGGCTGAGAGCATGCCGAATTCACTGAATGAGGCTCCCAGTTCGCCCTGGATATCCAGTTGCAAGGGGCTGATGCTGGTATAGATGATGCGCAGGGTGAGGGCCGCCATCATGATGGCGCTGATGGATAGCAACATCCGCGAACCGGGTTTCATGCCAGGTCCCGCACGGCCTGTTCGCAGTCGGCTTTGAGTTTGTCCAGGTCCAGGCCGGGTATTTCCCCTGACGCCACCACCGGATATCCATTACAGAACAGGGTGTGCACGCTGGCGGCGCCACAGGCGATGGGAGCATATTTGGTTTCGTGCATGCCGAAGTTGGCCAGCTGATCCAGGGAGAACAGGGTAAAGTCCGCTACCTGCCCGGCGCGGATTAAACCGAGTTTGTCGTAACCCAGCAGGCGGGCGCCGTTTACCGTGCCCCAGCCGGTGACTTTCTCGATGGTGATGTCCTTGGCGTTGCGGGTGGCGGCGCGTTGTAACAACCAGCTCAAACGTAATTCAGATAACATCTGTGCGGCTTCATTGGAAGCGGCACCATCCACACCGATGGATACCGGTACTCCGGCATCGTCCATCTGTTTGACTCGCGCGATCCCGGAAGCCAGCCGGCCATTGGAAGACGGGCAATGACTGATGCCGGTACCGGTCTCGGCCAGAATCTTAATTTCTTCATCCGCCAGATGCACCATGTGGGCGAACCACACATCCTCGCCAATCCAGTCGTATTCGGCGACAAATTCCACCGGCAAACACTGGTGGGTATTCAAACAGTATTCCACATAGTTTTCAGTTTCGGATAAGTGGGTGTGCATGCGCAGCTGCTGGCTGCGGTCAAATTCCGCCAGTTCTTTCAACATGCCGGGGTCGAGGGAAAATGTGGGGGTATTGGGGGCCACCACGATCTTGCTCATGGCGGTGTCACCGGTCTGGTGATACCGGGCAGCCAGGCGTTCGATGTCGCCGGTATATCGTTCCAGGGTTTCCGGCGGGGTATTCTTGTTGGGGTATTCCATATCCCGGTCGGTGCGCAATTGTCCGCCACGACATAACACCATGCGTATCCCCAGCCGTTCAGCTTCTTCAAACAGGATATCGCCCATAGCCAGGTCGCTGTCCTGGTAATAGATGTAATGATGATCGGCACAGGTCGTAGTGCCGGACAACATCAGTTCTGCCAGACCGAGTTGTACACCGGCACGGATATGCTGGGGCTGGGTGCGTGAAACCCGTGGAAAGGTCACATTATTCAGCCAGCCAAACAGGCGTTCGTTGATACCGCTGTTGATGCCCTTGAGCACACTCTGGAATAAATGATGGTGGGTGTTGACGAATCCCGGCATCAGCACCTTGTCGCCAGCATCGATAATATCGTCGCCGGGTTGTGGTTGCAGGTCGCTATCCATGGCGGTGATCATATGATCATCGATTCGCAGGCACATGCCTTTAGGGTAGTCGTGGGCACCGAGCGAATCGGTGATGTGCTGTATATTCTTGATAAAGTAGGACATGTTTGTGGCGCTTTGCTGCTAACCCTTTGTATAAAACCTGTGCAAACAGTCAGCAATATATAAGCCATGTTTCCGGTCATGATTATTTCGACCTTCGTTGGTGTTAGCAGGTCATAAATACTGGAATTCTCTCTACGGATGTGCAACCCGGTAGTGCGGGTATTGCCCGTATCGCACTTTTATTGACCATTTAATCAATTTTTTGTCAGGCCCGAGTGAGGGATTTCGCCGATTGCCATTGGCACGAAGTGTGTAAGGCATAGGGCAAGATTCTGATGAGGTGATCAAGTATGTATTTGCGCCACTCCAAGGCTGTGCTGGTGTTATTGATAGGGCTGTTTGCCAGCCTGGTTGCTGTCAATAACATCACGGATTACAACTCCAACTTTCAGTTTGTGCGCCATGTGATGAGCATGGATACCACTTTTCAGGGCAATAGCCTGATGTGGCGAGCACTGACCCAGCCGTGGTTTCATCACCTGGCTTATGGCGTGATTATCACTATTGAATCCCTGGTAGGCATATTGTGTCTGGCAGGGGCCTACCTGTTGTGGAAAAACCGGCATGCAAGTAGCGTGGTTTTCAATCACAGCAAGCGCATCGCTACCTATGGACTGGTGCTGGGGATTGTATTATGGTTTAGCGGATTCATGACGGTAGGTGCGGAATGGTTCCTGATGTGGCAGTCGCCTAACTGGAACGGCCAGCAGGCCGCGTTTCGTTTTATCACGGTGATATTTGTTACGCTCATTTTTCTGCATCAGCAGGAACCGGCTGAATCAATGTAGCATTTTTTTCTAACCCTATGGAGTAGAAGCAGTCAGGCATTGCCGGGTCATTGCTCCTTTGATGAATAACCCGAAGTCATTCGGGTTTGATTTGGAGGCACACATGACCAACCACACCGACAAGCAACTCGCAGAACTGGAACTGGAAGCCACACTCGGCTCCCAGAGCAGGGAAACCAGCCAACGCGAGATTCGTTTAATCGATCTTTCCGATTTCGAAAACCGCAAGCAGCAGATCGCCGACCAGTTATGGGAAGCAGCCACTGAAATCGGTTTTTTCCAGATCGAGCAGCATGACATTCCCCTGACGGATATACAGCAGGCATTTGCCACGATGCAGCGGTTTTTCGATTTACCCATGCAAATCAAACAGCAGTATCCTTTATGGCAGGGTATGAATGCTGGCTGGGAATACATGCAACAGGTGCGTCCTTCCACCGGCACGGCCGACCAGAAAGAATCTTATCAAATCACCCTGCCGCGCATGCAGGGGCTGTGGCCGGACGAGCAGGTACTGGCCAATTTCAAAACGACCATGCTGGACTTCGAACACCAGTGCTGGGAAACCGGTATGAGAATCCTTTCCTGTTTCGCTCTTAAACTGGGTTTTGCCGAGGACTTTTTTGCCACCGCCCATGAGCCATCAGTGCCTGAATACCAGAGCACCCTGCGGTTGTTGCATTACTTCGCTACCGAAGCGGTCACCGCTGAAGAGTCCAATGTCTGGCGCGCCGGCGCCCACACCGATTTCGATTGTTTAACCATGGTCTTCCAGCAACCCGGCCAGGGCGGCTTACAGGTGTGTCCCGGCAAGGAAGCGGACTCCCGGGAATGGACCAGTGTCGAACCCAAACCCGGAGTGATCACCTGCAATATCGGCGACATGCTGATGCGCTGGAGTGATGACCAGCTTAAATCCACCTTGCACCGGGTTCGCATGCCGCGGCCGGATGAATACCAGGGGCCGCGTTACAGCATGGCGTATTTCTGCCAGGCCAATACCGATGTGATGATCCAGGGCCCAGCAAAGAAGTATGAACCCATCTCTGCGGCCGAATACCTGCAGCGTCGCATCGCGGCGAATTTCGCCAATCAATAAGCGCATTACCCGTCGTGGCATAACCAGACTGCCTCCGGTGGGCTGGTTTTTTTGTTATGGATTGGCGGCTGCCAGCGTCTCAAAAGGGTGCGAGGCTTCACCAAAATTGACCAAACGGACAGGAAATATTTTTAAACATTTGCCCTAACCCAGCCGCTGTGCATTGAAATGAAATCCTGACCCTTGCGCAAGAACCCTGTACTAGCGGCGTTTAGCAGACAGGAAAACTTTTCTCCGGAGGATTATGATGAGTTGGCAAACAATTTGCAGTTAGCCTGTTAACGGTTTTTATAACCAGGCTGATACGAGGTGCGAACAAAACCTTGTGCTAACTCAATAGTGATGGAGGTGCTGGAATTCTGTGACCCGCCTGCTTGAAGCGAATTGCTCTGCTGCGACGGATGCTGAAAGCATCGGTAGTAGTAAAACCATCGGGGGACACACACGTGTGCCTGGTGATTATGGGCATACCCTAGACTCCTTGGGTGTTGTATCCACTCGAGCTTTGGTCGTTCCCTCCTCCGGAACGACCTTTTTTTATTGTGGCGAAGAAAATGGATAAACCTGCACATAAGCCGGGTTTAAAAAATGCCGCGCAAGCAGGCACTCACCTCAGCGACGTGCGGTTGTTGTTTGGCTTGAACGATAATCCGCCGTTCCTTAAGGCAATACTGGCCGCGTTCCAGCATTTCCTGGCGATTTTTGTCAGCATTATCACCGCGCCGTTAATTATCAGCGTAGGCATGGGGCTGAATGCCAGGGAGAGCAGTTATATCATCAGTTCCTCTTTGTTCGTCTCCGGTGTCGCAACCCTGATCCAGGTAATTCGTATTGGTCCGTTGGGATCGAGATTATTGTGCATCCAGGGCACCAGTTTCTCGTTTATCGGGCCGTTGATTTTTGCAGCGCAGAGCTTGCAGGGCAATATGAGTAACGAGGAAATACTCGGGGTGATTTTCGGATCGGCTGCCGTGGGCGGGTTGTGCATTATGGTGCTAAGCCTGTACCTGCAAAAACTGAACAAAATTATTACGCCAACCGTGACTGGTGTGGCGGTGATTTTGCTGGGGATTTCACTGGTAATGAAAACCCTGGAAAATATGGTGAAGGAATATCATCACGTGGTGGAGCTGAGCCAACCGGTGTGGCCGCTAATGGTAATGTTTATCGGCGTGATCGTGGTGATTTTACTATTTACCCGCAGTGCGAATCCCTGGGTGCGCCTGTCGTCTATCAGCATTGGCCTGGGTGCCGGCTATGGGTTTGCCCTGTTCACCGGGCAACTGGATTTTTCCCCCATATCCCAGTTGCCCAGCGTGTTCATTCCGGAACTATTCCGTTACCCCATCGGTTTCGACTGGGGCGTGTTCCTGTCACTGGCGCCGATTTACCTGGTAACGGCGGCGGAGTCGGTGGGGGATTTAACCGCCACCTCGGCCCTGTCCAAGCAACCGGTCAGCGGTGCCGTTTACTGGGACCGTATTCGCCACGGCGTCATGGGCGATGGTTTTAATTCATTCCTGGCATCGCTGTTCGGCACCTATCCCAATACCACCTTCAGCCAGAACAATGGTGTGATCCAGTTGACCGGTGTAGCCAGTCGTTATGTCGGGATGTATGTGGCCGGTTTCCTGGTGCTGTTTGGCATGTTCCCCGTTGTCGGTGGCGTGTTCCAGCTGATGCCCAAAGCTTTGTTGTATGGCGCGACGGGTTTGATGTTTGCGCTGATCAGTGTATCCGGGTTTCGCATTATCAAGGTGAGCAAACACGCCAGACGAAGCTGGGGTATTGCGGGCATCGCCACCTTTTTTGCCCTGGGCCTGAGCTTTATGACCAGTCACATGAATGGCCTGCATCCCCAGTTGCAGTTGTTACTGGGTTTCCCGGTAGCGATGGGCACGCTGATGGCTATTATCCTGGAACTGGTGCTGCCCATGCCGCCCAGACAATTGGTGAGCGAAGGGGAGGTATGAAATTAGTCGCCTGTGTCAGCCTTGGGTTTGTTACCATGCTGCTTCTGATAACACCGAGTTATGGGGAAGAAGCTTTGACACGGGACCAGCTTATCAAACAGCTAGGACTGGAAAAGCATATCGAAGGTGGTTATTTCCGGCGTACTTTCCAGGCGGACCATCGGGCTAAAATCGACCAGGGCCTGGGGCCGCGGTATACCATGACGTCTATCCTGTATATGTTGACGTCGGATTCTCCTGTCGATCACTGGCACCTGAATCAATCGGATATCATCCAGTACTATCACCTCGGTGGTCCCATTACCTATTACCTGATTGATGCCGAGGGAAACTTATCCGTGAAAGTACTGGGGCCGGATATCGCCAATGGTCAGCAGGTGCAGGTGATCGTCAAAGGCGGTACCTGGAAGGCGGCTGAGTTAAAGCCCGGGAATGATTACGGCCTGCTCAGCGAAGCGGTGTCACCGGGGTTTGAATACCATGACATGCGCATTGGTGAGCAAGTAGAATTACTCAAGCTATTTCCCCAGCATGCAGAGCTGATCAAGCGATTCAGCAGCCAGCCAGATTCGGCCAACGAAGGCGCGCGTCAAATTCCCCACAATCATTTGTGATATTGCCCAAAGAATTCAAGCGGTAAGCCCCGGTATTATCCTGGCTCTGTCTCCCTGGAAGTAAAGGGCGGGTACATGAAAATACATTTGAACCCTCCCCCTGGTGGTCACGACCGATGGATACACAATCTGGAAAATCCAGCCTGTGACAATAACCAACAGAAAAAGGAAGCTAGCCATGAAAAAAACAGCTGCAATTCTACTCTACCTGACTATCGCCCTGATGTCATTCAGCAGTCACGCCAATAACCCGAACCCCAAACCCAAATGTCCGCTGGGGCAGATACCGGTGCTGGATGGTAATCTATGGTAGTGTAAACAGCCGGGTTACAAGTCTAACGAAAAGTCGCAGAAAGTGGGTTTATTATTACCCGCAGTGCAAGCAGCGCGTGAAGCAGCCAGGCAAGAGCCCCGTCGGTCACAATCGGCCGCTCCGAAACCCAGATGTCTGATGGGGCAGGTAGCCAAGATGGAAATGGGTCACTGGCAATGCAAGAACCAGGGCCTCACTACCGGGCAGAATGCTCCTCGTGCTTCCACTGCAACCCATCGTCCCCACTGCCGGGTTGGTTTACTGCCCAGGATGGAAAATGGCCAATGGGTTTGTCGTCAGCCTGATCTGAAGGCACCAACGAAATCTGAAAGATAAATCGGCTTGTTATTCACGAAATAACCGGATCGATCCTGTTACTATGGTTGAAACCTCAGGTGACAGGGTCGATTTTGTTCTGCTCACGCCAGTCCCTGATAATTTGCTGCGTAATCGACAAGGGACGAAAATCATATTCGGTCAGCTGCTCAGGCGTCAGGGATTTCCAGTCGCTGAGCTCATGATTGAGGGTTACCGTGCCGGATGCTGTCAGTTCATAACACAGGATGAGCTGGTTCTTTTTAAAGAACGAATAGTGTCCAATATAACGAATGATTTCGGCATCCAGTCCCAGTTCCTCACGTGTCTCTCGTATCACCGCCTGTTCCGGCGTTTCGTTCTGTTCCAGGTATCCTGTAATTAATGAATAAATACCTTTCGGCCAGGCTTTATTATGGGCAATGATGTAATGCTCATTGTTTTTCACCAGTGCAGCGACTACCGGAACCGGGTTGTTCCAGTAAATGAAATGGCAGCCGGCATTGCTGCATACCAGTCGGTTAACATCATCAATACTGCGGCTGGTCAGGTTGCTGCCGCATTCGGGACAGAATTTCATCATTTAATCGTACCTGGCAAGGTCAATATTTTTCAGTGCCTGTAAGTAATTACAGTAAAGAAATAGGTGCCGCCATCGATCCGTGATCTGCGATATTGTGACATAGGGAATAACTTTATCCAGCATTGTTGGTGGGCGGTGCCCACCCTACGTGATTTTCAGATTCTTATAAAGTAGGGTAATACTACCAGGGCGTCACCGGTCAGAACCAGCAGGTACAGGTTCGATATAAAATAGGGGAAAACCAGCAAGGCGACGCCGGTAACCAGGGGTACAATGGCTTTCTGTTTTTTACCATAGGAAAAAAATCCGAGGCCAATTGCCCCGAATGCCATACCCCAGAACAGTCCCGATGAATTTTTCATCTTTGTCCTCAGGTAGGGTGGGCATTGCCCACCATTGTCATTGCTTGTATCTCGCAATAATGCCTTACAGGGCTGGTGTTTTATTCCAGTTGAGTGGTGGGCGGTGCCCACCCTGCAGGGTTCGGAAATATGCATTGCAAAGACGGTATTAAAAATGCTTGATCGTTGCAAGGTTTATATAGAGCCAGACTGTAATTTTTGCGCTCTCGCATGATGTTTCTGCATGAGTTCCTGAATATCCATATCAGTTAACTCACCTTTTTCAACCCGCCACTGGCCCGCCACCATGACATAGTCCGCCTGGTGGGCGCCACACAACAGCAGCGCGGCGATGGGGTCACCGTGGCCGGAGAAACGCATTTCGTCCAGTTTGAACAGGGCGAGGTCGGCCTGTTTCTCAATAGCTATTTCACCGATATCCTGGCGTCCCATGATGCTGGCGCCACCACGGGTGGCCCAGCTTAATACCTGGTCGTGGCTGACCCTGGCGGCGGAATATTTGAGGCGTTGAATGAACAGGGCCTGGCGTAATTCCTGAATCATATTGGAACAGTCATTGGATGCCGAGCCATCTACGCCCAGGCCGATGATGGCACCCTGTTGTTCCAGTTCCAGGGTATTGCAGATACCACTGGCTAATAACATGTTGGAGCTGGGGCAATGACAGATGCCGACCCGGGCCTGTCCCAGTTTGTTCATTTCGGTTTCGGTAAAATGTATACCGTGGGCAAGCCATACATCGTCCGCCAGCCATTCAACATCTTCGAGATAATCCAGCGGGCGTTTACCGAAACGTTCGATACAGAAGCTGTTTTCGTCTTCGGTTTCTGCCAGGTGGGTATGTAGTCTCACTCCATGCTGGCGCGCCAGTCGGGCGCTGCCGCGCATCAGTTCCGGGGTGACGGAAAACGGCGAGCAGGGCGCCAGGGCGATCTGGGTCATGGCGCCTGCATTAGCCTGGTGGTACTGGTTGATGACGCGCTCGGAATCCGCCAGGATGGTGTCTTGATCCTGTACCACATGATCCGGTGGCAGGCCGCCATCTTTCGCACCCAGGCTCATGGAGCCACGGGTGAATAAGGTGCGCATACCCAGCGGCCTGGCGGCATCAATCTGGACATCGATACAGTTGGGTAGCGTCTGGGGGAACAGGTAATGATGATCGGCGGCAGTGGTGCAACCGGACAGCAACAATTCTGCCAGTCCCAGTTGGGTGCCAAGGTATAAAGCCTCTTCATCCAGTCCGGCCCAGATGGGGTACAGGGTTTTTAGCCAGGGAAATAATTCTTTGTTAAGGGCGGGCGGGAAGGCGCGGGTGAGGGTCTGGTACAGGTGATGATGACAGTTGATCAGGCCGGGCAGGATGACGTGCCGGGAGGCATCGAAGACGCTATCGTATGCCTGCTCTGGTGCCTGTCCTTCAGGGACCAGTTCGCAAATGCGACCTTGTTGAATAACGACGCCATTGGTGGCATCTTCGCTGTTGCCAGTCCAGATAGCCAGCGGTTTTTTTATCCAGACGCTTTGCTGCTGCATGCTTTACTCGGTGGTTTTTCCGAACGTGTTTAACGCCTGACTTTACCCGTCGGTTTCAGGCCGATGCCGGTCAAGATCACCGACGACAGGAATTTACTGATGGTTTCGATATCTTCCTCTTCGTATTCCGCCCGGTTCATGATGGTGAGTACCTGGGTTTCGAAGTCGGCATAATGCTGGGTGGAAGACCAGATTAAAAAAATTAGGTGTACCGGATCGACTTTTTTTATTTTTTCCTGGTCCATCCAGGTCTGAAAAATTTTGGCTTTATCCCGTACCCACTGGCGCATGTCGGAACGCACGTATTCTTTCAGGTGCGGCGCACCCTGGATAATTTCGAGGGCAAACAGTTTGGATGCCTGGGGGTATTTATACGACAGTTCTACTTTCTTGTAGATGAATCGTTCCAGTACTTCGGCAGGATCATCATCCACGCTAATGTCCTGCAGTTCCGAGTTCCAGCTGCCGATGATCTTGGTTAATACCTCGGCGTAGAGTTTGTCCTTGCTTTTGAAGTAGTAATGAATGTTGGCTTTTGGCAGGTCCGCCTTGTTGGCGATCATCTGCATGCTGGCACCGCGGTAGCCATGTTTGACGAAAATCTTTTCAGCAACTTCGATGATTTTTGCCATGTTCTCGACGCGGATTCTTCCCGGCTTATAGGATTTTTTTTCTGTGTCCATAGATGAGTCTGTTGACTTGAGATTCTGGTTTGTTGTGTCGTCTATCGTCATTATTTTAGCATGGGGTCAGTTACTGGGTATCTTACCTTCGATTCCCTGTACATACCAGTCCATCACCAGCAGGTCCTTGTCGCTAACAGTTTCACCGGCTGCGACCGCCAGTTGTCCTTGCTGGTTATAAATCGGGCCGTCGAACACGCGTTTTTTGCCATCGATGATTTGCTGTTTCGCCTGGTTAACCAGGGCCTGCACATTTTTGGGTACGGCGGCATTGAAGGGTGCCAGTTGGGTCACGCCCTGTTTCAATCCATACCACAGGTTCTCCGGTTTCCAGCTGTTATCCAGAACCGCTTTGACCATATTAAGATAGAGATGATCCCAGTTATGCACCACCGCGGTGAGTTGCGCATGGGGTCCGTACTTGCTCATGTCGGAATGATAACCGAAGGCATAAATACCTTTTTCTTCCGCCGTCTGCACCGTGGTGGGGGAGTCGGCATGGGTTGATAGTATGTCCGCTCCCTGTAATATCAGGGTCTCGGCGGCTTCCCGCTCTTTGGCCGGGTCATACCAGCTGCTTAACCATACGACTTTAACAATGGCTTTGGGATTGGTTTCTCTTACCCCCTTGGTAAAGGCATTGATGCCACGAATAACTTCCGGAATGGGGAAGGTGGCAATATAACCGAGGACATTGGTCTTGGTCATTTTACCTGCGATCAACCCGGTTAAATATCGTCCCTGGTACGGACGTGCATTATACACGCCCATGTTACTGGCAGTCTTGTAGCCGGTGGCATGTTCGAACTTGACTTTCTTAAATCGTTTGGCGACTTTGAAAGTGGGATTCATGAAACCGAACGAGGTGGTAAAAATCAGTTTGTTACCACTGGCTGCCAGTTTGTAGATAACCCGTTCCGCATCACTGCCTTCATTGACGTTTTCCACGTAGGTGGTTTTGACTTTATCCCCCAGTTGTTGCTGCACATACTGGCGGGCTTTTTCGTGGGAATAGGTCCAGCCGGCATCCTGGGCGGGACTGAGATACACGAAACCCACCTTGAGGGGTTCGGCAGACACACTGTTACAGCACACCAGTGCCAGGATGAAAACCAATAAACTTCGATGCATGAATGTGTTCCTGTAAAACTAAAGTTGGGGTCGATAAGGCTGGCCCAGGGATTTCGGCGCAAACCAGATAGACTGGGATTTGTGGCTGGACAGAATCACCAGTACTACAATCGTGGCCAGGTAGGGCAGCATGGATAATAGATTGGGTGACAGGTCATAACCGCTGCCCTGCATTATCAGGTGCAGGATACTGGCAAAACCAAACAGGTAGGCGCCGAGTAGAATCCGTTCCGCTTTCCAGCTGGCAAACACCACTAGTGCCAGGGCAATCCAGCCTTTACCGGACGTCATTCCCTCGGACCACAATGGCGTGTACACAATGGATAAATAACCGCCCGCCAGTCCCGCCATGGCGCCGCCAAACAACACCGCCAGGTATCGGGTCTTCAGTACCGGCAAACCGACTGCATTGGCCGCCTCCGGGTTTTCTCCCACGGCCCGAATCACCAGTCCCAGGCGACTGCGGTTGAACAACCACAGGATGGCGAAGAACAGGGCGATGGATAGGTACACCAGGATGTCCTGACCAAACAGGGCCTTGCCAATCACCGGGATGTCGACCAGGTACGGAATGTTAATGGCCTGTAAGCCTTCCAGGGTTTTGCCTACATAAGCTGACCCCACAAACGCGCTCAGGCCGGTACCGAATATGGTTAATGCCAGCCCGGTGGCGACCTGGTTGGCTGCCAGTGTGAGTGCCAGGAAAGCGAACAACGCGGATGCCAGCATGCCGGCACCAGTCGCTGCCAGAATCCCCAGGGTGGAACTGCCGGTTGTGACCGCAGCAATAAAACCTACCACTGCACCCATGAGCATCATGCCTTCCTGTCCCAGGTTTAGCACGCCGGATTTTTCGCATACCATTTCACCCAGGGCCACCAGCATTAACGGTGTGCCGTTACGGATGGTGGCGTATAAAACATTCTGTATTAAATCGATGTCCATGTGGGTTCCGTCAGGTTCGTGCCCAGGAAAGTTTATTTGCCGGGATAATGCGGTAGCTAATTAAAAAATCACTCGCCAGCAGGAAAAACAGCAGCATACCCTGGAATAAACCGGTAATGGATTTGGGCAGGTTGAGGTCCATCTGGATCATTTCGCCGCCCATGTAGGTCATGCCCAGCAGGATACTGGCGAACAAAATACCGATGGGTGACATGCGCCCGAGAAACACCACGATAATGGCGGTGTAACCATAGCCGGGTGAAATTTGCGGCACCAGCTGGCCTATCGGCCCGGCCACTTCGCTGATGCCGGCCAGTCCGGCCAGTCCGCCACTGATGAGCATCACCCACCAGGTAATGCGTTTTTCACTGAACCCGGCAAACGCAGTGGCGGCCCGATCTTCTCCCAGGACCTTAATCTGGAAACCCAGCAGGGTACGGCTGAGCAGGGTCCAGCAGATCACCAGTGCCAGCAGCGCGAACAGCACTGAGATGTTCATGCGGTAATCACCGATCAAAGGCGGCAGGGTAATGTATTGCCCGAACTGGGCCGACTCAGGAAAATTATAACCGGCAGGATCTTTCAGCGGGCCATGCACGGCGTACAGCAGGGTGTACAGGGCGATGTAATTCAGCATGATGGTGGTGAGGATTTCATTGGCATTGAAATGGGTGCGCATCCAGGCGGCCAGGCCAGCCCATAGCATGCCTCCCAGCACGCCGAACACCAGTACCAGTGCCAGCATCCAGTAAGTTTCCACATCGGGAAATGAGAGACCGACCCAGCCGCCTGCCAGGGCACCGATAATGAACTGGCCTTCGGCGCCGATGTTCCAGATTTTTGCCTGGTAACACATGTTCAAACCAGTGGCGCATAACAATAGCGGTGTGACTTTCACTCCCAGTTCAGTCCAGCCATACAGGTCGCTTAAAGGAGCTAGGAAAAAAGTGTACAAGGCATTGAAAGGATCATGCCCCAGCAGGGAAAACAGCAGGGCGCCGGTTATCAAGGTTAACAGGATAGCGATCAACGGTGACAACAGGGCCATGCGCCTGGAATCGTACTGGCGTTTTTCCAGTTTAAGCATGGACGGCTTCCTGGAATGGAGTCGCTGGGGTTTCGGTGTCGAACTCACCGGCCATCCACTGACCGAGCTGGTTAATGGAAACGCTATCGGTGTTCCTGATGGGTGACAGGCTGCCGTGGCAGATGGCGCAAAGACGGTCGCAAATCTGGTACAGCTCATCGATGTCTTCGGAGATCACCAGGATAGCCTTGCCAGCGTCTCGCAGGCTGATGAGTTCATCCCGGATCAGGTTAGCCGCACCGATGTCCACGCCCCAGGTGGGATGGGAGCAGATGAGCAAATCCGGTTGCTGGCTGATTTCGCGACCAATAATAAATTTCTGCAGGTTGCCGCCGGACAGGCTTTTGGCCTGGGCCAGGGGGCCGTCGGATTTGACCCGGTATTTCGCCAGGATGGCGGCAGTGTGGGCTACAATGGTTTTCCAGTTGAGCCAGCCGAACCGGCTCAGGTCGCAGGTGTACCCTGTGAGCAGGTCATTCATGGCCAGGCTCATGTTCGGTACTGCACCGCGTCCCAGGCGTTCTTCGGGAACCACGGCGATACCCCGCCGGCGGCGTTCGCCCGGCGGCAGTTTGCCGATGGCCTCGCCCATGTATTCAATCTCGCCCGCCGCGCCCAGGTATTCGCCGGTAAGCAGTTTTAGCAACTCCCCCTGGCCATTGCCGGCGACACCGGCGATGCCGAGAATTTCTCCCGCCCTGAGATCCAGCGAGATGTTTTTTAGCGGCATGGCAAAGGGTTCTTCCGGCTGGTAACTGAGCTGGTTCAATACCAGCACCGAGGCCTGACCCTCGGCGCGAGGATAGCTTTTGCTGATGGCCGTATCCTCGTCCACCATCAATCGCGCCATCTGTTCGATACTGGTTTGACTGGGTAGACAGGTTCCGGTGATTTTGCCGCCGCGTAGCACCGTGGCCTGATCGCACAGGCTCTGCACTTCGCTGAGCTTGTGGGAAATAAACAGGATGCTGCAACCCCGGTCAGCCAGCAGTCGCAGGGTGGCAAACAGGCTATCCACTTCCAGGGGAGTGAGTACCGAGGTGGGTTCGTCCAGGATCAGGAGCTGGATGTCCTGTAACAAGCAGCGCACGATTTCCACGCGCTGCTGTTCGCCGATAGAGAGGCTGTATACCTTCCGTTCCGGGTCCAGCTCCATGCCGTATTGACGGGATACCTGGATGATCCTGCGGCTCAGCTCCGACAGGCTGGAACAGCCCTGCTTCGGCAGGCTCAGGGCGATGTTTTCCGCTACGGTCAGGGATTCAAACAGGGAGAAATGCTGGAATACCATGCCGATTCCCAGCTGGCGTGCATGGGCCGGACCTTTCACACTGATTTCATGATCTTGCCATAACATCTGCCCGGCATCCGGTTTTACCACGCCGTAAATGATTTTCATCAGGGTGCTTTTACCGGCGCCGTTTTCTCCCAGGATGGCATGAATTTCACCGGCTTCAACCGACAGGCAGATACCCTGGTTGGCGATGCAGCCAGGGTAGTGCTTGGTGATATTAATGAGTTCCAGTTGCTTCATTGCGCCCATGTGAATAATTGACCGATTAGATAGAGCCAATGCAATTGTCAGACCATTAAATGCAACATATACCGATGATTACCGAATTTATAAATATATGTCTAGTTGGTCAGGAAATTGCATTGCCTGCTAGGGCGATGGATAGACAGAGGTTTATTTATCCCGTCAACAGGGGCTAATATGTGCTTAGCAGCCCGTGAATAGCAAGCGAATATAAGGGTGGTCAGTGATACAGTTTTTACTCAACGGTGAATGGATTACAGAATCGGATCTCGATCCAAACTTGAGCATCCTGCGTTATCTGCGCACTAAAAAAGGTCTTAGCGGAACCAAGGAAGGCTGTGCATCAGGCGATTGTGGTGCATGCACCGTGTTGCTGGGTGAAGCCGGTAGGGGAGAAGATGGCAAGGCTGGTTACACCGCCGTCAATAGCTGTATCACTTTACTCGGCGCTGCACACGGTAAACATATTGTCACCGTGGACGGTTTAAATACCGGCGAGACTATCCATCCGGTGCAACAGGCGATGGTGGAAAATCATGCTTCCCAGTGTGGGTTCTGCACCCCCGGTATCGTAATGTCACTGGTGGGCTTGCGAGAAGGGCAGTCATCCTGCACTCGCGAAGATACGCTTTCCGCACTATCCGGAAACCTGTGTCGCTGCACCGGTTACCGTCCCATCATCGACGCTGCGGCTGCCAGCTTTAAGCTGCCGGATAACCACAATGTCATTAATACCACGCCCGACTGGCAAGTACCGAAACAGGAAGGGATTGCCGGTTTGCAACATCAGCATAGCCGGCTGTTTGTGCCTACCACTGAGGCCGAACTGCAATCCTTATTGCAGGATTACCCGCAGGCGCGATTCGTCGCCGGCGCCACCGACCTGGCACTGGAATTTACCCAACAATACAAAACCATCGACTGCCTGATTTCATTGAGTGATGTGAAAGAGCTTTGCGAGTGTGCTGAAACAGATAATGCATTGCATATTGGTGGCGCTGCCAGCTACAGCCGGGTGATGCCCTGGCTCAATACCTGGTATCCGCAGGTAGTGGAACTGTTTGAACGCATCGGCTCGCGGCAAATTCGTAATCGCGGCACAATCGGCGGTAACATTGCCAACGCTTCGCCTATCGGTGATACGCCACCGGTGTTACTGGCGCTGGATGCATCGGTGGAACTGGCCAGTGTCGGCAGTACCCGGGTCGTAGCACTGAAAGAATTTTTCCTGGATTACAAAAAGACCCAGTTACAGGCGGGCGAATATATTCGCCGGATTATGATTCCCAAACCGGCAAGCAATACCCAGCTCAAACTGTACAAGGTATCCAAGCGATTTGAAGATGATATTTCCGCTATTATGGCCGCGTTTTATTTTGTAATGGACGGCCAGCAGATTACCGAGGTGCGACTGGCATTTGGTGGCATGGCGGCCATACCGAAATTCGCCGAGCATGCCCAGGCGATACTTCAAGGATCTGAATTGAATCAGGCTAGCATCGAAGCCGCCATGACAGCCATGCAAAAAGATTTTTCACCACTGACCGATGTGCGTGCCAGTGGCGCTTACCGTCTTAAAGCCGCACAGAATCTATTACATAAAGCTTATCTCGAAATGAGCCAGATAATTTCAGGCGGAGTATTCGATCATGCGTAAACTCCCGGACATTACCCCAGGCACCGCAAACCCGGCACAAGGTATTGCTGGCCAGTCGGTTGCCCATGACAGTGCTGAAAAACATGTTACCGGCACAGCCGAATACATTGATGATGCGCTGGAATTACCCGGCACCGTACATCTTGCCGTTGGCGGCAGTCAACATGCACGCGCAAAAATTATCAGCATGGATCTGGCAGCGGTGAAATCCGCACCGGGTGTAGTGGCGGTGATGACCTCGGAAGATATTCCCGGCAAACGCATTATCGGCCCGGTGTTCCATGATGAGCCATTACTGGCAATCGACGAAGTGGCGTATGTCGGTCAGCCGCTGTTCGCGGTTGCCGCCGAAACTATGGAGCAGGCCAAGCAGGCCGTGCAACTGGCGCAGGTGGAATACGAACAAATGGAGGCCGTGCTGGATATTCCCACTGCCATGGCGCAGGAAAGTTTTGTGTTACCGGCGCATACCATGCGCATGGGTGATGCGGCTATCGCACTGGCGTCCGCAACACATCGTATCCAGGGGGAAGTGCTGGTGCGAGGTCAGGAACATTTTTACCTGGAAGGGCAGGTATGTTATGCCCTGCCGACCGAGGACGGTGTGCATGTGCTGAGTTCCAGTCAGCATCCCGCCGAAGTACAGAAAATGGTGGCAGAAGTGCTGGGACTGCCGTTGCATAAAGTACATGCCGAAGTGCGTCGAATGGGCGGCGGTTTTGGCGGTAAGGAAACCCAGGCGGCGCACCTGGCCTGCCTGGCCTCGTTGTTTGTGTATCAACTGGGACGGCCGGCAAAATACCGCATGGCGCGACAGGACGACATGGTGGTTACCGGCAAGCGACATGATTTCCTCAACCAGTACGATGTAGCCTTCGATGATAACGGCATGCTGCAAGGTGTGAATATGTCACTGATGGGCATGTGTGGCTTCTCGGTGGATTTATCCCAGGGTATTGTGGATAGCGCCATGTATCATGCCGACAATGGGTATTTTTTAAACCAGGCGGAAATTACCGGTCATTCATGTAAAACCCATACGGTATCCAACACCGCTTTCCGTGGCTTCGGCGGACCGCAGGGTATGGCAGCGATCGAAACCGTGATGGATGACATCGCCCGTTATCTCGGTGAGGATCCACTCACAGTGCGTAAACGCAACCTGTATTGCGAAGCCCGCAATGAAACCCAGTATGGACAGAAAATTGAACAGCATGTGTTGCCGGCATTGATCGAGGATCTGGAAACCCGTTCGGATTACTGGGCCAGGCGGGAAGCGATTAAAGCTTTTAACCAAACCAGTCCCTACATCAAAAAAGGCCTGGCACTCACACCGATTAAATTCGGTATATCTTTTACCGCCACCCATCTCAACCAGGCAGGCGCTCTGGTGAATGTATATACCGACGGTAGCATTAACGTGAATCACGGTGGTACCGAAATGGGGCAGGGCCTGTATACCAAGGTGGCTCAGGTGGTAGCAACGGAATTCCAGGTGGACCTGGCCCGGGTTATGGTAACCAGTACTCGCACCGACAAGGTTCCCAATACTTCACCCACGGCGGCGTCATCCGGTTCCGATCTGAACGGCATGGCGGCGAAGCTGGCGTGTGAAAAAATCAAGGCGGCCATGGTTGCCTTTGCGGTATCCCATTTTAATTTAACGGAAGCGCATGTGAGGTTTGCTGATAACACCGTCGTGCTGGGTGATGAGACCATGGGTTTTGCCGAATTTGTCCAGCTGGCGTATATGCATCGTGTTTCCCTCAGCTCCTCCGGATTTTATAAAACCCCAGGAATTCACTACGACCGTGAAACCGCCAAAGGCCATCCGTTTTATTACTATGCCAATGGTGCATCGGTGTCTGAAGTCAGTATCGATACCCTCACGGGTGAATACCGGGTGAACCGGGTGGATATACTCCACGATGTCGGTCGCTCGTTAAGCCCGGCGATTGACATTGGTCAGATCGAAGGCGGTTTCGTGCAGGGTATGGGTTGGGTTACCAGTGAAGAGCTGTTATGGAATGAGCGCGGCGAAGTGACCTCCAATAGCCCGGCGAATTATAAAATCCCCACCGCTTTCGATATTCCCGAAGTGATTAATGTACAGTTGTATAAAGAAGACAACCCCACCGAAACCATTTATTCCTCCAAGGCAGTGGGTGAACCGCCGTTGATGCTGGCATTGTCGGTGTGGTGTGCATTGAAAGATGCCTGCGCCAGCATTGCCGATTATCGCATGAGTC
>Ga0114931_10002781_pt1 | contig 22245 bp, 17 predicted proteins | sample 2SBtaG_FD_89579 | JGI IMG/M metagenome (GOLD analysis project Ga0114931, IMG submission 89579) | Deep subsurface microbial communities from Kolumbo volcano to uncover new lineages of life (NeLLi) - 2SBTROV14_V59a metaG | ecosystem: Environmental > Aquatic > Marine > Volcanic | place: Kolumbo... | reverse complement strand
GCCGTCGAACACCCACAGGAAGCACTCGTCGTTGTAGACGACCTCGGCGCGACCATCGCCCTGGAAGTCGAATACGCTCGAGCCGGTCACCGAGGACGAGAAGTCGTGGTTCGGCGCGATCCAGTCGACGTCGATTCTGTTCAGCCCGTAGTTCGGCTTGAACATGGCGTAGTAGTTCGCCTGCGCCACACCGATCTCTGGTTTCACGTCGCCGTCGAAATCGGCCACGGTGGGCGGCCCGCCGCGGCCGGTGCCGGGCAGCGTCACCGGCCCGAGCTGGGTGTTGCCGGTGGCACCGTCGAGGATCCACACGCTGTCTCGGACCAGCACCACCTCGGGCGCGCCGTCGCCGTTGAAATCGCCGACCGCGTTGAAGCCGTCGGGCAACTGGCTGGACTGGTCCCACAGCGGGGTGCCGTCGAACTTGTACGCGGTGTTGCCGGCGACCAGCTCCTGCTGTCCGTTGCCGTCGAGGTCGGCGAAGAACGACAGCTGGTGGCCGTTGCCGCCGGCGGTGCCGGCGGTGCCGCACCATTTCAGCGTGATGGCATCGCTCTGGGTGTCGAACAGGCAGCGACCGAACGCGATCTCGGGGTGGCCGTCGCCGTCCATGTCGGCGATGGCGACGCCCCCGCCCCAGCCGAGGTTGCCCTTGGCCGCCTGGTCCACCGGCTTGTCGCTGATCCGCTCGGTCGTGCCGTCGGCGCCGACCATCGCGATCTTGCCCTCACCGGTCAACGCGACGATGTCGATCGCGCCGTCGCCGTCGATGTCACCGAGCGCCACCGACGCGCCGGCGAAGCCCAGGCTGCCGGCCTCGGGCTTGGCCAGCGTCCAGATCTCCTGGCCGGTGCGGCCGTCGAGCAGGCGCAGCTTGCCGCGCTGACAAGCCGTAGTGCCGTCGGTCTGGGTATTGACCGAACCGGCGCACTGGTTGGAGTTGACGTTGCCCGAGACGAAGATCACGTCTGGCGGATCGCTCTCGTCGACCCGGCCGTCACAGTTGGCGTCGTAGACGCGCGCCACCGTGGGCGTGGACCAGACGTCGGCGGCGTTGGGGTTGGCCACCGGCGGGTTTTCGAGCCCCCACTGCCATTTCTTCACCGCGTTGAGCGTGCCCAGCGGCGGCCGGTACTCGCAGTTGTCGATGCAGCTACCGCCGTCGGGGACGCCGCCGTCGGAATCGCAGGTCGGCGGCCGCGGCAGACATCGGCCGTTGTTCGGGACCGGCTGCGTGCACGACGCGCCGGCGTCGTTGCCCACGCCCGCATCCGGCGAACCGCTGCCGAGGCCGGTCTCGCAATACTCGTTGGGCCCGCAATCGGCCTGGCTCTGGCACGCGTCGCCGGGGGTGACGCACTGATCGAACAGGCAGACGTCCCCGGTGACGCAGCACTGGTCGCCGCACGCCTGCGCCGCGCTCGGACAGCACTTGCCGGCAACGCAGACGCCGCCGTCGCACCCGCTGTTCGGGGTGCATTCGGCGCCTCCGCCCGAATCGTTGGGGACACCGCCGTCGGAGACGGTCCCGTTGCCGTTGCCATTCGATCCGCACGCCGCCAGGCCGATCAAGCCGGCCAGCGCGTACGCCAGAGTCCAGGGCGTAAGTCGCATCTACTCCTCGCGATCCTCGGACGGCTCCCGCACCGTCCGCCGACCATTCTAGACCCGATCGCCGCAAACACCTAGAACGGCAGCGGCTCTGCCGGTGATCGTCTGTTTGCCGCGGGCGCCGCGCGGGCTGGCCAGGCGCGGCACTGGTGGGCTAGCCTCGGCCCATGCTGATGCGGCGTGTGTCGACGGCTCTGGTGTGTTCGATGATGGCGGCGGCCCTGGGGTGTTCCAAGGCGGACGACGGCAAGAAGAAGGCCGAGCCGGCGGCGGCCCCGGTGGAGAAGAAGGAAGCGCCGCCCGAGCCGACCAAGCCGCCGTTCGAGGAGTTCGACAACACCGGCCTGCAGGAGAAGCTGCAGGGGGTCTGGCTGGTGAACATCCCCGACCCCACCGACCCGGCGGTCGAGAACCGCGAGGCGTGGGAGATCAACGGTACCGACATCACCGTCGACGCCGGCGGCACGCGCTCGACCGGCACCATCTCCATCGACTCGCCGTGCACGCTGGAGCTGTCGCTCAACGGCGGCAAGACGGTGAAGCGCTACGACTTCGCTGTCTCCGACGACGCATTGCACATCGGCATGGGCAACGTCGGGCGAAAGAAGGACGGACTGGTCATCGGCTGTTTCGCCGACACCTGGTATGTCTACCGCGGGCCGGAGGATTGCACCCGATGGGGCCTCGTCAACCACAAGTGGGCGTCGACGCCGGCCAAGTGCAAGCTCGACGAGGCCGGCGGCCAGCTATCGTTTCGCGCCATCAAGAACGGCGGCGAGACCATCGGCGTCTGGGGCTCGGCCGACGACCTGATGGACGGCGAGCTGCGCAAGCACGCCTCCAAGCACGGCCACAGCCTCGACAAGGTGGTCAAGGAGATCAAGGCGATCGAGAAGGCCGAGGCCAAGGCGCTGAAGAAGAAGATGAAGATGCGCGGACAGCGCTAGGCCCAGGTTTGCGGCGCGAAGCGGAGCCACCGCCGGCGCCCAGGCTGTCGTCGATGCCGCGCCACAATACCTGGACCTCGATACGGATGGGACAGGTGGAGATCGCCGCCGACAGCGAGGGCGCCATCCACAACATGATGGGCGACAAGGGCCGCTGGTAGTCAGCCGAGCGCGGCGCGGAAGTCGGCGGCGCTCCTGGGCCGGTCGCGCGGATCCTTGGCCAGGGCGGCCAGGATCATGGCGTCGATCTCCGCGCTGATGCCGGGGCTCAGCTCGCGCGGCGGACGCGGGGCCTCCGAGCAGTGGGCGAAGCCGATGGCGATCGGGTTGTCGCCGGTGAACGGCGGGCGCCCGGTGACGGCGTGATAGGTGAGCGCGCCGAGCGAGTAGATGTCGCTGCGGGCGTCGACCTCGGCGCCGCGGACCTGCTCGGGCGACATGTAGAACGGCGTGCCCAGCATGATGCCGGTGGCGGTGAGCGAGGCCATGAACGCAGTCTTGGCCAGGCCGAAGTCGATGATCTTGACCGCGTTGCGCGGACCGATCAGCACGTTCTGCGGCTTGAGGTCGCGGTGGATGACACCGGCCTGGTGGGCGGCCTCGAGCCCGTCGCACACCTGGCCGATGATGTCGGGCAGGTCGCGATCGGTCAGCGCGCCGCGGCTGCCCAGGTGCTCGGCCAGGGTGCGCCCGGCGAAGTACTCCATTGACAGGAACAGCAGGCCGCCGTTGGCCTCGCCCAGGTCGTGGATGCGGATGACGTTGGCGTGCGACACCTTGCGCGCCGCCGACGCCTCGCGGCGGAAGCGATCGATCAGCTCGGTGGTGTCGCTGGCGAACGCCGACGACATCACCTTGAGCGCCACCTCCTCGCCCAGCACCTCGTCGTCGGCCAGGTAGACCGCGCCCATTCCGCCGCGGCCGAGGAGGCGGCCGATGCGGTAGCGATTGGCCAGCACGGTGCCGGCGGTCAGCTCCGGCGCCGTGGTCTGGCGCAGCTCCTCGGCCTTGGCCGCCAGTGCCTCGGCCGGGCGCTGGCCCGACGTGAGCGTCTGATCGGTGGCGATGTTCCGCTGGGCCGCAGCCGCGGGCGCCTCGACGCCGGCGGACGGCGCCGCGGGCAGCTGGCGGCTGGCGCTGGTCAGCTTGGCGATGCGCAGGTTGAGCTCGTAGTCGACGCTGGTGACGATCGATTCGAGGTTCTCGACCCGCGCCTGCAGGAGCTTGCGCTCCTTTTCCAGCGACTCGAGCTGCTTGGGATCATCGCCGCTCTCGAGCGCCTTCTCCTTGAGGTCGAAGCGCCGCTTGAGCCAGTAGAACGGCGGCCCGAAGACCATCAGGATCGCGATGATGCCAACCAGGTGTTCCATGCCCCCGCCTAGCTGTAGGCTTCTATCGGCGGGCAGCTGCAGACCAGGTTGCGATCGCCGTAGGTGTTGTCGACCCGCGCGACCGGCGGCCAGTACTTGTACTCGCGCAGCCACGACGCCGGATACGCCGCCTGCTCGCGCGAGTAGGCGTGCGACCAGTCGCCGGCGATCATCTCGGCGGTGTGCGGCGCGTTGACCAGCGGGTTGTCCTCTTGCGGCATGGCGCCGGACTCGATGGCGCGGATCTCCTCGCGGATGGCGATCAGCGCGTCGCACAGCCGGTCGAGCTCGCCCTTGGCCTCGCTCTCGGTCGGCTCGATCATCAGCGTGCCCGCCACCGGGAAGCTCATGGTCGGCGCGTGGAAGCCGTAGTCCATCAGCCGCTTGGCGATGTCGTCGACGCTGATGCCGGCGCTCTTCTTGAAGCCGCGGCAATCGATGATGAACTCGTGGGCGACCAAGCCGCCGGCGCCGCGGTAGACGACGTCGTACTGGTCCGACAGGCGCCTGGCCATGTAGTTGGCGTTGAGGATCGCCACCTGCGTCGCCTCGCGCAGCCCGGGCGCGCCCATCAGCGCGATGTAGACCCAGGGGATGACCAGGATGCTGGGGCTGCCCAGCGGCGCCGCCGACACCGGACCGATCTGCTGCGGCCCGGACTCGCGCAGCGGATGCCCGGGCAAGAACGGCGCCAGATGCTGGGCCACCGCGATCGGGCCCATCCCCGGACCGCCGCCGCCGTGGGGGATGCAGAAGGTCTTGTGCAGGTTGAGGTGGCAGACGTCGGCGCCGAAGTCGCCGGGCCGACACAGGCCGACCTGGGCGTTCATGTTGGCGCCGTCCATGTAGACCTGGCCGCCGTGCTCGTGCACCGCGTCGCAGATCTCGCGCACCGCCTCCTCGAACACGCCGTGGGTCGACGGATAGGTGATCATCAGCGCCGCCAGATCGCTGGTGTGCTTGTCCGCCTTGGCCCGCAGGTCGGCGACCTCGATGTTGCCGTCGTCGTCGCAGGCGACCGGCACCACCTGGAAGCCGGCCATCGCCGAGCTGGCCGGGTTGGTGCCGTGGGCGCTGGTCGGGATCAGGCAGACCTTGCGGTGCCCCTGCCCGCGCGCCTCGTGGTAGGCGCGAATGACCAGCAGGCCGGTGTACTCGCCCTGGGCGCCCGAGTTGGGCTGCAGGCTGACCGCGGCAAAGCCGGTGATCTCCGACAGCCAGCGCTCCAGATCGGCGGCGATGCGCGCGTAGCCGCGGGCCTGCGCGGCGGGGGCGAACGGGTGCACGTGCGCGATCTCGGGCCAGGTCACCGGCAGCATCTCGCTGGTCGCGTTGAGCTTCATCGTGCACGAGCCGAGCGGGATCATCGACGTCGTCAGCGACAGGTCGCGCGCCTGCAGCCGGTTGAGATAGTGCAGCATCTCGTGCTCGGCGCGGTAGCGGTGGAACCGCTCGTGGGTCATGAACTCGCCGGTGCGAGCCAACGCCTCCGGCAGCGCGCGCTCGGACGCGGGCAGAAGGTCCGCGACCCGCGGTGCCGGGTGCCCCTCGGCGAAGACGCCCAGCAGATCGGCGACGTCGGCCTCGGTCGTGGTCTCGTCGAGCGTGATACCGAGCGAGCCGTCGGCGTAGCGGCGCAGGTTCATCCGCTTGGCCTGGGCGGCGCCGACGATGCGATCGGCGCGCGCCGGCTCGAGGCCCACGCGCAGGGTGTCGAAGAACGCGGCGTCGCCGATGTCGTGCCCCAGGTGGCGCAGGCCGTCGGCCAGCACCAGGGTCCAGCCGCGCACCCGGCGGGCGATGCGCGCCAGCCCGTCGGGGCCGTGATAGACGCCGTAGGCGGCGGCCATGATCGCCAGGAGCACCTGCGCGGTGCAGATGTTGCTGGTCGCCTTGCCGCGGCGGATGTGCTGCTCGCGCGTCTGCAGCGCCAGGCGGTACGCGTTGCGCCCGTCGGCGTCCCGCGACACGCCGATCAGGCGACCGGGAACGTGGCGCTTGTGCTCCTCGCGGGTGGCCAGATAGGCCGCGTGGGGGCCGCCGAAGCCCATCGGCACGCCGAAGCGCTGAGTCGAGCCGACGGCGATGTCGGCGCCCCACTCGCCCGGCGGGGTCAGCACCGCCAGCGCCAGTGGGTCGGCGGCGCAGCAGAGCATGGCGCCGGCCTCGTGCACCCGCTCGGCCAGGCGGCGGTAGTCGACCACCCGGCCGTCGGTGGTCGGGTACTGGACCAGCACGCCGAACAGATCCTGCTCCTCGGGATCGATGTCGTCGATCGATCCCAGGTGCAGATCGATGCCGGCCGCCTGGGCCCGCGTCTCCACCACCGCGATGGTCTGCGGGTGGCAGTCGCCGGCGACGAAGAACCCGTTCTTCTTGCCCCGGGTAATGGCGTACGCCATGTGCATCGCCTCGGCACAAGCGGTGCCCTCGTCGAGCAGCGACGAGTTGGCCAGCGGCAACCCGGTGAGGTCGGCCATCATGGTCTGAAAGACCAGCAGCATCTCCAGGCGCCCTTGCGAGATCTCGGCCTGGTACGGCGTGTACTGCGTGTACCAGCCCGGGTTCTCGAGGATGTTCCGCTGGATCACCGGCGGGGTGATGGTGCCGACGTAGCCCATGCCGATGAACGAGCGGTAGACCTCGTTGTCGCGGGCGACCGCGTGCAGCTGGGACAAGAGCGCGTGCTCGGTGCGCGGGGCGCCCAGCTCGAGCGGCCGCTCCACGCGGATCGCCTCGGGCACGACCGCGTTGGCGAGGGCATCGAGGGAGTCGAACCCGAGCAGCGCGAGCATCTCGCGCTGCTCCTTTGGACGCGGTCCCAGGTGGCGGCGAGCAAACGTATCGGACGGCAAAAGTACGTCGTTCAGCGGCAAGGCGTGGGCTCCTTTGCGCACCATATACCACGCCCTCCCCACAGCCCGGCAGGGCGGCAGGCCCCCTTCGCGGATCCGGCGACCATGGCCGCCCGTTCACCCGGTCCGCTTGGCCCGAGGCGCCCAGATTGCGCGCCACATTGCGCAATCGATCAGTCAGTCACATGGCTCGTTTTCAGAAATCGGCGTACCCCGATCGTGGCAGACGCCTGCACTTGCGTCGTGCGGCACCCGCACCTCGAGCGTCTGGTAGCTCGCGTTACCCGAGGCATCCTACGCCTTCACGATCACCCAGTAGCGACGCCCCGGCCCGGCCCCCGAACGCTCCCGGCGCACGCAGAAGGCGCTATCGCTGAAGGCAACGTCGCTCCGGGTGTCGCCGTCGCCGAGGCCGTTGTCGGGCTCGTTGCTGATCACGCCGACAATGCGGACGGTCGGGTCCGGGTCGCACACGTCGACCGCCTCGGCATGCAGCTCCTTGCCCAGCGTGAACTTCAGGCGCGCGTGGTTGGGCGGCCACAAGCACAGCGAGGCGGGCTCGACCTGCAGATCTGGCGGCGTGGTGTCAACCACGCGGACGGTGACGTCATCGGCGTCCGAACCGAGCTCCGAGTCGTAGGCGTGCAGGACGTACGAAGCCTCGCCCAGCGGAAGCTCGACCACCTCCTCGGCCTGGTTGCCGACGGCATCGCCGAGGTCGGTGAACCACTGGTAGTGGCTGATCTCGTCGCCCGGATCGGAATCAAACGAGGCCGAGCCATCCAGCGTCACCGGCGTCAGATCCTGCGACGTGCACTCGACGCTCTGAACAGGTCCACCCGAGACAGCCACGGGCGGAACATCGTCGATGGCCCCCTCGAGGTGCGCGTTCATCGCGAGCGTCTCGTCGCCCCGCTCGCGCGCGACGATATCGAGCGAAAATGAATCTCCATGGTCGCTGCGTTGAACGGATCCGCGCGCATGGTAAAGCGATCGGGGCACATGTTGAAGAAGTAGTCCTCGTCGCCGCTGAAGACGCCGAACGCGCTCTCCGGATCACCAATGACGGTGCCCGAGACCTCCGCGACGGTTGCGCAATCGGGCCACGCATAACGCGCGTTGCTGGTGCACGTCACGATACGCCCCTGCCCGTCGTACTCCGCGTCCCCCGGCAGGAACGCGGTTGCCACCTCGGCGTCGCCGGTGAACACGCCAAATGGATAGCTGGTTTCCGTGGCCTCGCAGGTGCAAGGCGTGTTCTCCTCGGGCAGACAGATCGGCTCGCCGTCACCCCCGGGGACTCCGCTGGCAAGCAAGGCCGATGGATCACACAGCCCGGGCGACAACCCAGTCCCCGGCCCCGTATCATTCCGTCACAGCGCAGCCCACCACAGAGGCGGCAAAGACGGCCGCGGCGCCAACCGGGGTCGCGGCTCGGCGCAGACGACTCACGGCTCCACCCCACGACGGCCCGAGAGGAGCTCCTGCCGGCGCCGATAGAAGGCCTCCGGCACGGTCGATGGTCCGTCGTCGCGCGCGCAGCGGATGCCACCCACCGACGAGTCGGAACGCATCCACGCCGGGTACGGTCGCACCGGCCAGTCCGTGTACTCCATGCCGCCATGAGGCAAGACGTCGCCGCGTATGACCGCTGTGACTCCGCCCGTCGACATCGGATCGTCGGTCGGCGATCTGGCGTAGAAATAATAGTCGTAGCTGTCGGCGAGAAGCTCCTGGCCGCTGGTCATCAGGTCGCGGACGCCCTCGGGCGTCGTGTCGATCTCATAGAATCCGATGGGCGAGAGCTAGACCTCGGTCCAGCCGTCGAGCAGCGGGGCAGGCGGCAAGTCTGGCAACGCATTGCCCCAGGGCTAGTCGCGGCCGTGCAAACCGCGGGCCGCGCGCTCCCACTCGGCTTCGGTTGGCAGCCGCTTCCCTCTCCAGTAGCAGTAACGCTGACCTCGCCGACCGGGGCCTCGCTGTCATCATGGGTCGTGAAGGTGGGTCGATCATAGGATAGTTGCAGCCGCAGCGGCGTTGCGCGCGACTCGAGGTCGACACCGAGGGTTCCACCAAACACCAGCCCCGCAAGCTGCTCGGTCCGACAGTCGCAGTATGGCACTCGATAGGCGAACCCGGGGCCGGCGCGCAGCGTCACGAACGGACACACCGATCGCAGCTCGGATGCGCGAAACGCGTCGATTCGAATACCGGCCGAAACGTCGAACAGACCGCCCCAGCTCCCGAACTCAGGCTCGTCCTCCGGATGCGCGTACAGTTGAGCTCTGACAGTGGCGTCGATCGACAGTCGCCGGCTCACGGCGAGATCGCCGCTGCCCACGGCGCCGATCGCGAAGGTCACGAAGTGTGCGGGCGGCTTCGTCGTCAGGCCGGCGAGTCCCCCTCCGGCGAGGACGAGTGAGCCGGCGTGTACAGTCCGACCACACGTCATGGCGATGATCACGACTCCGAGACGACAACGCACAGGACCGATCGTAACGCTCATTGAGGGCGACGGAGTGGCAACCCACGGTAAACCCCACACCGAAACCACAGATCGCGATGAGTCGCTGGCCGCAACTCGCGTTCGTCCGCCGTCCAGCGCTCAGGTCAGGCGGGCCAGAAGCTCGGCAATGGTGGCCGGGGCGGCGCGGATATCCACAGCCAGCGGGCCGCGCGACTCGGTCGCGTCGCCGACCTCGACCTCGCCGTCCCACAGGCGGGCGGCGAACGCGCGCACGGCCGGGGCGAAGGCGTCGTACGAGCCCCGGTCACCGCTCGCGGCCAGCCGGCTCATCACCGTGACCCGCGCCCGGTCGCCGGCGAAGCGGACGGTGCCGCGGAGCGCCGGCTCGGCCTCGAGCGCCACGGCCGCGCGCAAGAGGTTGCCGAACGCCTCCTCGAGCTTGGCCGCCGGCTCGCCCAGCGGGTCGCGCTTGCGCGCGTAGACCAAACCGGTCGCGCCGCCGCCCTCGTCCATGCGCCACTGGGCGCCGTCGGCCACCAGCATCACGCCGGGGCCGCCGGGGACATGGCGGTAGTCGGCCACGTCGATCAGCACGGTAGCGGCGCCCAGCCGATCCTCCTGGATCCACCGGTGGAAGATCGGGATCAGTGCGGCCTGATCGATCGTCGCGCCGTCGGCGAGCTCGAGCCCGACCTCGAGCTGTTGCACCTCGAGGCCGCTCACAGCCCGGCTCCCTGCATGCGGTCGTAGCAGGCGTGCGCCGCTTCGATGAACAGCTGCGCCTCCTCGATCTTCTGCCGCATCTCGTCGAGGGCCTCGCCGTTGGGCGGCGAGGCGTGGGCCGCGAGCAGGTAGTGGGCGAACTTGGCGCCGGCGTATCGGTCGTGGAAGCGACCGGTGTCGTGGAAGCGCGAGGTGAACTCGCCGACGATCTGGTCCGGCTCGTCGATCACGTCGATGTTCTCCAGCTTGACCAGCGCCTTGGCCGCCTCGAGCATGGCGCGGTAGGCCAGCGAGCCCGCCTGGTGGGCGTGGCCGGCGTCGAGCTCGGACTGCGCCTCGTACAGCGCGCGCTCGCTGTCGGCCAGGCCGAACTCGGTCAGGCTGACCACCTCGCCGGCACACTCACCGGCGCCCATGTCGCCGATGGTGTACTCGCGAGCATCGCCCCAGTCGGTATAGAAGGAGGGATCGACGTCGTAGTCGGGCACCTGCTTGAGGTGCTCGAGGCGCTTGCGTACGGCGCCCTTGCCCACGCGCTCGATGAAGCGGTGGAAGCTCTCACCCTCCTCCCGCTCGCCGGTGTAGTAGGCGGTCAGCTCGTCGACCACTTTCGGGATCCTCTTGGCCGGGAAGGCGCCGATGGCCAGGCCGTAGGCGCCGCCGTTGTCGGCCCACTTGCCGCCGACCACCAGCTGGAAGTGGGCGACGCGCCGGCCCTTGACGTTGCGGCTGACGCCGAGGAAGCCGATGTCGGCGATGTGGTGCTGGCCGCACGAGTTGAAGCAGCCGCTGGTCTTGATGCGCAAGCCGCGCACGTCGTCGTCGAGCTCGGCGCCCGCCAGGTGCTGTTCGAGCGCCGCCGACAGCCCGCGCGAGGCCGAGATGCCCAGCTTGCAGGTGTCGGTGCCGGGGCATGAGGTGATGTCGGCGACGGTGCCGGCGCCGGGGCCGTGCAGATCGTGCTCGGCCAGCGCGGCGTACAGCTCGGGCAGCCGCGCCTCGGGCACCCAGCGGACGACGATGTTCTGCTCGACGGTCAGGCGGATGGTGTCGCCGGCGAAGCGCCGCGCCACCTCGGACAGCCCGCGCGCCTGGCGCGAGGTCAGATCGCCCAGCGGCAGGCGCACGGTGGCGATGGCGTAGCCGACCTGCGCCTGCGGGCGGACGTTGGTCCGCCGCCAGTCAGCGAACCCCTTCTTGAAGATGCCCTCGGGCAGCGGCGCCGCCGGATAGGCAGGGGTCTCCTCGGTGACGCCGAGGTCGCCCAGGTAGCTGGTCCAGCGGTCGTCCTCGGGCAGGATGGCGCGCTCGGCGGCGACCACCTGACGGAACTCGTCGATGCCCAGCCTGGCAACGACGAACTTGAGGCGCGCGCGGGCGCGGTTCTTCTTCTCGCCCAGCCGGGCAAAGACCCGGCAGATCGCCTGCGCCGTCGGCAGCAACTCCTCGGCGGGGACGAAGCCGAGCAGCTTGGCCTGGTGCGGCACCGAGCCGAGACCACCGCCGACGTACAACTCGAAGCCGTGGACCTTCTCGCCGTTATCCTCGCGGACGATGGCAAGCGCTCCGATGTCGTGGATGTTGGCGAGACCGCACGCCTCGCTGCGGCAGCCCGAGAAGGCGATCTTGAGCTTGCGCCCGAAGTCCTGCGAGTCCTTGTGGCCGAGGAGGAAGTAGGTCAGCGCGTGGGCATACGGGGTGACGTCGAAGCTCTGCGTGTTGCACACGCCGGCGTACGGGCAGGCAGTGACGTTGCGCACGACGTTGCCGCAGGCCTCGCGGGTGGTGATGCCGACGGCGCCGAGCCGGCGCATCATGTCCGGCGTGTCCTCGATGTGGACGAAGTGCAGCTGCACGTCCTGCCGGGTGGTGACGTGGAGAATGCCATCCGAGTATTCCTCGGCCAGCTCGGCGATCACGTCGAGCTGCTCGTTGGTGAGGCGGCCCATCGGGATCTTGATGCGGGTCATGCCGGGGGCGTCCCACACCGTGTCCGGCCCCTTCTTCAGATCGCCGCGCGGGTAGGCGAGCGTCCGGGGGCGCACACCGTCGTGGCGCTGGCCGTTGTCGTAGCGCTGGCCGTAGACCCCGCGGCGCAGGCGGGTCTCGGCAAACACCTTCTCATCGACCTTGCCGACCTTGCGCATCTCCATCTGGGTCTCGAACGTGTCGATCTCCTCGCGCAGGGAGGTGGGGATGCGGTCGCGCAGTCGCTCGTTCCAGGGGGCGGGGGTCATGGCTGCTCCTTGTCTCTCTGGAATAATTCTTTATCGGAGAACTGTAGATTGTCAAACACAAAGATTCTGCCCACCTATGAACGCAGCTCGGGTTCTGCCGGGACCATTCTCCGACAAATTGTGCGGGTATATTTCCCCGTCATTCGGCCGAGCAGCGGGCCAGCCCGACGCGGGCCCGGACGAGCAGCTCGCGACCGTGCACGGGCGACAACCGCTCGAGCTCCAAGGCGTTCTTCTCCGCCATGCGGTAGGAGCGGCAGGCGCCGAACCGATCCTTCCGGCGCTCGAACACCGCGGCCGCGGCCAGGCTGCCGGTCGCGCGCGAGTAGGCGCCGGCGGTCAAGGTGAGCGGCCGCGCCACCCGGCCGGGGCGGCCGTCGACGGTCGTGCCCACGGTCTCGACCGCGAACTGATCGCGCAGATCCACCGGGATCGCCGCCAGCGGGTCGTTGCCCGGCGCCGGTGGTCCCATTCGCCTCCGGTGGATTGGTGGCGACGGCGCCGCGTCGGGCGCCCCCGCGTCGGGCGCCCCCGCGTCGGGCGGCGCCGCGTCGGGCGCCCCCGCGTCGGGCGGCCCCGCGTCCGCGAGCCCTGCGTCGGCAGCTCCGGCGGCGCGCGGCCAGGACCCGGCTCGGCGCGCGACAGCGATCGCCGAGCCCCCGGCAACGGCGAGAACCAACCCGGCGACTGCCAGCACGACCACGCCTCGCCGGCGGCCGCGGGCGGCCCGTTCGAGCGCGGCGAGCATCGCGTTGACGTCGGCGAACCGGCGCGACGGATCGACGTCGAGCCCGCGGCGCAAGACCGCCAGCACCGCGCGCGGCACCGACGGTGGTGGCGAGACGCCGGTCGCCGACGGCAGATGTCCACACAACAGCTCGTAGGTGGTCACGCACAGGCCGTACTGATCGCTGCGCGCGTCGGCCACGCCGTCGAGCTGCTCCGGCGCCATGTAGCGCGGCGTGCCCGCGACCGCACCAGTTGCGGTGAGCGAAGGCCACTCGCCAGAGCCCTGCCCCGGCGCGCGGCGCGCCAGCCCGAAGTCGGCGATGCGCGCCCGCCCGCCGCGGTCACACAGGATGTTGCTCGGCTTGACGTCGCGGTGGACCAGCCCGGCCGCGTGGATCGCCGCCAGCCCGCGCCCGGCGTCGACACACAGCCGCAGCCGTGCACGCCAGTCGACGTCCGGATCGGCGGCGCGCTCGGCCAGCGTGCCGCCATCGATCCGTTCCATCACCACCATCAGGCGATCGTCCAGCTCGCCGACGTCGTGAACCGCGACGACATTCGGGTGGCGGACCCTGGCCATGGCGCGCGCCTCTCGCCGCGCACGCGCCAGCGATTCGGCGTCGAGCCCGCCCTCGAGAAGCTTGATCGCCACGTCGCGGTCGAGCTCGAGGTCTCGCGCAGCGAAGACCACGCCCATGGCGCCGGCGCCGAGGAAGGCGCCGAAGCGATAGCGGCCCGACAGCGGCAACGGCGCCTCCGCCGCCGACGGCGCCTCGTCCCCGGTGCCGGTCAGCGCGGCCAGGGTCGAAACCCAGCGCAAGCAGTCCGGACAGGCGTCGAGATGCGCCCGCGCCTCATCCGCCTCGTCGCCGGACGCCGCGCCCGACGCCAGCGCCCAGGCAAGCTCGTGGCTGAGACAACCCACGGAGCCCGAACCGTACCCGAGGGCGCCCGGGCGGGGAATGCTCCACCCGCGCGCCACCGCTGGTATCGTTCCGCGGTGGCCTCTCCCGCGCTGATCGCCGCCTTCATCGGCACCGTGCCCGACCCCCTGCGCGCCGGGCTCGCGGACGACGAGCCGGCGATCGCGGCGGCGCTGGACCGCGCGGCGGCGGCGTGGCCGGCCTTCGGCCTGGCCGGCGAGGCGTTCGCCGCGCACCTCGGCGGCGCCGCCGCCCGGTGGGTGAGCGATGCCGGCGACCTCGCGCGGCTGCGCGCCGACGAGGTCGGGCTCGCCTACGCCTGCACCCGCGGCGCGAGCGACGCGGTGACCGCGCTGATCGATCGCTACCGCTCCGAGGTGATCGCCGTCTGCCGGTGGGCCGGCGCCGACGCCGCCCTGGCCGAGGAGCTGTGGAACGAGATCCTGACCGACGTCACCACGCCGCTGGCCGCGGGCGCCTCCGGCCTGGCCGGGTACAGCGGGCGCGGATCGCTGCGCGGATGGCTGCGCGCGGTCGCCGTTCGGCGCGTGATCCGCGCGCGCAGTCGGCGGGACGCCGGCGAGGTCGACTGGGACCAGCTCCCGGCGGTGGCCGACGACCCGCTGCTGCGCCAGGTCGACGCGCGCTATCGCGGCGAGGTCGAGGCCGCCCTGCGCGAAGCGATCGACGAGCTCGAGCCGCGCGACAAGACCCTGCTCCGCCAGCACCACATCTTCGGTTTGAGTATCGACAAGCTCGGCGCCATCTACGGCGTCCACCGGGCGACCGCCGCGCGCTGGGTCGCGACCGCGCGCGAGCGGGTGCTCGACGGTTGCCTGGCTCGGCTGGCCGCGCGTCTCGCGGTCTCGCCGGCCGAGGCGGGCAGCATCATCCGGCTCGTGCGCAGCCGGCTCGACGTCAGCGTGGGCCGACACCTGGGTGGCGACGACGCGTGATCAGACGCCCAGACACTGATTCATGCAGTAGGCGAACGGATCGCCGGCGTATCCGGCGCAGCGACGGCGGCAGCGGTTCTCCTCGCGGAGCGCGGCGGCGCGCTGCTCGGCGGTGACCACCGACTTCACCTCGCCGATGTCGTTGAAGTAGACGTCGGCGCCGGCCGGCACCGACTGCGCGCCGACCGCGGTCGCCCGGGTGAAGCGCGCGCGCAGCGGCCGCTGCCCGCCCTTGGCCAGGATGATCGTGTCGCCGGCGGCGACGGTCAGCCCGGCCAGGCGGGCGGCGCCGCCGAGCTTGGCGCCCTCCCAGCGCACCGCCATGGTGGTGGAGAAGGTGTGCCGGTGCTCGGTGAAGTAGAGAGTCGTCCCGGCGGGAAAGGCGACGCCGTGATAGGTCACCGCCTGCGGCGACGTCACCGCGGTGTAGTCGGCGTAGCTGTCGCCGCCGATCGGCCCGGCCTGCCCGGCGGGGCCGACGCGGACCCGGGCGCCCGGCGGCAGATCGATCGAGAACAGCCGGGTCGGCGCGGTCAGCTCGAGCTCGACGATCTGGTGCCGGCGGTCGCGCTCGACGACGCGGTAGCGCGACGACGGGATCTTGGTCACCGCGTGGCGGGCAAAGGTGGATGGCGGCACGCAGCCGGCGATGGTCGCCAGCAGCGCGATACGCGTGATCTTCGCGAGTTGCATCGGTTCCTCCTGGGGTCTCGCCTCTTGGTGCGAGCCCGGGGCCGATGTCGCATTCTTTTTCGCCGATCAGGGAACCGTCCAGGCCTGGTTTCCCGTGGCCCGGTCGTAGACGAGCAGATGGCTCCAGCGCGACACGAAGACGTGAGTCGGCGACATCCTGACCGCCGACAGCGGGCGGTCGCCGGCCACGGCGATGTCCCAGCGGCGCTTGCCGTCGGTGCCGAACAAGGTCAGCCGGTAGTGACGTGATTTCTTGGTCTCGTAGGCGACCACCACCCCGTCGCCGTCGACGGCGACCGCCTGGGTGTCCGGCTCGTCGGCCTCGACGACCAGCGGATCGCCGGCGGGGACCGTGGCGACCCACAACGGCGCCGAATCGCCCGGCCGATACGAGGCGATCATCGGCACCCGCGTGCCCTTCTCCCTGTGGCCGACGGCGATGGTGACGTCGCTTTGCGGGTGGTGGATCGCCTCGTCGGCGTCGATGCCCTGCAGGTGGCGCGGCGCCTGGTCGCGGTTGTCGTTGTGCCAGGCGTACAGCACCCGATCGGGGGCGTCTGCGTTGGTGGCGTCGTTGGGCAGGGGTTGGCAGCTCCCGCTGGCCTGACCCTTCACCGTACCGTCGGCCACGACGATCTCCTGCATTCGCTCGTCGGCGGTCTCGACCAGCGCGGTGGTGGCGTCCGCGGCTGTGCAGATCCGCTTCACCTTCTCGCTGAGGCGAATCTTCCAGCGGATGGTGCCGTCGTTGGTGGAGACGGCGATCAGCTCGCCCGGCGTGCCGCCGAGGAGCGCGGTCTGACCGACCAACCCGGACGCCGTGCTGAAGTAGTCGGTGTAGCTGCCCAGCGCCTGGGTCTGCCACAGGCGATGGCCGTCGGCGCCGGAATACGCGCCGACGTAGATTCGGTCCGGCTGCAGCGTGCGCGTTCGGCCGATCGCGTCCTCGATACCGTCGCCGTCGATGTCGGCCAGGATCACCCCGTTGACGCCGCTCCACTGGTGCTGGTGCAGCATGTCGAGGGCGCGACTGGCGCACGAGTGCCCGCCGGTGGTGACCAGGACGACCGGCACCACGAACCCGGCCAGGATCCCCAGCCCGGCGATGCAGCCGACGACGCCCAGGGTCCGCCGCCGCATGGCCACCGGCATCTGTTTGTGCTGCGGCGGGATCGGCAGGGGAATCTGCAGCACCCGGGACCGCTGCTGCACGTACGCCACGGTTCCGCAGTAGGCGCAGGTGGCGGTGTCACTGCCGGCGTCGGTGTGGACGTCGGCACCGCAGTTCGGACACTTGATGGCGACCGCGCGCATCTCCCCAGCTCGCCCCACGATATCACGGGGACGATCGGTGGAGACGCGCCGGTGCCGATGTGACCGGCCGAGCCTCTAAACAATGACGCATTGACAATGCGTCATTGTGGAATGGTAGAGAACAAACGCACACGCCTGGAATGGAGCCGAATTTCGTCCGCCCTCACCCAGGAGGGGCGGCGATATTTGGCTCCCGATCCAGGCGTTTGTGTTTAGTTGATCGGGGGGAAGCTCTGGCAGGCGCTGTCGAACGTGTCCAGCGCGTCCTGCAGGCCGATCGACAGGTCGGCCTCGCAGATCGAGCTGACCACGCCGTTGGTTCCGGCCAGGGAGGCAAACTGCTTGAGCCGGGTGGCCTCCTGGGCGCCGCCGAAGTCACTCGAGCAGTCGGTGACGCCGGCGATGACCGCCACCGCCCAGCGGCCGGCGGCGCCGGTGTACTGGTCGAGGAAGCTCTTGTACGTGTCGACCATCTCCATCTTGTCGGTACACAGGCTCTCGCCCAGCCCCAGGGTCACGCTCTGCTCGTAGGAGCAGTCGTCCTCGTCGGTGAGGATGACGATGGCTAGCAGGGCGTCGTCGCGGTGGAAGCTGGCGTTGGTGCCGTCGCTCATGCGAGCGTCGAACGCCTTGTGCATCGCCGCCAACGGCATCTCGTCGGCCGGGCCGTCGGCCCCGACCTCGGCAGCGCACGAGAAGGTGGCGCTGCGGTTGGTGTCGCCGCTCTCGACCCAGCGGCGGGTCATGTCGCAGCGCTGCAACAGGGCGCCGTTGTCACCGCCGGTCTGCGACCCGGGAATGGTGAGGCCACCGCCCAGGTCCATGGTGTAGTTGTAGTCGATGCCGGTGGTGGTGATGCCGACGCGATAGTCGAGCGGCGGATCGTAGTTGTCCAGCACCTGGATGAACTGGGGAAAGTTGTCGGCCAGGTTGGTCTGCTCCTGGCCCATCGACCCGGAGTTGTCGACCACGAACAAAATGTCCATCTTGTCGCACGCCTGAACCGGCGCCGCGTCGGCGAACTCGGTCGGCGGGTGGCCGTTGGCGTCGGGCCAGTTGCCGCCCCCGCCGCCGTCGGCGCCGTTGCCGTTGCCGTTGCCGTTGCCGTTGCCGTTGCCCCCCGTGCCCGAGGCAGTGGGACCGCATGCAGTAAAGATGACCAGAGCAAGGACCGAGCCGAGACGACGCATCGAACAGACCTCCCAGATAGCGTTGTTCCCTCGCGGCCGGCAAGGTAGCATGCGCCGATCTGGCCCCGTTCAGGGAAGCTGCTGACAGCATCTGTGCTGGAGCGGCGACCGGTCTGGCCAACCGAAAAAGGAAGACGCGCCCCCGGAACTTCCAAGGGCGCGCCATCACTGCCGGTGTGGATGTAGGTGCGATCTAGAAAAGGTAACCCAGCGTAGCGCTTCCGCTGAGGTACTTGTCGAGGGCTCCTCCGACGTCGACCGTGTTCGGGTCGCCGTCGCGCATGACCGTCATGTCGCCGTCGCCCTGGAACTGATAGCCCACGGCGGTGAAGCGCGCGGCCACGGTCAGCATGTAGCGCTTGGCGAACAGGTACTCGATGCCGCCGTCGGCATCGACGCCGGTCAGCTTGGCGGTGCCGTACTGATCTCGCTGCTGAACCTCGCCGGCGCCGGTGATGAGCAGCGCGCGGGCGCCGGCGAACACGGAGATCTTCGGGGTCACCGGGTAGCGGCCGGCGATGCCCGGGTCGAAGTAGGTGTACGACGTGTTGGGCAGATCCACGACCGCGTCGGTCGGCTTGTCGACCTTGAACTGCAGGCGGCCGTAGCCGACGCTCAGCCGCACCGACGGGCCGTGCTCGCCGAAGTTGTGGCGCAGGATGGCGCTGGCACCGTAGCGCATCTCGGTAGTGGCCAGGTTGGCGCTCATGCCGGTGCCGTCGAGGATGGCGGTCTGCAGCCCGAACACGTACTCGGCCTCGAAGCCGATGCCGAGGTTCGGTCCCAACCCCTTCGTCTTGCCGTCTTTGGCCAGCGGATACAGCTCACCGGAGACGCGCGCGGCCGGCGCGGCCGGGCCCTTGTAGCCCTTGGGCGCGTCGGTCAGATCGGAGCGATAGGTGAACTTCAGGGTGCGGTCGACGACGCTGGCGCCAGCCGACACGATCATCACGCCGTTGCGGCGGCGCTCGGCGGCAGTGCGGTTGTCGGCGAGCCCGTCGCTGGCGCGATCGCCCATGTCGTCGTCCACGTCGACGTCCTCGTCGCGGGCCGCGGTGCGAACGTCGGTGTCGTCGTCGCGGATCGCCTCGTCGTCGTCGATCGGCTCGTCGCTGATCTGGTCTTCGCGCGCCCGCCGGCGCTGTCGGCTGCGCGAGCTGCGCCGCTCCTCGCGGCGGGCGGTGCGGCGAGAGCGGCTGGAACGCTTGCGCGGGCGGTCGTTCAGGTCATCGTCGCCGTCGCCCACTGCGGTGCGGGCGTGGTCTTCGGCGTCGGCGTCCATGTCGTCATCGTCACCACTGTCGTTGAACTGCAGGTGATCGATCGCCGGCAGCAGGCGGCTGGCCAGGGCCTTGCGCAGCCGTCCGGGCAGGGTCGGATGCGACAGGCGCACGGCCAGCTTCTTGACCGTGCGACCGCTGGCGCCCTCGTGCAGGCGCAAGCGCAGGACGTAGCCGTCGTCGTCGGCGACGATCATGCTCTGCAGCACGCCGTCGGCCGAGATCTTGGCCGACACCCGCGCGACGTCGTCGGGGCTGAGCTTGCGCGCCTTCAGTCGCCGGGCCGTGCGCGTGTAGGTCCGCGACGAGATGACGCGGTTCTCCTTGCGGATGATCTCGGACAGATCCTTCTGCAGCGACTTGTTGCGGGCGCCCTCGACGGTGAGGACGACCACACGTTTCTGCGCCCGCACGGTGGCGGGGGCGATGGAGACCGCCAGCGCGGCGGCCATGGTCGTGAGTATGATCTTCGTGGGGGTCATGGGGTTCCCTCCCGGATGGAACCAGTTGAAGAAGCGGCAAGGGCTCCTCAGTGCAAGGTCGATTCCAAGGCCGCAACCGCCAGGGAGCCCTGGAGTTCTGCGAACTTGCGTTCGCCCGGAGCCGGATGTGGTGGGCACTCGGGCCCCAGTGCACGTCCCCAGTAGGAGATCCGCGCCGGTTGTCTCACCACCCCAGACCCCGGGGGTAGACTGGCTCGGTTGGCGATGCCCAAGCGCGCGAAATGGCTGGCTGCCCTGCTCTGCGTCACCCTGGCCGCGCCGGGCTGCTCGATCGTGCTGACCCATCGCGTGCCGTCCAACCAGCCCCCCGACGAATACCCGGACTGCACCTCGAGCCTGGCACCGTCGGTGGCCGACGCCATCTTCGCCGTGCTCTACAGCGTCGGCGGAGTGGCGCTGCTGACCGCCAACGAGAACGCCAACAACGACGGCAAGAGCTTCGGCACCATGGGGCTGGTGGGCGTGGCCCTCGCCGTGGTTCATCTCGGCTCCGCCGGCTACGGAGCCTGGCAGCGGGGCCGCTGCGTCGCGGCCAAGCAGCGCACGCCGCTACCGGATCGCAACCACTACCAGATCGACACGCCCGGCGCCGGCAGCCTGGGCGGCCCGTGCGAAGAAGACGGCACCTGCGAAGGCGCGCTAGAGTGCGATCCGACGATGCGCGTCTGCATCGCTCCTGATGCTGACGACGGCGCCTAGTTGCTAGCAACTAGGCGGAGCGCTCGTGTACATCATCATCGTCGGCGCCGGCGAGGTCGGCAGCTATCTGCCGCGCACCTGTCCGAGGGGCTACGCCCGGGTGCATCCAGGAGCTCGAGCGTCTGCTCGCGTGAGCCGCCCGGAGCGGTGTTATGCTCCCGTCGTGGGGGAGATTCGCGTCCTGGTGATCGACGACGACGTGATGCTGTGCCGCAGCGTCAGCCGCATGCTGCGTCCGTTCGCCGTGATGCAGGCGGGCGGCGGCGCCGAGGCGCTGGAGATCCTCAACGGCGGCGAGCCGTTCGACGTCGTCCTGTGCGACGTGATGATGCCCGGCATGTCCGGGCCGGAGCTGTACCACGCGCTGGCCGACGTCCGCCCCGAGCTGCAAGCGCGCGTCTTGTTCATGACCGGCGGCATGCTCGACCGCGTGCGCCCGATGATGTCGGGGGTATCGCAGCCGCTGATCGAGAAGCCGTTCAGTCGCTCGGAGATCAAGCTGGCGGTCGAGCGCCTCGCTGGACCCAAAGGCGACGGAGAGCCCAACGCCAGCTAGAGCGGCGACCGGTTTACGAACGCTCGCCAAATCGCATATCTGCGTCGCATGGCGGCGTCGCTCATCGGTCGCTGGGGCCCACCCAACTCCTTCTTCGCTCCTTGCCCTGCTCGCATCTACGTGATTTCGCTTCGCGCCGCAGACCGATCGCCGTTCTAGTTTCTAGTGGATGTGCACCGGCAGCCGCCGGGCACCCCAAGCGCCCTTGCCCTCGGCGGCGAAGCGGCCGGCCAGCTCGTGCCCGCAGTCGGGACAGGCGCCGTCGGCGGTGAGCCGGTAGGTGCCGAGGCGGTACCAGTCGCGCTCGATGAGCATGATGCCGCAGCCGGCGCAGTAGGTGCTCTGCGACGCGACATCGTGCACGTTGCCGGTGTAGACGTGGGCCAGGCCGGCGGCGCGCGCCTGGTCGCGGGCCCGTTCGAGGGTCTCGATCGGTGTCGCCGGGATGTCGCGCATCTTGAAGTCGGGGTGGAACGCGGTGAAGTGCAGCGGCACGTCGGTGCCCAGGTTGTCGGCGATCCACTCGCACTCGGCGGCGATCTCGTTCTCGGAGTCGTTGAGCCCGGGAATCAGCAGCGTGGTGATCTCGAACCAGACATCGGTCTCGTGGCGGAGGTACTTCAGGGTGTCGAGCACCGGCTGCAGATGAGCGCTCGACACCTTGTGATAGAACTCCTCGGTGAACGCCTTGAGGTCGACGTTGGCCGCGTCCATGGCGGCGAAGAACTCCGGCCGGGCGACGTCGGTGATGTAGCCGGCGGTGACGGCGACGGTCTTGATGTCGCGCTCGCGGCAGGCCGCGGCGATGTCGATGGCGTACTCGGCGAAGATGGTCGGGTCGTTGTAGGTGAACGCCACGCTGCGCGCGCCCGCGCGCACAGCCGCCTCCGCCACCTCGTCGGGCGACGCCTGATCGGCCAGGCGATCCCAATCACGCGCCTTGGAGATGTCCCAGTTCTGGCAGAACTTGCAGCCAAAATTGCAGCCGGCGGTGCCGAACGACAGCACCGAGCTGCCGGGATAGAAGTGATTGAGCGGCTTCTTCTCGATCGGGTCGAGGCAGAAGCCTGACGAGCGGCCGTAGGTGGTCAACACCATCTTGCCGCCCTCGTTCTTGCGCACGAAGCAGAACGCGCGCTGGCCGTCCGACAGCTTGCACGCGCGCGGGCACAGCTCGCACAGGATGCGGCCG
>Ga0114931_10002780_pt1 | contig 22247 bp, 19 predicted proteins | sample 2SBtaG_FD_89579 | JGI IMG/M metagenome (GOLD analysis project Ga0114931, IMG submission 89579) | Deep subsurface microbial communities from Kolumbo volcano to uncover new lineages of life (NeLLi) - 2SBTROV14_V59a metaG | ecosystem: Environmental > Aquatic > Marine > Volcanic | place: Kolumbo... | reverse complement strand
GTAAAAAGTGCTAGCCGCCCCGATGCATCTGGCGGATTCGGTCCTGACGCCTGTTAGGCGGCTATTCTAGCAGCCTGTCGGAAAAGGGGCGGATTTGGGCAAATTTGCGTTAGGTTTGCATTATTTTGTCGGTTAGCCAAAGGTTTACATGGTCAGTATCCCGCTATTTGGGGGCAAGACAGGCGTTTTGTCGCCCATGGGCCCGTTTGTGGGCGCGGCAAAGCCAGGTCAGGCTATAGGCCCAGGACATGCAGGCGCTTGAGATTGAAGGCCAAACAGACCAGTGCCCACTCACCAGCGGCTTTGACCTGGCCGCGCAAAGAAAACTGGCGAAAGCCGAGGACCTCCTTAATGATGCCGATGACAGGTTCGACGGTGTATTTGCGCGGACGATAAATGGCCTGACCGATGTCTGTCTTGAGTTTGTAGGCCATCTTCACGATGGCAGATGCATCGGCGGGTGGTTGCGGGTTCTCCTCCAAGAAATGGGTCCAACTAAGATGGTGGGGTTCTCTGCCCGTGGCGATGAAGGGGTCGATACCTCGTAGTTCCAGACCAGCGATGTTGTCTGGGCTGAAGTAACCATTGTCCAAGGCCGCAGCTTCGGGTGTGCCCATATCCTGGGGGATGGCATCCACAGTGGGCAGAGCTTCTCCCCGATCCGAAGGATGGTTGGAGAGGGTGCTGGCGACGATGAGCATCTCCTTCTGGTCCACAGCAACTTGGGCATTGTAGCTCTGCTCAAAGCCAGCGTTGTTGCCGTTCTTCATAATGCGCGAATCGGGGTCGGTGAAATTGTACTGCTCCTTGTCGCGTATGCCGGGGGTGGGCGGCTGGGGCGGACGACCGCCCGCTTTCTTGCCTGTCTCTTGAATTTTGGCTTCCCGTTGGGCCATCCTGCTCTCGTACTCGGCCTTTTCCTGGGCATAACGGGCCTGGGCGCGCATTTCTAACACGGCTTTGGCCTGCTCCAGACCGTCCAGATGACCCTGGCCTAGGCTGATTTCCTGGGCCGGGTCGAAGCCTTCGGGCCAGCTTTCTTTCTCACTGGCCGCAGCCAGCTTCAGTAGTTCTTTCACTTCCTGGCGTAACCGCGCCTCGATCTTCAGCAGGCGAGCGTAGCTGACCGCCTGGCTCTTGGAGGCATCCGCATGGATTTTGCTGCCGTCCAGACTGATGTTGCCCAGCTTCAAGAGACCGGCTGCCTGAGCCAGCAGCAGCACTTGCACAAAGAGTTCGCTTATCTCAGCCAGAAAGCGTTGGCGAAAGCTGTTGAGAGTGTCGTGGTCTGGATGCAGCCCGCCCGCCAGGTAGATGAAGGGCAGGGATTCATAGGTGGCCCGTTCCAACCGGCGACTGCTGAATATCCCTGTGGCATAGCCGTAGACCAGAATCCCAAACAACAGTTCTGGTGCATAGGCTGGTCTCCCTTGCTCTCCATACTCAGCATAGAACCCGCTGAAGTCCAGTTGCTCGATTATCTTGACCATAAAGCGGGCCAAGTGGGTGACCGGCAAGACGTCCCCTATCCGTACTCGCATTTCCAGAGCGGCTTCGTGGTCAACGTCGATGAAGTGGTGCGCCATCTCTCTTTTTCCTTTCAGCACTCGCTACACATTTCTCTCCTGCCTCTTTTATTCTATCTGCCTTTGCCATGACTACAAATTTGTCCCTTACCTTTTCCGACAGACTGCTAGAACACACGAAAGAGAGCGGGCAGGAGTTCACACCAGAGGCGCTGGAATTGGTTTGGCAACTCTCGGCCGGGCAACCCTGGCTGGTCAACGCCCTGGCCTACGCGGCCACTTTTGAAGTGACTGAAGGCCGGGACCGCAGCCATTCCATTAGCGCCGAGGTGATCCAGACAGCCAAAGAACGCTTAATTCTCGAACGGGTGACGCATCTGGACCAGTTAGCGGACAAACTGAAAGAACCGCGGGTGCAGCGGGTGATCGAGCCGTTGCTGCACGGCGATGATCTGGACGAAGACGCCAGCCGGGATGACATCACGTATGTACTCGATTTGGGGCTGGTCCGCCGGGGCGGCTATGGCCTCCAGATCGCTAACCCCATCTACCGGGAGGTGATTCCTCGAGAACTGACGCTGATCGCACAGATCAACCTGGAAGCCCGGCAGCGCTCAGCCTGGTATGTGGGCGAGGATGGGCGTCTGGACCTGCCCAAACTGCTGGCAGCCTTCCAGCACTTCTTCCGCGAGAATTCGGAAATCTGGCTGGAACGCTTCGACTACAAAGAGGCCGGTCCCCATTTGCTCATGCAGGCTTTCCTGCAGCGCATCCTCAACGGCGGCGGGCGGGTGGAACGGGAATATGGCCTGGGACGCAAACGAACCGACCTGCTCGTCATCTGGCCCTATCCTGGCGGCGTGCAGCGCGGTGTGATTGAACTGAAGGTGCTCTCCCGTTCGCTGGAGAAAACCCTGGCCGAGGGGCTGGCCCAGACCTGGGAGTACGCCGACCGTTGCGCGGCGCAAGAATCGCACCTGATCATCTTCGACCGCCGCCCCGGCCGCACGTGGAAGGAACGCATCTGGCAGCGCCAGGAGCAATACAACGGCCTGCCCATTACCGTGTGGGGCATGTAACGCTACCCGTCCAGCAATTTTTCCAACGCTTCCACATCGGTCACCGGTAGCTGGCAGGCGAAGTTTTCGCACACATAGGCTGCCGGCTTCCCGTCCACCAGGCCGCGGTCTGCGAGCAGGGGCAAGGGATTATCGTCGCCGGGCCGTTTCGCAGCCAGGACCGTGTGGGGCAGATAGCGGCGGCGCACGACGGCCAGCAGGGCCTGGGTGGCCGGGTCGCCGGGATCGCCCACGATGGCTACCTCCTGGCTGGGGAAGAGATAGTCGTCCAGCGCCGTGAGCAGGCGGCCAAAGCCGCTGGGCTGCTGGCCCATGGCCGACGCCATGGGCAGGAAAATACGGCCGGCTTCCTGGCGGTAGCCGTCGTTGCCCGTCAGTTTGGCCAAACGCAGCAGAGATTCGGCGGCCAGACTGTTGCCGCTGGGAATGGCGTTGTCGATGAAGTCCTTGCGCCGCACCACCAACTGTTCGTGGTCCACCCCTGTCTGGAAAAGGCCGCCAAAGTCCGGGTCGCCGAACTGCTCCAGCATCAGCCGGGCCAGACGGCTGGCCTCGGCCAGCCAGCGCAACTCGAAGGTGGATTCGTAGAGGGCGATCAGGGCGCGCACGAAGGCGGCGTAGTCTTCCAGGTAGGCGATGAGCTTGGCCTGGCCGTCTTTGTAGGTTCGGAAAAGTTTGCCGGGGCGCCCGCTGGGCCCCTGGCTCATTTCCTCCAGGATAAAGTGGGCTGCATTCTGCGCCGCGGCCAGGGCGTCGGGCCGCTCCAACGTCACGCCTACCTCGGCCAGGGCGTGGATCATCAGCCCGTTCCACTCGGTCAGAATCTTCTCGTCGCGCCCCGGTTTGACGCGTTTCTCCCGTTCCACAAAGAGTTTCTGGCGTATGGCGACGAGGCGGCGAGCCGCCGCCTCCACTTCCAGGTCCATGCTCTGCGCCACCTCTGCCAGCGGGCGGGCGATGTGCAGGATGTTGCGCCCTTCGAAGTTGCCTGCGGCGCTGACGTCGTAGACCCGGTTGAAGAGAGCCGCATCGTCCGCCCCCACAATGGCCTCGATCTCCGCTGCTGTCCACACAAAGAACCGGCCCTCTTCGCCTTCGCTGTCCGCATCCTGGGTGCTGTAAAAGCCGCCTTCCGGGCTGGTCATCTCGCGCAGCACATAGTCGACCGTGCCATGCACCACGCGGCGGAAGAGGTCGCGTCCGGTGATCTGCCAGGCGTGCAGGTAGCTGCGCAGAAGCTGGACGTTGTCGTAGAGCATCTTCTCGAAGTGGGGGACGAGCCAGATACGGTCCACGCTGTAGCGGTGGAAGCCGCCGCCCAATTGATCGTAGATGCCCCCTTCGGCCATCTTTTCCAGCGTCGTCTCGGCCATATACAGAACGTCCAGATCGTCGCTGCGGGCGTACTGGCTCATGGCAAAATCCAGAGTCATGGGCTGGGGGAATTTGGGCCGATCGCCGAAGCCGCCGTGGTATTCATCGAAGTGCTGTTGGAGCTTGTCCACGGCGTCGGCCAGAATCTGTGTGTCCAGCTCACTTTCGCCGCTGGCGATGCGCCCGCTGCGGGCCAGGGCCGTGGTCAAGCGTTCGGCCTGGTTTTCGATGTCGGCGCGGCGTTTGTTGTAGGCGTCGGAGACGGCCACAAGGACCTGTTGGAAGCTGGGCAGCCCGTGGCGCGGCGCGGGCGGAAAATAGGCGCCGCCGTAGAAAGGCTGGCCGTTCGGGGTCAGGAAGACGCTCATGGGCCAGCCGCCGCTGCCGGTCATGGCCTGCAGCGCATCCATATAGATGGCGTCCAGGTCCGGCCGTTCTTCCCGGTCCACCTGGATGTTGACGAAGTGGTTGTTCATCAGGCTGGCGGTCTGTTCATCCTCGAAGCTCTCATGCGCCATGACGTGGCACCAGTGACAGGCGCTGTAGCCGATGCTCAGAAAGATCGGTTTGTCTTCGGCCAGCGCCGCGGCCAGCGCCTCCTCGCCCCAGGGAAACCAATCGACTGGATTGTGGGCGTGTTGCAGAAGATAGGGTGAAGTCTCGTCGGCCAGCCGGTTGGTGTGTGTCATATCTGCACCTGTTGGGTTGTCATTCGATTGTCGAAGCACGGGGCTGCGTGGTCATTATACCCGTTTGGGCGGAGATGGGCCGAATTGGAGCCGCGGTATAGGGGTCGGCAATTCCAGATTGACAGATACCTACGTGGATGCTACGATTGTTGCACATATTGTACAGACGTAGCTTCGTTCCCCAACAGATCGCTGTGCATTCGTCGGAAGCAACAGACTGTCCCCACTGTTGTCACCTAGATCGCCGGTGTCTTCTCCTGTTTGCGCCCTGTGCGCAACTATCCATCATTCTACTGGAGGAATCAAAACGACACGAAAACGCTTCTCACTCCTGGTAGCGCTACTGATTGCCGCTTTCGTGCTGGCAGCTTGTCCTCAACCGACTCCCATCGTGCAGACGGTGCAGGAGACGGTCGTCGTCACCTCTGTGGTGATAAAGACCGAAACCAAAGTGGTGGTGGTCACCGCCACGCCCGAGCCACCCCAGCAGGGCGGCGTCTTCGTTGAATCCAGCAGCGTAGACCCCACGATTTTGAATCCGATTCTGAGTTCGAATAGCATCAGTTCGGAGGTGTACCAGCACATTTATCCCTCCCTGATCGGTCAGGACCCCTTCAGCGGCGAGATTGTGCCCACCGAACTGGCCGAAAGTTGGGATGTGTCGGATGCCGGTCTGGTGTGGACCTTCCACCTGCGCCAGGATGTGTTCTGGAGCGACGGCGAACAGGTGGACGCCCACGACTTTAAGTTCACCTATGATGCCATTGCTGCCGATGCCGTGGAGACGCCGTATAAGTCCAACATCGAGTGGATCGATAGCATCGAGACGCCGGACGACTTCACCGTGGTCGTCACCTTCAAAAAAGTCAAGTGCGACGGTTTGAGCGATCTGGGCCTGGGAATTTTGCCCAGCCACCTCTACGCCGCGGACTTCAGCGACATTATGACCAGCCCGGAGAATGAAGCTCCTAGTGTCAGCGCCGGCCCTTTTGCTTTCAATGAGTGGGTGCGGGATGACCATATCTCACTGCTGCGCAATGACACCTACTTCAAAGGCGCTCCTAATATGGACGGCCTGATCATCAAGACGATCCCCGACGCCGGCGCCCGTCTGGCCCAATTGCAGGCTGGTGAGATCGACGTTCTGAGCGTCCAGCCGGAACAGTTGACAGCCGTGCAACTGAACCCAGCTCTAAATCTCTACAAGTTCAAGGATGACGGCTACAGCTACATCGGCCTGAACCTGGCCAATCCGGACAACCCGCAGCCGGGCCTGGATGAAAACGGCGACAAAGTCGAGCAGGACCCCCACCCCATTTTGAGCGATCTGGCCGTGCGTCAGGCCATCGCCCACGCCCTGGATTACGACGCCATCATCAACAAGGTCTACCTGGGCCAGGGCTACCAGATTGCCGCCAACGTGCTCCCGGCCGTGGAATGGGCCTACAACTCGGACATCAAACCCTACGTATTCGATACCGAGCTGGCGAAGTCTATTTTGGAAGACGCCGGTTGGGTGGACAGCGACGGCGACGGTGTGCGCGAAAAGGACGGCAAGACTCTGACCCTGCGTCTGCAGACCAACGCCGGCAACACCACGCGTGAGGACCTGGGCGCGCTGGTGCAGGATCAACTGAACAGCATCGGTTTCGACATCCAGTTTGAGGCCATCGAGTTCGGCGCCCTGGTGAACGAGCTATTGGGCCAGACCTTCGATATGGTCATCATCGGCTGGACCGGTCTGGGCACGGACCCCAATGACGACGTGTTCTGGCGACTCCAGTTCGACACCCCAGGCAGCGGCTTCAACTTCGTCAGCTTCTCCAACGACCGTGTGGACGAGCTGCTCAAGGCCGGCCTGAGCGCGCCCGGCTGTGATCCGGCCGAACGCGCGCCCTACTACAAGGAGATCCAGCAGATCATCCACGACGAGATTCCCTATGTCTTCGTGACCGGCTCGGTCGGCAACATCGGCTACACCAAGCGTTGGCAGGGTGTGAATCCTGGCCCGTGGTCCTTCTACTGGAATATCGAAAAGTGGGCGCTCCAGAAATAATCTGACGTGAGCAACCGGGATGAAGAATACGCGTTGAATGGTTGCGGTTACCGTGAAATTACTCCAAAGAAATTGACAGAATTAACTGAAGGTGATACGGTTTTGTCAGGCTGATGGATGGCGGCCAATCCCCGAGCCGTGATATTGCCTTTCGACCGATCAGACCAAATTTTTCCGACTCTCCCCCAATTGGGAGAGAGGACTACATTCCCGGCGATTGAAATGGCCGGCACAGAAGTGATAAAATCTGCCATTGTAAACGATTTCCAGTTGCTCTCCGGTAGCCAGGCGATTCTGACGGATGTGGTTTCCAGTTGTCGTTCGTCCATCAGATCGAAAGACAACCATTTTTCTGCTAATCTCGATAGTTGATGTGAGCAAAGGATTTCCCACCTGGCCCTTGCACAGTTGTTATGGGGCCACCATTTCACAACGGAGGCATGCACATGAAGAGATTTGGATTTTTCCTGCTTTCTGCGCTGGTGATTGTTTCGCTGCTGTTGAGCGCCTGCGCGCAACAGCCCCAGGCGGAGCCGACGCCTGGGGTGGTTGAAAAGCAGCCGACAGCGGAGCCAACGGCAGCACCTGAGCCGACAGCGGCCCCGACAGCGGCCCCGACCCCAACGCCCCAGCCAGCGCCGGCGGAAGGGCGCACCGGTGCTTGGGTGGATCAGGTTGTCTTCACCACCCAACCGGAAGCGAACGCTGCTGTGGCCCAGATTCAGGCCGGGGACGTCGACATCTACGGCGCTCCCGCCATCAACGATCCTGAGCTGTTCCCGAAAGTGCGTGACGACAAAAGTCTGGCCTACTCTCAGTCATTCGGCTCCTACAACGAGCTGACCTTCAACCCGGCTGAGTTCACCGATGGCCGCCTGAATCCCTTCACCAGCGCCAAGATTCGCGAGGCCATGAACTGGCTGGTGGACCGCAACTACATCGCGCAGGAAATCTATGGCGGCCTGGCTGTGCCCAAGTTCCTGCCCATCACCTCAGCCTTTCCAGACTACGCCCGCTACGTGGCCAAGGTCCGCGAGCTAGAAGCCAAGTACGCCTTCGCCCCCGACAAGGCCAAGCAGGTGATCACCAGCGAGATGGAGTCCATGGGCGCCACATTGGTGGACGGCAAATGGAGCAAGGACGGTGAGCCTGTCACCCTGGTCTTCCTGATTCGCGTGGAGGACCGCCGGCGCACGATTGGTGATTATGTGGCCAACCAACTGGAGGACGCAGGTTTCACCGTGGATCGTCAGTACAAGACCAGTTCCGAAGCCTCTGCGCTGTGGATCCGTTCTGACCCCGCGGAAGGGAGCTGGAACGTCTACACCGGCGGCTGGATTACCACCGCTATCAGCCGGGACCAGGGCGGAAACTTCGACTTTTTCTACACCCCCCGCGGCCTGGGTGTGCCCCTGTGGCAGGCCTACACGCCCGATCCTGAGTTCGACGACATAAGCCAACGCCTGGCCAACAACGACTTTTCTACGCTGGATGAGCGGGGCGATCTTTTCCGCCGGGCTATGGAATTGGCGCCTCAGAATGCCTTTCGCATCTGGCTGGTGGACACAGTCGGGTTCAGTCCCTCTGTGGGCAATCTGAGTGTGGCCTATGATCTGGCCGGCGGCGTATCCGGTTCCTCTCTGTGGCCCTACACCCTCCGCTACAAAGATCAGGAAGGTGGCACGGTGCGCTGGGCGCAGCAACAGGTCCTGGTCGAACCTTGGAACCCCATCGCGGGCACGAATTGGATCTATGACACCGATGTGCAACGGGCGACCGGTGAGTTCGCCGTCAACTCGGACCCGTACACTGGTCTGAGCCGGCCCAATCGCATCGAGAAGGCCGAAGTTGTGGCCCAGACCGGCACGCCCATGGGCAAGAGCCTGGACTGGGTGAGCCTGGACTTTCAGGACAACATCGTAGTGCCGGACGACGCCTGGGTGGACTGGGACGCCGCCGGACAGCGCTTCATCACCGCCGGCGAAAAGTACACCGAGACTGTGACCGCCAAGACCAAGGTCACGGTCCACTATCCTGCCGATCTCTTCGACAGCGTAAAATGGCAGGATGGCAGCCCCTTCTCGGTCGCCGATGTGGTCATAGACATGATTATGACCTTTGATCGGGGCAAGAAAGACAGCGCTATCTACGACGAGTCGGCGAAGCCGAGCCTGGACTCCTTCCTGAGCCACTTCAAGGGCGTGCGCATCGTCTCGACCGACCCGCTGGTCATCGAAACCTACGACGACAACTTCGCCCTGGATGCGGAGAACAGTGTGACCACCTGGTGGCCCTACTACGCCCAGGGCCAGGCGAGCTGGCACGCGTTGGCCATGGGCATACTGGCCGAGCAGAACCAGGAGTTGGCCTTCTCCGCGGACAAGGCCGACGCCCTGAAGGTGGAGTGGATGAGCTATGTGGCCGGCCCCAGCCTGGACATTCTGAAGAAATATCTGGACCAGGCGGCAGCCGACAACTTCATCCCCTACGCCAATACCCTGGGCCAGTACGTCAGCGCCGATGAAGCCGCAGCCCGCTATCAGAACCTGAGCAACTTCTACGACAAGAAGGGCTTCTTCTGGGTGGGCACCGGTCCCTTTGTCCTGGACAATGTCTCGCCGGTGGAAGGCTCGGTTTCTATCGTGCGCAACGCGGACTACCCAGACCCGGCGAACAAGTGGTCTGGCTTTGGCGAGCCAAAGCTGGCGACCGTCGAACTGGACGGACCGGGCCAGGTGGTGGCTGGCACAGACGCAGCCTTCGATGTCTTCGTGACTTTCCACGACAAAGCCTACCCGGCTGACGAGATCAGCGCGGCCAAGTACCTGGTCTTCGACGCCACTGGCGCGCTGGTGGACTCCGGAGACGCTGCGTTGACTGCGGACGGCCAGTACTCGGTCAGCTTGAGTGGCGACGTCACCGCAAAGATGGAAGCCGGCGCCGCCAAGATCGAGGTGGCTGTCTCCTCCCAGGTGGTCAGCATCCCGAGCTTTGCTAGCTTCGAGTTCGTGGTGGTTGGTCAATAGCGCTCAATCCTGTATGATTTCGACCCGGTGGGGCGTTGGACAGTTCGCCCGGCGCTCCATCGGGCTTCTTTTCTTTACGAGCACATCCTATGACCCAGAGCGCGGCCACACTCGACACCGCCCCCGTTGAATCCTCCTCCACTGGAAATGCCAGCACCCTGGCCCGGGTTGGAAAATATACACTGGTGCGCGGTGTCACCCTGTTCATCACCGTGATTATCGGCGTCTATCTTACTGTTCTCATCGCTAACATGGGCGGCTATGTGGACAACATCCGCCGGGGCGAGATTCGGGAGCAGACGTCCATCCAGGTGATGAACGATCCGGCGCTAAAGAATCTGTCCGGCGACGAGAAGCGCAAACTGATCGAGAAGCAGATTGTGCTGTCGGAAAAGCGCCTGGGGTTGAATCAGCCCTTTCCCATCCGCAGTTTTCGTTTTCTGCGCAACGCACTGACCTTGCAACTGGGGCGCGCCCAGTTGATGACGAGCGACAGCGGCTCCCGGCAGGTCCGGCTCATCATTCTGGAGCGCCTGCCTTCCACCCTATTGCTTTTCGGCACATCGAATCTACTGCTCTTTTTGGTCAGTCTACTTATCGCTTTGGGGCTTTCTCGACGTTACGGGAGTCTGCTGGATCGGGCTTTCGTGGCCCTCTCGCCCACGTCGGCCGCGCCGGGCTGGTTCTACGGCATCTTCTTCATCCTCATCTTCTCCTCCCTGCTGCATTGGCTGCCCTTCGGCGGCATGGTGGACGCGCCGCCGCCCAAAGCGCCCTTGATCTACGCTCTCAGTGTGGGCAAACACTTGATTCTACCCGTCACGGCCATCCTGGTCAGCGCCATCTTTGTTAGCGTCTATAGCTGGCGCACCTTCTTTCTCATCTACTCCAGCGAAGACTACGTGGAGATGGCCCGGGCCAAAGGGCTGCCCGACGGCATAGTGGAGCGGCGCTACATCCTGCGTCCTACGCTGCCTACCATCATTACCAGTTTCGCCCTGACCCTCATCTCCCTTTGGACGGGTGCACCGATCTTCGAGACTATCTTCAACTGGCCGGGTTTGGGGCGCACCCTCTTCCAGGCTGTCGGTCTCTTCGACACGGCGGTCATCGTTGGCTCCACAGTGATCTTCGCCTACCTGCTGGCTATCACTGTTTTTCTTCTCGACATCATCTACGCGCTGGTCGATCCTCGTGTACGCATCGGGGGATCAGGAGGGGGCGTATAATGGAGAATTTTGGCAACGCGCTGCGTGAACTTCGCCGCTATCCGTCGGCCATGGCCGGCGTGATAGTGATTCTGGCCCTGGTGGTCTTTGCTGTGTACACGATGATCACAATCCCCTATGCACAGGCCATCACCCTCTGGCGGGGCGGCGCGGATATTTGGTACCGATTGCCGCGCAACGCCCCCCCGACCTGGGTCAACTATTTTCGCGAGAAGAAGCTCCCAGACACCATTATTCTGAACTCAGCCAACGGCGGCGCCGAGAAAACAACAGAGGCCAAATCGTTCGGTCAGTACTTGATTGATCTGACCTATACGTTCGACTTCACTTATGATGACTTCCCGTTAGCGCTGGTGCTCTACTTTACGCCCACATACAAGGAGAAGACGCCCTTTGTTTCCATCACCTGGACGACGCCTGATGGGCGGGAAATCCGTTTGGGAGACTTTGACGTGCCCACGGGAACCGTCTTCCGTTTTGAGCAGGACGAACGTTTGCAGCGGCGGCTGCGCCGCACACTCGGTGATTTTCCGGCCCAGATCGCGCTCTTTATGCAGCCAGACTCGGACCCGCCGCTTCCGTTGAAGGGGACCTACACGCTGAAGATCAGTACAGTGGCATTCGAGAAAGGGTCGGACTTGGACGCGGAGTTCATCGCCTATGGCAAAGTGTACGGCATTGCCGGCACGGATCACCTGCGCCGGGACCTGAAAATCGCACTCATGTGGGGCGCGCCTGTCGCATTGGCTTTTGGTCTGCTGGCCGCCCTGGGCACCACGATTACCACCATGATCATCGCCGCTTTCGGCGTCTGGTTCGCCGGTTGGGTGGATGACTTGATCCAGCGCATCACCGAGGTCAATTTGATGTTGCCACTGTTGCCTATCCTGATTATGGTGGGCACCTTCTATTCCCGCAGCATTTGGCTCATGCTGGGTGTGACGATTCTGCTCGGCATCTTCGGCGGCAGCATCAAGACCTACCGGGCCATTTTCATGCAGACCCGGGAGTCTCCCTACATCGAGGCGGCCCAAGCCTATGGGGCCGGCAATGTGCGCATTGTCCTGCGTTATCTGGTGCCCCGTATCATCCCGGTGATCATTCCCCAACTTGTAACCTTGATTCCCACCTACGTCTTTTTGGAGGCATCCCTGGCCGTGCTGGGTCTGGGCGATCCGGTGCTGCCCACCTGGGGCAAAGTGATCCAGGACGCCCAGAACAATGGAGCCCTGTACAAAGGGCTTTACTACTGGGTATTGGAGCCTGCGGGGCTGCTTATGTTCACCGGCCTGGGCTTTGCTATGGTGGGATTTGCCCTCGACCGTATCTTCAACCCGCGACTGCGAGAGTTATAGGAAAAAATTGGGCGATTTCGAATGGATTGGGAATCAATACATGTCGACTGATTCGTTGTTGCGTGTGGAAGACTTGAAACTGTATTTTCGTACGATTCGGGGTGTGGTCCAGGCCGTTGACGGTGTCAGCTTCGATCTGTGTGGGAACGAGGCGATGGTCATCTTGGGCGAATCCGGCTGCGTAAGACATCGTTAGCTCGCGCCCTGTTGCGCCTGCTACCGCGCAATGTAGACAGCTTCAGCGGCAACATTTTTCTCGATAATCAGAACGTGATGCCGCTGAGCGAGGATGAGTTCCGCCAGGACATCCGCTGGCTGCGTATCTCCTTTGTGCCCCAAGCAGCCATGAACGCCCTGAACCCTGTGTTGCGGGTGGGCGATCAGGTGGCCGAGCCACTGGTAGAGCACCTGGGCATCGCCAAAAGTGAGGCGATCGGGCGGGCCAAAGAGGCCTTCCGCAACGTGGGCGTGCCGACGGATTTCCTCAACCGTTACGCCTTCGAGCTGAGCGGCGGCATGCGGCAACGAGTGGCGATTGCCATGGCCATCGTCACAGGGCCGGACCTGATCATCATGGACGAGCCTACATCCGCCCTGGACGTGCTGACTCAGGCCAACATTATGAACGTGCTCAAACGCATCAAGCAAGAGCTCGACACCAGTTTCATCCTCATTACCCATGACATCGCCACCTCCAGTGAGCTGGCGGACCGGGTGGCGGTCATGTACGCCGGCCAGATCGTGGAAATGGGCGATGCCTCTCGCTTTTTCGTGATGCCGCAACACCCTTACGCCCAGGGACTCATGGCCAGTGTGCCGCGACTGCGCCAAAAGCAGGAGCCGACCTTTATCGAAGGCCAGCCGCCCAGTCTGTTGGCCCCGCCTAGGGGATGCCGCTTTGCCGCGCGTTGCCCACAGCGCTTCGAGCAGTGCGATCTCGAGCCGCCGATCTACACGCCAGCCGTTCATCAGGCGGTGAAGTGCTGGCTCTACGACCCCGCAACCCAGCCTGTGGCTGCCATTCGGGGTCAGGCTTGAGCACATACACTGCATATCCCCACGGACACACATAGATAGCCGCCATGACACCCAATCTCCAGACTGAATCCCACACAGAGGTCGGCCCGCCGGCCATCGTCCCGGACAAGCAGCTTTTGTTGCAGGTGCGCGACCTGCACACCTGGTTCGAACTTCGCCGTTGGGGCTTCGGCCATGCCGGCTACGTCCGGGCCGTGGATGGGATCACCTTCGATCTCCACCGGGGTGAAACCATTGCCGTGGTGGGCGAGAGCGGTTGTGGCAAGTCCAGCCTGATGAAGACGATCCTCGGCCTACACCGGCCCACCAAAGGAGACGTGACCTTTGCTGGCCGGAATTTGAGCCAATTGACCCATAAGGAGCTGCGCTGGTATCATTCCCAGGTGGGCTATGTCCAACAGGACCCCTTTGGCGCGCTGCCCCCATTTATGAGCGTGTACCGCATCCTGGAAGAACCTCTTATCGTCAACGACGTCAAAGACCGGGATGAACGAGAACGTCGGGTGCGAGAGGTGATGGCAGAGGTGCGGCTGCTCCCAGTCGAGGACTTCCTCACCAAGTTTCCACACCAGATCAGCGGCGGCCAGCAACAGCGGGTGGTGATCGCCCGGGCCATGATTCTGCGTCCCCAACTCATTGTGGCCGACGAGCCAGTCTCGATGCTGGACGCGTCTGTGCGCGTGGAAATCCTGCGCCTGTTGCAGCAGTTGCAAAAATCGCACCACATCGCCGTCATCTACATTACCCACGATCTGTCCACCGTGCGCTACTTCACCCAGCGCGTCTTTGTCATGTACGCGGGCAATATCATCGAACAAACCGGGGTGGATGATCTGCTGCAGGAGCCTATGCATCCCTATGCCCAGGCCTTGTTGGCAGCCATCCCTGATCCCGACCCGGAAAACGCGCTGCGCCTGCGCGAGGTGCCGCCCGGCGAGCCGCCTAGTCTGGTCAACCCCCCCAGGGGCTGTCGCTTTCATCCCCGTTGCCCAGTCAAACTGGCGGGGCTATGTGATGTGGACACGCCGCCAGACTTCGAGCCTACACGCCGACACCACGTGAAATGTTGGCTATACAAGTGAGGAACCTGTGCGATCTTTGACGCCTCTTCGATGGTTGCTCTTGGGCGGTGGCCTGTTGTTCGTCGGTGCAATGTTGCCTCTTCTCATGGTGCTAGGGGTGCTGGAGCCTACCTTTCTCCTCAGTTTCCTCAGTTTTGCCGCATCCACGGGCGGCTTCATCACTGGTTTCGTAGGCATTGCGCTCTACGGCTCCCACATGCGAGGTTGACTTATGCCCACCCTGCTGCGGGCGGTGGAGCCGGACGAACTGGCCGCTCTGCGCGTCCGCTTTGGCCTCGCGCCCCACCAGCATTTGGAACTAACCGTCGATTCCCCCTTTCTGGACGGCGAAGGCCAATTGCTCACCAACCGCCAGCGCCGGGCTGAGATCTGCTACATCTTGCACCGGGGCGATCCACACCGCGGCGTGCTTCTGCACCGCAAGACCTTTTACCCCCAGGGCGCGTGGCGGCTTCCCACCGGTGGCATTCAGGAGGGAGAATCTGTGTTGGAAACGCTGGCCCGGGAGATCGAAGAGGAGACCGGCTTTCAGATCGAAACAGGCCCCTATCCTGTGCGGATCGAGGCCTTTCTGGGCGTCCTCTCCTACGCCATGTATCACCGTAGCCAGCAGCGCACCCACAACTTCGCCACCTGGCATTTTCTCGTCGCCGCGCCGCCGTACGCCCAGCCTGTCTCCCAGGACCCGGATGAACATCTGGAGGCCTGGGATTGGCGTTCCATTGCCGAAATGGGCCGGGTGGCCGATGAGCTGCAACAGATCACAGCGCAGGACAGTCGCTGGCGCCACTGGGGGCGGTTTCGGGCCTTGAGCCACCGTTTTGTAGCGGAAGCGATTGGGGAATAGAGATTGGAGATTGGATGCCCTGTCTCTAATCTCCTCTTTATCTAAACTGTCCCCGGTAGTTATGGACGAAGAAATGCTCCACCAGTTCCACGATGTCGTCCGGGCTGGCCAGCCAGCGCCAATCCAGCATCGTGTGCATCTCGGTGTCGATCACTCCTTTGGTGGTGCGCACCCAACTCATCACGTAGCCGGTCAGTGCGGAGACGTCCTTGCCCAGCAGAAAGAGCATCAGATCGGCGTCGTCGCTATGATAGGTGTTGAGCAACCAGACCCGGCGTACGTCTGGGTGGATCGGCAGGTCCACCAATGTCTGGAAACAACGCCGGTCCAGCCCTGGCCTTACGTCGATCAGCACGCTGGTGGCGATAGTACTGCTGTTGGGACTGACCTCCATCTCCAGTTCCAACAGCGTGTCGATATCCGCTCGCCCGCCAAAACTGAGCATCGTACGCGTCTCGCGCACGCCTTCCACATTGCGCACCACGTCCAGCATAAAACGGTTGAACTCGCGTACATCCCGCACCAGGCAGACAAAGCGCAGATCGGCCCGCTGGCGCAGCCAATTGACCTATAGGGACGACACGCCGGCCGATTGATAGCGGCGTAGATTGTTGAGAAGCTGTTCCCGGGCGATCTCGTCCTTGCCGCTTGTGATGTCGGCGTCGATGAAGACCAACATGGGCGGCATTAGCTGCTCGTTGTTGTGTGCAGGTTCCGTAGCCATGATTTTCATCCAATGGGTGCGAGTCGTTCAAAAAAATGGAGGGTTCGATGTCAATCTGCGCTGGAATTCCCAGGCGGTGTGGTAAATTCGGTTCTTCCCGTAGACTTATTCAACATCACATACACAAAAAACGCAAACGATGCCAATGTTGACACAAAGGCTCGAATGGCAGAAAATATCGGCTGGCATCGAAGCGGTGAACCATCCGTTTCTGGTCAGACGAAGTGAGGTCTCCGTTGTACGATTATCAGAGTGAAAATAGAGCGCCAACCGGCGCCCGTCATATCTGGACGCGCAGCTATTTTTATCCCTTTGTCTCGGTCTTTTCTCCTTTCAGCTACAGCGTTGTGGCCGAGATCGGCTGCCGCGCCTGGTTTCACTACTACAGAAGATTGGGAGTGGATATTGCATTCGCGCCCCCCACTCTCGTTCGCAACATCGAAGGGCGTCCCTATCTGGATATCAAGTGGGTCTGCGAACAGGATGTCGCCTTTGCTGGATTGGAGCCGCCAGTGCTGCGGCTGAATGGTGCACCCGTCGCCATCTGCCCGTGGCGGAAGCCCGGTCTGGTGGCCGGTTTCAAGCAGGGGCGGAACCAAAAACGGATCGGGCAGTTCCTGGATGAACTCTCCGGCGAGATGGGCGACATCACAGCGCGTATTCGCCGTTGGTATGAAAAAGTGGCGGCGATGCGTTGGTCCCAGGCTGAAATTTTGCAGATCATGGAGGAGATCGAGCGCTTCGGGACGGATAGCCTGATGGTCTACTTCGCCGCCCGCCACCATCTGGAGCGGACGCACAACCAGCTACTCGCGATGCTCCCCGGCGACGATACGGCCCAACAGTTTCACCGGATCAACAGCACCCTCTCCGATCTGGACGGATTGGCGGAATTGACCCTGACCGGGCAGATTCTGGCATTGGCTCGCCTCGCGGCGCAGGATGAAACAATCCTGGAATGGCTGGGGCAACCCCACACAACGGACTGGGCCGAGCATCTTCCCCCTGGCCCCTTTGCCGAGGGTCTGCGGGAGTTGTTTGATGATTTCGGCCATTGGGCCACGGGCGTGGGTGAGATGGCGCTGCCCTGTTGGTTGGAAGACCCAGAACTCGTGCTGGGAGCCATCCTGGCCTGCGCCAGGAGCGAGGTGACGGAGCCCAGCCGCGTCCCTTCGACCGCGGCGCGCCAACTTCTGCTGGATGCGGTGGACCCGAAATCCCGCAAGCAGGCCGAACAGCGACTGGACTCCCTGCGCAACTTGACGATCCTGCAAAGCCAGGCTCTCAACGCTTTTTCCTATTTGCTGGCCGGGGCCAGAACATGGGCGTTGGCCGCCGGTCAGGAGGCCAGCGCCGATGCACGGCTGCTCGACACGCAGGATATTTTCCTCTTCGAGTTGGAAGAAATCAAACAGTTGATGACCGGCGAGTGGAACGTCACCCATACCGATGAAATTCGCCGACGGGTCGAGGAACGTCGCCTGCAATATGCCGGGTGGCCGGCCCGCCGCGCGCCGGCCGCTTTTTTTGACGACGCCCCGGCCTGGACAGCCATGCCAGGTCTGGCGTCGGTGGGAGGGCAGGTCACAGGCCCCCTGCGCCCGCAGAAGCAGGTGCGCCCGGTTCTCTGCCAGGACGCGGTGGTCGGCGCGCGGCGCGTGGACAGCAGTTGGGCGCCCACCCTGCCTGTCGCCGGCGGCATCATTGCCGCCGCCGGTTCGCCTCTCGATCCCATCATCGCCGCGGCCCGGGTGTGGCACGTGCCTGCCGTCGTCGGTCTGGGCGCGGCCTACGATGAGTTGGTCGACGGCGCGCAGACGACACTTGACGGAACAGCGGGTCGCGTAGAGCAGTAGACCTGGACGAATTGACATTGTACGTAGAGGATGATGGCAAACTGGCGTAATTTTCACCTGGCCTTGACATTTCTGACCACATTGCCTCTGCCTGCTCTTTCCGCAGGGGCAATGGCGTCCTTTCGGGGTCGAACGGGGCGCGCCTTTGCCTGGTACCCGGTTGTCGGGCTGTTGATCGGCCTGCTGTTGGCGGGGCTGGCCTGGCTTCTGGCCTGGACTCTGTTGGGCGTGGCTGTGCAGGCCGGTCTCCTGCTTCTGGCCTGGGTGGGGATCAGCGGCGGGCTGCATCTGGATGGGGTGATGGACAGTTGCGACGCCCTCTTTGCTCCGGTCAGCGTGGAACGACGGCTGGCGATTCTCAAAGATGTCCACGCGGGGGCCTTCGGCGTCATCGGGCTCTTTTTCGTGCTGGGCCTGAAGTGGGCGCTTCTGGCCGATCTGGTGGCCCACCCCGCCGTGTGGCCCGCGCTTCTGCTGCCCCCCGTGTGGGGACGCTGGATGCTGGTCTGGGCTGCGCAGCGTTTTCCCTATGCCCGCGGCGGCAACAGCCTGGGCCGCGCCATGACAGGCGGGCTTTCTCGACGCCAGATGTGGGTGGCCAGCCTGGGCGCACTCTCTGTGCAGATCGTTGTGGGCGCCTGGGCGCCGACCTATTTCGCTGTCCTATTGGCCCCGCTGCTTGTTCTTTTTCTGGCCCGTTGGGCGGCGAACCGATTGGGGGGTGGATTGACGGGCGATGTCTATGGCTTTCTGTGCGAAATCACGGAGTTGCTTGCTCTGTTCATCCTGGGATTGTTGGCCGGAACCCCATCGTTGTGATCCATCAGGAGTTGTGAAGAGATGCGTATGAACGGTTTTTGGCGCAAGGTGAGGCACTGGTCACGCATGTTCGGCGATTTCCAGGCTCGTCTGATTCTCACGCTTTTGTACGCTATACTGGTGCTGCCAACGGGGCTGATCGCTCGCATCGGCGGTGATCTGCTGGAGAGCAGCAGCCAGGAACGCGATTCCTATTGGCGGACACGCGCCTTCACAGAGTCCAGTGTCCGTGCGGCGCGGGGGCAAGGGTAGAGCATGTACATCCTGGGTGTCTCCTGCTACTATCACGACGCCGCGGCCGCGCTCTTGCACAACGGCCAATTGGTGGCGGCAGCCGGCGAAGAACGTTTCTCGCGCGTCAAACACGACTTCAGCTACCCGCAACAGGCCATCGAGTTCTGCCTGCGCCAGGCCGGCATCGCAGCCCAGGACCTGGACTACGTGGTCTTCTATGAAAAGCCTCTGCGCAAATTCGAGCGCATCCTTCTCTCGACCCTGGCCGGCGCGCCGCGCACGATGAAACTCTTTCGAGAGGCCATGGCCACCTGGTTCAGCGAAAAGCTGTGGATCAAGTCCCATCTTCTGGGCCGGCTCAACGTGTCCGCCCGAAAATTGCTCTTTGTCGAACATCACATGAGCTATGCAGCCAGCGCCTTCTTCTGTTCGCCCTTTCGTGAGGCTGCCGTCCTCACGGTCGACGGCGTGGGCGAATGGACCACCACCGCCCTGGGCCGGGCCACGGCCGATTGGGGCGACGGCGGCGCCAATGCCATCCATCTGGAGCAGGAAATCCGTTTCCCCCACTCGCTGGGCCTGCTCTATTCGGCGTTTACGGCCTGGCTGGGGTTCCGGGTCAACAATGGCGAGTACAAGGTCATGGGTATGTCCCCCTACGGCGAACCTCGCTATCGGGACAAGGTGGCAAAGGTGCTGCGTCTGGCCGGCGACGGTTCCTTCGCCCTTGACATGGACTACTTCAGCTTCCACACCTCCACCACGGACACCTACAACCGGCGTTTTGTCGAGCTTTTTGGCCAGCCGCGGAATCCCGCCAGCCAGTTTATCACCGATCGAACCCATCCCAACGGCGCGGGAAACCCGGACCGGTCTGTGCGCGCCCGCAGCCAGCACTACGCCGATGTGGCCATGTCGATCCAGTGCGCCACCGAAGAGGCAATTCTGGGCATGGTGCGCCATCTTCACCGGGCCACCGGCAGCGACAATCTCTGTATCGCCGGCGGGGTGGCCTTGAACAGTGTGGCCAATGGGCGCATCGTGCGCGAGGGGCCGTTCAAAAATGTCTATATCCAACCTGCGGCGGGGGACAGCGGCGGCGCGCTGGGGGCCGCGCTCTATGCCTGGCACGTCCTGTTGGGCAAACCGCGCACGTTCGTGATGGACCACGCCTATTGGGGGGCCGAGTACAGCCCGGCCGAGACTGCCGCTTTCCTGCAAGAACAGGGGTTGCCCTATCGCGAGGTGGACGACGACCGGCTGCTGGATGAACTGGTGGACGATCTGACCGGCGGGCGGGTGATTGGCTGGTTCCAGGGCCGTTTCGAATGGGGACCCCGCGCCCTGGGCAACCGTTCAATCCTGGCCGATCCGCGGCGCCGCGAGATGAAAGAGATCGTCAACGCAAAGATCAAGTTCCGTGAGCCTTTTCGCCCCTTCGCGCCGGCTGTGTTGGAAGAACGGGCCGCCGACTACTACGCCACCCCCCGCCTGGACGAGAATCTGATGGCCCGCTACATGCTGATGGTCAGCCCCGTGGTCGAGAGCCGCCGGGACGAAGTGCCCGCCACCACGCACATGGGGTCCGGGCGCCTGCAGACTGTGCGCCGGGCCTGGAATCCACGTTACCACGACCTGATCCAGCGTTTCGGCCAGGCCACGGGCACGCCCGTCCTGCTCAATACATCGTTCAACCTGCGCGGCGAGCCGATCGTGAACAGCCCGCAGAATGCCTTCAGCACCTTTGTGGGCAGCGACATCGACGTACTGGTGCTGGGCAATTTTGTCGTACGCAAAAGCGAGATGGTCAGCCGTTGGGACCCGGAGTCCAAAGGAGCTGTGGGCGCATGACCATCAGGGGGACGCGGCAGGCGCGTGGGCTGAGGCAGGCGCGGCTCATCCTGAGCCTGTTTGTGCTGATCGGGTTCTACACCCTGTTGGCTGCCTGCACCGGGGAAGCCGTCGTGCGCCTCGTTCACGCCGCGCCGCCGCCGGAACCCAGCGCCTGGTTTTGGCGTGCGCCCGATCCCATCACAGGCTGGAGCCATCTGCCCAACAGCAGCGGGCGTTCCTTCAATCCTCTCTACGAATACGATGTCTCTGTCACGTTCAACAGCCGGGGCATCCGCGGCCCTGAATCTCTTGGCTATGACAAGGCGCAGGGTGTCTACCGGGTGTTGCTGCTGGGCGACTCCTTCGCCGAGGGCGTGCAGGTGAACGACGAGGAGACCTTTGGCGAGCAGTTGCGCCGTTTGCTCACCGACGCCTTGGGGCGGCCGGTGGAAGTGATCAACGCCGGCGTGAGCGGATTTGGCACGGATCAGGAGCTACTCTGGCTGCGGGAAGAAGGGGTGAAATATGCGCCGGACCTGGTGCTGCTTGCGGTCTATCCGCACAACGACTTCATGAACAATACCGAGATGCTGGAGTCGGCCAACCAGGGCGCGATCAGCAAACCCTTTTTCAGCCTGGATGGAGGTGCGTTGCACATCCATTACTATCCCTTCGACCCATCGACCGCACCGGCGGTGGACAGCCCCTTTGCTGAAGTGGCCGCACCCACTGCGCCGCCCGGCCCCTTGACCGGATTCGGCCACTGGCTGCATTCTCATTCAGCTTTTTACCGCTACTTTAACCCGCGCATCCGTCTGGCCTCTCCCCGTCTGGCCGCCTGGCTGGCCCGCCTGGGCCTGTTCGATCCGGGCCAGGAAAGTCAATTGGTGGCGCAGGGTGACGGCTACATTCCTCTGACCTACCGCATCTATGGGACACCGCTGGCGCCTGAATGGCAGGACGCGGTTTCGTTGACCGCGGCGCTGTTCGCCGAGATCGAACGGACGGCCCAGGGCATGGGCGCGACCAGCGCCGCAGTCCTGATTCCGTCGCCCGAGCGCATCTATCCAGAGCGTTGGCGGCGGATTTTAGTCCACTTCCCGGCCATGCGCTCCGGCGCCTGGGACCTGACCCAACCGGAACGATTGGCCGCGGCCGCTTTGAACAACGTGGGCATACCGGTCCTGTCACTGGCTGACGCTTTTGTGTCCACCGCTTCCGCGGCGCCTCTGCTCTATCTGAAAGAAGACGGTCACTGGACCGCGGCCGGCCATGCATTGGCGGCGCGGGCGATCTTCAATTTTCTGGCCGCGCGGGCCATCGTCCCTGGTCCGGCGGGGCAGACTGTCCCCCTGGCCACGCCCGCGCCATCCCGACCCCTGTGGACCTGGGCCGTGCTTCTGTTCGTGCTGCTGCTTGCCGGTTCGCTGGTCTGGCGTATTGTGCAGATCGGTCTCGTGCCCTGGCTGCGCCACATATT
>Ga0114931_10002779_pt1 | contig 22254 bp, 11 predicted proteins | sample 2SBtaG_FD_89579 | JGI IMG/M metagenome (GOLD analysis project Ga0114931, IMG submission 89579) | Deep subsurface microbial communities from Kolumbo volcano to uncover new lineages of life (NeLLi) - 2SBTROV14_V59a metaG | ecosystem: Environmental > Aquatic > Marine > Volcanic | place: Kolumbo... | reverse complement strand
AAACGAAAAAAATTAGCATATGTAATGGGACATTCCCTAGAAACCCAGGAATTCATTTACACCAGGTTTAAGGATGTTTAACGACGCTTGCTACCACTGCGTTTTTTACTTCTTTTTCTTTTGGCCTTACTTCTTTTTTGTCCAGGTATTTTTAATCCTCGTCGATTGAATTCGTGTATCATTTTTTCTATTTCATCAAATATAATTGCACTTCTTTTAAAGCCTTGAGGAGACAATTTTCCTGTCATTGGATCTGGTTTTATTTCTTTTAGCATATTATTAGCTATTTTCCATGCTCTAAGCAATCTTGAATCAGAAATTTCAGACACATTTGTATTTGCCATATATAATAATTTAACAATTTTTAAATTGGGCATACCTGAATATTACTTAAGAAAAGTCCATTAAATTCTAATATCTTAATTGGATTAAATATTTGTCGAACATTAAGAACAGATGGATCAAATGAACCATCATTTCTGACAGATGAGGACATGCCATTCATGGTAATAAATATCATATCACTATCAACAGAAATAACAAATCGTAATACATTTGTATTTGGCAATGGATTTAATTGTGCAAAAGTATTATCAGAATTGGCAATTAAACGATTATTTTTAACCGTAATCTCAAATTCGCGAAAACCTCGGATTATGTCATTTCCATCATAAATATATGATCGAACTATTGGTTGGCCACTCATGATAGAATTTTTATTAACATCAAAAGTAATTTTATATGGACTATTAATCATTGGTGATAGATTTACTTTTCCAGATAAATCTACAAAAGAGCTAGTTTCAGTACTTCTTCTAGTTTGAATAATATCATAACAATCTGTTTCTGAATTTTTTTGAATTTCCCATGTACTGTTAAAAAATCCAATTGGACGAGATCGTTGTACAGGCATAAATAAATAGATAAGCAAACCAATTACTAATATTCCAATAATTATTCCACCCCAGTTAACCATTATATTATACTATCAAATAATAAAATTTATCTAAATTCCCAACTTCCTCCTCCACCCCAATAATAATTCTCCATTACCTCAAATCCTCGAAATCGATATCTGCTAATTCTATCTTTAAAATTCAGTACTTGTCCAGGAGTACATATTCCAGCTACCCATCTCCGCCAATATCCTTTTTTCATAAGTGTTTCTTCTCGGTACGGAATAACTAATTCCTTTCCACCACAATATTGAATCATACAAAATGTTAAATCAAAATATTTTTCTATAAATTCCTGTACATCGCATTTCAATGACCGAACATGAATAGTAATATTTCCTGGTTTTATATATTTTCGGCTACGTTCTATATCCATAAGCATATATCCAGGATCAAATCCATTTTGTACTTCATAGTACAATCCACTGAGTAGAAAACTTTCAAAAGGACTAAAGGGATTCTGATTATCATGTTTCATATACACATCAATACCATATGTATCAATATCAAAAATACATGCCAATGGAAAAGCACCACTAATTACTCCCTCTGATTTTTCTAGTGTATCAATAAAAATATGTCCTTTATCCATAAAAAGCTTGTTAATTCTTTTTACAATCATTTCGCGATATTCTTCTTCGTTCATTTATTTAAATGAAAAAAATAATTTACAATAATAATTGTTCCAATTGTTGAGCAACATTTAGATAAACAAATTTGATATTTTTATCACTTGTATCTTCAAAATATTCTTTTTCTATTTCATCATCATCAATTTCAATATTATCCTCAGTGTCTCCAATAACTTTAGCTTTTTGATAAATTCGAATACCAATTCTTTTTTTACTTTTGGCAACTTCAAACATTTTCTTTATACTCGTATAAATTAATTCAGCTCCTTTCTCAATACTAGTATTAAATGTACTTACCGAATATACAGGACTGCAAACATGTTGTACCTTAACACCTTCGCATGTTCCGCCAATCATCACATCGCGAATAGCATCAACTCCTTCACTCCCTAGACATGAAATACTTATAAGTGCCCGTATTTGACGTTCAGGACGTACAAATTTTGCAAGTATAAAATCCGCAAAATGCTTATTTTCAGTAAATTCTTCTTTAATCTTTTCTTCATATAATTTCTCATATACTTCATCAATTGACCATTTCTGATATAATTCCCAAATGGTATTTTGATAAAAAGTATTAAAATCTATTCCAGCAGAAGTACAATATCCATGTGCAGAATTATATATATAAATTCGCTCGCCATGTCTTTCCATAAACTCTTCGCGATCAGACGATTCTACCATTTTTCGAGATAAATCTACATTTCCACGTTCTTCATCTACTGCCAAAACTCGACAAATTTCCCTTTTATTTTCGTGAGTACATTGCCGAATATGTTTAAGACGCCTAGTACTGAGCTGGCCAGATGCAATCATACCAATTTTATTATCATATTCCAGTAATTTAACATATACACCATATTCATTAATCTCTGACACCTCCGTTAATACCAAACTCCCCTCTTTCGGAAACTTCCAAGGAAACATTTCTCTAAAAATAAAAAATAATTTCAATTTTAGTATTTTTGAAGCTCTTTCTTTAAAGCTTTACGAGCTCTGACAAGTGTATCAACAACATCCATCCATGATTGATCTATTTTGCCATTAACAACATTATCAGTAATTGAATTAATCTCTTGATCCACTTTTTCTAATGAAGCTTTTAGATTATCATACTCCTCATTAACTCTAACAAGATCTTCCATACACCTAATCAAATCATTCATCTTAAATCTTTAATAGCTCGAACCTGATTTTTCAATTTTTTTCGAAAAAAATTGAAAACCTTACTACAATATTTAAAACCTAATATGTCTCAACGAGCCAATTTTATCAAGCTTTGCTTAGTATCTACTACTTTTATTGTGATAATATTAAGTATATCATATGCTCTCATTACCCGAGATATAGGTAGTACTGCAATCCAAGCAGAATGTAGAGTTAACTCTACTCATATAGAAAATGATAATCAACTAATTATTAAATACAATGTTCTTGCCGGAGACCAGTATCGTGAAACAACAACAATTACCATAGATTGTAATGATTGCGAGAAAGCAACGGAAATGTACCCGAACGGACGCCTTCAAACTTGTTATTATTATCCAGATGTTCAAATAATTAAAATAAGTTCTATTGATGAAGTTGCAAGCGCTAAACGTTTTGTAATCGGAGTGGGAATATTTATGTTTGGTTCGTTTATATTTAGCATGTACAAAAAATAATTAATTTTTTTATTTTAATTTTCTTCCAATTACTGCACCAATTTCCCAAACTACATAAGTACCTACCAATGCAATTAACCATCTTTACCAATAAGCAATATTCAGTACCAATCCCAAACCATCTCCAAGCAATGAGGTAATTCCCAACCAAACTACGATTGAAATAATCCAAACAATAAAGTTAATAAGAAAATTATACTTAGTAAAATGTCTGATTATGCCGAAAATGATCCCAACTACAAGAGTACCACCTAAAATCCCACCAATTACTGCACCTGGGCTTGTACCAGAAGGGAAATAGCAGACATTTGTATGATATTATTATACAATTAAAATTCAACTTTTCAAAAAAAAACTGAAAAATAAAATCTATAATATTAAAACCTCAGTATGGAGAACATCAAGCAACTCAAGTGTGCATTCTGCCTCGATACTCCCAGTATTCCAGTTATTGTCATTGGAAAAACGTATGAGTGCAAATGGTGTCGACCTTGTTTGACGTGCTGGCGTGATGCAACCAACGCAAACAACGTTGGAAACCATCAGGTACGTAAGTGTCTCACATGTCAAAAGGATTTCACTTTGAATAGTGTTAACGTCGCCAGAATTAGTCCCAACAAAAGTATTATTATCAGTGATCTTTCATACCAAGTTGATGAGATCACCATTGAAGTCCTTGACAACCTGTATCCGAATGGAACAGCGTGTCCTCGTGAGTGTGAATGGCAAGGACTTCGAAAGGACGCTCGAGCACATCTCAAAATGTGTCCGAACTCTTTCCGATTCCAGTGTAAAGGATGCAACAAGATGTTTAACCGTTCTGGACTTTTGGAACATTTGGACATTTCCACAACCTTTAGAAGAATGGTTTTGACTACAAACAGTCCACAAAATTGTCGAGCACGGTACGAAAAATGTCAGTTTTGTGAAATCGTTTTCATTGAAAACGAGTGTCTTGAAGACCATTTAAAACTATGCAACAAAGTGCCTCGATGTGTGATTTGTTCTGAACGAGTTAATAATAACATTGACCAGCATCAAGCCAAGTGTGCAATCAAAGAAGTGGTGGCATTGCGCAATAAACTCAATAAGTTCAAAGAACAACTACTTCTTTAAGTATATTTTTCGCAATAAAAGGATTTATGTATCTGTCATTTAAGATTTGTTAATACTTTTATTTTTTTAAAAAATAAAAAATCTTTTTTTTTAACTCATTAAAATATAAATATGTCTGAAACTATTGATAAATTCAGACACAAAGTATACAATACATTAATGACGACGGTCCTTGTATACGATCGGTGTCGATATTTATCTGATTTAAAACCGGAGTTAATAAAAAAAATGCGTTCTAAAATTTCAAATCTATCCAAAGAACTACAAAAATTAAGTAAAAAATATAAAAATAATTCACCGAATATGATCAAAATATTACAATTAAAAAATTTAATAAAAGGAGTTGAATATGAAATAGAACTTCTTGAAATAGCTCATGAATTTTTATCTACAAAACCTGAATTATGTGCGCATAATATACACGACACAATACTCAACACGATGGAAAAATATATTAACACATTAAAAGATGATAATAAAATAATTCAAAAATTTATTTCAAAGAATGCAGAACTAAAAAAATTCAGGGACATAAAAGATATCAAATTATTGAATCAGTATATGATTATGGGTTCTCAATATGACACATTAGTTGGGATATCGTATTTGATTTTGAAATATTCTGATAAAGTTTGCAATTCTTTGAAAACAGTTTGGACATTTCAAGAGAACATACAAAAATTGCATACTGCGATAATTTTTGGCTGTAAAGAAGATTTCAGTCAAACTCTGGTGAATAAAAGTATAAAAGATGATAAATATTATTTATCATATCCAGACACATTACAGGACACTATTGAAGATTGTAAAAAAAGTGATAAGATATTTTTATTGATACCACTTGATATACGTTATCGCGAAGATTGCAAATCCGACAGGAAACTTACTGGCCATGAGAATATGTTAATATACAATCTAAAAACAGATGTCGTTGAACGTTACGAACCATATGGATTTGAACATATGGAACACCAACAAGCCGATTATCCATATGAAAATAGTCTCAATAAACTATTATCAAAGGTGTTTCCCAAATATTCTAATCCACTTTTGATATGTAGCAAAGCGAAAGGTGCGCAGGCGGTAGAAAGTGTTATACCTATGTATAGAACTCATGAAAGATTAATCGAAGGATACTGTACAGTTTGGAGTTTATATTATGCTGATTTACGAATTAATAATCCTGACAAAAACATGAAAGAGATATATCAATTAGCATTAGAAAGAAATAATTTCGACCCACAAAAAATGCGCGACGAAATTAAAAAATTTGCTAAATTACTTTTGGACTCTCGCAAAGAGATTATAGAAAAAGCTCCCATGAATCCCACATTAAAACGTAATATTAAAGAATATTTTAATTACACATAAATGATTAAAAATTTTATTAAACAATCTTGCTATACCCTTCTTCCATTCTCGCAATCTGAATACTATTGTCTTCAAAGCTCCGAATGTCTGGAATATGTGTAATTAGGATGATATTGTCATATTCTTCTTTAAGACGATCAAGCAAATCACTCAACTTTTCCCAATTCTTCTGGTCCAATGCATCCAATCCTTCATCAATACACATTAAAGAGCATTTTCCTGTAAGACTATGTTTACCAAAAGCACTCTTAATAGCAATGTTAAGTACAAATGTCTCATATCCACTAATATCCATTACTCCTAATTTCAATTTATTCTTTATTACATCAATACAAATTTTTCCCCCTTCTTCAAACATTTTAATTTTGAATTTAGCAAAATCCTTGAGATAATCATTAATATGCTGTTCCATATCTTCTATTTTAGTTTTGACAAGTTTCATTGGAATTCCATTTGCATCAACTAATTCTTTATAAATTTTAGCAATTCGATGCCTCTCCTTAAGCTTTTTCATTCTTGCTTCTCTCCTTCTAAGCTCAACAATAAATTTATTTCTTTTTTCTATACTCTGACTAAGATTTGTTATTTTGCCTTCGTATATCACTGCAGATTCTGAAAAACTAACTAGTTTGTCATGCATTCTATTTTTCATCAATTCCTTTTCTGTTCCTTTTTGTGCAAGTGCATCAATTTGTTTTTGATTATCCAAATTTTCACGGTATATCCTAACTTGCTCTTCAAGAAATATTTTTCTTTTATACTTCTCCACTTTTTCTAATTTTTTCTTAACTACTTCCAATTGTTTAAGATATTTTTCATTTTCTGTATGAATTTCAATGCCTTCATTAATTTCTTCCAATTCATTTTGAAGCTCATAATACCCCCTTTGTTCATTTAATTGGTCAATGCTCCTAATCAGTTCTTCTTTCCTTTCCTTTTTGTGTAAGAAATCAATGTACTTCAGTTTGTGCTCTAAAATCTTCTTCTCTCCAAGACGTTTGTTATAGTCTTTAGCCTTTCGTAAATTTTCATATTCCTGACACAACGACTCTGAATTCTTTGATTTTAGAATTTCAAGCACACATTCTTTCATATCCGAAGAAATATTAAATTCACCGTCGCCATTTTCTTCAAGCTCCTCAAAGTACTTAACACAATCATTCACTTTATCATTATAACTTCCTATCAACTCTTGAAGTTCTTCCAATCTATTCTCATCACACCCAATTTCAAAATTCCCAATATCATCAAATTTTTTCAATGTATCTTCAATCATTTCTTTTCCTTCACTAACATCAATTTCATCAACATTACTCATTTCATGTGCAATTACATTTTTTTCATACTCACACTTCCCAAGCATTTCACTGATTTTTTCTAGACTATTGACTGGCTTTTTCCCAAGACTCTTTACAATTTCTTTTCTATTTTTTTCTAATTGCTCTTTGCTAATAATAGGTTTAACAATAGAAGTACTGACAGTAATATATTCATCTCGAATTTCAGACTCATTCATTTTTTCAATATCTCCAATTCCCTTTAATTCTTTTACAGCTCCTCCAAGGTCCTTAATTTCCACTTTTTGAATTTTCTTCTGTAATTCCTTTTCTTGATTACGCAATTCTTCAATTTCTGAATTTAATTTTTGAATTTTGTTAGAAATTCTATCCTTTAATGTTATCTTCGCTTCTAGTTCTTTCTTTAACTTCTCAATATCCTCGTTAATGACAATATCTTGAATATTTCTTTTAAGTCCAGTAATCTCAACTTCTAGTCTAATAATTTCAGTCTTCCAAGTATTGATGTTCTGTTTGACATTGTCTGAAAGCTTTTTATACCAATCAAGCTTGAAGAACTGATTAAACATTTTGATTTTGTGGGAATCTGGTGCATTGAGAATACTACATTCCATATTATTTGCATAAATATTGGTAATCAGGAAATCCTCGGCAGTAGAACATAGGAATTTTTCAATCTTCTTTTTAGTCTGTGTTTCATTTTCCGCATTTTGGTTTTTCGATTCTGTACTACTCAAATCCTCAAAATGAGATTTTACATCAAATGTAATTTTATTGCCTCGCTTTTTTCGTTTTATATTGTCCCTTCGAATTCTATATTTTTTACTACCATACAAGAAATCGATTTGAATAAAGCCATGTTTTTTGTTTCCTGGAAAATTGTTGTACAATTGATAATCATTTGCTACTTTGGTAATTTTACCAAATAATCCATATATCAAAAGTTTCATAATTGCGCTTTTTCCTATTGCATTATCACCAATAATACTTGTAATTCCATTTCTTTCTGCAAAATTAATTGTAAATACTTCATCCCCACCATAAATCATTACATTAGAAAACTTCATTTCTAAAATTTTCCAATATTGTACATTGAAATCATTTGTATCAACATTACTTTTCATCATAGCATGGAATTTCAAAATCAAATTTTGGTCTTCTTTAGAATATTTTTTAATTTCTTTTTTCAAAATATCAATATCATCCTCAGGTTTAATTAGTCCTTCAATTTGCTTTTCTTCACTCTTATAGTGTCTCCGATTAAGAGGCAAGAAACTTTGTACTTTATAATCCTTTTCAAAAATCTTTTTTTGTTCCTTGATAAAGTCATCCGTACATTGCTCCGCGAAAAGTCGAATACTTGGCTTTGGAGGTAATTTTTTCTTCTCAATCATCTTATTTTCTTTAGCATAAACATCTACAAAACCATAATCATTATGAATTGGTACAAACTTTGAAGTATCATTCTTCAAATCCCATACAATCATTCCATGACCTTCAATATTTTCTCCTTTGTTTTGTTGGATTAAACTTCCTGCATACGCGATACGCTTACCGAAAAATTGCATCCGATGTATGTCTCCAAGCAGTACATAATCATATCCATTAAAATATGAAATTTTTTTACCTCGCGTGCTATGATTCATATTACAAACCCAACCAGTATCTGTTTTGCATCCATCAACCATCCCATGAAACAAAGCAATGTAAATACAATTCTTAAAATTTGGAATATCACTCCTCTTTACATCTTTTTTGTCGCGCAAACTTGATACACCAAAAATTATATTTCCAAATTTGTAGGCTCCACTGTACAATAAATAATATACACCAGTACCACGAACAATTGGAGTTAAGCTATCTATACGGTCAGGATTATTTTCAATCATGTCATGATTTCCAGGCATTAAAATCACTGTATCACAAATTTTTTCTAAATCTAAAAGAAATTTTTGAGCAAACAAAAATGTCTCTGGCTTGAGATTGTCCTTTTCATGTAAAAGGTCTCCAGTGATGACAATAGCACTGTTATTATTTTTTAATTTATTAATTTCAATATACAATCGATTAAACACTTCCTGATACTCATGATGTCTCTTGAGAGCGCAAATATGAATATCAGATAAATGAAAAATTTGATTAATCACTTTATTGCTTTTCACTTGAACCTTCATTGTAATATAATATTGTTGTGTCTTTAAATTTCAATTTTTATTTCTCAGTCAGTTGTTTGTAATGTTCTCGAGCTTCAAAGAATAATTTCCCATCAGGCATTGCCAAAATGTGATTTTTCATTTGTTCATTTTCTTTTTTGAGTTTTTCAATTTCATCAAATTTTAAAGATTTTTGATACATAATCATTAATTTTGCAAGATCTTCGTCATCGTGTTTTTGATTTATATTTGGAAATTGTAATATATCAGGTATTGAATCATCATTACATTTTAAAATTTCCAAGCTCATAGGTAATTCTGGTAAATCATATATCTTTGAATCTTCATAATTCAAAGATATTAATCCTTGTGGCAATTTAGGCAAATTTTTAATATTTGTTTGGCTACAATCCAATTCTTGAAGGGTACAAGGTAAATCCGGTAAATTTTTAATAATAGTACCAGATACAGATAAAAATATAAGCTTAGGAGGCAAAGTAGGTAGATTTTCTATATTTGTAAAAGTAATATCAAGATGTACAACTGTTAGTGGAATTGGAGGTAAAATTTTAATTGAATTACTTCTACAAGATAAATATACTAATTTACTTGGAAGTTCAGGTAAAACTGTTAAATTCTCACTAACATGTAAATCTATATACAAAAGCTCATTTGGAAATTTAGGCAATTCAATAAGCTTTTCGCACCAAGTAATTTCTAATCGTAAAAGACTTTTTGGAAATTCAGGTAATTCAATAAGATTTTCACATCTATCAATTTCCAATCGTAAAAGTTCTTTGGGAAAATCAGGTATTTTGATGAGATTTTCACATCTATCAATTTCCAATCGTAAAAGTTCTTTGGGAAAATCAGGTATTTTGATGAGATTTTCACATTTTAATAAACTTAAGTATGTAAGCTTTATCGGAAAATTAATTATTTTTTTATTTTTAATTTTTTGATAACTTAGAGTTTTTATATTGGAAGGAAAATCAATAATATTAAAATTATCTTCACAAACATATAAAATATTTGTATCTTCTGGAATTTTTTTATTTTTATCATATGTAAAATTTTTTTCTTTTTTAATATATACCAAAGAACTTATATATTTCAAAACCTGTTCAGTACTGTTGAAATTCATGTTTTATTTGTATATAAAATACCTTTTCAATTTTCATTTTTTCTAACCAATAAAAACAAAAAAACACAATCACAAACCAACTCACTCCTACATCATCCCACTCCACATGTGAAACAATTCTGAGTTCTCTCCTTGCCATGCATCAATCTTGCAATCCAATGCTTCAACTTTTGCATCATCACCCAACTCTTCAGCATCTTTCAGCTCAGCACGTGCCTGGTCATTCCATTCATTGAATTCATCAATCTGCTTGTTCATCACAGCCTTCACCATTTCACGTATCAGTTCATTCTGCATGAAAGAGGAAGCCTCAATAAGAATACATTTAATCATCGAAATCCATCCATTCCGTTCAACTTCACAAGCTTCAACTTGCTCTCCATTGACCTCAGCAAAACACTTGTACACACCCGGAACATCGGGATGAACAAGCTCGCGGGCATCAATCATTGCAGGCATAGTCAGATTCGGCCAAGTCGGTTTAATTAACCGGTGTCGATTTTTCAATTTTTTTGATTAGGAAGCTACTTGGTATTACCTGCCTAGTAGCTTTTTATTACATTCCCATTACCCGTTTCGTTCTTTCGTCAGTCAGTCGCTTCGCTCCCTCCTTCCTCATTCACTTCACTCTACGCTCATTTTTTCGCTTCGCTCAAAAATATCGCTCCACCCGCGGACGAATATTACGATATCTGTCCAGGCATATTATACTATAAGTTTCAGATAAACATGCCTGGACAAAAATTAGTATATTTGCACGGACGGATATTGCAATATATGTTGTTGTAAAAGTACTTTTACAACAACATATATTGCAATATCCGTCCGTGCAAATATACTAATTTTTGTCCAGGCATGTTTATCTGAAACTTATAGTATAATATGCCTGGACAGATATCGTAATATTCGTCCGCGGGTGGAGCGATATTTTTGAGCGAAGCGAAAAAATGAGCGTAGAGTGAAGTGAATGAGGAAGGAGGGAGCGAAGCGACTGACTGACGAAAGAACGAAACGGGTAATGGGAATGTAATAAAAAGCTACTAGGCAGGTAATACCAAGTAGCTTCCTAATCAAAAAAATTGAAAAATCGACACCGGTTAATTAAACCGACTTGGCCGAATCTGACTATGCCTGCAATGATTGATGCCCGCGAGCTTGTTCATCCCGATGTTCCGGGTGTGTACAAGTGTTTTGCTGAGGTCAATGGAGAGCAAGTTGAAGCTTGTGAAGTTGAACGGAATGGATGGATTTCGATGATTAAATGTATTCTTATTGAGGCTTCCTCTTTCATGCAGAATGAACTGATACGTGAAATGGTGAAGGCTGTGATGAACAAGCAGATTGATGAATTCAATGAATGGAATGACCAGGCACGTGCTGAGCTGAAAGATGCTGAAGAGTTGGGTGATGATGCAAAAGTTGAAGCATTGGATTGCAAGATTGATGCATGGCAAGGAGAGAACTCAGAATTGTTTCACATGTGGAGTGGGATGATGTAGGAGTGAGTTGGTTTGTGATTGTGTTTTTTTGTTTTTATTGGTTAGAAAAAATGAAAATTGAAAAGGTATTTTATATACAAATAAAACATGAATTTCAACAGTACTGAACAGGTTTTGAAATATATAAGTTCTTTGGTATATATTAAAAAAGAAAAAAATTTTACATATGATAAAAATAAAAAAATTCCAGAAGATACAAATATTTTATATGTTTGTGAAGATAATTTTAATATTATTGATTTTCCTTCCAATATAAAAACTCTAAGTTATCAAAAAATTAAAAATAAAAAAATAATTAATTTTCCGATAAAGCTTACATACTTAAGTTTATTAAAATGTGAAAATCTCATCAAAATACCTGATTTTCCCAAAGAACTTTTACGATTGGAAATTGATAGATGTGAAAATCTCATCAAAATACCTGATTTTCCCAAAGAACTTTTACGATTGGAAATTGATAGATGTGAAAATCTTATTGAATTACCTGAATTTCCAAAAAGTCTTTTACGATTAGAAATTACTTGGTGCGAAAAGCTTATTGAATTGCCTAAATTTCCAAATGAGCTTTTGTATATAGATTTACATGTTAGTGAGAATTTAACAGTTTTACCTGAACTTCCAAGTAAATTAGTATATTTATCTTGTAGAAGTAATTCAATTAAAATTTTACCTCCAATTCCACTAACAGTTGTACATCTTGATATTACTTTTACAAATATAGAAAATCTACCTACTTTGCCTCCTAAGCTTATATTTTTATCTGTATCTGGTACTATTATTAAAAATTTACCGGATTTACCTTGTACCCTTCAAGAATTGGATTGTAGCCAAACAAATATTAAAAATTTGCCTAAATTGCCACAAGGATTAATATCTTTGAATTATGAAGATTCAAAGATATATGATTTACCAGAATTACCTATGAGCTTGGAAATTTTAAAATGTAATGATGATTCAATACCTGATATATTACAATTTCCAAATATAAATCAAAAACACGATGACGAAGATCTTGCAAAATTAATGATTATGTATCAAAAATCTTTAAAATTTGATGAAATTGAAAAACTCAAAAAAGAAAATGAACAAATGAAAAATCACATTTTGGCAATGCCTGATGGGAAATTATTCTTTGAAGCTCGAGAACATTACAAACAACTGACTGAGAAATAAAAATTGAAATTTAAAGACACAACAATATTATATTACAATGAAGGTTCAAGTGAAAAGCAATAAAGTGATTAATCAAATTTTTCATTTATCTGATATTCATATTTGCGCTCTCAAGAGACATCATGAGTATCAGGAAGTGTTTAATCGATTGTATATTGAAATTAATAAATTAAAAAATAATAACAGTGCTATTGTCATCACTGGAGACCTTTTACATGAAAAGGACAATCTCAAGCCAGAGACATTTTTGTTTGCTCAAAAATTTCTTTTAGATTTAGAAAAAATTTGTGATACAGTGATTTTAATGCCTGGAAATCATGACATGATTGAAAATAATCCTGACCGTATAGATAGCTTAACTCCAATTGTTCGTGGTACTGGTGTATATTATTTATTGTACAGTGGAGCCTACAAATTTGGAAATATAATTTTTGGTGTATCAAGTTTGCGCGACAAAAAAGATGTAAAGAGGAGTGATATTCCAAATTTTAAGAATTGTATTTACATTGCTTTGTTTCATGGGATGGTTGATGGATGCAAAACAGATACTGGTTGGGTTTGTAATATGAATCATAGCACGCGAGGTAAAAAAATTTCATATTTTAATGGATATGATTATGTACTGCTTGGAGACATACATCGGATGCAATTTTTCGGTAAGCGTATCGCGTATGCAGGAAGTTTAATCCAACAAAACAAAGGAGAAAATATTGAAGGTCATGGAATGATTGTATGGGATTTGAAGAATGATACTTCAAAGTTTGTACCAATTCATAATGATTATGGTTTTGTAGATGTTTATGCTAAAGAAAATAAGATGATTGAGAAGAAAAAATTACCTCCAAAGCCAAGTATTCGACTTTTCGCGGAGCAATGTACGGATGACTTTATCAAGGAACAAAAAAAGATTTTTGAAAAGGATTATAAAGTACAAAGTTTCTTGCCTCTTAATCGGAGACACTATAAGAGTGAAGAAAAGCAAATTGAAGGACTAATTAAACCTGAGGATGATATTGATATTTTGAAAAAAGAAATTAAAAAATATTCTAAAGAAGACCAAAATTTGATTTTGAAATTCCATGCTATGATGAAAAGTAATGTTGATACAAATGATTTCAATGTACAATATTGGAAAATTTTAGAAATGAAGTTTTCTAATGTAATGATTTATGGTGGGGATGAAGTATTTACAATTAATTTTGCAGAAAGAAATGGAATTACAAGTATTATTGGTGATAATGCAATAGGAAAAAGCGCAATTATGAAACTTTTGATATATGGATTATTTGGTAAAATTACCAAAGTAGCAAATGATTATCAATTGTACAACAATTTTCCAGGAAACAAAAAACATGGCTTTATTCAAATCGATTTCTTGTATGGTAGTAAAAAATATAGAATTCGAAGGGACAATATAAAACGAAAAAAGCGAGGCAATAAAATTACATTTGATGTAAAATCTCATTTTGAGGATTTGAGTAGTACAGAATCGAAAAACCAAAATGCGGAAAATGAAACACAGACTAAAAAGAAGATTGAAAAATTCCTATGTTCTACTGCCGAGGATTTCCTGATTACCAATATTTATGCAAATAATATGGAATGTAGTATTCTCAATGCACCAGATTCCCACAAAATCAAAATGTTTAATCAGTTCTTCAAGCTTGATTGGTATAAAAAGCTTTCAGACAATGTCAAACAGAACATCAATACTTGGAAGACTGAAATTATTAGACTAGAAGTTGAGATTACTGGACTTAAAAGAAATATTCAAGATATTGTCATTAACGAGGATATTGAGAAGTTAAAGAAAGAACTAGAAGCGAAGATAACATTAAAGGATAGAATTTCTAACAAAATTCAAAAATTAAATTCAGAAATTGAAGAATTGCGTAATCAAGAAAAGGAATTACAGAAGAAAATTCAAAAAGTGGAAATTAAGGACCTTGGAGGAGCTGTAAAAGAATTAAAGGGAATTGGAGATATTGAAAAAATGAATGAGTCTGAAATTCGAGATGAATATATTACTGTCAGTACTTCTATTGTTAAACCTATTATTAGCAAAGAGCAATTAGAAAAAAATAGAAAAGAAATTGTAAAGAGTCTTGGGAAAAAGCCAGTCAATAGTCTAGAAAAAATCAGTGAAATGCTTGGGAAGTGTGAGTATGAAAAAAATGTAATTGCACATGAAATGAGTAATGTTGATGAAATTGATGTTAGTGAAGGAAAAGAAATGATTGAAGATACATTGAAAAAATTTGATGATATTGGGAATTTTGAAATTGGGTGTGATGAGAATAGATTGGAAGAACTTCAAGAGTTGATAGGAAGTTATAATGATAAAGTGAATGATTGTGTTAAGTACTTTGAGGAGCTTGAAGAAAATGGCGACGGTGAATTTAATATTTCTTCGGATATGAAAGAATGTGTGCTTGAAATTCTAAAATCAAAGAATTCAGAGTCGTTGTGTCAGGAATATGAAAATTTACGAAAGGCTAAAGACTATAACAAACGTCTTGGAGAGAAGAAGATTTTAGAGCACAAACTGAAGTACATTGATTTCTTACACAAAAAGGAAAGGAAAGAAGAACTGATTAGGAGCATTGACCAATTAAATGAACAAAGGGGGTATTATGAGCTTCAAAATGAATTGGAAGAAATTAATGAAGGCATTGAAATTCATACAGAAAATGAAAAATATCTTAAACAATTGGAAGTAGTTAAGAAAAAATTAGAAAAAGTGGAGAAGTATAAAAGAAAAATATTTCTTGAAGAGCAAGTTAGGATATACCGTGAAAATTTGGATAATCAAAAACAAATTGATGCACTTGCACAAAAAGGAACAGAAAAGGAATTGATGAAAAATAGAATGCATGACAAACTAGTTAGTTTTTCAGAATCTGCAGTGATATACGAAGGCAAAATAACAAATCTTAGTCAGAGTATAGAAAAAAGAAATAAATTTATTGTTGAGCTTAGAAGGAGAGAAGCAAGAATGAAAAAGCTTAAGGAGAGGCATCGAATTGCTAAAATTTATAAAGAATTAGTTGATGCAAATGGAATTCCAATGAAACTTGTCAAAACTAAAATAGAAGATATGGAACAGCATATTAATGATTATCTCAAGGATTTTGCTAAATTCAAAATTAAAATGTTTGAAGAAGGGGGAAAAATTTGTATTGATGTAATAAAGAATAAATTGAAATTAGGAGTAATGGATATTAGTGGATATGAGACATTTGTACTTAACATTGCTATTAAGAGTGCTTTTGGTAAACATAGTCTTACAGGAAAATGCTCTTTAATGTGTATTGATGAAGGATTGGATGCATTGGACCAGAAGAATTGGGAAAAGTTGAGTGATTTGCTTGATCGTCTTAAAGAAGAATATGACAATATCATCCTAATTACACATATTCCAGACATTCGGAGCTTTGAAGACAATAGTATTCAGATTGCGAGAATGGAAGAAGGGTATAGCAAGATTGTTTAATAAAATTTTTAATCATTTATGTGTAATTAAAATATTCTTTAATATTACGTTTTAATGTGGGATTCATGGGAGCTTTTTCTATAATCTCTTTGCGAGAGTCCAAAAGTAATTTAGCAAATTTTTTAATTTCGTCGCGCATTTTTTGTGGGTCGAAATTATTTCTTTCTAATGCTAATTGATATATCTCTTTCATGTTTTTGTCAGGATTATTAATTCGTAAATCAGCATAATATAAACTCCAAACTGTACAGTATCCTTCGATTAATCTTTCATGAGTTCTATACATAGGTATAACACTTTCTACCGCCTGCGCACCTTTCGCTTTGCTACATATCAAAAGTGGATTAGAATATTTGGGAAACACCTTTGATAATAGTTTATTGAGACTATTTTCATATGGATAATCGGCTTGTTGGTGTTCCATATGTTCAAATCCATATGGTTCGTAACGTTCAACGACATCTGTTTTTAGATTGTATATTAACATATTCTCATGGCCAGTAAGTTTCCTGTCGGATTTGCAATCTTCGCGATAACGTATATCAAGTGGTATCAATAAAAATATCTTATCACTTTTTTTACAATCTTCAATAGTGTCCTGTAATGTGTCTGGATATGATAAATAATATTTATCATCTTTTATACTTTTATTCACCAGAGTTTGACTGAAATCTTCTTTACAGCCAAAAATTATCGCAGTATGCAATTTTTGTATGTTCTCTTGAAATGTCCAAACTGTTTTCAAAGAATTGCAAACTTTATCAGAATATTTCAAAATCAAATACGATATCCCAACTAATGTGTCATATTGAGAACCCATAATCATATACTGATTCAATAATTTGATATCTTTTATGTCCCTGAATTTTTTTAGTTCTGCATTCTTTGAAATAAATTTTTGAATTATTTTATTATCATCTTTTAATGTGTTAATATATTTTTCCATCGTGTTGAGTATTGTGTCGTGTATATTATGCGCACATAATTCAGGTTTTGTAGATAAAAATTCATGAGCTATTTCAAGAAGTTCTATTTCATATTCAACTCCTTTTATTAAATTTTTTAATTGTAATATTTTGATCATATTCGGTGAATTATTTTTATATTTTTTACTTAATTTTTGTAGTTCTTTGGATAGATTTGAAATTTTAGAACGCATTTTTTTTATTAACTCCGGTTTTAAATCAGATAAATATCGACACCGATCGTATACAAGGACCGTCGTCATTAATGTATTGTATACTTTGTGTCTGAATTTATCAATAGTTTCAGACATATTTATATTTTAATGAGTTAAAAAAAAAGATTTTTTATTTTTTAAAAAAATAAAAGTATTAACAAATCTTAAATGACAGATACATAAATCCTTTTATTGCGAAAAATATACTTAAAGAAGTAGTTGTTCTTTGAACTTATTGAGTTTATTGCGCAATGCCACCACTTCTTTGATTGCACACTTGGCTTGATGCTGGTCAATGTTATTATTAACTCGTTCAGAACAAATCACACATCGAGGCACTTTGTTGCATAGTTTTAAATGGTCTTCAAGACACTCGTTTTCAATGAAAACGATTTCACAAAACTGACATTTTTCGTACCGTGCTCGACAATTTTGTGGACTGTTTGTAGTCAAAACCATTCTTCTAAAGGTTGTGGAAATGTCCAAATGTTCCAAAAGTCCAGAACGGTTAAACATCTTGTTGCATCCTTTACACTGGAATCGGAAAGAGTTCGGACACATTTTGAGATGTGCTCGAGCGTCCTTTCGAAGTCCTTGCCATTCACACTCACGAGGACACGCTGTTCCATTCGGATACAGGTTGTCAAGGACTTCAATGGTGATCTCATCAACTTGGTATGAAAGATCACTGATAATAATACTTTTGTTGGGACTAATTCTGGCGACGTTAACACTATTCAAAGTGAAATCCTTTTGACATGTGAGACACTTACGTACCTGATGGTTTCCAACGTTGTTTGCGTTGGTTGCATCACGCCAGCACGTCAAACAAGGTCGACACCATTTGCACTCATACGTTTTTCCAATGACAATAACTGGAATACTGGGAGTATCGAGGCAGAATGCACACTTGAGTTGCTTGATGTTCTCCATACTGAGGTTTTAATATTATAGATTTTATTTTTCAGTTTTTTTTTGAAAAGTTGAATTTTAATTGTATAATAATATCATACAAATGTCTGCTATTTCCCTTCTGGTACAAGCCCAGGTGCAGTAATTGGTGGGATTTTAGGTGGTACTCTTGTAGTTGGGATCATTTTCGGCATAATCAGACATTTTACTAAGTATAATTTTCTTATTAACTTTATTGTTTGGATTATTTCAATCGTAGTTTGGTTGGGAATTACCTCATTGCTTGGAGATGGTTTGGGATTGGTACTGAATATTGCTTATTGGTAAAGATGGTTAATTGCATTGGTAGGTACTTATGTAGTTTGGGAAATTGGTGCAGTAATTGGAAGAAAATTAAAATAAAAAAATTAATTATTTTTTGTACATGCTAAATATAAACGAACCAAACATAAATATTCCCACTCCGATTACAAAACGTTTAGCGCTTGCAACTTCATCAATAGAACTTATTTTAATTATTTGAACATCTGGATAATAATAACAAGTTTGAAGGCGTCCGTTCGGGTACATTTCCGTTGCTTTCTCGCAATCATTACAATCTATGGTAATTGTTGTTGTTTCACGATACTGGTCTCCGGCAAGAACATTGTATTTAATAATTAGTTGATTATCATTTTCTATATGAGTAGAGTTAACTCTACATTCTGCTTGGATTGCAGTACTACCTATATCTCGGGTAATGAGAGCATATGATATACTTAATATTATCACAATAAAAGTAGTAGATACTAAGCAAAGCTTGATAAAATTGGCTCGTTGAGACATATTAGGTTTTAAATATTGTAGTAAGGTTTTCAATTTTTTTCGAAAAAAATTGAAAAATCAGGTTCGAGCTATTAAAGATTTAAGATGAATGATTTGATTAGGTGTATGGAAGATCTTGTTAGAGTTAATGAGGAGTATGATAATCTAAAAGCTTCATTAGAAAAAGTGGATCAAGAGATTAATTCAATTACTGATAATGTTGTTAATGGCAAAATAGATCAATCATGGATGGATGTTGTTGATACACTTGTCAGAGCTCGTAAAGCTTTAAAGAAAGAGCTTCAAAAATACTAAAATTGAAATTATTTTTTATTTTTAGAGAAATGTTTCCTTGGAAGTTTCCGAAAGAGGGGAGTTTGGTATTAACGGAGGTGTCAGAGATTAATGAATATGGTGTATATGTTAAATTACTGGAATATGATAATAAAATTGGTATGATTGCATCTGGCCAGCTCAGTACTAGGCGTCTTAAACATATTCGGCAATGTACTCACGAAAATAAAAGGGAAATTTGTCGAGTTTTGGCAGTAGATGAAGAACGTGGAAATGTAGATTTATCTCGAAAAATGGTAGAATCGTCTGATCGCGAAGAGTTTATGGAAAGACATGGCGAGCGAATTTATATATATAATTCTGCACATGGATATTGTACTTCTGCTGGAATAGATTTTAATACTTTTTATCAAAATACCATTTGGGAATTATATCAGAAATGGTCAATTGATGAAGTATATGAGAAATTATATGAAGAAAAGATTAAAGAAGAATTTACTGAAAATAAGCATTTTGCGGATTTTATACTTGCAAAATTTGTACGTCCTGAACGTCAAATACGGGCACTTATAAGTATTTCATGTCTAGGGAGTGAAGGAGTTGATGCTATTCGCGATGTGATGATTGGCGGAACATGCGAAGGTGTTAAGGTACAACATGTTTGCAGTCCTGTATATTCGGTAAGTACATTTAATACTAGTATTGAGAAAGGAGCTGAATTAATTTATACGAGTATAAAGAAAATGTTTGAAGTTGCCAAAAGTAAAAAAAGAATTGGTATTCGAATTTATCAAAAAGCTAAAGTTATTGGAGACACTGAGGATAATATTGAAATTGATGATGATGAAATAGAAAAAGAATATTTTGAAGATACAAGTGATAAAAATATCAAATTTGTTTATCTAAATGTTGCTCAACAATTGGAACAATTATTATTGTAAATTATTTTTTTCATTTAAATAAATGAACGAAGAAGAATATCGCGAAATGATTGTAAAAAGAATTAACAAGCTTTTTATGGATAAAGGACATATTTTTATTGATACACTAGAAAAATCAGAGGGAGTAATTAGTGGTGCTTTTCCATTGGCATGTATTTTTGATATTGATACATATGGTATTGATGTGTATATGAAACATGATAATCAGAATCCCTTTAGTCCTTTTGAAAGTTTTCTACTCAGTGGATTGTACTATGAAGTACAAAATGGATTTGATCCTGGATATATGCTTATGGATATAGAACGTAGCCGAAAATATATAAAACCAGGAAATATTACTATTCATGTTCGGTCATTGAAATGCGATGTACAGGAATTTATAGAAAAATATTTTGATTTAACATTTTGTATGATTCAATATTGTGGTGGAAAGGAATTAGTTATTCCGTACCGAGAAGAAACACTTATGAAAAAAGGATATTGGCGGAGATGGGTAGCTGGAATATGTACTCCTGGACAAGTACTGAATTTTAAAGATAGAATTAGCAGATATCGATTTCGAGGATTTGAGGTAATGGAGAATTATTATTGGGGTGGAGGAGGAAGTTGGGAATTTAGATAAATTTTATTATTTGATAGTATAATATAATGGTTAACTGGGGTGGAATAATTATTGGAATATTAGTAATTGGTTTGCTTATCTATTTATTTATGCCTGTACAACGATCTCGTCCAATTGGATTTTTTAACAGTACATGGGAAATTCAAAAAAATTCAGAAACAGATTGTTATGATATTATTCAAACTAGAAGAAGTACTGAAACTAGCTCTTTTGTAGATTTATCTGGAAAAGTAAATCTATCACCAATGATTAATAGTCCATATAAAATTACTTTTGATGTTAATAAAAATTCTATCATGAGTGGCCAACCAATAGTTCGATCATATATTTATGATGGAAATGACATAATCCGAGGTTTTCGCGAATTTGAGATTACGGTTAAAAATAATCGTTTAATTGCCAATTCTGATAATACTTTTGCACAATTAAATCCATTGCCAAATACAAATGTATTACGATTTGTTATTTCTGTTGATAGTGATATGATATTTATTACCATGAATGGCATGTCCTCATCTGTCAGAAATGATGGTTCATTTGATCCATCTGTTCTTAATGTTCGACAAATATTTAATCCAATTAAGATATTAGAATTTAATGGACTTTTCTTAAGTAATATTCAGGTATGCCCAATTTAAAAATTGTTAAATTATTATATATGGCAAATACAAATGTGTCTGAAATTTCTGATTCAAGATTGCTTAGAGCATGGAAAATAGCTAATAATATGCTAAAAGAAATAAAACCAGATCCAATGACAGGAAAATTGTCTCCTCAAGGCTTTAAAAGAAGTGCAATTATATTTGATGAAATAGAAAAAATGATACACGAATTCAATCGACGAGGATTAAAAATACCTGGACAAAAAAGAAGTAAGGCCAAAAGAAAAAGAAGTAAAAAACGCAGTGGTAGCAAGCGTCGTTAAACATCCTTAAACCTGGTGTAAATGAATTCCTGGGTTTCTAGGGAATGTCCCATTACATATGCTAATTTTTTTCGTTT
>Ga0114931_10002778_pt1 | contig 22256 bp, 25 predicted proteins | sample 2SBtaG_FD_89579 | JGI IMG/M metagenome (GOLD analysis project Ga0114931, IMG submission 89579) | Deep subsurface microbial communities from Kolumbo volcano to uncover new lineages of life (NeLLi) - 2SBTROV14_V59a metaG | ecosystem: Environmental > Aquatic > Marine > Volcanic | place: Kolumbo... | reverse complement strand
GTCGCCCTTCCGACCCCCGATCTTCTGTTGACCGCGGGGGCTGGCCTCACCGATGCCAAATATACCAGAATTGCCGAGGGTGTGCCGCTGACGACCGCCAATAAGCTGGTCAAATTTCCCAAATGGTCGGTTTCGGGATCGGCTCAATATACGGCATCTGTCGGCAACGCCGGTCAACTGGTTAGCCGTCTTGACGGGGTCTATAAGACCAAGATTCAACACGATGCGCTCAACAGTCCGGTCACCGTGCAGCCAGGTTATTTCCTGCTCAACGCCCGGATTACCTATGAGAATATCGACGGCAATTGGTCGGTGTCTCTGTATGGCACCAATCTGACCGATGAACATTATATTCTGGCGGCTACCGATCTGAGTAACGCGCTTGGTTTCGCCGAGGTGCAATACGCCCGGCCAAGGGAATGGGGGCTTAGCTTCAAGTATGATTTCTGACCCATCTGCCGGATTATGAGCATTGGAGCGAGCCCGTGAAACTTGATGCCGACGTTAAGGCCTTCCTCAATGCGGCTCAGGCCAGCGGCGCTCCGCCCCTGCATGAAATGCCGATCGCGGCGCTGCGCCGGCTCGGCCGGGAGGCCAAGGCGGGCATGGATGTGCCGCGCCAGGATGTGCACCGCCGGCTCGACAAACGCATCCCCGACCCGGGCGGGCAAATTCCGCTGCGCCTCTACTGGCCCGGCCCCATCGAGGGAGCGGCGGCGCTGCCGGCGCTGCTCATGTTCCACGGCGGCGCCTTTGTGTTGGGCGGTCTTGACAGCTTTGGAAACTCGGCGCGCCATTTCTGCAACAGCGCCGATGTGGTGGTCATCGATGTCGATTACCGGCTGGCCCCGGAAAACAAGTTTCCCGCTGCTGTGGATGACTGTTATGCGGCGTTGTGCTGGGTGGCGCGCAATGCCGCCGAGCTTGGGGTGGACCGGCGGCGTATCGCGGTTACCGGTGGTAGCGCCGGCGCCACCCTGGCCATTGTGACCTGTCTGCTGGCAAGGGAGCGCAATGGCCCGCCGATCGCGCTCCAGATTCCCGTGTTGCCATCGCTTACCATGGAGCCCGAGCCGGATTACGCTTCGCGCCGCGAGCTCGCGGCGCCCTATTACGGTCTGCCGAGAGAGACTATCAACTGGTTCGCAGAACTTTATCTGAACAAGCCCGAAGAGGCCAGGGACCCGCGTGCTTCACCAATCCTGGCCGGGGACTATCGCGGTTTGCCGCGGGCTATGGTGATTACCGCCGGTTTTTGCCCGTTCCGTGACGAGGGTATGTATTATGTTGAACGGCTGCGCGCGGCGGGTGTCGCCGTCGAACATGTGTGTATAGAGGGCGCGGCGCACGCCCCAATGGCCATGGCCGGAAAATTCGCCTGCGCGCGACGCGGGGTTGACCTGGTTACGAGCGCCCTGCGCCGCTGGCTGTGAACGAGTGACCATGAAAAGGAGACCTCGCTTTGACCAAAGCCTCTCGTACAGCCTGCATGACTGAAACGCACGACATCGGGCCGGCGACCAAGGCGCTGACCATCGGGATTGGAATCGCGGCGGCGTCACCGGTGATTTTGCTCCCCATCGTGGTCGGGGCGATGATCGACACGCTGGGTATATCCGCCCGCGAGGCCGGGCTCGTCGCGGCCGCCGAAATGCTTGGCGCGGGGGTTGCCACACTGGCGCTGTCGTTGCGGGTGCACAGCTGGAACCGCCGGATGATTATCCTTTGCGCTCTCGGCCTGTTCATCCTTGCCAATCTGACGGCGATCCTTGCAGAGAGCTGGACCGCCCTTGCTGCGATACGCTTCGTGGCCGGCATCGGCGGCGCCACCACCGCGGCCACGGTGAATGCGGCGCTCGCCGGCACCCGTAATCCGGATCGCTCCTTCGGGCTGTTCATAATGAGCGCCCTGACGCTAGCGGTGGTGGGCCTGCCTGGTCTTTCGTTCGTCACGGCCGTCTGGGGCCTGAGCGGAGCCTATGTTGCGTTTGCGATACTGGGCGCAATCGCCCTGTTGGCCGCCCCCCGGTTCCCGCTGTTCAATGGCGTGCGCGCCGCCATCGGCCATAAGAGCGGCCAGGTTGCCCGTGGCCGGGCCGCAGTGGCGCTGCTGGCCATCCTCATCTATTTTATCGGACAGGGCGCGGTGTGGACCTATCTGGAACGGATCGGTGTGTACGCGGGAATTGACGCCACGCGGGTCGGAGGGGCTCTGGGCATCGCCCACATCGCCGGCGTAATAGGAGCGGCATTGGCGGCGTGGTTTGGCAAACGCTTTGGTCGCGCCCGCCCCATGATAGCAGGTTTTCTGGTCTCGTTCGCCAGCGTTTACCTGCTGGGCGGCAGCGCCTCCTACGCCGCTTACCTGGGCGCCGCCGGTTTTTTCGCCTTCGCCTGGTATTTCACGCTGTCCTATTTCTTTGGCCTCAAGTCAGCGCTCGACCCAAGCGGCCGTATCATCGTGCTGGCGGTCACCATGCAGGCGGCCGGTTTGGCGATCGGTCCTGCCGTGGCGGGCATGCTGGTAATCGGCAGTGACTATACCTGGGTCGTGCTCCTGGGCATGCTCAGCTATGGCGTCAGCCTTGTGCTGATCACCCCGGTCGCCGTGGCGCTCGATCGGGAGGCGCGCGGTGCTGTTGCGAGGGTTGGACCGCAAACAGAAAAAGCCGGGTAAGGAGATGCGAAAAATGACCTATCGGCTTAACGGAAAAGTCGCCCTGGTGTTCGGCGCCGGCTCGTGCGGCCCCGGCTGGGGCAACGGCAAGGCAGCGGCGGTGGCTTACGCCCGCGCAGGCGCCACGGTCATCTCCGTCGACCTTGAGCTTGACCGGGCGAGCGAAACCTGCTCGATCATCGAAAGCGAGGGTGGGCGCTGTCTTGCCCTTGCTGCCGATGTCTCCCATGCCGCCCAGATCAATGCCGCCGTTGACCGCACCCGGGAAGAGTTCAGCCGCATCGATATTCTCCATAATAACGTCGGTATCGGCGACATGGGTGACCCCATCGAGCTGAGCGAGGAGGCCTGGAGTCACATCATCGCTGTGAACCTGAGCAGTGTTTTCCTTGCCTGCAAGAAGGTGTTGCCGATCATGATCGGCCAGGGCGGCGGCGTGATCACCAATATTTCCTCGGTGGCCAGCCTGAGCGTGCGCGCCGCCGAGCTTGTCGGCTACAATGTCACCAAGGCCGGGTTGAATCATTTCACCCGCACCATTGCTGTGGGCTATGCCGACCAGGGCATCCGCGCCAACGCCATCCTCCCCGGTCTGATGAATACGCCAATGCTTCGCGCCATTCCCGGGCTCACCGAGCAATTTGGCGACGAGGAGGAAATGCTGCGCGTCCGCGATGCCACGTCACCGACCGGCAAGATGGGCGACGCCTGGGACATCGCCAACACTGCCGTATTCCTGGCATCGGACGAGGCGAAATATATCAACGGCGTCATGCTGCCGGTGGACGGCGGCCTGCATTGCAGGCTTGGTTAGGGGAGGCGGAGCCATGGCGCGTATGGATGGAAAGGTGGCGATTGTAACCGGAGCGGCGGCGGGCATCGGCCGGGCCATTGCCTTGTTGTTCGCCCGAAAGGGCGCGCGGGTGGTGATCACCGACGTGGACGAAAACGAAGGCGCGGCGGCCGCGGCACAAGCCGGCGGCGGCGCCATTTATCTCCCGCTCAATGTGACCGACGAGGAACAATGGAAAGCGGTTTTGGGCAAAACGCGGGAGCGCTTCGGACGGCTTGACGTGTTGGTCAACAATGCCGGTATCGGCAGCCCGGAAGTCGCGCCCGAAAATGTGGATATCCAGGCCTGGCGGCGAGTCCAGCAGGTCAATCTCGAGGGCACTCTTCTGGGCTGCAAATACGCCATGCCGATGATGCGGGACGGCGGCGGCGGAGCGATCATCAACATCTCGTCGGTGGCGGCCTTTGTGCCGACGGCCAATGATCTGGTTTACGGCGCCTCGAAGGCCGGGGTGCGCCAGTTGACGCAGTCGCTGGCGCTGCATTGTGCGCGAAACCGCTCTGGCATCCGGGTGAATTCGGTCCACCCGGGGGTGATTGTCACACCGGGGGTTGTCCAGCGCCGGTCAGCGGAAATTCTCGATCAGGTTAGCCTCTCCATTCCCATGGGGCATATGGGCGATCCCGACGACATCGCCCACGCCACTCTGTTTCTGGCCTCGGTGGAGGCCAAATATATCACCGGCCAGGCCTTGATTGTCGATGGCGGCTACATGCTGTCGCCGGTAGCCCCCGGCGCGCCGCCGGCCTGATGATGAAAACAAGAATGAGGGACACAGAGCATGACTGATTTATTTCCCACCGGGTTCTTTGACCGCGGCGTCGCCCTGGCGCCGGACCGACTGTGCCTGGAATATCGCGACACGCGCTATACCTACGGCGAGGCCCAGGTCGCCACATGGCGGGTGGCCAATGCCCTGAAAGCCAGGGGAGTGTCCGCCGGAGATCACATCGGCGTTTACAGTCCCAATAACGCCACCGGCTTTCTGTCGATTCTGGCGATCCTGCGGCTTGGCGGCGTCTGGGTAAATTTAAATTGCCTCAACAGCGTTGAGGAAACCTTCCACTATCTCAAAAAGACCGAGGCGCAGGTGCTGTTTCTCCACAACCGCTTTTTCCCCATGCTGGACGATTTTCGCAAGGCCTGCCCGGAAATTCGTCGCTTTATCGGCATCGATGGTCAGGCCCCCGGGCTGGATTTCACCTTCGAACAACTTCTTGAGGAGGGCGAGGCGGCCCCGCCGCCGCCGCCCGACGCCGACCCGGACCGGCTGGCCTCGCTTTTCCCCACCGGCGGGACCACCGGCGACCCCAAGGCGGTGATGTTCACCAATCGAATGTGGACGAGGATGATCAAGACATATTGCGCCACCCTCGCGTCCCGAAAGCCCCCGGTTCACCTGCTGATCGCGCCCATGACCCACGGCGGTGGCGGTATCGCCATGAGCCTGATGCCCCTGGGGGCGTCCCATATCATCATGGACGGTTTTGACATCGACCGGGTTTTCTCGGTGATCGAAACCCGGGGGGTTACGCATTTGTTCCTTCCACCCACCGCGATTTACCAGATGCTGGCGCACCCTGATGTGCAGGATAAGGACTACCGTTCGCTGGAGGTTATTCACACCGGCTCCGCGCCGGTGCCGGCCGACCGGCTCAGGGAAGCGGTCGAGGTGTTCGGTCCAGTTCTGGCGCAAACCTATGGCCAGTCGGAAGCGCCGCTGATTTGCACCTGTTTTACGCCGCAAGAAATCGCCCGGGCGATCAAGAACTGTCCGCAGCGGCTGAAAAGCTGCGGCCGGGCGACCGATGGAGTGGAGATCGGGATCATGGATGAGACGGGCGCGATTTTACCAACCGGGGAGCGCGGCGAGATTGTTGTCAAAAGTGATCTGGTGACCCCGGGCTACTACCATAACCCCGAAGCGACGGCCCAGTTGCAAAAGAACGGTTGGCATCGAACCGGCGATGTGGGCTACCGGGACGAAGACGGTTTTGTCTATATCGTTGACCGGATCAAGGAAATGATCATCTCGGGCGGGTTCAACATTTTCCCGGCCGAGATCGAAAACGCGATCATGTCCCACGACGCGGTGCAGGAATGCGCAGTGGTCGGCGTTCCCGACGAAAAATGGGGCGAGGCGGTAAAGGCGGTGGTCACCCTGCGGCCGGGCCACAGCGCTTCGGAACAACAAATCATTGCTCATTGCAAGAACCTGCTGGGCCCGGTTCGTACGCCGAAAACAGTGGAGTTCTGGGATGTTCTGCCGAAAAGCGCGGTCGGCAAAATCCTTCGAAGAGAGGTAAGGAAAACATTCTGGCGGGAGGCCGATCGGGCAATCTGAAGCCTTGCCGGAAAGTTCAGTCTTGATCGAGGAGCGCCGAATGACGGAAGCAAACAAAAAACTGGTTGCTGATTTTATCAGCCGGGTCAGTGCCGTCCTGGGCGGTATGGATGGTGATCCTTACGGCCTGCTGGATGATGACGCCGTGCTTGTCGTCAATGGCACGACGCCCTTGTCCGGGGTCTTTTACGGCAAAAAAGAGATCCATAATATTTTTGTGCGCACCGCGGCCCGCCGCCTTGAGAAAGGTGAGGTGGCGCTTGTCGATACCGTTGCCGAGGGGAACAAGGTGGGTGTTTTCCTGAAAGTCACCGCGCAAACCCGAAACGGCAAGAAGTTTAACGCCGCCGCCGATCCCTCGGGCTGCATGTTCACCGTGGCGGAGGGAAAAATTATCGCCATCCACTTCTTTCCCGATACGACGCAGATTGAGACGATACTTTATGAGCGAGCCTTTGTTTCGAACCGGCCGTCAAATACAGGCAAAGGGGGCCCGCCATGACACCGCACGGCGTGAGAGATGTCATCCAACGCTTCTTTGCCGACAGCACGCGGGCCAGCCGGGGGGAAATGGTCGATCCGCTCGCCCTTTGTCATAAAGAGCTTGTCTGGACCATGACCGGCAATACGCCGGTGGCGCGCACCTACAACGGTCTTGATGAGTTCCGCAGCATCATTGGCCGGGCGCTCGGCGAGCAGTTTGGAACTGGTCCGCAATTCGGCCTCTATCCGGTGGACATTGTGGTCGAGGGCAATCGGGCGGCGGTCATTGTCAGGGGTCAGGCGGAATCGGCGCGGGGCGCGCCCTACAATAACAGCTACTTTTTTCTGATTGAAGTCATAGACGGCAAGCTCTTTAAGGTGCTGGAGAGTTGCGACGGGGCGCTGATCATGCAGAGCGTCTTTGATAGCCATCTCGAGGAAACACAGGCGGGCTAGACAGAAGGATAGGGGACGATGACAGACAGGCTGGCGGGAAAAATCGCAATCATTACGGGAGCCGGCTCCGGCATAGGCCAGGCGACCTCCGAGATGTTCGCACGCGAAGGGGCGAGCGTGATAATCGCCGATATCAACCAGGAGTCGGGGGCGACAGCGGCGGCGGCCGTCAGCGGGGCGAGTTTTATCGAGCATGATGCCGGAGATGAGGGCTCGTGGAAATCTCTCATGGCCGAGGTGCTGGGCCAGCATGGCAGGCTTGACGTGTTGGTCAACAATGCCGCCATTACCGGTGACGGCGGCCCCCTGGCCGACCCCGAGACCACCACCATTGAGAACTGGCGAGCCATTCACAGGGTCAATGCGGAGGGGGTGTTTCTTGGCTGCAAGCACGCAATCGCGGCGATGAAGGGGCAGGGCGGCGGCTCGATCATCAATATTTCGTCCTTCGGCGCCATTACCCCCAGCCCCATGAATACGCCCTACGGGGCGGCCAAGGCCGGCGTGCTTAACCTTACGATCACGGTAGCCATTCATTGCGCGGTCAAGGGCTACGGCATCCGCTGCAATGCGGTGCTGCCCGGCGGTACGCGCACGCCCATGCTCCTGGAGCTGTTCGAAACCCTGGCGGAGCAAACCGGGGCCGATGCCGCCGGGGTTGAGGCGGAATTCGCCCGCCACCAACTGCTCGGCAGGCTGGCGAGCACCGCCGACATCGCCAACGCCATCCTGTTTTTGGCCTCGGACGAATCCGCTTATGTCAACGCCGAGCAACTAGTGGTGGATGGCGGCGCGCGTTACCCGACGATACTGTCATAAGGAACTTCAGGAAAGAGAAAGGAATAGATCATGGCAAAACTGAGAGCACAAGAACAGGCGCTGCTGGAACAGATAAAAGCCGGTGGTTTTCGCCCCACCTATCAAGTTCCGCTCGAAGAGACGCGGGCCAGCCTCACCCAAATGGCCCTGATGATGGCGGGCCCCAAGCTGGACGTGGCGGCGGTTGAGGACCGCCTTCTTTCAGGCCCGGGCGGCAAGCTGCCGATACGGATTTATTGCGCGGCGCCGCCGATGCCCGGGGAAAGAAGCCCGGTGGCGCTCTATTTTCATGGCGGCGGGTTTTGCCTTGGAGATCTCGAGACCCATGATCACGTTTTCCGGTTTTTGTGTAAGAACGCCGGCATAACGGTAATCGCGGTGGACTATCGCCTGGCGCCGGAAAACAAGTTCCCGGCCGCGCTCGAGGACTGCTATCACGTTTTGTGCTGGGTCGCTGAAAACGCCGCGGCGATCGGCATTGATGCGAGCCGGGTGGCGCTGGTCGGGGACAGCGCGGGCGGCACCCTTGCCGTCGCCGTCTCGCTTCTGGCGCGCGATCGCGCCGGCCCGCAAATCGCCTATCAGGTGGCCGTTTATCCGGCGCTGACCATGGATGACGGCGAGGCGTTTCCCTCCCGCCGCGAACTGGGCAACGGGGAATATTTTCTCGCTTTTGAGGACTTTGACTTTTTCCGCGACCTCTATTTGCCCGATCCCGCAGCCGATGTCTCCAATCCGCTGGTCTCTCCTCTCTATGCGGGGGATTTGTCCGGCCTGTCACCAACGCTGATCGTTGCCGCGGAATATGATCCCTGCCGTGATGAAAATGCCCGCTACGCCGAGCTGCTTGAGGCGGCGGGCGTGGCGGCGGAACATGTCTGCTTTGCGGGCACCATCCACCCCTTTTTTCTGTTCGACGGCGTTCTGGAAAGCGGGCGGGAAGGGCAACGGCTGGTGGCGGACCGTTTGCGCCAACAACTCAATCCGTAATAACCCGGACTTTGCCCCAGGCTGAAGAATAAATTGAAATAATTTCAATATGTTATGCATGTGAAATGGCGGATGGGGTGGGATTCGAACCCACGAGGCGCTGTTCACGCCTGCCGGTTTTCAAGACCGGTGCCTTCAACCACTCGGCCACCCATCCCGCGCAGCACAATGCCATCGGCTTTATCGTACCGGGCAGGGGGCGTCAAGTTTGATGAGCACGATAAAAAACGGCCCGGACAGAGAATGTCCGGGCCGCTCCAAACCCAAAGGTCTGGGGTCAGAGGGATCAGGCCTTGATTTTGCGCCGACGCGCCGCGCCCATGGCGACCAGGCCCAGGCCCAGCAGGGCAAGGCTCGCCGGTTCCGGCACTGCGGTCAGGATAAGCCGTCCGCCAAATTCAGCGCTGCCGATGTCGACATCGCTCCAGTCCCAGCCCAGCGGATTATTGCCATCGACCTCGTAGTCCAGAGCGAACAGAACCGTTCCGCTGTCAAAATCGGAACCCGGGGTCATATAGGCTGCGCCGATGCCCGGCTCAAACCCGGGATTATTGGCCAGCACGAAAGCCACGATGGCCGCCTCGGCGTCGCCCGGCGTGGCGTAACCGGTGATCTCAGCCAGTGAAAACTGCCCCAGATCATAGTGGCCAGAAGCGGATTCGCTCAAAGGATGCTCGCCGCCATTGAAGTCCGTCCAACTGCCTTCGGCCCGGACATCATAGTCGAGCCCCCAGATATAGGGCTTGTTCCAGTTGAACGGATCGCCTTCCAGGTCGAAGACATAATTGACGGCGCCATAGCCATACCAGCCTTCGCCCGGCGCGACGCTATCCGGGCAGGCCGAGGTGAACTGGTCAAGTTGGGGTGTTCCCGAGCACAGACCACGGTCGGCGGAATAGGTCAGCGAGCCGGAAAAGTCGGCAATAAACTGACTGAAATAGGCCGCGTTAGCGGCGCCAGCGAACATCATGGTCACAACGCTCAGCGCCAAAGCGCGTATTAAGGTTTTCATGGTACTTACCCCCTGTGTTTTTCGACTGTAAATTTGAGCTCGCAATATTTATGCCAAAAGCTAATAGTCTGAAAACAAAGCTCTTTTACTTTATATACGTTCTAATATGTAAAGATCTCCGACACATTCATGAGGTTAAACTGGAAATTTGTTAAAATTGGCTGCTTTCTAAACAAACCATTAACATGCGCGCAGCATACTGCCTGGTGGTGGAGACTGATGGGAGTTATGGTTGATGAAACCCACATTATTCAAGCGCCTGGCGGCAGAAGACCGGGGCGCGACGATGATTGAATATGCCCTGATCGCCGCCTTGATCACCGGTGCGATTTTCGGCACCGTCCAGGGCATCGCGAGCGATGTTCTGGGCTATTATCAGTCGGCCGCGGACGGTTTTTCCGGCGGATCCTGAGCGCGTCCCATCGTTCCGATATTGCGCGGCCCCGGCCTGATGTGGCACAACGGGGTGTTCCCCGGCGCGCCGGTCCGGGACATTGCGCCACAGGCTGGTCATGCGTTTTGTTGTCTTCTGGTTTTTTTTAGGGCTGTGTCTGGCGGTCTCTGGCATATCGGCCAGAGCCGGGGATTTGCCCGATTTTGCGACCTGGCTGACGAGCCTGCGCGCTGAGGCGCTGGCGCGGGGCGTCTCCCGCCAGACCGTTGATCGCGCGCTGGGCGAGGTGAGACTGATCAAGAAGGTGGTGACGCGCGACCGCAACCAGGCCGAATTCGTCGAGACCACCGCCGAATACCTGAAAAAGCGGGTGTCGCCGTGGCGCATCGAGGCCGGCGCGCAGCGGTTTGCCGACCACTATCAAACATTGCAGGCGGTGGCGCGCCGCTTTGGGGTGCAGCCGCGATTCATTGCCGCGATCTGGGGCATCGAGACCAATTACGGCGCCATCGCGCTGTCCTATCCGGCGATCGATGCGCTGGCCACCCTGGCCTATGATCCACGCCGCGCCAAACGGTTCCGCGCCGAGTTGTTCGCCGCGCTGGAAATTCTTGATGCCGGCGCCGCCTCGCTGGAGCAGATGAAAAGCTCATGGGGCGGGGCGCTGGGCCAGCCGCAATTCATGCCGTTGGCCTATCTGCACTATGCGGTCGATTTCGATGCCGACGGCAAAAAGGATATCTGGAGCACCCCGGGCGATATTTTCGCCTCGATCGCCAATTACCTCAAAAGCGCTGGCTGGCGCAACGACCAAACCTGGGGGAGGGCGGTGCGCATTCCGGCCGGGCTTGCCGCCCCTCTTGCCGCCGAGGCGGCCCTGACGGCCCCGGCGCCTTGCGCGCGCTACGCTTCACTGGGGCCGTGGCATGACCTGGCCGCCTTTCAGCGCGCCGGGGTGCGCCGCCTGAATGGCGCCGATTTGCCGACCCGCTCGCTGCCTGCCGCCCTGATCCAGCCGGATGGAAAGAAAGAAGACGCCGGAGAAAAAGAGGGCAGGGGCTTTATCGTTTATCAAAATTTTTGTAGTATCATGCGCTACAATCCGGCGTTCAAATACGCCCTTGCGGTCGGTTTGCTGTCAGATGAAATCGCCCGGGGTGGACGCAGGAGGATAGCGGACGGGAAATAATGAAACGGCGCTCTATCACCTGGCTGGCCACCGGGGTGGCGATTGTCCTGAGTCTGTTGCTGGCGTCTTGCGGCGGCGGGCGCATCAGCGGCGTTCTGCCGGGCGGCGGCGGCGGGACCTACAAGGTCGGCGCGCCCTACAAGGTCGGCGGGCGGTGGTATTATCCCAAGGAAGATTACGGCTATGACCGCAAGGGCATTGCCTCGTGGTATGGTGACAAGTTTCATGGCCGGCGCACCGCCAATGGTGAGCGTTTCGATATGAACCTGCTGTCAGCCGCTAATCCCACCCTGCCGATGCCCTGGCTGGTGCGGGTGACCAATCTGGAAAATGGCCGCTCGGTGGTGGTGCGGGTGAACGATCGCGGCCCCTTTGCGCGCGGGCGGCTGATCGATCTGTCGCGCCGCGCCGCCGAAGTGCTCGGATTCCGCAAAAAAGGCGTTGCCCGGGTGCGGGTGCAGGCCCTGGGACCGGCCAAATCACGCCATGCCCCGCGTGCGCCCGCGGTTATCGCGCAAAATCCGCCACCGCGGACAACATCCGCGCCGCCTTCGCGCGCCGCCTCTCGCCCGGTTAGCACCCGTCAGGTTGCAGCGCTCAGGCCCGCTTCCGGGGCCGGCTATGCGGATGGGGCGCTTGAAATCCTGCCGGTCACATCCACCCGGCTTTATGTTCAGGCCGGCGCTTTCGCCGATGTCGCCAATGCCGAACGGCTGCGCGCCCGGCTGGCCGCTTTCGGCCCGGCGATGGTCTCGAAGGCCTGGGTGGACGGGCGGCTGCTTTACCGGGTGCGGATCGGGCCAATTCCCACCGTCGCCGGGGCCGATAGCGCCCTAGCCAGGGTGGTCGCGCAGGGCCAGAACGACGCCCGGCTGGTGCTTGACTAACAGCCCCTTGCAGCCCGCCGCCCGCGCCCGTACACTCGCCGCTGCTGCTTATCAAAAATTCCGCCAAACTCACCAGTTATGAGACGCTTGCCGATGGGCCAGATATTCCGTTTCTTTTTGATTTTTGCCTGTTTTACCGCCTTTTCACCCGCTCTGGCGGCGCCGCCAATCGACACCCCGGCCCGTGAGGCTATTGTCATCGAAGCCCAAACCGGCGCGGTGCTGTTCGCCAAGGACCCCGATGTAACCATGCATCCGGCCTCGATGAGCAAGCTGATGACGCTTTATCTGGTGTTCGAGCGGCTCAAGGAAGGCTCGCTCAAGCTTGATGACACCCTGCCGGTCAGCGAAAAAGCCTGGCGCATGGGCGGCTCGAAAATGTTTGTCAAGGTCGGCACCCGGGTGCCGGTGGAAGAACTGATCCAGGGGGTGATCGTGGATTCGGGCAATGACGCCTGCATTGTGCTGGCCGAAGGGCTGGCCGGCAGCGAGGCTTATTTCGCCCAGCTGATGACCGACAAGGCGCGCGAGCTGGGCATGACCACCAGCACTTTTGTGAACGCCACCGGCTGGCCCGACCCCGAGCACGTCATGACGGTGCGCGAGTTGGCGATCCTGGCCCTGCATATCATCCGTGATTTCCCCGAATATTACCCCTACTTCAAGGAACGCAGCTTTACCTATGGCGTCTCGCCGGACGGCAAGCCGATCAAGCAATATAACCGCAATGTGCTGGTATTCCGCAATTCCGGGGTCGACGGTCTGAAGACCGGCCATACCGAAAGCGCGGGCTATGGCCTGACCGCCTCGGCGATCCGCAACGGCCGCCGGCTGGTTGCCGTGGTCGCCGGCCTGCCGAGCGACAAGGCCCGCGCCAATGAGGCCGAACGGCTGCTCGACTGGGGCTTTCGCAATTTCAACACCTATGCGTTGTTCAAAAAGGGCCAAAGGGTCGAACAGGCGCTGGTCTGGCTGGGCACCGACCCGGCGGTCAATCTGATCATGCCGCGCGATGTCGTTCTCACCTTGAGCCGGCTCGCGCGCCAGGGGCTCAAGGTGCGGCTGTCCTATGACGCGCCCATTCCGGCCCCCATCGCCAAGGGAGCGCCGCTTGCCACCCTGACCATTTCCGCGCCCGAGATGAAGCCTTTAAAAATTCCCCTGCTGGCCGATCATGCGGTCGACGGGCTGGGTCCACTGGGCAAGTTGGGCGCGGCTTTTCGCTATCTGGTGTGGGGCGCGTCGAGCGGCTCATGATGGCAAGCAGCGGCCGCTTTATCACTTTCGAGGGCGGGGAGGGGGCGGGGAAATCCACGCAAGTAGACGCCCTGCGCACCCGGCTCGAGGCCGCCGGCCTGGGCGTTGTCGCTACCCGCAAGCCGGGCGGCTCACCGGGGGCCGAGGAAATCCGCGCCCTGCTGGTCTCGGGGCCACCCGATCGCTGGGAGGCACGTGCTGAAACCCTGCTCCATATCGCGGCGCGCTCGGACCATGTCGCCAAAACCATCCGCCCGGCGCTGGAGCGCGGCGACTGGGTGATCTGCGACCGTTTCGCCGATTCCACTCGCGCTTATCAGGGCGCCGGCCACGGTCTGAGTGATGATTTTATCCGACATCTGCACAAGCTGGTGTTCGGCGATTTTTCTCCCGATCTCACCCTCATTCTCGATCTGCCGGTCGATGTGGGGCTGGCGCGCGCCGCCCGGCGCCACGGAAAAGACGGGGGATATGAAGACCGCTATGAGCGCATGACGACGCAATTCCATGAACGGTTGCGCCAGGCCTTTCTCGCCATTGCCGCCGCCGAGCCCAAACGCTGCCTTGTGCGCGACGCTGGCGCGCCGCCCGAAGCGGTAAGCCAGGCAGCGTGGCGCGCGGTGGCGGGCAAATTCGGCCTTGTTGAACCATGAACACGGCCATCCCCCATCCCCGCGAGACCGCCGGGCTGGTCGGCCATGAGCCGGCCGAGCGCGTTCTGGGACAGGCCGCCGCCTCGGGCCGGTTGGCCCATGCCTGGCTGATCACCGGCCCGCGCGGCATTGGCAAGGCGACCCTGGCCTATCGCTTCGCCCGCCACCTGCTGGCCGGTGGCGAGGGCGGTGAGGGGAAGGGAAGCCTGGCGCTGGCGCCCGAGCATCCGGTTTTCCAGCGCTTGGCGGCGCGCGGCCATGGCGATCTGAGGGCGATCGAGCGCGGCGTGGACCCCAGGACTAAACGGGCGCGCAAGGAAATCGTGGTTGATGACGTGCGCGGCTTGCATGATTTTTTCACCCTGACCGCGAGCGAAAGCGGCTGGCGCATCGCGATCATCGACGCCGCCGACGAGATGAACCGCAACGCCGCCAATGCGGTACTGAAAATTCTCGAAGAGCCGCCGCCGCGCGGCCTCTTGTTGCTGGTCTCCCATGCTCCGGGCCGGCTTTTGCCGACCATTCGCTCGCGCTGTCGTCGGCTGGCACTGCGCCCGCTGGCGGGCGACCAGCTTATTGCGACCGTGGCGGCGCAGATCGATGATCTGGACGAAACCGAACGCCGCCAACTCGCCCGGCTGGCCCAGGGCAGCCCGGGCCACGCGCTTTATCTGATGGCCAGCGGCGGGCTGGAGGTTTACCGCAGCCTGTGCGCCATTCTTTCCTCGCTGCCCCGGCTCGACATGCGCGCCGCCCATGCCCTGGCCGACAGGCTGAACCGGCGCGAGGCTCAGGACAGCTATGCCGCCTTTGGCGAGATGATCCGCACGGCGCTGGCCGCGATCATTCGCGCGGCGGCCACCGGACATGACGCAGAAGAGGGGGATGATGCGCCCTGGCGGCGCCTGGGCGCACTCGCCAGCCTTGATCAATGGCTGGAGGTATGGGACAAGACAGATCGCCTGATCGCCCGGGGAGACGCGGTCAATCTCGAGCGCAAGCAGGTGGTGCTGAACATCTTTATTTCTATCCAAAAACTGGCGCGCGGCTGATCCCGCGCAGGAGACCAACACATGACGGGCCAGCCCGCCTATTACATCACGACGCCGATTTATTATGTCAATGACGTGCCCCATATCGGCCATGCCTATACCACCCTGGCCTGCGACGTCATCGCGCGGTTCAAGCGGCTCGACGGCTACGCGGTGATGTTTCTGACCGGTACCGATGAACATGGCCAGAAGGTGGAAAAGGCGGCCCGCGCCGCCGGCCTTGAGCCCCAGGCCTTTTGCGACCGGGTGTCGCAGAATTTCCGCGACCTCACCCGGGCGATGAATTTTTCCAACGACGGCTTCATCCGCACCACCGAGCCGCGCCATACCGCCTCGTGCCAGGCGCTGTGGCGCAAGATCGAGGAGCGCGGCGACATCTATGCCGGCAGCTACGCCAGCTGGTATTCGGTGCGCGACGAGGCGTTTTATGTCGAATCGGAGCTGAGCGAGGGGCCGGATGGCGAAAAACTGGCCCCCACCGGCGCGCCGGTTGAGTGGGTCGAGGAGCCGAGCTATTTTTTCCGCCTGTCGGCCTGGCAGGAGCCGCTGCTGGAGTTTTATGCCCAGAACCCCGACTTCATCCTGCCCGAAAGCCGGCGCAACGAGGTGATCAGCTTCGTTAAGGGCGGGCTCAAGGATTTGTCGATCTCGCGCACCAGCTTTAGCTGGGGCATTCCGGCGCCCGAGCATGAAGGACATATCATGTATGTCTGGCTCGATGCGCTGACCAATTACATCACCCATGTTGGTTACCCCGATGAAGACGCGCCCGATTTCAGGAAATTCTGGCCCGCCGACGTCCATATGGTGGGCAAGGACATCGTGCGCTTTCACGCGGTCTATTGGCCGGCCTTTCTGCTCGCTGCCGGGGTGGCGCCGCCCAAACGGGTTTTCGCCCATGGCTGGTGGACCCATGAAGGCCAGAAAATTTCCAAATCGCTGGGCAATGTCATCGATCCCTTTCAGGTTATCGATCGTTATGGCCTCGATCCGCTGCGCTATTTCCTGATGCGCGAGGTGCCGTTCGGCAATGACGGTGATTTTTCCCATCGCGCGGTGATCCACCGGGTCAATTCCGATCTGGCCAATGATTTCGGTAATCTCGCCCAGCGGGTGCTGTCGATGATCTACAAGAACTGCAATGCGGCGATCCCCCAGCCCGCGGCCCTGAGCGCGGAGGATACGGCCCTGCTGGCCCAGGCCGACGGCTTGCTTGCCACCGCCCGTGGCTTTATCGATCGCCAGCAGATCAATCTCGCCCTGGGGGAGATTTGGCGGGTAATCGGCGAGGCCAATGGCTATATCGCCCATCAGGAGCCCTGGGCATTGAAAAAAAGCGATCCCGAGCGCATGCGCACGGTGCTTTATATCGCCGCCGAGGCGGTGCGCCAGTTTGCCATTCTCGCCCAGCCGGTTATGCCCGAAGCGGCTGGAAAACTGCTCGACCAGCTTGGGGTGGCCGGTGAGACGGCGCGCTGTTTCGCGGCGCTGGGCGAGGGCGGCCGGCTCGCCCCCGGCACCCCAATTCCGCGCCCTAGCGGGGTGTTTCCCCGGCTCGAAGACTAGGGAGGCGTAAGTGCTGGTCGACAGCCATTGTCATCTTGATTTCGAGGATTTCGCCGGTCAGCGCGACGCGGTGATCGCCCGCGCCAAAGAGGCCGGGGTGGGGCTGATGGTGACCATCGGCACCCGGGTGGCCAAATTCGCCGAGGTGCGGGCGATCGCCGAACGCTATGAGACCGTCTATTGTTCGGTTGGCACCCATCCCCATCACGCCGCCGAGGAAGCCGGGGTGAGGGCCGATCAGCTCATCAAGCTGGCCGCTCATCCCAAAGTCGTCGCCATTGGCGAGACCGGGCTTGATTATCACTATGAACACAGCCCGCGCGATGCCCAACAGGCGCTGTTTCGCCAGCATATTGCCGCTGCCCGCCAGACCGGCCTGCCGCTGATCGTCCACAGCCGCAACGCCGACCGGGACACCGGCGACATTCTGGCCGAAGAAATGGCAAAGGGGCCTTTCAAAGGCCTAATCCATTGCTTTAGCTCTGGTCAACAACTAGCTGAAAAAGCTGTGAAACTTGGCATCTATATTTCCCTGTCGGGGATTTTCACCTTCAAGAACGCCAGCGCCGTGCGCGAGGCGGTGCGGGCGGTGCCGCTGGACCGGCTGCTGGTCGAGACCGATGCGCCCTATCTGGCGCCGGCGCCGATGCGCGGCAAGCGCAATGAGCCGGCGTTCACCGCCCATACCGCGGCCGCGGCGGCAGACTTCTTCGGCCTTGAGATGGAAGATTTCGCCCGCCGCACCACCGCGAATTTCTTTCGCCTGTTCGACAAGGCGGCCCTGCCAGGGCCGGGCGCCCATCCAGGGCAGGGTGCCCATCCAGGGCCCGGGGGAGCGCCATGAAAGTGACCATCCTGGGCTGTGGCACCTCGGGCGGGGTGCCCCGGCTGGGCAACCACTGGGGGGCCTGCGACCCCAAAAACCCCAAAAACCGTCGCCGCCGGGTGTCCATTCTGGTTGAGCAGGGCGCCAGCCGCCTGCTGGTCGACACCTCGCCCGATTTGCGCGAGCAATTGCTTGATGCCGGGGTGACCAGCCTCGATGGCGTGCTCTACACCCATGATCACGCCGATCATACCCATGGCATCGACGATTTGCGGCCCTTGACCTATATGATGGGCAAAAAGCTCGATCTTTATGGCGATAGCGTCACAATCGCCACGTTGAAACGCCGGTTTGGCTATATTTTCGATAGCAAGGCCGGCTATCCGGCAATCGCCGAGGGCCATGAGATTGCACCACTTTTGCCGCCCTTTGCCATTGGCAGGATTCCAGTCACGCCATTTCGCCAGGCTCATGGCCCGATCACCTCGCTGGGCTATCGCTTTGGCCCGATGGCTTATTCGACCGACTTGAGCGGTCTGGATGACGACGCCTTTGCCGTGCTTGAGGGCATCGAGCTGTGGAATGTCGATGCGCTGCGCTACGAGCCGCATCCCACGCACGCCCATCTCGATCTGACCCTGTCGTGGATCGAGCGCCTCAAGCCGCGGCGCGCCATCCTGACCCATATGACCTGGGACATGGACTATGACACCCTTAAGCGCAGGCTGCCCGCCGGCGTGGAGCCCGGCTATGATGGCATGGTCCTCGAGCTTTAAAGGCCCGCTGGGAGCTCCGCCGCCGGAACACGGCCGCAGCCCCTGCAAACTACTTCAAAAATTTAACATAATATATATTATGCGCGCCTTGGGTTTTTATGGATTTGCTCCTCTCTTGGCTCCCCTCCTGGTGTTTCTCCTCGTTTCGGGCGTGGTCCGGGCGGCGCCGCAAGAAAAAAGTGACACCGGCGGCGCGATCAGCATTCAGGCCGAGAACGATCTGTTCGGCGGCGGCACCGACCGCCATTTCACCAACGGGGTGCGCCTGTCGTTCTTTTATCCGGCAAACCGCCTGCCCCGCGTTGCCCGGGCGCTGGGCGCCGTGCTGCCTTTTCTGCCGGTCAGCCGTTCGTCACGGTTCATGCTCGCCCTGGGCCAGAACATCTATACCCCCGATGACATCTCGGCCAGCGCGCTGATCCCCGATGACCGGCCCTATGCCGGCTGGCTGTTCAGCGAACTGGGCATTGTCGCCCCCGCCGGCCATCATGTCGACAGCTTCGTGGTCAGCCTGGGGGTGATCGGGCCGGCTTCGCTGGGCGGCGCGGTCCAGCGTTTCTGGCACGCCCATGTGATCAATGCGCCGCGCCCCCAGGGCTGGCAAAACCAGTTGCGCAACGAGCCGGCGGTCATGCTGCTTTATCAGCGCGAATGGCGCCATTTGCGCCTGGCGGGCAACAGCGGCCTGCGGGTCGATTTCACGCCCCGGGTTGGCGGCGCGCTGGGCAATGTGTTTACCTATCTGTCGGCCGGCGGCGTCGCCCGCCTAGGCTATAATCTGTCAAAACACGACAGCGGCCCGCCGCGCATCCGCCCCAGCCTGCCGGGCAGCGGTTTTTTCACCCGGCCGCCCATGGCATCGGCGGTTATCTGTTCGCCGGCGGCGAGGTCCGCGCGGTGGCGCGCAATATTTTTCTCGACGGCAACACCTTCCGGCGCAGCCATTCGGTACCCAAGAAACACCTGGTGGCCGATTTTCAGGCCGGCCTGGCGCTTATCGTCTCGGTGTTCGGCACGCCCTCGCGGCTCTCCTACACCTTCATTTACCGCACCAAGGAATTCGACGGTCAGAACGGCGCCGACAAATTCGGCTCCATCAGTTTGGGGATCGCCTTTTAATGAACCAAAAACGGATAGACCAGCTTCTCGCGATCATGGCCCGGCTGCGCGGCCCCGGCGGCTGCCCGTGGGACCGCGAGCAGAGCTTTGCCACCATCGCCCCCTACACCCTGGAAGAAGCCTATGAGGTGGCCGATGCCATCGAGCGCGGCGACATGACGGCATTGCGCGACGAGCTGGGTGATCTGTTGTTCCAGGTGGTGTTTCACGCCCGCATGGCCGAGGAAGCCGGCCGGTTCAGCTTCGATGATGTGGTCGAGGCGGTATGCGACAAGATGATCCGCCGCCACCCCCATGTCTTTGGCGATGCCGCGATTGCCGACAGCGCGGCGCAGACCGTGGCCTGGGAAGAGCACAAGGCGCATGAACGGGCGCAATCCAGCACCCCTGACGCGAGCGCCCTCGACGGGGTGGCCCGCGCCCTGCCCGCCCTGCTGCGGGCGCAAAAACTGCAAAAGCGCGCCGCCCGCGTCGGTTTCGACTGGCCCGAGGCGCGTCCGATCCTCGACAAAGTGAATGAGGAAATGGCTGAACTGGCCGCCGAGCTGGTCGAAAACCCCGATCCCGAACGGCTGCGTGATGAATTTGGCGATCTGCTGTTCGTCTATGTCAATCTGGCGCGCCATCTGAAAATCGATGCCGAAGCCGCGCTGCGCCACACCAACGCCAAATTCGAGCGTCGCTTCAAGAAAATAGAGCACTACCTTGGAGAACAAGGAAAAAGCCCGGAAGATTCTTCGCTGGAAGAGCTTGAGGTGCTGTGGATCCGGGCCAAGGGCGAGGAAGGTTAGGCAATAACCATGTCGCGCAGCCGCCGCCAGGTCGCCGGGTCGCTGGCGGTAATCAGGCCGCCGGTGAGCCCCGGGGGATCATAAGCCGCGCCATCGAACCGGCCGGTAGCGCCGCCGGCCTCGCGCACGATCAACTCGCCGGGGGCATGATCCCATGGCAGGGTGCGCGAAAACACCGCTCCCTGACGCTTGCCGCAAGCGACATCGACATGATCGAAACCGGCGCAATATTGCCCCTCGCTATTGGCGAAATGCGGCCGGGCGGCATCGGCATGGTGGCGCATGGCCGGCGGCATCATGGTGGAATGGATGGCCACCGACCAGTCCGCCGGATTCGCCCCGGCAGCGGCCAGATGCAGGCGGCGGTCCTCAAAAAAAGCACCACTGCCCTCTTCGGCCACGGTCAGATCACCGGCGATCGGGCGCAGGATCCAGGCGGCGCGGGTCACCCCGCCGGTCAGCAGCGCCGCCATGACGGCGAAAACCGGCTTGCCTGCAATGAAATTGCGGGTGCCATCGAGAGGATCGACCACGAACACCGGCCCGGGCCCGCCCACCGCCTTAAGAAGCGACGGGTCCGCCGCCGTGGCCTCTTCGCCGACCACCACGCCATGGGGCATGAGCGCGCCCAGCTCGCGGGTGATGAACGCCTCGGCCGCCTGGTCGGCCACGGTTACCATTTCACCGGGGGATTTTTCGCTGATCTCGCCGGCGCGCAGTTTTTGATACCGCGGGATAATTTCCTGCGCCGCGGCGGCGCGTAATATCTCGCTGACCCGCTCGATCATCATGGTCCCTCACAAAAAGGGGGGTCCCTCACAAAAAAGGGGGCGGCCAAAGCCGCCCCCCGATATTCGGCACAGTGCCGGAGGATGGCTCGGGATCAGAAGCCCATGCCACCCATACCGCCCATGCCGCCACCGCCCATGCCACTCATGTCGGGCATAGCCGGGGCCGGTTTGTCTTCCGGCTTTTCGGCGACCATGGCCTCGGTGGTGATCAGCAGCGCGGCAACCGAGGCGGCATCCTGCAACGCGATGCGCACAACCTTGGTCGGATCGATAATACCGGCCTTGATCATGTCGGCATATTCTTCCGTCTGGGCGTCAAAGCCACGGGTGTCGTCATCGCCTTCGAGCAGCTTGCCCGAAACCACGGCACCGTCGACACCGGCGTTTTCGGCGATCTGACGCACCGGCGCCTGCAGCGCCCGGCGCACGATGTCGACGCCTACTTTCTGGTCATTGTTCTCGACCTCGATATTTTCAAGGGTGCGGGTGGCATAGAGCAGTGCGGCGCCGCCGCCGATCACAATGCCCTCTTCCACCGCCGCACGGGTCGAATTCAAGGCGTCATCAACGCGGTCCTTGCGCTCCTTGACCTCGATCTCGGTGGCCCCGCCAACCTTGATCAGCGCCACGCCGCCAGCCAGTTTGGCCAGCCGCTCTTGCAGCTTTTCACGGTCGTAGTCGGATGAGGTTTCCTCGACCTGGGCGCGGATCTGGTTGCAGCGGCCTTCGATGGCCTCTTTCTCACCCGCGCCATCAACGATGGTGGTGTCATCCTTGGAGATATTGACGTTCTTGGCCTGGCCCAGCATGTCGAGGGTGACATTTTCCAGCTTGATGCCGATATCCTCGGAAATCAACTGGCCACCGGTGAGAATCGCGATGTCTTCGAGCATGGCCTTGCGCCGGTCACCAAAGCCGGGGGCCTTGACCGCCGCGATCTTCAAACCGCCGCGCAATTTGTTGATCACCAGCGTGGCGAGCGCCTCGCCCTCGACGTCCTCGGCGATGATCAGCAACGGACGGCTGGTCTGGACCACGGTTTCCAGCAGCGGCAGCATGGCCTGAAGGTTGGAGAGCTTTTTCTCATGCAGGAGAATGTAGGGATTCTCCAACTCAACCAGCATCTTTTCACCATTGGTGATGAAATAGGGCGAGAGATAGCCGCGATCGAACTGCATGCCCTCGACGACCTCGAGTTCGGTTTCCAGGCCCTTGGCCTCTTCCACCGAGATCACGCCTTCCTTGCCGACCTTCTGCATGGCCTGCGAGATGATCTCACCAATTTCCTTTTCGCCATTGGCCGAAATACTGCCGACCTAGG